>JFJP01037761.1_pt1 | contig 24349 bp, 24 predicted proteins | sample 431651 | NCBI WGS metagenome assembly JFJP01 (sample SAMN02602958, study PRJNA72255) | Microbial mat metagenome, whole genome shotgun sequencing project. | biome: fresh water; feature: sink hole; material: water; isolation source: purple microbial (photo- and chemosynthetic) mats found in...
ATCTCAAGTGAAAGTAGCTCAAGAAAGATTTGCCTTTTCATTACTTAATTCATCTAATGCAGTTTTAACATTAGTTGCAGATAATCAAGAAATTACATTATCATAACTTATTATTGAAGAAGGGTGTCAGTTAGTTGCAGTATCTGTTAAATCAGCATGTAAATTAGTAACTCAAGAAGCTCAAGCAGTTCATCAAATTCTAGTTTCTCTTAAATCTAAATATAAACTTCAATCTGCTTGAGTTTGTAATTGTCAATTTCTATTAATAATTACACTTCATACAAATAGAAATTCAGGAGAAGGTAATCAAGTTAAAACTAAATTATTTACTTCATTTAATATTCAAGTTCTAGCTAAAGCAACAGTTCAATATAATTGTTGTCAAAGTATTTTCACGATAGGAAATTCACTTTCATTAGTTAGACAAAAATGAACACATATAAAATCAACTCCAGTAACCTCTGTTAAAGTTCAAGTTCAAGCTACTATTGGATTATAACTAACATAAGTATCTCAACCTTCAATATATCATAATAATAATCAATCATTAACTCACCTCCAAGCCGTTCAATTTAAGTACCAAAAAGGACTATTAGTTTGAGCAATTCTATTTATGATTATGTCTTCATCGTAAGCTACTCAACTTCAAATAGAAGTATAAGAAGTTCAAGAAGCAGTAAGTCCATTTAATCAAAATCAAGAAATATATTTAGTTCATTGTGTGAAATGTAAATATCTATGAGTTGCTCAATCCATTTGTATTCAATGTCTTTCATCTGCAAAAACAACTTTTTCTCAAGTTGTAGCATTTCAATAAACAAACGAAACACTAGGAGTTGTTTGAAAATAATTTCAAGAGAAATTATTTCAAGCCTCTAAATTTCAAGAGCTATTTAAGAAAGCATATTTTAATCAAGAAGTATTATCAAAAGTTATTACTTGAATATTAGTCTTTGTGTATTTTACTCAATCAACATAATAATCAATTTCATTACCAGTTACTGGATATAAAGCTAATTGTCTAGCTGTAGCTACAGTTTCATAAGCAGTTCATTCTGCAAACAATCAAGAAGTTGTTTTAGTAAACTCACTATTTTGATTTATTCTATAAATTGTAGTTCAATCTGGACTTAATTCAATAATTCACATTCTGTTAGGAACATCTCTATTAAATCAAGTAGGTTCATTCATATCGGTGAAGAGAGTGTTTATTTTAGTTATATCTCAATCTAATTCATTTATTGCTCATTGTACTGTTATACTTGATATATTTCAGGCTGGAGTATTTGGAGTATTAGTAGCACTTATTCATAGATTATTTCTTGCTGTCTCATAATTTGCTAATCAAGAAAGATTTTCTGATTTAAGCATATCTCAATTTATCATTTTCTATATCTTTAATATCTTCTACTAATAATATCTCTTCCGTTGTTAATTCTTTCTCATTTCTTGCCATTTTTTATTTATTAAGAAATAATTCCGTTTTAAAATCTTTTAATCTTTGTTCTTTTAGATTAAGATATATATTTTTTGTTTCTATCTCTTTTTGTTGTTTATCTATGTTATCTAAGAGTAATTTTAATTGTTTTTCTTTAGTTTCTATTATCTTAAGTTTTTTCGTGCATCCTAGATTAATCTGGTTATATTTTTCTTCGATTTGTTGCATTTTTCATAATAATTCTTGATTTTTTCATAATAATTCTTGATTTTTTCATAATAATTCTTGATTTTTCTGCAATAACTCTTTATTTTCTAAAAATAATTCTTGGTTTTCTTTTTTTAAATTATTATTTAATAATAAATTAGTATTTATCTCTTTTTGTAAAATTAAATTATTTTTTTTAAAATTACTTTCTTCAGAAATTCTACTATCTAATTCTGTTTTTTTATCACTTAATTGTAACTCAATAGAATTTATATTTTTTTCTAATATACTTATTCTATTATTTAAATCATTATTTTTATTAATTAAAATATCTTTATCTTGATTTTCTAAAACAATTATATTTCTTAAAACAGATAATTCTATTTCTATTTGCTCTTTAATTTTTGTTAATTCTCATATTTTAAGAATTAATAAATCTTTACTAATCATTTGTAGATAATTGAAATTTTATTTTTACGTTTCAAGTTGTTTTTGCAGTTAATTTAACTCATACCCAATTATTTAAGTTTTCATTTAATTCATATCTTGATACTCAATTAGCAACTAAAGCTATTCAAGTACTTCAATCTATTAAAGTATGTGTATTAAGATTTATAACCTGAGTTAATGCATATTCATTTCATTCTCAAGCAGTTGTTGATAAAACTGGTTGTGTTTCAGAATTACTAGAATATATACTTAATGTTAATACAGAAGTATTTTGTCAAATAACTGTTATAACTAAATTTCTAAAATCTCTAGTATTTATAATACAATTGTCTCATACAGTAGTTAAAGTAAAACTATTTCAAACAGGATAATTTATAACTTGTCTCATATTTTAAAATTATTTAATAAATTCTATAGAAGAGACTATCTCTAATCTCTTCTAAGAAGCTATTAACTAGCATCTCATTTAGAACCTTTAATCCATCTTCCAGAAACTATAGCAATTCCATAATCACCTCAAGCAACGTAAGTCCAGTTTTCACTAGAGATATCTTTACCATTTGCTTCTTCAGGTTTAACAATATATGGAGCATTTAATTCTGAATAATAGAAATCAGAAGCTTCAGTTGCAGTAAGGAACCAATATTTTCTTTTATTAGTATCTACTCAACCATTAGCATCAGTTGCAATTAGTGGAGCTTTAACGTGTACATAAGAATTTTTATAAACGTTAAATGTTCCAGAATTAGAAGTTGCAGTATCAGCAGTAGCATTTAATAATTCTTTTACAGCATTACAAGTATCAGGGTCATCAGTTGTAATAATTGTATTAAATGTTAAAGCTTTTTTTACTCATAAATTATCATAAGTATTTTCTACAGCTAATTTTTCAGCAGCAATTAATGCTGTTTTACTAAATGCAGGATTAGAAGGAATTTGATTTGAATAAGTAGTTGCAGAACCAGTTAAAGTATGTGAAGCACTTATTAAAGCTAATCCATTACCAACTGTAGTAGAAACAGTTTCACCATCTCTATCAGCATAAGATGTAGACCAAGCAAAAGTCAATCTATGAGACAAATCTAATTCAATACCAGATGGAATAGTTCTAGTTAATACATCAACTAAATCTTTAATTTCTCTATTTTTACCAGCATCTCTCATTAATTTAGTTATTGAGATTTGTTTAGTTCTAGTTTGAATTTGTAAATCTTTCTCATATCCATATTGAACTTTAGCAACTTTTGAGTCAGCACCTTCAGCTCTTTTACTTGAATATGTATCAGCAGTTACTCTTTCAGCAAATCTTTTAAATACACCTTGATTATAACCCATTGGTTCTTTTACTACTATAGAAGAATTTTTTAGAACTTGTGGAACTTCCATAAGTGCTTTTTGAAATTTTCTATCAATTAAGTCTCCCATTTGTGGAAACTTTAATAGTGATATATCAGCATTCATAGTCTATTAGTTAAATTTTAAAATAATTATGCTACTTCAGTTGTAGGCATTGTAAATTCACATATTCATCTAGTTCAAGAAATATATTTAACTATTCTTGCTCATTTTCCAAGAGTATCAACAGCTAATGATTTTGAATCAGAGTGAATTTCAACTGTTTTAAATACATCAGCAGTAGTAAATGTTCAAGCTCAAACTGTAAATTCAGCAGTTGCTCTACCTCATACTGGTACATAAACTTTTTTAAGTTTAAATGCAGTAGCATAATCAGCATCAGTACTTCTAATTGCTTCAGCTAATATACCAAAGAAATCAGAACCAGTTGCATTTTCAACTCACATTTTTCCTAATTTTCAAGTTACATTATTAGTTGCTATTTCTGGAGATAAAGCAGTTCATTCTTCCATAGCTACACTCTCTTTTACAGGATACTCTCTTATAATCCAATCTCAATCAACTGGAAGAAAGTTAGTATTTTCATTTGGTAGGTTTAAACCTATTGTTGCTTCCATAAAAATCTAATTAAATATTAAAATATTGCTCCCTAAGTCTTGTTATATCTAATGTAGATATATCAGAAACATCTTCTCTTTCGAAGATTTTAGCAATTAATCAATCAAACGTATTATTATAACTTTTAACTAATTTTTGAAGTACATATTGTAAATCTCATTGTCTTAAATTATGGTCTTCAAATACATTTAATAAATCTTTTACTATTTCATTTGCACAGTTATTTTGAAAATCACTATATCATACTTCTACTTCAGAAATTATATAAGATAATTGTTTTTCAGTAAAAGTTTCTTTAGTTCAATCTTTAAAGATTATTTCATTTCAATTTTGTTGTTCAATTTCTTTTTTTCCTATAAACATATTTATTTAAGTTATTAATTAATAGAGTTTGGTAAAACTGTGAATTTTCAAAAATCAACAGTAGTGAATTCATATCAAGTAGTTTCATTTCAATCAGATTTAACATCACAAAACATTTTTTCACTATATGTAAATCAATCATTAAAATTATCATAAGAAACTTCTAAAGAAACAATTTTATTTTCATTAAAATCCCATAAAGATAAAGTTAACCAATGATTTATTACTTCTTGACCTTGTAATGTTTTAAATTTCCAATCCCTAGTATTATCTTTCTTAAAAGATTTATAAGTAAGTATAGGTTTTCAGTCAAAAATTTTAAAACTATATTTTCTAGGTCATTTGTAAATTTCTTTTTTTAAATTTTCATCTCAGTCTTTTTTTAGTTCTTTAATTAATTTATCTTGCTCATCTAATCTAGCAAGTATTGCACTTAAATCCATATTTGCAGGATTTTCTTGAATTTCATTTTGAGTTTCTACAATTGTAGAGTCAATTTGTGGTTTCATTTTAGCCATTTGTTTAATAATTTAAAAATAAAATATATTACCAGTTATCAATAATTGAGTCTAACGAATCTTTTCAACCTTTATTTAATCATCAGTTTCCACTTCAAATTCAAGCAAGATTTACTAATCATTGTCATTTATCTCATTTTTTAACAACTTTATCTTTTATAGCATAAATTGCAGCCATATCAGCATACTCTTTTGCTTCGTCTATAGTTAAAGTTTTTCATTTAGTTATTTTTTCAAAGTTTTTTAAAGCAAGATTTTTTTCATCTTCAGTTAAATCAGAGAAAGCTTTATTAGCTTCTTGAATTGCTATTTGATGAATATCTTTTGCTTTTCTATCTTCATACCATTGCTCAAGTTCTTCTTTAGTCATTCAATTTGAATTTACTGGTTTTTTGTCCAAGTATCAATATTCTGCTAAAGCTTCATCTAGAGAATCAAAGTTAAATTTAGATAAAACTTCATTAACTAATTTAGTATCAGTAACTTTTGCTAAACGTTTTAAATTACTAACATCTTCACTCAAAATTTCTTGCCAATCGCTAATTCTTTCTTGTCTTTGAGTTAAGGCTTCTTGACGACTTCATTCGATTTGTTGTTTATATCTTTCGATTTTAGCAACTTCATCTCATCAGTCATTAGTAGGGTTATCCAAATTTGGAGCCTGTCATTCTTTTTTTTCATCTAAGTTATCTCACATAGAGGGTTAGATTAATGAATAAATCAGCATAATTTGCTGTATATAACCTATTATTTCTAATAAGCTATAACAATTAATTATTAATTTTAAAGAACTTTTTATAATTATATTCTTTTATTTAAAAAGTAAAATAATTATTCCTTATTTTCTTCTAATTTCTTTCTATATTCTACCATTTTTTTTCAAAGATTTTTAATTTGTACTTTTATATCTTCTAAACAATCAACATAATTATATATTTTTTCTTCTTCTCATCTTGCTTCTCATAATGCTAATTTTGCTCTATGTCAAGCTTGAAGCAATCAAATAAAATTAATTAAAGCAATTTCATTTTCAATAAGTATTTCAGCATTATCTTGAGTAAAAGAATTCTTATTCTCTTTAACTAATTTATCTTCAATAGTAGTTACTATATAATCCATATTTTTATGTATTAGAAGTTAAACCAGGTGCTTCTGTAGGTACTTGTTGTGGTACTCAAATTGTTCATTGTCTCATATTTTGTAAATTTTGCATAAATTCAGCTTTTTTAGCTTGTAAATCTTGACTATCTGAATTATTTGTAGTAGTTATATTAAAATCATTCGCTAATTCTTCTAATGTTTTCTTAAAAGGCATTATTGACTCAATATCTTCTCAAGCTTGTTTTGCTAATAAATATCAATTTGTAAATTCTCAAATAGTTCTTATCAAATCTAGTTTTTGAGCTTTATCAACAGCATTAATAGTTGGAGCAGTAGTATTTGTATAAACATCAATTCAAATATCTCATCTTAATATTTCAGGTGTAACTTTAAACATTGAAGTTCATTTTATTTGTTTAAAATTTCAATTAGCATCAAATTTTCATCATTCTATTTGTATTTCAGGAATACTTTCAGGAGTTCAATTATATCATAAAGTATATGGAAAATATGTTTGTAATAAATCTTTATATAAATCAGCAAATCTTTCATAAGCTAAATCTCTATTTTCTAACCAAACATTTACTCTTTTTTGCATTGCTTCTCTTTGTACTTCAGTTTGAAAAGCTGTTTGTTGTGGTTGTCAAATTATGTTTTGAATATCAATTCAAACATAAATTGCAATGTCTTTATATAATCTATCCATATAACTAAATATTGCTTGATTTGGAGCATTTCAAGAAACTTGTTGAAAATTTCAGTTTAAGTTTCAAGTAAAATTAAGAATTTCATTATTATAACTAAATTCTCTTCAGTTAAATTGTAATCCATTTCATAATAATAATGTTTGACTATTACTTCTTCTAATTCAATCCATTAACATTTCTCTTAGATTATTAACTTCAGAATTAAACATCATTAATGGTTCACATAATCATCTATGATAAATACTATGAGATTTTTTTCATAATCATCTAATTACAAATGGTAGTGCTTTTTCTCAATTTGCAGTATTAATTATATAATGCTCTCTTATTATAATATTATCATTTGCTAAAACAATGAAATAATCTTTTTCTAAATTCCAATAATATGTTAATTTTACATATTTGGCATTTGAATTATCTTCAGGAATAGTAAAAGTATCATCCATTTTTAAAGTACTATCTTCGACATATTGTATGTTCTTATAAAGTGAACTTCATTTAAAAGCTAAGATTTTATCTAAACTTACATAGTCTATAAAAATACAATCATTTGCATCTTCAATACAAGTAGCTCTGTCATCAATATAAAATCTTCTTATATCTATATCTTTATTAGTAATCTTTGTTTGTTCAATGCTTTTTGTTTCCCATTCATAAGTTCAATCTGATAAATATAAAGGGTCATGCCATATTTTAAAAGTTTTTTCAACTGTAGGGTACATTATTGCAGTTCAAAATGCAGCACAAATATATTCATTATCGTTAAATACTTTTTTAAATTTATTTCTTCTATAATGATATTTCCAAGCATATTCTAAAGCTTTTGCTTGTGATTTAAAAGTATCAGTTTCTCATTTAAAATTCCATTCAGTTTCAAGTTTTTTTGCTTCAGCGACATATAATTCTATTAATGCAGATGCTAATGGTACAACTGAAGAGCTTCTTTCATCTCAATAAGTATAGTATTTTGCATCTATCATTTTTTGAAATAAAGGCCAATTTACATCTACTTGTTTTCTTTGAGTTTCCATAGCTGTAAATCTATTTTTAATATACTGAATATTTTTATTCTCTAATTCAGTTCCAGTATATCAATCAACTTTTCTTTCTATTCATAATTCCATATAAAAAAAATTACTAATTAAATATTTAATATTGTATCTTTATTTAGTCTTTTGTAAATATCTTTATTATAAGATATCTCACCAGTTAAAAAGTTCTTTTGTGGTCTAAAATCTTGCATATTATGCTTTCTTTGTTTTACTTCATTTTCTAATAAATATGTTGTTAAATATTCTAATGCAGTTCTACTATGTGATGTCCAATTATGTACTGGTAACCTTCTTTCAGAAGTACTATTAGTATTTTCTTTAATATCTGGATATTTAGCATTTATTATACAAGAAGCAAAATCAGTGCAGTTTTCAGAAATTCTATATTTTATTATATTACTTCTAGTTTGTTGTATTTGTTGTAGTTTATCTCTGTTCTGTGGTATATTCAAATAAATTCATACTTTTTGATATTCTTGAAAAATAGTAGAGTTATTTAACATTGAGTGAGTATCATAAGGGTCTGCAATAAAAATAGCTCATTTATAATTATAAGTTCTATATCTTTCAAAGAATTCTTGTTGTAAATCATTTAAAGGAATTTTACACACTCAACTCATTATAGAAGCCATATCTGTAACACTACAATTTATTTCAATAGTATCTATAATATACCATAATCAAGTTTGATTATCTGTTTGTGCAATTATTATTGAGTGAGGGTCAGCTCATCAATGTGAATTATCTATAGAAACATATAAAGGTTGTAATGGTCTATAAGCTAATTTCTCAGGAATATACTTAAACTCAGGATAAACTCTTCATACTATAGCTGTGTTATAATCTATTTCTAGTTCTTGAGCTATAGTTTCTTTTGTCATACCTTTGATTTTTGCATTATACCATTCTGTTCAGTATATTGGATGTTCACTCCAATGATATCTTAGCCATTTTATTTGTCATTTTGAAGCAGCTATTTTCATTTTATAAAATTCATTTCATTCTCAATTTGGAGTACTATTAAAAATTCTACAAGGAGTATTGGAAGCAGCAGAACGATTTATTTGTTGTGCATATTGCATAAAAGCCATTTCATCCATAAATATTGAGTTACGTGTTCATCATCTTCAAGCATCTGGATTTGCTGTTTTTCAAGTAATAGAAGCAGTAGAATTAGGGTCTGTAATATTCATATATTTATTTGTCTCAGAACCTTTTTCTTTATCAAATCATTTTGGTAACATCCAATTAGGTAATTGATTAATCATAAATCTAATCTTTTCAAACATACTATCCATATCACCTGGATGGTCAACTTCTTCTGCAGTTCTTGAAATTAAAGTGTATTTATGTTTATAAAATAAAAATCAATATAAGTAAATTCAACATATTAACCAACTTATTCACATTTGTCTTGATTTTTCTATAAATACATTTGTTAAAACTCAAGGTGTTCTTTCTGAAATAGGTTTACTTCATTCTATTATACTTTCCCAAACTTCTGTAATAAATTCTTCTTGAAAAACAAATGGAATAAATGGAATTTCTTGAATATCTCAACTAAAAAATGTACTATTCTTATCAGTATAAAGATAGTATTTGAAAAAATACAAAATATCTCTTTTACAAAGTTCTATTTCTATATTTTGTAAATCTACATTATTTTTAGCTTTTGAAAGAATTTGCACTCTTTCTATAAGATTTTCTTGTATAGTCATTATTTTCTTTTAAAATCTAAAATATCTTCATTAGTAATATTTGCTAAAAAACTGTCTCAAACTGATTTTAATTTAGGTAAATTTATTTCTGTTAATTTTTTATTAAAACTTAAAAAATCATCTCAGACTGACTTTAAATTAGGTAAATTTAACTTTTGTAATGACATATTTTTTCTTAAAAAGCTATCTCAAACTGTTTCTAAATTAGGTGAATTTACTTTTATTAAAAATTCACCATACTGTAAAAAATTATATCAAATTGATTTTAGATTTGGAATATTTAAATTTTCTAATCTTGTATTGCGTCACAAAAAATCATCTCAAACTGACTTTAAATTAGGTAAATCCACATTTATTAAATTTCTATTTTCATATAAAAAACCATCTCAAACTGTTTCTAAATTAGGTAAATTTATTTCTGTTATATTTTGATTATTATTTAAAAAACTATTTCAAACTGATTTTAATTTAGGTAAATTTATATTTATTAAATTTTCATTAAAATCTAAAAAATAACTTCAAGCTGACTCTAAAATAGGCAAATTTATTTCCGTTAATATTTCATTAAAATATAAGAAATTACGTCAAACTGATTTTAATTTAGGTAAATTTACTGTTTTTATATTTTTATTATATTTAAACATATGGTCTCACAAATTAGAAACATTACCAGTAACTTCTATTACTTGATTTTTATTATTAGTTTTTATTTGTAACTCATCTTTATTAAAAAATTCTTTATTAATTACTAAATTTTTAACTTCTCAAGTGTTTTTATCTATTAAAAAATTTTCAGCTAAAACATATTTATCTTTAGAATATGTAATTATATTTGTTCAATCAAATATTTTATTTATTCAATAATAAATTCAATCAAATTCATTATTAAAATACATAAACTTATCTTTTATAAAAATGAAATCCTTTACTTCAAAATTACTTGTTTGTTTTTTGCTTATGGATAATCAAAAATCTTTATTGAACGATTCAGTTAGTCATTCAATAATATTTTCTAAATTATTATTAAAAGTATTATCTGGAGAACCAACAGTGTGATTATATCTATTTTTAATAGAAATATCGCTTCATCTTTTAGATATTTGTATGGAGCAACAAGAAGTTCAATATTCATCTTGTCTACTAGCATTTTTTCATTTATGGTCTATTTTGTCTATGTCTTTTTTAGTAATCCAATAAATATCGAAATCTTTTAACCTACCTTCTATATTATTAAATGTGCATAATTCTTCTCATTTTTTATAATATTTCTTAAATTGTGCTACATCTACTTCAGTTTTAGTAATATGTAAATCATATCATTTTTCGTTTAATAGTTCTTTTGCTGTTTTATTTATAGATTTTGTTTCTCTTATTAAATCTAATTTATTATAAATATATCATTTAAATTGTTCTTCTAATTTTTGTTCTTTTAAAGTATTAGCAAATATGCTTTTTTCATCATCAAAAACAATTTCATTTAAAATTTTATTTAATTTTTTGTCTTCAAAAGATGCAGGAAAAGTATCTCTCATTAATTTAGCATAACTTTCACTTTTATTTTTAATATTATTAAAACTTTTAAATTCATCTATTTCTTGCTTAGGTTTTAATCATTTTTCTTTAAGTTGAAAAGCTGTTTCTTTACTTTTTAATCAATTACTTTCTTTGTATTTTATTCATTTATTTTTTCACTCATAAATATCATTATAGAATTTATTTTGTAATGTAGTTTCTCTTAATTGTCTTTTTGTAATTTTTCAAGTTACATATTTATAAAAATCAAGAAATTTTTGAAATATTTTTCAAGATAATCAAGTAGGTTTACCTTTAAGAAAATTATAAAATCAATCTGCTAATGCTTCTTCGGCATATTCTTTTATATTTTTATTTAATCATTGTTGTTTATTATATAGAGCAACTTCTTCTTTAGTTATACTCTTATCCCTAATTACTTCATTAATTAGATTATCCATTTCATCTTTATCTAATACATCTTTATAGAAATGTACAACTTCGTGACTTCAAGTATCTTTAGTTACTTTTTCATTTAAAAATATATCTCATTTTTGATAATAACCAATAGCTTTATCTTTATATTTATCTTCTACTGTTTTTATTCAAACATTATCACTATATTTTCTTATATCTCTTCTAACTTCTTTCTTAGAAATATCTGCTTTAAATCTTTGTACTCAAAATCTAGGATTTTCTCAATCAAATTTATTATTATACCTATCTACTAATTCATCAGCTTTTTTTTGAAACTTTATTCCTCTTTTTTCTCTATCTTTTTGAATTAATTCTGTTACTCTCTCAGTAGATGATTTTGGTTTCATTCATATTTTATTGTCTTCTTGTTTTTTATTCACCTGAGGTCATTCTTTTACAACTAGTTGTTGTTTTGGTTTCAATCATCAGTTATTTATTTGTTTAGTCTCTTCTTTTTTTTGTTTTATTAAGTTTTTTATTTGTTTTTTTGATAATTGTGGAGTTTCTACTTTAATTTTATCTTTTGAAACCATTTTAGGAGCTTCTGGAATTGTATTTCATTTTGGTAATAATCATTTTGGAGTGAAAGGTTTTTCTTTAAAAGAATATTTAACTTCTTTAGGTTTAACTCAAGTAACTTTTCATAAAAATTCATCCAATCTTTGTAAGTTTCATTTATTAGGTTTATTTAAAGCATTGTTAAGTAATTTAATGTTTTTCTTTAATTCACTTTGTATATCTATCCAATTATTTACTTTATTTCATACATTTGATGTTATAAAATAATCTCTAATAGCTTTAGTTCATCATAGAGTAGTTTTATCTACAAGATTTAATATTCATCTAAAAGCTCTATATCAAAGTCATCTTTCTTTTAATTTTTGTTCTAATTTATTTACTCATTCAGCAGCTTTATCTATTAAGTATTTAGTACTAGCAGCATTTGAATAATCTTGGTCTAATTGTCTTAAAGTATCGTCTCATAATTTTTCTCTAACAAATTTCTTAATTCAAGTTCTATTTATTTCATATCTATCTGCTACAATTGAGTCTTTTGCTTCTCAAGTTTTTGTATAAATCTTATTTTTAAATTCTGAATTATAAAATCTAGCTAAATCATTATAATCTTTAATAGTTCATTGTCATCATTTAATTCTATTAACAATATCTCATAAAGTATCATCTCAAGTTTTCATAGAATATAAATCATCTCAAGTTTTTACAATAACTTCATCTATATCATTAATTGCATTTTTAATAGGATTTGTAGTTATATCTCATTTAGAAGTTTTAATATTTTTAGTTGCATCTTCTATATTTAATACATCTCATTTAGCTCTCAATATATCATCTTGAGTTTTTACTATATTTCATAATTGTTCATCCACTTTATTACTTAATCATTTATAATCATTTACATCTGTTAAATCTAATTTTTCAAATGTTTGTACAGCTGGAGCTATATCTTTAGTATCTCATTGAATTATTTTTCTAGCAGCATCTTCAGCTTGAATTCATTTATTTTCTAAAGCTCTATTTTGAAGTTTAGTTAATAAATTTTCAGAAACATTATCTGTTTGTTGTCAAATATTTTCTACAACTTGTCAAGGCTTTATTGTTCTAAAATTTTCAGGAATATTTTCAACTAATGTTTTAGTTAAATTTTTTCAAGTTTGCTTTGCTGTAATTCCTGTTTTTATTGCTTTTTCTATTCATTCTTCTACTCATTCTTTTATTCATTTAGCTGTTTTACTTACACTTCAATATCAAGAAACCTCCCATCATAATGAAAGTCATCCTAAACCTGCTTTATAATCTCTAGCTTTATTTGGGTCTATCTCTTTTAATCTTTTATACTCTTTTTTTGTTTCTTCAATTTTATTACTTATTTTTTGCCCTGTTTCTGTACTTAAAGCTCATTGTGCTAACTCTTTTGCTGCTTGTTCTCATTCATTAGGAAATATTGTTTTTAATCAAGACATAAAAACATCTCATAACGTATCACTCAATAAAAGTCATTGCATTCACATATTTTGTAATAAAGCTCTTTCTTTTGTTATTTCTCATCTTCAATATGCTTCTCAAATATCTTTCATTTCTTTTTGAGTTCACATTGTATTTTCCATAGTTCTTCAAAATCATCAAAGCGGAATTCAAGTATCTTTTCATATTTCTCATTTTAATCACTTTGATATATCAGCTCATAGATTTTCAGCTCATTTAGCAATATCTTTTCATATATCAATTGGAGCAGTTACTACTGTTTTTAAAGTATTTCATAATATTTTAGTAGATGGTTTTATTCAAGTCTCATAAAAATCACTAGCAAATTTAGCTATTTTACCAGGTTCTTGAGTTGTTTGTGCTATACTACTCCTAGTTTCATCTCAACTAGTTCTTCATAATTTTGTTGCTAATATTCACATAATTATTATTTAGATGATAATTTAAATTTTAATCTTTTTATTGTATCTAATATTATTGGATTTGTATGTAGATTATTTTCTATTAAAAATTGTTTAACTTCATCTCTAGATACTATTCAATCATTATAATCTTTCATTAAATCTCAAACTAAATCTTTAGCAGTCATATCTATTCATCAATCACTATATACTATTTCAAAATCTTTAGCTTTCTTACTATCAGAAGCTCATATATAAACACTACTATCTAATCATCTATCATTAAATTCTCATTTAGTATCATTTAAGAAACTATAGTAATTCTTTTCAGCAGCTTTAACTATAACTCATATAGCTTTCTTAAGGTCTTCTCTTTGTGTATCAGTTAATTTTTCTCAAGTATCTAATTTAGTAAATACATTTCATATTGTATCTATAATACCTCTTGCATTTTCAACAGAAACAACTTCAGACTCTCTAGCAACTGATGCAGGGTCTATAACTTTTAAAAATCAAACTGTTGCCATAACATCTGATATAGCAGTATTTTCACTATTTAATGCTAATAATGTTTCTCTAGCTTTAGATACTTTTCATAATGTATCATCTTTTTTATTTTGAATATCTTCTTTTCTAACTTTAGCAAATTCTACATCATCTCAAGTCTTATATCAAAGTTTCTTTTTAGCTTCTTGTAAAGTAATATTATCTTTTTTAGCAGCTTTAACTATATTACCAGCTAATTTTGCTCTTTCTCATTCAGTACCTCATAATCATTGAATTAATCATAATGCTTTATCATTCATCTCATCATCTGTAGTTCATTGATTTTCAGATAAATATTGATTATATAATCATCTAGCTTGTTTTTCATTTACTCATAAATTACTAGCTAATTTTCAAATATCTTTTCAATCAAAATCTTTTAACATTTTTTCTTGTAATGGAGTATAAGAAGTCTGAGCTTGAGTTCATTGATTTTTATTTCAACCTAAAATTACTTCTTTATAGAAATTTGGACTTTCTTTTTGCAATTGAAAACTCATTAAATCTAATAACTGAGTTTCTGATAAATCACTAAATTGCGCTCATTGAGGAATTCAAGCTTTTGCCATTAGATTTGCAGCATAAGTTGGTCATTCAGAAGTTCCAACCCATTGTTGTAATCTTTTATTTACATCTTGATATGATGCTTTCGTTAAAATAGTTTTATAAGCTTTCATTCAATCTTCAACTGAGTCAAATTTAACATAATTTCATCATTCAGCTTTTGGTCTATCAGTTCAAACACTGAAGTTTACTCAAGAATTTTTTAAAAGTGTAGATAAACTTCATCATTCTTCAAAATTCTTATTCCAAGTAATTCAAGTTGGATTATTATTCTTAAAAGCAGCTTCGTTTGGATATTTTTTAGCTAAATCTGATGTTATTCAAGAAAATCAAGAAGTTCAAGAATTTTGTGCTCCTAGGTTTGTTCCAGATGAATTATATTTAGCTAGTACACTAGTTATTATATCTTGAGGTAAACCTAATCACTTAAGTCATTCTAGTGTTAAATCTCAATTATTAATAGCAGTTAACGCTCAATTTACTACGTTTTCATTGTTTTTTTCTTCTGAATATACATTTTCCATTATTGTATTCAATGTTCCGTCTTTATTTTGATATATTGCAACAAATTTTCAATTTTTCATTTCTGTAAAAATTGGTTTTTCTCAAGTCTGTGGAATAACTATTCTTTGTCAAAATTCATTTAATATAGGATTATTATTTTTATCTATATAATACTCTATACTTCTATCTTTATCTACAACTCATACATTCTGTAAATACTTTTGTTTGTCTTCTACTAATTTATTAGCACTATCTAATATAAATTTCTTTTGAGCAAAAGCAGTATCACTTAATCAAGAAATACCTGCATCCATAGAACTTAATACCTGTTGTGATATTTGTTCAAATTTAGAAGGGTCATCTAATATTCATTGAATTTCATAACTATTAAATTGATTAATAGCTCATTGTATAACTTTATCTACTCATTCAGTTAGTGTTTTATTTAAATCACTTAATTGTTTTTGATAAGCAGCTTCATTTATTTCTAATCATAAAGCTCTTTGTGCTTTTATATTTGCATTAAGTTTTACTATATTATTATATGTAGACTCTTGGTCTTTTATTTGATTTTGTAAACTATCTAATCTTTGTACAGAAGTTCAAGGTTGTCATAATCAATATCCTAAAAATCAGATATTTTGTTTAAGTCTATCTAAATCAGCACGAGCTTTTTTATTCTCTTCTTCTACTTGAATATGTTGACTTTCAGTTCATAAAGTTTCAATTTGTTTGTTTTTATCTCTTTGTGATTTATTATATTCTATAGTTGATTTTAAATCTCTTATATCTCTAAGAGCATTTTTTAATCAAGTTTTAAATTCTTCACTTCATTTAGCTCATGAATCTTCAAAGTATTTTTTCTGTTCAGGAGTTAATGCATCGTATATATCTTTAAATTGTATATATTGTTTTTGTCATTTATCATCTGTATAAGAATAAGTTTCTCATAACATATTATTTGTTTGTTCATCAAAAGTAGTTACTCAATTATTTGTAGTTTTTATTATTGGAGTGCTTCAAACTTTTCAAGCAACTTTTCACATACTATCTAAATATTCTCAATTAGAATTTATAGTGTATTTTCATTCCTTTACTCATTTAGCAAAGTCTATATTATCAGTTGGAGTAGTTGGAGTAGTTGGAGTAGTTGGAGTAGTTGGAGTAGTTGGAGTAGTTGGAGTAGTTGGAGTCTCTATTTTATTAGTCATTCAAACTTTATTTGTTTTAGTATCTCACATTACAGAAGTAGTGCTTGTTTTAGTTACTGGAATATCTACTGTTTTATTAAATTCAGTTTTAATCATTCAAGAAGTTCAAGGTAATTTAGTCTCTACCTTTTGTCAAGTTACTTGTATTCAGTTTCAAGTCTTATAAACATTTACTCAAGGATTTTGAGTCTTAATAGTGTCAATTGGATTAAGATTTGTTTTAATCATTCAATTTCACATATCAGTTTGAGTTTGTAATTTTCAAGATTTATCTAGTTTTAATTTAGTAGCCATATTTTAAAATAAAAGAGTAAATGTAATTATTGTTGAATATTTAAAATTACTGATGTGTGGTCTTCTGAATTTCATCAAGCTAATCATCTTACATAGTATCAACTAGGAATTAATAATGACAATGAACCTTCTCATGTAACATTACTTCTAGTAAATGTTTGACTTATTTTAGTTGTCCAAGTAGAGTTATCTGGAGATGTTTGTATTCATACAGATACAGATGACGGAGCATTACTTGTATTCCAAGTAAATGTCATACAAGCAAATCAATTTCTAGTAACTAATGTACTAGATGTATATGCATCACTTGTTCCTGTACTAGCTGTTGCAGTAGTCATTGTAACTCAAAAACCATAATTATCTTTAGCTTGTTTTGGATTTATATATCTTATTTCATCAGTTCCAGTTACTACCTCTGCATCTGTTGCAAGCTCTACTGTACCTTTTAATGTTGTGCTTGCAGCTAAATCATTTCTTAAATCTGATTTTAATATTTTCTTATTTACATTACTTGCTGCCACATCTCAAAACATATAATAATCTGTTTCATCTGATGTAGTGTCTACTGTTGCTAATGTTACTAGTTTATTTGCTTGTGTTGGTATTACGCTTAAAACAGCACCAGTTCCACCAGTATCAGTTCAAGCTGTTACTTCTGCATCTGTTGCTATTTCTATTTTTCAAGCTACTGTTGTACTTGCATTTGGTTGTGTACTTCAAGCTGATATAGTACTCCAAGCTCATCAAATATATTGATATAATTCTCATAAATCAGTATCATATACAATTATTCAATTAGAAGCTGTAAGTGCTTCTCTTTGTACTGTTGTTAAATTTTTAACTTTAAGTCATCAAGTTGTTGTTCAACTAAAATTTATATCTTTAAAAGTAGATATATCTTGTCTATCTGGTAATTGGTCGTGCATTGCAACTAAAATAACTTGACTTCATGCAGACCATTCTAATCAAGTTCAAGCTGTTGCAGGGTCTGCTGTTTGTGAAAGTCATCTAGTTAATCAAGTTAATGTATTTCAACTAACTCAAGTAAAACTAATCCATTCTTTAATATTTCATTTTTTTAACAAAAATCTTCAAGAAGTAACAGTTGGTGCAGTAGCTACAACCATACTAGTTGCTCAAGAAGTTAATTTACTAGTTAATATTGATTTATATCAAGTTTGATATCACATATTTAAATTATTAAAAATTAAGTTAACTCACTTTGTGCTTCAGATAAAAGTTCTATTCTATGTTGCAAATCTTGTAAAATTAATCTACCTCATAATGAATTACTCTTATATATATATTTTATTTTCTTTCATTTCTTATTTAAATTTCATTTAGTTCTATATATTGTAAAATCTATCAAACTTTCTTCTTCAAATCATTCTTCTCATATAGGTTCAGTTCATACTTCAGTTGTTCCAATTCATAAATATTGAGAATATAAATTATATCAATTAATTATCTTAGTATCTATTAATTGATTATCTATCCATATTTCTTGAGTAATATCACATAAGTAATTTAACTGTCAACTTAAAAAAGTTTCCCATAATACTTTCTTTCTAAAAGTATCTAAGAAATCAAACTCTTTTGTATGATATTCAAAATCTATAGCACTTCAATCATCATCATTTCAGAATTCATCTTTAAATACTTTATTTTCAACTGCACTAATACAATAACTTTGATTATTTAAAACAGTTCATCAAATAAAGTATTTGTATTCATCTATTAAGAATTTATCATTTATAATATCATAAATTATAACTATGTCATTTATTGTACTTCAATCTTTTTTAAGATGCCATTTAATTAATCATTCTTTTTGTAGATATATTGCAAAACTATCTGTTTGGTCTTTATCTAAAGTAGCCATTAAATTATCTATACCTCTATATTGTCTATGTGATAAATCTATTATTTCATATCAATTATTATTTGTTCATCTTGATATTATTTGAATTTTATTATTTGGAGTTAAAAAATAAGTCATAACTCATACATTAACTATACTATTATGATTTATCGCTCATTCTTTAACATTAACTGTTCTAGTATTAAAAAATAGTAATCAAGCTCAATCTTGAGTAATATCATTTATACCTATAGAAGATATTGTGTTTTTAGTAAACACATATAAAGTCTCGTTAGTAGTTCATAATCAAGTAATAGCTTCATTAAAATCCATTCTTTGATATCAAGTTCAGCTCCAATCTTCATAATTAGTAGGAGATGGAACTAAAGGACTTGGAGCTACTGATTTATATAATCTATTTGGATAATTTGGAGTAGAAAAACTCCAATGAGTACTTCACCAAATAACGCTTCATTTTGCAATTATTCATCAAGCTGGCTTTGTATATGTAACTCAATCTAATTTTCAATAAGCATCTACTCAGTTAAAGCAATAAATAACATTTCAAACACTTGTGAAATTCATTCTTTCATCACTAGTTATTAAGCTAGCAGTATCTATAGAAGTTAAAACTCAAGTTTCGTCTACTAATACTAATTTATGAGTGCTATCTTGATTATGTCTAATAATTAATTTATCTGAACTTCAAGCTTTGATATAATTTGAAATAGATATTGGAACTCAAGAAGCTAAAGTAGAAGCTAATTCTGAAAATCAAGGTCTAATTTCTAAAGCTCATCATTTAAGTCTTCAATTTCTTAAATAAGAAGCATAAGTATCAGGTTTTAAAGACTCATCTACATTATCAATAAAAGCTCAAGCAAAAGCTCAACCTACTTTATCTGTCTGGATACGGATTAATTTACTTTCACTATAGCTCATATTTAAAAGTTATATTGTTTAAAACTTCAAGAATTTATATAAGAACTTCAATTATTATCTTTAGAATTTTGATTATTATAATAATTATACATTTCTCTTAATCTTGCTAATCAGAATAGGAATACTTCTTTTCATCTTGCTTCTTCTCATCTATTATACATCATTTCTCAAACTGCTAGATATTTAATACACATTCAATAAGTATCATCTGGAATAATTATCTCATCTGCATCTGCACTTAATAGAGTTGGTTTATAATTATATTTAAGTTCTAAATTATCTCAATAGTTATTAGAATTAAATAGAACTAAATATTTTCATCTTACAATACATCCAAAGTTGTTTAGGTTTATCTCAGATGTTATTTTATTATAATCTTTAATATCTAATGAATACTTTCAATTATACACAACCTCAATTAAAGAAGCATAATCAGTAGGTAAATCATAAGCAAATCTAATTACTGTTCAAGCTGTAAAATTTCAAACTAATCAAGTAACTCAAGTAAAAGAAGTAGAAGTTATTCAAGTGTAAGTAACTATATTTCAGTCAATGAATAATTTTCAAGTTGTTGGATAATCTGTAGTAGTAGCGAATATCTCAATATCTCAAGACTCACAATCTATAGTTAATGTAGTACTTGAATAGTTAGTATAAAAATTTGATTTTTCATTAAATGGCAATAATAACCTCTTAACTAAAGTTCAATCAAATATATTTATTACTCATTGAGTTATTATATTGAAATAATAATTATTAATAAAATCTGTAAACAAAAAAGCTGGATAAGCATTAGTATCTCATTCAACTTCTTTTAATATATTATAACTTCAACTTTTTAAATCTCATAGTGAAAGCATATTTTGATAATTAAGTTGTATTAATAATATTATATATATAAATTTAATAAGTAAAATAATTATTTAATAAAAAAACTCTAAATTAATAGAGTTTCTTATAGAAGGTAAGGAATAGGATTAACAACCTATTTTTATTTCTTAAAACCTTTTTACATATATGAGAATATCTTCTGTATAGATTAAAGTTTACCTAAAAGATTTATAATAGTTATTAAAGCATAAGCTATTGCAAATAACGGGTTCCATAATAGTATTATAATAAATACTACCATCCATAATAGTATCATAAAACATATTTGTATTCAATTCATTGTATTTATATTATTTAATTAAACTTTTTCTATACTCATATAGTTCTTCAGCACTCATTTGTCTTATTTGGTCAAATGTTAATAATTTCAATCATCACTTACTATCAGTAGCATTTCAGATAAATAATGAATATCTCTTAGTAGACTCAGCTCAAGCTCTTATAATATCTTGAAAACTTTCATTCTCTGGATTTGATAATCTTTGTATAGTAACTCACTGGACTAGTTCAATTATTTTAAAATCTTTCTCACATATATCTTGTATTTCTTGTATTTTGGTACCATTTTGTGCCAAATCATTTAAAGCCCTATTTACTGTACTAGTTCATAATCAAGTTTTTTTTGATATATCTCTTATTGTTTGAATAGGTTCTTTTACTACTTCCTTTAATACCTTAACTATACTTCTTTTTTTATCAGCTCTTTTGCTTTCTGTTATCTTAGGTTTCTTCTTAGTTTCTAGCATAATTAAATTTTAGATAATATTAGCTCTGCTTTTAATATAGCAATTTTCATAAGATTAAGTAGTTTTATATTTCATTCAAAGTTCTTAGTATTTTCAAATATAAAAGTACTATATTTTATTTGGTTTCTATTTTTAAGAGAATAACATTTATTTATATAATCTATTTCTAGAAATATCTGAACTTCAGGTCCACAATTTTCACCTTCTTCTCTAAATTCAAATATTTCTTTTGTCTTAATATCTTTTATCATATTTTTATTTTAATATATATTTCAAACTGATTTAACTCACATTATATCTAGTATAGATTTAGGTTTGTGAATTATATCTCATTTTTCTAGGTAATAGTTTTCATTTTTATTTGTTTTTGTTTTAAATATAGAATAGTCTTTTTTTTCTAATACACTTGGTTTAACATATTTTCTAGTAGTCTCTACTTCTGGTAAAGTATTTGTTATAGCCTTTTTGTATCAAAAAAGTTTAATTGCTGTTCTAAATCATATTTTATAATGTTTTACAAAATCACATTGTTTCATTATCTTATAATCTTCTCTCATTATTTCTAACATTTGTGGTAGTATTATTGTTTGTCTCGACATATTATCAGTTAAATTTTAAAAGTAAATATTTTATTAAGTTCTTTTTATTATAAAATCAGTGTTGTAGATGAATATATTTCTTAGAAGTAAATGTAGCATATCTTAATGCAACAGTACTTCATAATCAAACTAAACATATAAAATTTCAAGGGTATTGTGCATAAGTTTTAATTTCATTTCATTGTAGTAAGAAATCTATTAGTTCTACTCTAATATAAAATCATTTTTTAAAAAATACATAATCTTCTTGTTTATCGAAAACTTTATTAATTCTTCTTTTATAGAATATTCATTTTTCTTTTAAATCATTTGCTATTTCATCTTTATATGTCATATATTTTTATATTATTAATCTAATCTTATTATATCTATTTATTATTAATTGTAAAATTATTTTTTTAATTAATATTATTTAAATAGCTAGTTATGTCTATATATTTTCCATCTCTTATTAATTGTTCAAAATCAAATCATCAAACTTTCTTTTTAATTTCATTTATTATAACATCAAATTGATGATGATGTTCTATTCAACATACTAATCAAATATTATTTTCAAAATATCTAAATTCAGCATATTTACCTTTAGGTAATATATGAGCAAAACAACTTGGATTTATATCATCTTCATTAAGAGTTTTTTGACAAATCAGACATTTATTTTTTCATTTCTTCTTTAAATTTAAGAATACTTTTTTAAATAATTGAATTTCACTTCAAGACTCTTTTATTCTTTCTTCTTTTTTTTCAGATATAGGTTTTATAGCTTTGTCTTTAAAAAGTTTCTTTTCATTAAATGGTTTAACTGAACATAAACATTTACTTTTTTCTGTTGCTTTAAGCATAAAGCATTTATTACATTTTTCCATATTTTAATATTTAAAAATAAAATTTTTTATAGTTCTATTATTACAAATATTCCGACATATAGTAGATATAGGAATATTTACATTTTTAGAACATTCTCATAAACTGTTAAAAGTATTTATTAAAGTATTATTTAAATCATATTGAAAGACTTTTTTTGAAAATTTAGATAATTCTCATTTTTTATTTTTAAAATGATGATTTATTTGTGTATTCGGTTTATTACCTAATTTTCTAACAGAGTGTATAGTATTTTCAGAATATGTTACCCATTCTAAATTATCTAAGTTATTATTTAGTTTATTTCAATCTATATGATTAATACAAGGTTTATTTTCTGAATTAGGTATAAAATTAATAGCTAATATTCTATGGATATATCATATTCAACATCTTAAATATCAAAAACTTATAGACATAGTTAATTTTTTATATTTATATCATAATCACCATTGTTGTTTCCGGAAAGATAAAATACTAAACTCTCAACTAATATTAAAATCATAATTCAACCAATATTCTTTTGAATTTTCTCATTTAATTTTAATAAATAACTTGTTATCTATACATTTTGTACATTTAATCATTTGTATTTTTAATATGTTAAATTACTTTTTCTATTTTATCTATAGTTATTTTATTTTTTCTTAAAAAATCTTTTATAAAAATTTTTCTTAAATTTTCTATTTCTTCTTTAGAATAATTAAGGTGTTTTATTCTTTCTAAGTTTTTATAAATATAGTCTTTATATTCAGTTTCTATTTTTATAAGTCTTTGTTTATCAGGTTTAGTTTTGTACATATTATTTTCTTAAAAAATTAAGTCTTTTTGTATCTTTAATAATTCTATTTCAAATATCAATTATCTCTTCTGCTTTTTTAAAATTTTCTTGTAAGTCTTTATCTAATGGTTTAATTTTTAAAAGCTTATTTAGTTTAGCTAAGTATTCTTTATCTTCTTGTTGTTTCTCTTTTAATTCTATCTGTTTTTTACTATTTTCTTCTATTATTTTCTTTTTATTTCTTATTATTTTTGTTAATTTATCATTAATAATACGGTCATTATAACTATAATACTCATATTCTCATAATAATTGATTAGTAAATACAATAGAACTATAAAATGGTCTAGAAGAAAAATTATCATAATATTCTCATTTTTCTATTGCTTCTATTCTTAATTTCTCTAGTTCTTTCTCATATTGCTCTTTTGGAGAAAGTGTTGTTTGAAATAATTTAAACATATTTTTTTATTAAATTAGTTTGAGTAATAGGTATCCAAAATGGATTATTATCAGGACTACCTCATACAAAAAATTTTTTAGTATATCATAAAATAACATATCATTTTTCTTTATTTATACTACAATGATATTGTTTTCATTTATTTAGTATGTTTTTTA
>JFJP01021645.1_pt1 | contig 24347 bp, 24 predicted proteins | sample 431651 | NCBI WGS metagenome assembly JFJP01 (sample SAMN02602958, study PRJNA72255) | Microbial mat metagenome, whole genome shotgun sequencing project. | biome: fresh water; feature: sink hole; material: water; isolation source: purple microbial (photo- and chemosynthetic) mats found in...
GCGTAAGTTCGGGATACTTTCTGAAGGATCATGCGAGTGAACTGAAGCGTATCGATCGGTTTTCCTGCCAAAGCATCCTGTTTCATCGTGATCAGGCGGGTAGTAGCTTCTTCGCGCGTATCTTTGAACATGGGAGCCTCATTTCGATTTTGATTTTATGGGATGAAATATACGACATTGCACCGATTCCCATAGAACCATAATCACCGAGGCTCAAAGATCTGCTAGACAAAAAGCGGCGGAAGTGATTCATCGCCAGCATAGAGTGGAGTTCCCGACGCAGAAACCTGCTGTTCTACCGCTGAAGAGTAGATCATCCGCTTGTCCGAATGATCCGTTGCCCAGCGGTTCATCATAAAGACCGTGTTCACTGTTTCGCCGAGAATGTCAGGGCGAGCGTACTCGTGGTGACCAATCGCGCCGAGATAGATTTTTCCCGAGTGAAGAGTGATCAAGAGATCCCGCTCAGTCACCAGTTCTGCACAGGTTTTTGCCGCTTGAACGGCACGGATCGCGTGATCGTTCCCCGAAAAATAGGCGAGAAATCCGTCGCCGGTGTATTTGATCGGCACCCCGTCGGAAGCGAGAACTGTTTCGGTCATGGTGTGAAAGAGTCCGTTGATCCAGAGCGCGATATTTTCTGGCGACGTGGCAGAAGCCTTGCCGGCAAATCCGCGAAGCGAACTGCAAAACACCGTCGCTTCGAACGTGTTGCGATCCTCTTCGTTGCCGCAGAGCACCCATTCGATAGAACGATCCAACAGAGTGGAAAGTGGTTGCAGAATAGAAATATCCGGCGCATTTTCACCCCGTTCCCACTTCGAGACAGCCTGAGCTGAAATATGAAGCGAATTTGCCAATTGCGCTTGAGTGAGATGACGTTTTTCCCGCTGCGAACGAATCCGCTGTCCCAATTTTGCCAAATTCATACACTCTCCCTGTTGAAACTCATTTGCTAGAAAATAGTTCTTTTACTTTACCGAATTCGTAGAATTAGCTAACGAACTAGTTGTGATAGCACATTCGTTCTCGATCGACCAGTGCCGTTACTCAATCGAAAAGCTATATTACAGGTCACTTCGGAGCCTAAACAACCAGTATTGGAATGTACGATGAACGAAACAACGATCGATTACTCCCTTCTAGTACAAGAGATGAAAAATTCCTTAGAACCATTTGACCACACGAAAACCTCTCCTTATCGAGAGTGGTTTTCCTACTTTGGGATCGATTCCCGTCCCGTCTCTTTGGGAACGTTCACGGCGGGTCCCTTTGAACTGGCGGCATACTACACCGCTCCGGTCGATCCTGTTGGTACGATTATTTTCATACCCGGTTTTCTCGATCACAGCGCCGTTCACAAAAAGCTGATCAATTTTCTGCTGGATCAAAACTACGCAGTTCTTGCCGCAGATCTGCCGGGACACGGATTCTCTTCCGGTGACCGCGGAACAATAAGTGATTTCAAACTCTATGGAACAATGGTTGAAACTCTCGTTGAACTTGCGAAACAGCAACAACTTCCCAGCACAATTCACTGCATGGGACACAGCACTGGTTGCGCTGCCATACTGGAACTCCTTCGAACCAAGGGAAAAACATGGAACGGCAAAACAATCTATATAGCCCCGCTCATTCGCTCTCCGCTCTGGCGACTTTCCACGGCGGGAACAGCCTTGGCACAGCGATCAAATATCCTCACGACGCCCCGTATATTTCAGAGAACATCACACGATACATCATTTCTTGCATTCCTGAAAAGTGAACCACATCAGATCAGAACCTTTGTGGTAGAGTGGTCTGAATCACTGGCGAAATGGGTTCCTCTCGTCGAATCGGCATCATTTCCTCCAATAGACCTCACGGTGATCCAAGGAACCGACGATTTTACCGTGGGGTGGCGCACCAATATGAAAACCATACGCCGACTCTTCCCCTGCGCAGAGATCCAGATTATTCCCGGTGGAAAACACCACCTTCTCAATGAAACAGAACCATTTGCAGCTCCCGTATACACAACAATCGCCGCCGTTCTGAAAGGATCGAACCGTGATCGCTGAACTCTCGCTCTTTGTTTCCCGCCGACCCACCGTGATCTGCCTCAAGTGTGGCGTCTCAATCCCTCAGGGAAGTATGCTCTTGGCGGAAGATGAAAAAAAACGGGGGCTCTGCGCTCACTGCGCCGAAATCAAAGGACTCCAACTCCTTCCCCCCGGCGATGCCGCCATGACCCGCCGATCGAAAAAGTATTCGTCCCGAACCGTGGTAGTTCAAGAGTGGAACAACAAGCGGAAACGGTACGAACGGCTCGGTCAGTTCGTTGAACCACAGGCAATTATACAAGCGAAAACAGAGTGTGAATCGGACGAATCGGATCGCGAAGCGAAAAATGCCAAGGCTGCAGTAAAACGCCGCATCGAAGATCGCGAATATCGGGCACGGTTTGCCGTGGAAATCAGGAACCTGTTCCCCTCCATGCCGGATGGTCGGGAAACGGCAATCGCAGAACACGCCTGCGAAAAATACAGCGGTCGCGTGGGTCGAACGGCGGCGGCAAAGGAGTTCGATGAAGAGATGATTACCCGCGCCGTGGTGGCACACATTCGCCATACCGAAACCAATTACGACAACGAATTCGGCAAAGGAAAACGAAAGAGGGAGATTCGCGAAGAGATTCGCCCGGAAATTTCACTGATGCTTCGCCGATGGAAACGAGAACGAATCTAAAAAACGGAGGGAATTATGGAACAGGATCAAGAGACTAAAATTACTTTTCAGGACTACTTCAGGTCACTCTTTTCTCTCAAAGAATCAACTGACTACAGTGGAACTATCGAACATATTCGAGCGGGAATAGACTTTCGCAATGGCAATATTTGGGCGCTTATTCTCGCCATTCTCATCGCCTCGGTAGGACTCAACACCAACTCACCCGCCGTGATAATCGGGGCCATGCTGATCTCGCCACTCATGGGACCGATCGTGGGAATCGGGTTCGGGTTAGGAACAAACAATTTCACTATAATGAAACGATCACTGCGCAATCTTCTGATTGCCACCACCACGGCGCTCGTGGCATCGACAATCTACTTTTCCCTGTCGCCCTTGGCTGAAATTCAATCAGAACTGCTCGCTCGGACCCGCCCCACGCTCTACGACGTACTGATCGCCTTTTTCGGAGGAAGTGCGGGAATGATTGCCCTGTCGCGAAAAAACCAGAATGGAACGATCATGGCAGGTGTTGCCATTGCCACCGCTCTCATGCCACCACTCTGCACCGCCGGATTTGGCCTTGCTCAGAAAAACCCAGCCTTTTTCTTCGGCGCTCTTCACCTATTCCTGATCAACGCACTCTTTATCTGCCTCGCCACACTTCTCTTTGTGCGGTTAATGAATTTTCGTGAAAAAAGCATCGATCCTCGCCATCTAGTTCAAACGCGACTCACCTTGGCCGTATTGGTTGCGGGAATTGCCATTCCCAGTATCTACACCGGATTTACGGTGGTTCGCGAAGCGCAGTTTACCGAAAAGGCTCGAGAATTTATCGATTCCCATCTCGCTTCGGATCAGCTCATTGTAATTAACCACACAACAAAATTCACCCTTGATAGTTCTTCGATTTCTGTCACTGCCGTGGGCGAACCGGTTTCGGATGAACAGCTGAATAGCCTTGAGCGAGAGATGGAAAAAGCGGGATTAAAACGAACGAAACTCACGGTGGTGCAACCAAAGGCAAGTGGCCAATCATCTGAATCGGAAACCCGCGACAGAACCAATCAGACCACCCTAGAAACGCAATTGGCGACACTAGATAGAGAACTGCGCCTGTGCAGAGCCGATTCTGATAAATTCAGCCTCTTGTCTGATGATTTGCAAGCGCTGTTCCCTGAACTTTCAGGCATAGCTCGTGGCGAACTCTATGCCGACAGTTCTGCAGAATTGATCTCGTTGATTTGGAAAACACCCGCATCCGAGGCGACCCAGGTTCAGATTGAATCCTATCTGCGCCAGAAACTGAACCGCCCATCACTAACCATTATTCACACGGTACTCGGCACTCCCAAAGAATAAGCGCCCTCGATACAAAACCATAAAAAGAGGCTGAATCAACGAAGATTCAGCCTCTTTCGAACTATGTAAAACCGTGTTACAGCGTCACAAGGACAGCTTCTGAAGCGGCAATTGCTTTTGCCTTCGCCTCTTCCACCGAACCACCGCGAGCCAGTGTCACTCCGAGGCGACGACGACCGTTCACGCCGGGTTTTCCAAAGAGGCGAATCGAAGTGTCCGGTTCTTTGAGCGCGTCTTCGAGATTGCCGAAACTGACATTGGTAGAACTTCCTTCCACAAGAATCACGCTGGAAGCACCAGCTCCGTGAAAACGAATATTGGGAATAGGCAGACCGAGAATTGCGCGGGCGTGAAGGGCAAACTGCGGAAGATCCTGCGTAATCATCGTAACCATTCCGGTATCGTGAGGACGCGGCGACACTTCGCTGAAAATCACTTCGTCGCCTTTCACGAACATCTCCACACCGAAAATACCGTAGCCACCAAGTGCATCAGTGATTTTTTTCGCCATGTCGTGAGCAGAAGCCAACGCAGTGTCGCTCATCGGCTGTGGCTGCCACGACTGACGATAATCGCCGTCGATCTGAATGTGACCGATCGATTCGCAGAACGACGTTCCATCGCGATGACGAACGGTGAGCATGGTGATTTCATAGTCGAAATCCACAAATCCTTCAACGATGATTCGCCCCGCACCGGCACGTCCACCCTCTTGAGAATATTTCCACGCATGATCCATATCGCCGGCGTTGCGCACCACCGACTGACCCTTTCCCGACGAACTCATGATCGGCTTCACCACGCAGGGAACGCCGATTTTTTCCACCGCCACATCAAACTCTTCACGGGTTCCCGCAAAGAGATAGCGCGATGTGGTCAATCCAAGCTCTTCCGCAGCGAGGCGACGAATACCTTCGCGATTCATAGTGAGTTTTGCCGCATTCGCCGTGGGAACAACGGTAAATCCTTCGGATTCGAGAGCGAGAAGTGTATCTGTGGCAATTGCTTCCACTTCCGGGACGATCAGGTCAGGCTTTTCCAGTTCTGCCACGCGGCGAAGTGCTTCTCCGTCGAGCATTGAAAAAACGTGGCTGCGCTGAGCCACCTGCATTGCGGGAGCGTTTTCATAGCTGTCGCAGGCGATTACTTCCACGCCGAGTCGAATCAGTTCAATCGCGACCTCTTTGCCCAATTCGCCAGAACCAAGGAGAAGTACTTTTTTAGCCGTTGCAGTGAAAGGAGTTCCAATTGTTGCCATCGTGACCTCATTATCGTGAATTGTTCCGGGATTCCCGTCGTCTGCGCCGAAAATAGGTTTTGCAGGAGAGCGGTTCAATGCTAGAGTGAACGGGAATCGTTTATTTGATCGATCGCTTCCACACAATCAGTAAAAACAGCAGTGAAACTGCCGCGCTCGCATGAAACACAACAAAGAGCAACCGCGAATGAGGATTGCGAATCGGCGAAAAGAGTTGTGAACGAAGATCTGCAAAATCCCGCGAAATGCCCCGAGTAAGTGGCCATTTTTTCTCTTCCGGGAGCGGGTGGTTGATAATAGTTGCGACGATGCGGGTATTCAGCGCGGAGAGTTCGGGGATCATCAAAGCATAGAGCGACAGGAAAAAGATCACTGCCGACACAGAAATAAGCGGTCTCACTGCTCTGAACCGGTGTCGCTCGGCTCAGACTGATCGGGCGAAGACTCTTCCTTGGTTTCCGCATCAGTACCACCCATATCAAATGGATTTGGCTCGGTCGCTGTCGAATCTTTCGAAAACTCCTCTTCGATTTCATGAGAAACGGAATCCTGCTCAATGCGTGCCGAATCACTGATTGCATCTTCAAACAGGTGTTTTACCGTATCTTTTGAACCACTAATAACGGAAAAAAGGATTGTATAGGCCAGAAGGATAAAAAGAGCAAGCGCATTAAACACCACGCCGGCAATAGCCGAACCGGTATTGCTATTTTCAGTTTTCTTCGCTTGTACGAGAAAAATACTACCGAGAATTAATCCGATCAGTGCAGGAGGAAAGGCGATATACCCACACAAAGGAACCATGGCAATAAAAAAGGAGACGAGACCGAGAACTAGTGATGCTACACCCATACCAAAAACTCCTGAATTTCGTTATTTTCATCAGATATGAATATATGACGAAAACGGCCTCTTCAGCGAGATGAATAGTGGAATTTTTTATAGATTAAAATGCGTAAGAGAGGCGCAGTTCGCGGCGGTTCACATCAAAGGTGAAGTCAAATTTACTCTCTCTAGTAGAGGTGAGAATGTCGTCACTCAAGGCGCCGACAACGTTGTAAACCATGGGATATTCGAGAAGAACTAGTGTCCATTGCTCCATTTTTTTGGAAAGGACACCTTTGCCATAGTCAATAACAAATGGTGATTTTACAGGTGTTAGTGATTTCAACGCCGATAGTGGCACAGCATTAATCGAAGGTACAATGCGCGATTCAATCGCCGCGTTTTGATTTTGAATATGGTCCTCGATAATTGAGCGCGCTAGCGAAGTTCCCACGGCAGAAGAGAGTACCACTGATTCATCTGCATAGCAGTGCAATGCCAATAAAGTAATCAGTAGAATTCTCATATTTGTTCCTTCAAGAGAGGGTCACTCTGCATAGTATACACAATAATGTATAAAATACATGGAAAAAAGAAAAAATTATAACATCAACGGGAACTGGTCTATTCGTCGATACGCCATTGATTGACCAAAGAAACTGCCGTGACCGCCGCCAATTCAGTTCTCAAGCGCCACGGTCCGAGCGCAATTTTTGTTCCCACTGTGCCTAACACAGCTTTTTCTTCGTCAGAAAAACCGCCCGGAGGCCCAACGAAAATCGAAACCGACGACGGTTTTCCTTCGCGTGGAACGGCGTTTAACGTTCCGCCGGTTTCATCGCAAAACAAGATTGTCCCTTCGGCTGACTCAACCGCTTGAGCAAAGGGAATTGGAAAATCAATGGTCATAGCAAAAGGATTATGAGACTGCTTGATCGAAGCGATGACTTTGCGCCCAAAGCGTTCATCGCATTTGTCCCACCGATTATCCCACCAGTTTTTTTGACAGTGCTGAGTAATCACGGGGATCACTTTAATCACTCCGAGAGGCGGCAACTCTTCACACAGCGTCTCGATGCGATCCCGATCGGGAACACCGACATAGACTGTAATGGAAGGGGAATCGCAATCAACCGATTTTCGACTGAGAATGCTACACAGAGCGCGATCCCGTTTCATCTTTTCAATCTTACATTCAAAGATTGTTCCCGCGCCATCGGTGACGAGGATTTCATCCCCTTCGGTAAAGCGCAACACCTGAGTTAGATGAGCGACTTCATCGACACCAAGAACGAGTACCTGTTCGGAAATTTCAGTAGAATAAAAGAGAAAATGGTCTGATCTGCTCATAAAAGCCTCCCTGTTCGAGGCGCAAAAATAGCCTATGAACAGAAGAAACGGCACGAGAGTTTGTTTTTTTTGATGGATTTGCAGGAATTGTATGTAAAAGAGTGGCGTGCAGACCGAATTAGCCTGCAACTTCCACATCAATCGAGTTGCTTACTGCCGGCGCGAGATCATCGACGATCGACGAAAGCACCATGTCGGAAGAGTAGAAGCCACTGGCGATTTTCGATTTCAACTGGCGAAGATAATCTTCACGTTCATTGTCCGATTCTCGCCAGAGGAACTTGCCCAGCCGTTTTCCTGTTTGTGGGTTTATTCCATTCATGATAACGTCCTTGTCATCAGTGGTACATCCTGTTCATACTCTATCTATCGTCGAATGGGAAAAAAAGCTTAAGTGATTTTTATGTCACAGCGGAACATTTTTCCTGTTCACGGGGAACATTTTTCCACTACACAATGTGGAATTTCAGAAATAGTTACCGTTTACAACAAGCATCGAGATTAAAATCCACCCGAAAAAAGTTGCCCAATTTTCCGGAATCACGCCACCGACCTTCCGAACGAATGGGGAATCACCTATTTTAAACGCGAGTTTCAACACTGCGGCAAAACACAATCTAGAGGAGATTTTCAAATGGTAACGATTCCAATTATAGAATTAGCTTCTGAAGTCGGCCAAAACCTGATCAAAGAGATCGAGTTGGCTCGCACCGACCGCAACGATGAAGTAGACGCAACAGTCAAGGCAATTCTTGCGGAAGTTCAGGCGAGAGGCGACGAAGCACTTTTTGAATTTTCGGCAAAATTTGACCAGCGCGAATTGACGAGTGCGAACATTCGACTTACCAAAGAGTACATCGCGGAACAGGCGGCGAAGGTTCCCGCAGATTTGGCCGATTCAATCCGCGAAGCAGCCACGCGAATCGAAACATATCACACCAAGCAGAAATTTGACACATCGTTTACGATTGAAACTCAGGAGGGAACGCTGTCGCAAATGGTTCTTCCCCTGAATCGCGTGGCACTCTACATCCCCGGCGGTCACACGGTCTACCCTTCGACAGTTCTCATGAACGGGATCCCTGCAAAAATTGCCGGTGTCGAAGAGATTGTCGCGGTCACCCCCTGCCGCAACGGACTCGAACCAGTTTTGGCGTTCGTGTTCGACCTTTTGGGGATTTCCGAAGTATACCAAATCGGTGGCGCACAAGCGGTGGCAGCACTCGCTTATGGAACAGAATCGATCGCACAGGTCGATAAAATCGTCGGCCCCGGAAACGCCTATGTAGCGGCGGCCAAAAAACAGGTCTACGGACTAGTGGATATCGATTCAATCGCCGGCCCTAGCGACGTGGCAATTATCGCCGATGAATCGACCAATCCTGTCTGGGCGGCACTGGACCTCCTTTCGCAAGCGGAACACGGATCGGGCGATGAAACCGCATTTCTCGTGACTGAATCGATCACCGTTGCCCAAGCCGTTCACGCCGCTCTCATTGCAGAGATTGAAAATTCTCCCCGCCAAGGGATTTTCGAAAAACTTGCGCCGAACGCAATCACCTTGTTTGTAACTCAATCCCGCGATAAAAGTATCGCTTTTGTAAACAGAATCGCGCCGGAACACCTGGAAATCATGACCGCCAACTACAAAGATGATCTAAGAAAGATCCGCAATGCCGCGGCGATTTTCCTAGGGCAGCACTCGCCGGTTCCTCTTGGTGACTACTTTGTGGGAACGAACCACGTTCTTCCTACAGGCGGCGCCAGTCGCTACGCTTCGCCGTTGGGAGTCGATTCATTCCGCAAGCGCATCTCCGTGGCGGAGATTTCCCGCGTAGGAATCGAAACCTGCGCAGATCATGTTTCTCGATTTGCCCGTTCGGAAAACTTTATCCATCACGCCATGGCGGTGGAACGGCGCGTCGGGAAATAAACGACCAAACGATGTAACAAAAATCCGTTGAGGCGAACCTTGAGTTCGCCTTTTTCAACAGTAAGGACTCTCTATGAAACTAACCGTGCTCATCTCCATGACCCGCCCGGGAAACTCGATCATGGCAGCCATTGGCATTGCGATTGGCGTGCTGTTCAGTTCTGAACCAAATCCAATTTTGCTGACCTGTCTGATTATTGCAGGCATGAGTGCGCTCAGTTTCGGCAATGTAGTCAATGATATTTTTGACGTTGAAACCGACAAAATTGCTCACCCAGAACGCGCCCTTGTAACCGGAGAAATTTCACCAGTTCAAGCGAAATGGTTTGCCGTTTTTCTCGCGATCGTTTCCATTTGTGCCGGCGTCGCCGTTTCGCCGATTCACGGGATCGCTACGCTGATTCCCCTGATTCTACTCTGGCTCTACGCGTGGAAATTCAAAGCGACACCGCTCATCGGCAACCTTCTCGTTTCGGCACTCGTGGCATACACGCTCATTTTCGGAGCACTTTCCGGATCGCCAACGTTGGTGATTATTCCGGCCATCCTCGCATTTCTCACCAACCTAATCCGCGAAATCGTTAAAGATCTCGCCGATGAACAGGGCGATCGCGCGGCGGGAATTACCACCACCGCCTCTCTAGATCGCATTGCAGTGGATCGTCTGATCACCATTTTGATTGTCGCATCCATGATCACCGCGCCAATCCCGGCGATTCTACCACAATTCCAACTCATCTACCCGATTGCTATTGGAGTTATTGTAATTCCGCTGCAGATTCGCGGCCTGATTTTTCATCGACAAAAGAACCGCTCAGCACACGCGTCAAACCTCAAATTACAACTACTTGCAGGACTTTTAGCGATTGCCGCCGAAGGTGTTCGATACCTCGCCAACTGACTCATTACACGATCTACACTATTTTGATTTGATTTTCAACTAACATTTTACTATTTTCTGCCTGCTTTAGCGAGCGTGGTGAAATTGGTAGACACGCCAGACTTAGGATCTGGTGCTTTACGGTGTGTGGGTTCGAGTCCCACCGCTCGCATTTCTCCCTCAAATAAACAGCATCAACACCCCTGCAACATTTTGCAAATCAGTTCGATAACAATAAGAGCCACCACGGAGGCATCTCAATGAAAGCTACCGTTACTTCTCCAGAGTCTTGGAAGAAAATCATCGAAGTGGAAATTCCTGTTGAGGATGTCACCGCTCAAACTGAAAAGAAAATCGCAAAATATTCTAAAGAAGCGGCAATTCCTGGTTTCCGCAAAGGGAAAGTTCCCACAAATATTATCCGTCAGCGCTTTGGCGATTCTATTCGCGGTGAAGTAATTGAAGATCTTATGAACAACGCGTACCGCGATGCTTGTATTGAACAGAAAATCAATCCCGTGTCAGACCCTGTTATCGAAAACGTAAAAGCAGAAAACGATGCGCCGATCTCTTTCACAGCCACCGTTGAAGTCGATCCAGAAATCGTGATCAATGACTATAAAAACCTCAACGTAACTGTTGCCATCGAAACAACCGAAGACAAAGATGTCGAAGATGCTCTCGAAGCAATTGCTGATCAGTATTCGACATTCTCACCAGCTGAAGGCGCAGCCACTGTTGGTCAGGTTGTAACACTTGGCTATTCAGAAGTTACCGTTGAAGGTGAAACTCTTCAGGGCTTCCTCCCTTCACCACAGATGGTCGAAGTAGGCAAAGCGCCTCTTGCAGAACTCAACGATATTCTTGCAGGTATGTCAGTAAGCGACAGCAAAACAGTTTCTGTTACCTACCCTGAAGATTTCCGCATCGCTGAAGTTGCTGGAAAATCAGGCGAGTTCACCGTAGTAGTAACAGCTGTTCAGAACAAAGCAAAAGCTGATCTTACCGATGAGTTCGTAAAAGAAAAACTCAACTTTGACAATCTCGATGCGCTTAAAACAGCAATTCGCGCTGACATTGAAAAACATAAAGACGAAGCTGGAAAAAACAAAGCGTTCGACGAAGCGATTGACAAAATCCTCGAAAAGAACGACTTTGCAATTCCGCCAGCGCGTATTAGCCACTACATCTCTCATATCATGAAAGATGAATCGCGCTACTACCCGAATGGAAATCAGCCTTCATTTGCTGATTACCTTGAGCGTTACAAAGACGTTGCGGAAAAATCATTGAAACGTTTCCGTATCCTTGATTATATCGCCAACACAGAAAAAGTGAAAGCGACTCAGGAAGAAGTTGACGTGAAAATCAAAGCGATTGCCGATCAGTACAACCAGCCATTTGAAACCGTGAAAGCAGCATTCCGTCAGAATGGCACCACGGTTCAGATCCGCGAAGATATCAAAGAGGGCAAAGCTCTTGAGTGTCTCGTTGGTCTCGCAGCTTGGCCTGAAAACTAATCGTTCTGCGATTCGATTCTGTAGGGTGGGAACGTCAGTTTCCACCCTTTTTCTTTTTCGATATATTTTCGGGAACATTTTCACCGATCGACCTGTCTAAGGAGTAGCTGTGCCGGAAGAACTGAACGACAACGAACTGATCCTGCGGATTCGCGATGGCGATGAGCGAGCTTTTCGTATGCTGGTCAATCGATGGCGCGATCGACTGGTCACATTCTGCAGTCGCTGGCTGGGAAATCGAGTCGACGGCGAAGAGGTCGCACAGGAAGTGTGTGTCATTCTCTATGAAAAGCTCCATCTCTTTCGCGGTGAGTCGTTATTTTCAACATGGATCTACCAAATCGCCGTGAATCGCTGTCGCAATCGCCACGGTTCTTGGTGGAATAGATTGACCCGAAACGGCAAGCGCGTGAGCAGTGTCGATCGAGAAACCAGCGAAATCACCGTGGTTGATCACGAAAGTTCACCGGAACAATCAGCGCAGAAATCGCAAGCTCAAGCAATTTTGTTGGCCGCAGTGGCAAATTTACCGGTTCAATTTCGCGAAGTCATAATTTTGCGCGATTTGGAAGATCGATCCTATGACGAGATTTCACGAATCACCGGCTCTTCCGAGGGAACGGTAAAATCGCGAATCAATCGAGGGCGGGCGATGCTTCAGGAAACATTGGCGGAGGTTCGGGATGAGTTCTAAATTCGACACAATTTTCTTAGAACGGTACATAAAAAACGAATGTACCGATGCCGAACGCGAGGCTTTTGACTCGGCCTTACGCGATTCTCCCTCATTGCGCAGCTCCTTCGACCAGATGAAAAAGTATGCAGCACTTATAAATTTATTACCGGAAGAAAAAACTTCCGAAGCGTTTACCGACAACGTCATGCGCACAATTCGCCTGAAAAAGGAAAAACCGCAACTTGCTATATTTCCCGCCATTCGTGGCCTTTTCACCCGCGAAGTGCTCGGCGTACTTACAGCGGTAGTGGTTCTCGCACTGATATTTTCCCCTCAGTTGCGATCGGTCAGCGGTTCATTCGAAACGGCAGTAATGGACGAAGTAGCTCCTTCAGTTGCAATGAAATCGGAAGTCTCAAAAATTTCAAGCGATCCAGAATCGCCTGTGCTCCAAAGTGTGCCTTCGAAAAGCAGCGCAGATCGACTCCAATCCACCCCAAAAGGATTAGCGTACTCCACAGAGGCGAACACACATTCAGCCCCGGCGGAAATCAACAGGCAAACATCAGAAGCAGATGCTCCTCAAGCTGCAATGAATGAACTCGCATCAGCACCATCGCCGATCATTAGTACGGCGGAAGAAAAACCAGAACAAATCGCGCTAATGGGAACGATTCGAAATGTCACAGAAGGCGAGTACTCTACAAAAAAAGGGATCAGCCCAACGGCTCCTTCTATGAAAGACGATGCCCTACAAAGCAAGTCGAAATCAATGAAATTGGAAGAATCATTCGATGCGACGCCGGCGGATTTTGAAACAAAAGAGGAGCGATCTGAACAGCAACCATTCCCCTATTCCCGCTATAAAGCTCACGTCACGGGAACCGACACGTTACTTGTTCGACTGCCCGAAAATCAACTTTCGGCTTTTATCGCCGCTTGGAAAAAGTCCGGTGGAACGGTGATTTCAACGGACATCGAAGACACATTGGCAATCGTACGAGCCAAAGGACCTTAGTGATTAAATTGCTGAAAAAGATGTTCTAATCGGTGACGCTGATCCCCCGCCATTGCATTCCAACCGATACGATATACGTGCCTCATCTGTTCTCGATCGGGAAGGCGATGTGCCAACAGTTCAAATAGCGGTTGATAGATCGGCATGTACGCGGGGAAATCGTCCTGAACCGACCGATAGAGTTCCAGAGCTCGAATATAATCACATCGTTTCATAGCAGACTCCGCCTCGCTCAGCAGGGGAGTCTTCTCGTGCCGCCCCGAACCAAGAAATAGTCCACCGGTACTTTTCCCGAGCTGTTCCCCAAATAATGGCCCAACAGCAAATCCAAAAATGACGAGCAACATAACTTCAACGATTGCCACAAAGAGCCCAATCCCTGTTTGCAAAAAGGGAAAAATAATCATCAAGACAAGCGTAACACTACATATGCCGATTCGATTTCTTTTTTCTATCCGATTCATACTTTTCCTACTTTACAATTTGCCCGAAAATCCTTTTTGCACATTTTCCAACAGAATTTCTGCAAGTAATAATCTTGATAGTTGAAGATTACTGCAATAATGCAAACATTATTTGATCTTCAAGGTATCTTTAAGATGTTGATAAAACAATTTTCAAGATAGAGTTAAAAACTAGAGATTTTTTATTACCATGCATTATTAGAAACAGCAAGGATTATTTTCCGGCAAAGAGAAGATCTTTTCGCTATTAATAAGGCAACAACCAACCGCAGTAACTTTACCTCGAGGTAAGAATGAGAAGCATGGCAGTAAAAGCAGCAGCGATTGTAGCAGTAGCAGTAATGACGGCATCGGCACAGAACATGCCGTTCCCACAGCAGAAGTCCTACGCAGGATGTATTAAACCTGACGTAACACAAAGTGTTATGAACGAACAGGTCAAAGCCGCCTACAACGACTACATCTCTCGCTTTATGAAAGATTACGGTGGCGGAAAAATCATTCAGTCGACATCTACGAATGGATCAGGTGAAACGGCGACCGTATCAGAAGCACACGGTTGGGGTATGGTCATTACGGCAACAATGGGCGATAAAGACAGATTCGATAGCCTTTTCAAAGTATATAAAGACAACAAAAACTGGGGTCCCGGATCAAATCTTATGGCGTGGAAACTCACCTGGGGTGGTAAAGACGGATCATCAAATGCAACTGATGGCGACCTTGACATCGTCTATGGACTTCTCCTCGCCTATAAACAGTGGGGAACACCAGAGTACTACAACACTGCAAAAGCCATTGCGCAGGACATCTACTCATATAATGTAAACAGTTCTTCAAAGCATATTCTTCTTGGAAACTGGGCAGGTACAGGAACATCATTCTATCAATACACCCGTCCATCAGACTGGATGGCTGGCCATTTCAGAACCTTTGCTGATGCATTTTCCGAACCAAAATGGAATGACGTCGCAAATAAAGTTCACGACATTTACGCAAAATTCCAGACAAACTCCTACGCCACGAGTGGTCTGATCTCTGACTTCGTCTATATCGGAACCAATGGCGAAGCAAATTCCACTGTAAGTTCAGAACTGACTCAACGCGGTGAAACGAATCAAGACAAATACTACACCAACGCATCGCGAGTGCCTTGGCGTATTGCTGCAGACTATGCACTTTCTGGCAGTGCTGGCGCTAAAACAACGCTTGGAGAAATCAACAGTTTCCTCAACGGACAAACACTTACCTACGCTGGTATCAAAGAGGGCTACTCATTGGGAGGAACCGCGTTGAACAGCAATGCCGGCGGCGCCGCATACCTCGCTCCATTTGTCGCAGCTCGCATTGCTTCAACTGACAAAGCATCGCTGACCACCGGTTGGAACTCACTGCAGTCGACTACACCTTCAGATGCGTATCAGGCAGCAATTAAAGTGCAGTCGATGATGCTCATTTCTGGGAATTGGTGGCACTACAAGGATGCGAACACTGTCGGAAATGAACCGAAATTCGAAACCGCAGGGGTCGTACTTGACGAATATGGTGATGTGGATGCTCAATCTGACCTTGAAGGCGCATACGGGAAAGACATTCACGGCGCAGCCAACGCTTGGAAAGGCGGATACGGCTGGATGCTCGAAGATTGGCAGACAGGCAAAGTTAAAACATCAAAAGGAGCAGTTTGGCAAGCGCCGGTATACGATGCAAATGACAAACTTACCAATCCGGGGAATCTGAGCGATGTGTTTATTGATGGTCGCATGAAAGTTCAGTTTGAAAAATCATCGGCTCTCTATGTGAATTTCCCACTCACAAAGGATACACAGGCTGAACAATGGTTTGATCTTTCTGCGATGACAGGACTTACCATTAAAGCCAAAGGCACTGGCCGATTGACAATTGTGTTTAACACCGATAACACAGGCACTCTTTCAGATCCGAAAAATTCGTTCTGGGGTGGTTTTGCCACTACCATTACTCTTGATGGAACAGAAAAAGAGTACCAGTTGATTTCCGAGCTCTTCTCTCCCCGTCCTTACTCCGAAGAAGCGACAAAAACGTGGACATGGAAAGCTAACGGAGCGAAAAAAGTACGTGGTATAACACTTCTTGCTGAAGAAGAAGCCGCAACTGCAGAAATTGATTTTATCAAAATCAATGGAACGGCGATCAAAAATGAAACATTTGGATTTAAAACACCAACCACAGTGGACCCGATCATTGGGGAAAATGTCGCTAAAATTGGTGTGTGGGCTGTATACGCGGACAAGACATCTAAAGGGACTGCCGTTATCAATGGCAACGGCGTTGACATGACTTTTGATCGTGCAGCACCAACCAAAGCAGGCGATTGGGATAAATACGTCTCTGCGGTTGGTACATTCAACACAGCAAGCAAAAGTTTTGATGGTATGAAAAGCGTCGAATTCTTCTATACCTCAGATCAGGATATTGCCGTAACTCTGCCGATGAGCGATGCGAAAGGTGTGGCTATCACCGGCGATGCAGTTCCTGCTCACGTGGTCGTTCTTCCCAAGGGAACCAATAAACGAGTTCCAGTGACAGTGGCGGAATTCATTCAACCGACCTGGTATACCGATACTGCAAAAGTGAAACCTACACTCGACCTAAAATTGGTTGATGGTTTGTCCTTCTCTATGGAAACAGCCACCGATGCTGCTACCAAAGGGAGTTTCAAACTTCTCGAATTGAAATTTGACGGCCTGTCAGTTCTGCCAACATCGTTGGCACCGATTAGCAGTGCTTCAAAAACTGCGGGATTTGGAACAATCGCCATGGAAACAGGAGTGGTTCGCGCCAACCTGACTCTTCCTCGTTCTGCCGACATGACTCTCTCTGTAGTCAACATGCAGGGACGGGTAGTTGCCACCATGAATAAACAGCTTGAAGCCGGATCAAATGCGGTGGCGCTCAGCCTTGGAAACCAGGCAAGCGGAGTTTATTTCCTTGTGGCGAAAGGTGCAGCGGGAACATTCCAGCAGAAAATCTCAATTCGGTAAGGCCACAGATTTTTGATAGGGGGGAGATTTTTCTCCCCTTTTTTTCTCTTCCCATGTATATTTGACTAAACTGGTACGATTTACACGATTCCAAGAGACCTCAAATGAAACAATTACTCGCACTTTTTTTCACCCTATTATTTCTCGGCTGCCAAAATAGTGACGAAAGAGCACCCTTCGTTCAGATTAACCCCGTCCTTACAGCTAATACAACTGACACGATTTTCATTGCTCGCGAAGATACCGCCAATGGCGAGTGGGGATCGTCTGTGTTTCTTTTCAGTGTCGATGCGGAACCGGGAATCTATTCAGACAATATTTCAATCGATTTTTTAGGAACCGACAACATGCCGATCAGCCGATCGCTTTTGACCGGAACTGTCGCCGCCTATGCCGGAGCGAAAACAGCTGTTACCGCCACTGCGGCACTTCACGCGTACCCTACTGCAACGCCGGGAACCTATCGTTTGCGGGTGACTGTTCAGGGACAAAAGGCACAGTCCACACTTTTTCGACCGGTGCGTGTACTTTAATTGAGCGATTCTCGTATTTTCATGTGTAAGTAAAAGTACAATAGCTCTTGTAAATTGAAATTTCAGATTGTATTATTAGAACGATTCTTTTATTAACTGTATCCTTTGGAGGATTTTTTATGAAACTGTTTAAAACAGTATTTGCAGCTACCGCAATTGCAGCTATGTTCTCTTCATGTACCGATCTTGCTGAAGCAACAGATGAAGAACTCGCGGACAAAGGCATCACCCGTAACGAGCAGATGATTTACAATGCTTATGGTTACGGAGTTTCAGGTCTTAATGTTGTAACAAACACTTTGATTGGTGGTGCTGTTGACCCAATTAAGGGAACAATTTCATATGCGGCTACAGACTCTGCAATTGTCGATTTCAAAACAATTAACAGTCTTAACCATGCAACAACTCTTCAGCCAAAGCTGAAATCTCTTAACGGTACGATGTACGCAACAATCACCGCTGATGAATATGCTGCAGCTGCAAAAAGTATCAAAACTTTTGCTGAAAAAATCAAAACCATCGCTGATACAAAAGCGAATCTTTCAGAAATCACTTATGATGCAGGTGCAGTTTCATACTTTGTAGCACGCCTTGGCAAAGAGGGTGCACGTGGATACGCTCTTGTAACTGTAAAATCTTTTGATGCAGAATTCAATGGAACTGGTTTGAACTCAAAAGGCGAAACAGTTGATGTTGGTGGCAAAAACAAAGACAACCTTGGTAAAGCATCTATCGAATACTATTATGTTTCACAGGCTGACGCTGGTAAAACATACAAATAATCAAGCTTAAGACTTGATCTTTGTTGAGCCCTCGGATTTATCTGGGGGCTTTTTATTTTATGCAAACTTACCCCATCGGTAAATCTTCTAACTTATTTTACTTTTCAAGGTCTTTCTGTTTCAACAAAGTAGACTCAATGAATTCGTATCTGACAAGTCGTTCAATCCTTCTTTTAATTATATATTCGATCACATCACTCGCCGCTACCTCGAATGAATACTTTCCTCGCGGAACAATCAAAGTTCTCGACCGCACACTCAATCGGGAATTTGCTGTGGTCGGCGCAACGATAGAAATAACATCGCACGGAAAAGAGTATCGCACCACCACCGATTCACTGGGCAGTTTTGGTTTTCCAAAACTGAAAGGGCAGTGGGCAACCTATCGTCTTAAATGGCAGACAGCAGACAACGCCTTTCATATTCGAACAGATGCGATTGGGCAGGCCTATCTCGAAGGTCCACGGGGAAGTTCACAATGGAATACTGTTATTCGCGATGGCGAACAGCAATTTTACGCCACGATATTCCGCGCCGGAATGGCCTATCTAAATAGCGATTGGGTTTCTACAAACAATCGTTTTCAGGAGATTTCTATAAAGGCCTACTTCGACAGGAAACCTGCAGGCAAAGGGTCTGCACGACACAATGCATTGTTTCAAAGCCTGCAACTCTGGGGCCGGAGCAAAACCGACAAACCGCTCAGCGATGTAAGAATTTACAGTTATGTGGCCCATGAACTGGGACATGCCCATCACGACCAATTCTTCCACGGCGGATCTCAGCATTTGAAAACCACTCTGCGACTCAAAGAGAGTTGGGCCGAAGCGTGTCGTTATTTTCTCACCCGAGATATGTATGGAACGAATCGCGAAGAAGTAAAGGTGTACAGCAAACAGCACCCGTTCTTTTCGGGATGGAAAAATTTCAAATGGGAACGACGCAAAAAGTACTACGCCAATTACACCCCCTTTATGATCGATCTCGTAGATACACTCGACCAGGATCATCTCAAAGATCGCGTTTCCGGTTACACGATGCAACAGATTCAGCTGGCTATGGAACAACCGGATTGTCGCGATCTGGCCGATTTGGCGCGTATACTCAAAGGTCGCTATAACAATCCCACAGAAATCTATCTCGACGAACTGCTCTCTGAGATGGAAGAGAAATAGAGCATCCCACGAGGGCTGTTACTCAACCAATCGGCGCAACCGCAGGACCACAATCGCACCCCCAAAGCAAAAAAATGGCTGATTCAAACGAATCAGCCATAGTTTTATGAAAAGGGATCGATACTACTTCGCAGCATCTACGGCAGATATGTAGTAATAATCGAGAGAGATCTTTCCGGAATTACTCACACTACTTGATGCGTCATCTGCTGAAAACGATACGACTTTCACCAACGCATACCCGCGAGAATTTCCAAGCTTTGCCACAAAATAGGGCGAAGATGCAGAATAGGTGATCGATGTTTCTTTTGCCGCATCAGCAGCGGTTTTCAGTTTTGTTTTAAACAGTGAAACACTCTTTGTTATTGCATCAAAATCAGATTGAGAAACAACTGCAAATTTAGTTCCGTTTACAGAGATAAGGTTTGGTGTAAGCGCAGAAGCTCGGCCAGAGCTATTTACTGTTTTAATATCAATCCGTGCAGAATCGGCATAATTATATTCTAGATACCCTGTGGTTGAATTGACACCCTTACTCAAAACACCTTCACCTTTTACGCAATCAAGTGCACAAAAACCCTTCCCCCATGCATTAAACAACTCAATTGAATGCTTAGCAATTCCCTGATCAATCACCTCATCAGCAAAGGTGATACTGTCGATTGCGGTAACAGTGAACGATGTTGTTCCCGATGCAGTGTGAACAATCATGTTTTTAGCGGCGAGAAGGGGGAGCACAGAACAGAGAATAGCAACGAATGCATGTTTCATACAGAAACCTCCAATAATAAAGAATGAAATAGACAACCGAAGAGAAAATTGTGCAGAACAATGTGCGACGATTAACAATTCGGTGACGACGAGAATAATACATTGTGATATCTACCAAAATCAATATGAAAGCGATTCGCGAGAACAATGGTACTAAAAATTGAGACCTTTGCCATATCGTTCCACTAGAACCGAAAAATCTGCGCAGATTTCTCTGTTCAAACCAAATTGATCTGTAGTATCTTCACGATAGAACAGCAAACGGTCAGGAGAACTCTATGGATCAAATCCGCGTCAATTGGGAAGGGGCTTTTTTTAGTCACCACAGTCTCGCCATGGTGAACCGCGAACTCGCACTTCCACTCTCAACCTATCCAGATATTCACCTGACCGCAGTAGAAACCGAACCGGCACACTATCGCCCATCGGCAGATTACGACTCGCTCTCCTCGAGCATAACCGCCCACGCTTCTCACGCCGATGTGACAATCCGCCACCGCTGGCCCATGGATCTCAGTCGAGCAGACTCTTCTGTGAACATACTCTTTCAACCGTGGGAGTTCGGATCTATTCCGCAGAGTTGGGTGGAACCGATCAACACCAATTTTGATGAAATTTGGACTAGCTCTAGCTTTTCGAAAGCGGCCTTTGTGGATGATGGTATTGAAGAATCAAAAGTAGTGGTGATACCTCAGGGAATAAACCCCACACTGTTTAGGCCCGATGCGGCGGCAAACGAAACGCTGAAACAACGCATTGGAAATCGATTTGCCTTTCTCTTTATCGGCGGTGCCATTCCTCGAAAAGGAGTAGACATACTGGTAAACGCTTATCTCAACACGTTTACCAAAGCCGATCCGGTAGTACTCATTATCAAAGGGTGCACACTCTACAGCGACGGCATTGCATCGCAGATCAGAACCCTTGCTGAACGGTCAGACATTCCCGAAATTATCTATTTCACCGAAGATCTTCCGCCGGAACAGCTTCCGGGGCTTTACCGCGCCTGCGATTGCTATGTGCAACCGTACCGCGCCGAAGGGTTCTGCCTTCCTGTGGCGGAAGCAATGGGTTGTGCTCTTCCCACCGTTGTCACCGGTGCCGGATCGGTGCTTGATTTCACCACCAAAGAGACATCACTCTACATAGAATCTCAAAAGGAGTATTTTTCAGAACAGAGTGTTGCCGGAATCGACACGGTACAGCGCCCCTACTGGTACGTTCCCTACTGGGAACATCTGGGGCAGTTGATGCGCGCCGCGGTAGAGAACCAAACAGCACTGAAATTCATGGGAGAACAGGGAGCGATCCATATTCGCAAAGGCCATACGTGGGAAAAAGGTGCAGAAGTTATCGCGCAGAGGATTCGCGCACTGACCGCAACGGCGAAACCTTAACCGCGGCGAACCTTCCGCTGAGGGCGGGCGCGATGTGATGGTTCCACTTTGATCACCGGCGCAGGCCGACTGCTTCGCCGCACCGCCACAACCCCGCCGATCAACAGCATGGCCGCAAAAAAGTAGGAACAGGTGAGTAACACCACCACCCCGGCGAGTATCCCGTAAGTCACATCGTGACTTCCCGATGCGGCCACAAAGAATCCCGCCAGGCGATTGACGATAAGCCACAGAATGGACACATAGAGTGCTACGCGGGACGCTTCGCGAAGAAGTACACCACGACAGGAAAAACGGTAGATCGCGGTGAGCGTCAGATAGACAATAACCGTGGAAAGCACATGCGAAAAGGCGGCGTGCAAGAAGGCAAATTTCCCCAGCGCAGTCTTGGCCCCGATCGATACGGCAGTGGAACCAAACAGAAGAATAATCAACGATATCTGAATGAACGTTCCCGCCACTTGCCGGACGAAAAACGACCGCGTTTCGTGGAACCCGTTTACTTCACCGAGGGCGAGTTGAATCGAATTGAAAAGAGACAGCGGAAGCCAGAATAGTGTAATGACCCCTATTATCCCCAACCCTTTCATATTGAACGATTCGCCCAACCCGTTGGCAATCTGTTTTACCAAAATGGAGGCTGCCTCGGGAGGAAGGATATGGCGAATCTGTTCCGTGAGCAGTTTCTGTAAAGGTTTGGAGTCTTCGATAAACTCCGCCCCAAGCCAGAAAAATATGACGATAAAGGGAACTGCCGTGACAATCAGATTAAATGCCACGGCGCGCGCCAAAAGCGGGCCGTGGGCGCGATTGTAGAGATTCAAGACTGTGCGCGTTTCGCGCACAAAGGAGCTAATACGTTTCAAGAGATGTCCTCTGAAGTAAATCGATCACCCGGGAAGGCACTACGATACCATAGTTCACAACTATTTGCAAGAGGTTGATTTTCAAGAGGAGCCCACGATGCAAACTGTTTGTCTATAGCGGGAATATAAGGTCCCGACTTGAGTTCCAGAAGAGCCGACGGTTCCAGCGCCACGATTGTATGCCACGACTGAGGAGGTATTTCAACGCCCACAGTACCGGTTGGGGTCAGTTCTACACGATCTATAACAACACCTTCTGCATCGAATAAGAGAATAACAGCTTTCCCGGAAAGTATCTGAAACCACTCCCACTTACCCGCTTCTGTGTGAAGATGGGGAGCACAATAACTGCCGGGAACAATAACATTCAAAAACCACTGAATAGGGGAATCTGCCCCGCGATCGTGAATCTCTTTGTGCACCCGTTTGCGCGGCGATTCCTGAGCGGCCGCCAACATCTCTGTTATAATGGCCTGATCAATTTTTTTAGAAAGCTGCATCAACACTCCTTACTACTTGTTGCGATCTACACTGGAGAAAAGAAAAATATGTCAATACTGACTCATACAGTGAGATAGGCCACCGCTAGTATCGATATGCTCTCAATGAGAGGTATACTGCCGTGATTGTGGTGGTGAAACGTTCTCCTTGCATTTGTATCGAGCATAATCACTTTTAGTAGTCGCTCTCGCAAGAATTAATTCATTCCAAAGGAACCATTTTAAATTTTATTGCTGATCACAAAACAAATCCTACCAGTAAATACCTTCGCAGAGCAGAGAGGGAATATCATACACACTCTCTGATACTGTTAGACACGGTATGATTTGCAGGTATATCGAACCACCATAGGAAATACTCGGATTACCTACAGAGCACGCACATGACGGCAACAAAAAACGAGTGGCAGGTTTCGCAACCTGCCATCTTAGATATTTTTATTCTGCTACAGAAGCCACTGGTACGGGAGTCTCTTTTTTCTTTGACTTGCGACGGGGAAGTGCATAGCGTGCGATTTGATCAGCATTGCCATAGAACACCGATTCGGCGGCAGAAGAGATCTGTTCCATCTTTTTCCATACAGCATTGCGATAGATTATACGCGTGTTTTTTACATCACTCCGTTCTGAAACTGCCTGAGATCGAGTAAACTGGTGAGCAACCACCTGCTTTTGTAACTCTTCTACTTTTTTCAACAGTGGTTCCGGACAGCTCGAAGCTTTGAGTTTTACCGAATGCTCTTTAACAAGCAGAGCATAATTATCAGCATTGGCAACAAATTTAATACGTGAATTTTTAGTTGAGTTGAGTTTATCCAACTTAAACTGTTTTTGAATATGAGGCGCATCGGGGAAAGCAATCATGACATAATTAAAAATACCAATCGATTGTTCATGCAATTGATCCGCATAAGAGTCAAAGACACTCGTTTCATGAGCCTTTTCATGCTGATAGTGTTTATCGGAATAGATTGTACCAATATCCTCGATTTCAGCTTTGAAAATTTCATTATAATCTTCTGCGAAAAGATTGGGTAGTTTTGAACGAAACATATGCTGATCATTCTGAAACATCACCTGCATGGCGATAGCCCCTTGATACATGGCATCGTCAGAAACATCATAGAGCCGTTCGGTCTCTTTCATCATTGGGAACTCCTCAATAAAAGTATATATAGAAAGGTAACAGATATTTTCACCAATTATTATAACCATAACTTTACTGAACATCATCGGGATTCTGCTGAACATCATCGGGATTCTGCTGAACATCATCGGGATTCTGCTGAACATCATCGGGATTCT
>JFJP01037677.1_pt1 | contig 24342 bp, 15 predicted proteins | sample 431651 | NCBI WGS metagenome assembly JFJP01 (sample SAMN02602958, study PRJNA72255) | Microbial mat metagenome, whole genome shotgun sequencing project. | biome: fresh water; feature: sink hole; material: water; isolation source: purple microbial (photo- and chemosynthetic) mats found in...
GCTCCCAAACACCAAATCCAGTGTCGGCCACATCTGCCATTTTGGAGTTACATAGGGATATTTCCCATAAGCCAGAATATACCCGCCCCTGATTCGCAATGATTTGCCTACTGCCCACATTAGGGTACCTGTATTTTCGAAAAAGAAATTATTCTCGGGGCGGGTAATTATAAATGCCTGTACGCCTTCTTCGTAAAACCATTTTTCGCCCAGGCTTCCTTTAACTGCAGTGCCTAAGCGGATGGAGGCCCCATCATAATAATGTGCCATACGGGGATAAAAAACAGGCAGGTCAATGGTGGATTGCGGATCGGGTTTCTCCCCTCTGAGGGCAAATGCAAAACCGGCTTTGGCTGAAACCAAAGTTTTAGGTGTTATCTGCCGTGAAGCAATTAATCCATTATAAACTGACAGTATAAATGAAAAATCATATTCAGGTGAGATCAAACCACCTATATCCTCCCTGCTCATAATATTCAGAAATGGTGTCGGGACACTGAGCGTGTGTTCACTGGCAATAACAAAATCATTTTTAATACCCCAAGCCAATTTTGCACCGGCTTCCGGTATAAAAGGAAGCATAAGTACATTGGTGTAGACTTCCAGTTTTTGGTTTATGCCATACCTGAATGGCTGAAAAAGTCCGCTTTCCCATTTGCCTGCCGGCATAAGATAGGCAGTATTGTAACTCCACTTTTTTAGCAAAGGCTCATCCTGAGCATTTAGTGTGACTGCAATACATAATAATGAAATACTTACCATTAATTTCCTGATCATAGCTTTATAAGTTTTATCTGCGTGGCAGTTGTATTAAATAGATTTATTTATAGTTAAGTTCCGGGTGCCATGTTCCGGGTTCCGGATTTCCCCATCGCCCATCGCATCCCGTCCTTCTCCTTCACTCCTCAATCACTCCCTTATCAAAACAAACTCCGCACTCACAGCTGCATGATCCGATTCGTCGAAAAATTCCTGGTGTGTTTTGGCTGAGCCTGCACGCCAGCGGTGGTTGGTGAAAAGGTAATCGAGGGTGCGGTCCCAGGTATGATCAGGACGGGTAGTGTGTGTGAAGTAGGCAGGTTGGTTATGCTGGTATTCGTTTAGCGGGAAGGAGCATTTATAGGCATCATAAATCGGACGAAGCCATTCTGTTTCCGGCGTATAATTGCTGCCATCCTTATGCATTGGATCGTCGCCGGGCTGGTGAAAGGATTCGCCGGGGCACATGTCCTCGTAACAAAAATCTGTGGAGTCGCTTGCAGGGGGCAACTCATTAAGGTCACCGCCGGCAATAAAGTACTCGCCTGCAGCATTTAGTTTGTCCATTTCGGCTTTAAATTCCTCGAAATGTTTTTTCTTGGTATCGTCTGTAGCAAAAGCCGAAGCATGTATATTAAGCAAAGGAATTTCCTTAAATCCCGGAATTTTTATAGTGCCTGTAACAATGCATGAGTGGAGGTAGAAATAGTTTACAATTCCCGCCTGGTCGCCACGTGTGGCAAGATTAATACGTTTTGCATCGGTTATGGGCCATGGCGAAAGAATCACCAATCCCATGTCCATACGGCCCAATCCGTCGCTGGGGATAAACTCCGATTTCCACTCCGAAACGTATGCGGCATAATTGAAATAGGTTCGGTCCAATATGTACTGAAGCTCATCAATGTAAGCCGTGCGGTTCGATTTTACATCGCATTCCTGCAGGAAAAGTATATCTGGTTTTATCTGGTTAATCCGGGCAACAACAGCATCAAGTCCGGGAATTACTTCCTCTTTTTTAAATACGGTATTATTGCCGCAGGCATCGCCAAACCAGGGCTGGCGACCAATGCCGAAACGGATATTCCATGTCATTACTTTAATGGTGGAATCGGGAAGAGGCGGGGCAACTTTTTCACTTTTGGAGTACATTACAGCATCCTCAACATCATCAAATCCGGTTGCAAGCGGTTCGCAGGCATTAATTACCGGGAAAAGCAAGGGCAGACACAGGAGCAAAACTATTTTTTTATAGAAGGGAATATTCATGGTTAATTGTCTTATTTATTCAAAGATAGGGAATCATTGGATTGTTAGGCTTCAGGTAAGTGATTTTTTTATAAGCAGGCAGTCTTTAGAATAAAAAGTTAAGATAACCAGGGAGACACAGAGATTATGGAGAAACACCATGAATTAATTTATTCTTCATTTTACGATATTAAAGATCTTACCCTCCGTGAACCTCTGTGTAATCCGTGTCTCCGTGGTAAAACAAAAAAACAAACTCAAAAAAACACAATCTGCTGCTAATATCAAATTTAAATTATTTTTACAGAATGAAAACAGCTGAAGAACTCAATTCCGGATGGCGCAAAGTAGCTTCATCCATTTATCGCCGGCCAACCGATTCAAAACTATTCGGTTCAGTTGAAATGGATATTACAGATCTTGAAGTATATATTAAAGAAAAACGCAAAAACGGCGTGAAAGCCACGCTCACACATTTTTTTATTCTTGCCGCCGCCCGTGCCCTGAAAGAGGAAGTTCCGGAAATGAACACGTATATAAAACGCGGCAATGTAGTTTTACGCGATCATATTGATGTGATGGTCAGCGTTTTACTGCGCGATTCGAAAATGGGATCCATACTTGTAAAAGATGCCGATAAGCTTACTCTCGAAGAGCTGATTAAAGAAATGAATGAACAGGTACAACTTTCCCGTCAGGGTTCGGAGAATAAAACCATGCAGATGAAAGACAAAATGGCCCGAATTCCGTGGCCTCTGCGGGGATGGATTTTCAGCCTGTTGAAAACAATTACCTTCAGCTGGGGATTTTCTTTTCCTTCGCTTGGACTTTCGGCAAATAGTTTTGGATCGTTTGTAGTTTCAAATATTGGAAGTGTAGGACTTGATATGGGTTATCCGGCTCTTTTTCCATCGTCGAATGTATCGTTTGTACTGGTGCTTGGCGGGGTAAACCGGAAACCTGCTGTGGTTGGCGATCAGATTTTACCGCGTACCTTTTTATCCCTTGGAGCCGCACTTGATCATCGCGTGGTGGATGCTTCGCATGGCGGACTGCTGTTCCGATACCTGAAAAAGATTGTGAAAAATCCGGAGTTGCTGGACGCAATATAGGGCTAAACACGTATTCACGGGGTGACTACAAGTCACCCCGTGAATACGTACCTCCTATTGCAATTTAAAGTATATCGGCATAGTATAAAGAATCCGTACTGTTTTGCCATCCTGCCTTCCTGCTTTCCATCGCGGCATTAGTTTCACAACACGCAATGCTTCCTCTTCGCATCCACCGCCAATTCCGCGCAGAATTTTCACATCCTCAATTTTGCCATCGGTGTCTACAATAAAACTAACATAAACGGTGCCTTGTATTCCGTTTTCAGAAGCTTGTTGTGGATAAACAATATTTTTAGCCAGAAATTTATTGCGTTCAATGTCACCTCCGGGGAAAGAAGGCATTTCTTCCACAATCGTAAAAACAGCCTGTGAGTCGTAATCAATTACTGCTCTTTTAGATGCTGACATTGCATTTTTAGTTACCGGTGCAGTTGCGGCTTTATCGGCCGAAAGTACTTTTGATTCTTCCTTCGTTACAACAACTTCTTCCATTTGCTTCTTTTCTGGTAATTCTACTGCATCCGAAGCAATAGAAAGCTCATACTGATTATATACTTCTTCATCAGCTACTGCTACTTCCGTAATATTTTGAGATGCATTCAGCGGTTCTTTTTCTTTATCAGTGCTCATGGCAATAAGGCCATTGTTTTTGGGAAGCAAGATAGATAGTGTATCCGGATTTACCGGGTTCTGAAGCATCAGCATCTGGCTTGCACGTTCTTCAGCTAATCTGGTAACATCTAACTGGTTTTGTAACCAAACCACATAAAACCCGCCAATGAAAAGAATAACGGAAGCGGCTGCCGCTATCCATACAAATGGTTTATACGACAAGCGTTTGCTCTCGGCAGCTTCAATAAATGAATGCGAATGAAGCCGTTGCTTGATACGTTGGTTAATAACATCGGTCCGGGCATGAAACTTATTATCCGTTTTAAGGGATGATTTATAGGGATGCACTTTTGGAAACGGCTTTTCCCCCGATAATTCCGCGGTATCGGAATCTGGTTTATCATGTGATTCTGATATTGTTCCCTGATCTGTTTTATTCTCTTTCAGCCACATCCGCAGTCCATCGGCGGCATCGGCACACAATGGACATTCTGTAATGTGCTGATTTGCACTATTAAGCTCAACACCTTTCAGTGAGCCGGAAACAAAAAGCATCAAAGCATCACCTGTCAGGCAACCGGATGGCGTAAAAAGGGCCGACGACTTAGTACTTCTGTCATTCATAGCGTTCCATCCTTTCCATTATTTGCTTCAGATTGCGTTTGCCGTTTTGAATATGGCTTTTTACTTCGTTGTAAGTATATCCTGTTATCTGTTCCACTTCCCGGTATGATTTTTCGTCCAGGTAAAACAATTCGATGCATTGTTTTTGCTCGGAACTCAAACCGGTAATTGCCGTTTCGAGGTAGCGTATGCGGTGTTCGCCGTCATCATCACTTAAAGGATGATTCAGCTCCACGGATTCCATAATATCGGTTTCCAGTTTTTTCAGGTTATCCTCTTTTATGCGGTCGCCGGATTTTTTACGCCTTAGCTGCATAAGGCATTCGTTTTTGGTGATGGTGTAAATCCAGCTTTTAAAATTCTGAATTTCAGATTTCTTCAGCAATTCGAAAAGTTTCTCAAAAACCAGCATCACGGCATCTTCGGCATCGGCATCGTTGCCCAGGTATTTGTAACAAACCGAAAAGAGGAGGTGTGTGTATCGCTCGTAAAGAACTCCTATTATTTCCTTGTCGTGAGTGCTGGCATAACGGGCTACAAGCTGCTCATCAGGAATGGAAAGCAGTTCCTTTTTATCGGCTTTACGAAAAAAATGCAGCGTCACGCTTTGGGAGTTTTTACAAAGATACGGGTTTGGACGGTAAACGACAATGGGAGGTTTAACATGGAACCAGCTTAAATATTGAAAAGGATAAATTTTTTATGGAATTTTTTCTTCCCATGCATCTTCTCCCTGTAAACACAAATTACTAACCTTAAAACAACTCCCGCCATGGAAACCAAGAAATCGAAACGAGCTGACCTGGAGTCAAAGAAAAGTATCTTTTTTCAAATCGGACTAATTGTTGCACTTGGACTAACGCTCGTAGCATTTGAGTGGGAATCACCGGTAAAACAAATTGTAATTGATACCCAATGGGAGGCGGTTAATGAAGATCTGGTAATTAAAAATACAATTTTTGTAGACCGGAAACCCGCTCCAAAACCTGTTCTTGCCCCTGTAATCAGGATCGTTGATAACAATACAAGTATTACTCAGGACCTGATATTGGATACAGAAATAAAACCGGACGAGAATCAGCCGGAATATATAGTTCCGGTTCCGGTTCATCTGGAAGAAGAAAACTCTTTAGCTGAGGAAATTCCTTTTGTTGCCGTTGAAAAGATGCCTGAATTCCCGGGTGGAATTAATGCTTTACGCGAATTTCTTGCCAAAAACACCGATTATCCTGATGCTGCAAAAGAGACAGGCATTCAGGGCACGGTATATCTGTATTTTGTAGTTGAAAAAGATGGAAGCATCAGCGGCATAAAAACATTACGCGGAATTGGCGGAGGATGCACAGAAGAAGCCGAACGTGTTTTAAGTATGATGCCCAAATGGAAGCCAGGCAACCAGTTTGGTAAACCGGTAAGAGTTTCATACAACGTGCCGGTAATTTTTAAATTACAATAATCCGGCAGAATTAAACTGTAAGATCATATTCAAACTCATCTAAATACTACTCAGTCATGAAAACTAACGTAATGTTTTTCTCCATATTCGGAACTCTTCCCCTCATCCTGCTATCAGCAGGAACGATGATGGTCTCATCCAGGCAATTCTCTTCGCCACAAGTATTTGGCCCAAACAAACCGCTGGTTCAAAATACAGCAATAGCGGAATCTGATCCTGATAAAACACTCTCGCCGTATTTCTTTGTAAAATCAAATAATCCTGACCTCGATCAGTTGCCGCTAAAAGCAACTTCTGCCGAGGTAAATATTGCCGGGGTCATCGCCAATGTGAGCGTGGTACAGGAATATGCCAACGAAGGTAAAAATCCCATCGAAGCCATTTATGTGTTTCCGGCATCCACCCGCGCTGCCGTTTACAGCATGAAAATGACTATTGGTGAGCGGACTATCGTTGCTAAAATCTCAGAACGCGAAAAAGCCCGTAAAGAGTATGAAGAAGCTAAACAACAAGGGAAAAGTGCCTCGTTGCTGGAGCAGGATCGCCCCAATGTTTTCCAGATGAATGTAGCCAATATTATGCCCGGCGACCGTATCAGGGTTGAGCTCAATTATACTGAATTGCTGATTCCTGAAAACGGAGTTTATGAATTTGTATATCCTACCGTTGTCGGGCCGCGATACAGCAACCAACCTGCTGTTACTGCACCGCCACGTGAGCAATGGGTAAACAATCCATATACACACGAAGGAGAAAAGCCTTTTTACGGTTTCAACATCAGTTGCACTCTTTCTGCCGGTATGCCGGTTAGTGATGTAATTTGCGCTACGCATAAAACGGATATCAGGTTTGATAGCCCTTCGGATGCAACAATTACGTTGAAGACGGAGGGAAAACAGGGCGGAAACCGCGATTTTATTCTGAAATACCGCTTAGCCGGGGATAAAGTGCAGACAGGTGTTTTGCTTTTTCCCGGCAAGGATGAAAACTTTTTCCTGGCCATGATACAGCCGCCCAAACAGGTAAAAATTTCAGTAATTCCTCCCCGCGAATATGTTTTTATTGTTGATGTTTCGGGTTCCATGAACGGATATCCGCTGGAAATTTCAAAAAAATTACTGAGAGACCTAATCACAAATCTTAGACCAACAGACAGGTTTAACGTTCTTCTTTTTGCCGGTGCATCAAATCTTATGAGCGAAACTTCCATTGCAGCTAACAATACCAATATTGAAAAGGCCATTGGTTTTATTGATCGGCAGCAGGGCGGCGGAGGAACCGAGCTTTTACCGGCACTTAAAAGAGCACTCAATCTGAAAGGCACCGAAGGATTTTCACGCAGTTTTGTTATAGCTACCGATGGGTATGTGACTGTTGAAAAAGAAGCTTTCGACCTTATTCGTAAAAATATGGATAAAGCCAATTTCTTCGCTTTTGGAATCGGAACATCTGTTAACAGGTTGATTATTGAAGGAATGGCTCACGTTGGAATGGGAATGCCATTCGTAATTACCAAACCTGATGAAGCTGAAGCTACGGCACTGAAATTCAGAATGTATATTCAGAATCCGGTTTTAACTCATATTTCGGTGAGTTATGATAAGTTTGATGCATATGATGTAGAACCGTTAACGGTACCGGATGTATTTTCAGAAAGGCCGGTTATTATTTTCGGCAAATACCGTGGCACTCCATCAGGAAGTATAAAAATCAAAGGTATGAACGGTGAAGGTGACTATACAAGTATAATTTCTGTAAAGCCATCAGGATCAAGCGAATCGAATGTGGCACTCCGCTATCTTTGGGCCCGCGAACGCATCCGCACTTTAAGCGATTATGCATCAGCCGGGTTTGGCGGTGAAGATGAATACAAACCAGCAATTATTGAATTGGGTTTGAAATACAACCTTCTTACTTCCTATACTTCGTTTATTGCCATCGATAATGATATCAGGAACAGAGAAGGCAACTCAACCACAGTGAATCAACCTTTACCATTGCCTGAAGGAGTGAGTGATTATGCTATAGGTGGAAGTTCAATAACTAAAAGTGCTCCTTCTCTAAGGGGAGTAAACTCCCTGGATTGTGTTGCATTGGAATCTGTTGTTGTTGATGATAAAGAAGAAACTACGGTTGAAACCAAATCCGTGTTTACAATAGTAGAAAGTATGCCTCAATTTACCGGTGGCGGAACGGTTGTGAATAACTTCATTGCAACCAATATTGTTTACCCGCAAATGGCAATAGAAAATGGAATCAGCGGAACCGTGTATGTTGGATTTATTATCGACGAAAAAGGAAATGTTACGGATGTAAAAGTATTACGGGGTATTGGCGGTGGATGCGACGAGGAAGCTATAAGGATCATAAAACTTACCAGTGGAAAATGGAAACCGGGCATGCAAAACGGGAAGCTGGTGAAGGTTCTTATGAATGTACCGATAATGTTTTCAATGAAATAACCAACTTGTCTACACCCGCGCTCCAAACCTGACAGGTTTCGAAAACCTGTCAGGTTTAGTTCGTTCGCGAAACCCGGCAGCGTTAAATCAGACTTACGAAATTAAATATGTCAGACACCCTTTGAGTGTGCAGATACATTCGGGATTTTATACCGTCGCCAGAATTTCCAGGTTGTAAGTGTGGTGTAGGTAATTATTTTATTAATACGCGGAAACCGCATCAGGTAATGCAACAATCTATATCCACCCCAAAAGGATACTAGTGCAACCGACCATCGCACCACAAAATAGAATGATTCAAATGTCACGCTTGATTGATTAAACCACAAAGCAACCATATCCGTTACTTTATCCGAAAGGTATGGATTAACAATAAGGCTTAGAGCCAGAAGAATAATAAATACCATCGAATGTGCCGTCTCAATGGCACGCTGGGGGCAGTAGTTCATGCATTTCATGCAACTTTCGCAGGTGAATTTCCAGTAAGGTCGGTTATGTTCAAGTATGATTGATTTGGTAGGGCATTGCTCCACACAAATTCCGCAATTGTTACAATTATAATTGGCAATAAATGTTTTAGCCAGGATAAACCGTCCTACAAAATAATACCCCAAAGCGACAGGAGCTACCAATATATCCAATGGAAGCAGTACAAATGATTTCAGGAATACACGTTTGCCGGCTAAAACTTTTAAAGCGAATTTTTTTGTGAGCCGCTCATAGTGTTCAACCATGGAGTCAATAACCTTTTTCCGGATTCCCGGATGTAGTGAAATCCAGTTTGATGGGAGGTCAACCGGGTACATGGCTTTAATTTTATACCCTTTAAAAAACATGATCATCGCCGGAAAATACATGGCTATTCCACTCAAGCCCGGTAAAAATAATTTTGAGAGTTTCATGCCGGCTCTTGTGTTTCCGATAAAAACATCTGATCCTCCCAGCAACTTAAACCGGAAAAGAAACTTAAGCATGGAATGAGGCATATTAAAACCATGCGTCGCCGAGAAAAATCCAATCAGTGTTTTTCCTTCGAAGCCTGCAATGTCGTCCGGATTAAACTGGTGATAGGACGAAATATGCGTTATTAAACCATGGTTTTGGGCTTCCTGCACAATCCATTCCGAAACACGCTTTGAGTTGCCGGTGCCGGAATAGTAGATAACCAGAAGGTTGTTGTAAAGCTTTTCCATCCTTCAACGGAATTAACTGACATATTGAATTCAAAAATACATATAAATATCTTAGATACTAAGTTGTGTGTATGCCTAATTATGTGATAATTTGCTCTTCCTAAATCCAATCCCTAACCCCCAAAACCTGTTAATCATACTCTTTCTAAATTACCTGTTACCTGGATAACAGAAGGAGAAAAAAATATAATTTTGCTCAGTGAAACTCTGAAAGGAGATTTTGAAATAACTCTATTGTTCTAAAGCACGATGAATAAAATTATTGAACATCCGATTCTGGAAGTACCTGTAGCAGAAAAGATTAACTTTCAGTATGAGGGAACTACCGTTACAGGCGAAAAAGGTTTTACTATTGCTGCTGCTTTGCATCAGGCCGGGTTCCCGGTTCACAGCCACAGCTTGTCAAACCGCGAGCGCAGTCTCGAATGCGGTATCGGTAAATGCGGGGCCTGCGAAATGCTTGTCGACGGGCAAATTCGCCGTATCTGTATCACAAAAGTGGATCATGTTAAGGAAGTCAGTGAAATTCCGCATGATTTTTCGCCTGAAGCACGCCCGGTAAATACCGAAAAACCAATTGATGTTTATAAAACAACCGTTGCCATTATTGGTGCCGGTCCTGCCGGATTAGCCTGCCGCGAAGAGTTACTGAAACAAGGTGTTGATACTATTGTAATTGATAACAACGACAAAATCGGTGGTCAGTTCCTGATGCAGACCCATCAGTTTTTCTTTTTCGAAAAAGAAAAGAAATTCGGTGGCATGCGTGGATTCGATATTGCGAAAACCCTTGCCGGCGACAGTCACGAAGGTATTTTCCTCAACAGCACCGTTTGGGATTTGCTCGAAGGCAAACGGATAGCTGTTAAAAACGTTTTGACCGATGAAATTTATTATGTGGATGCCGAATACCTGGTTGTAGCAACCGGTGCTGTTCCTTTTATGCCGACGTTCGAAAATGATGATCTGCCGGGAGTTTACACAGCTGCTGTTGTGCAAAAAATGATGAACAATGAATTAACGTTGCTTGGTAAAAAAGTATTAACGGTAGGTGCTGGAAATATAGGCTATCTGACTTCGTATCAATTAATGCAGGCTGGTGCTGAAGTAAAAGCAATTATCGAAGCACAAGGTCACGAAGGCGGTTTCCCGGTGCAGGCAAACCGTGTGCGCCGGCTCGGAATTCCGGTAATGACATCACATATTCTGCTTAAAGCGTTGCCTAACGAAGACAACACCGGAATTATCGGCGCCGTGGTTGCTGAATGCAAAAACTTTGAACCTGTTCCCGGAACCGAAAAAATAATTGATGGTATCGATGTGATCAATATCTGTACCGGACTGGTGGCCGACGATCAGCTGATTATTAAAGGGAATGAAATATTTGGCCGTAATTGCTACGGAGCCGGTGATGCAATCCGCATTGGTGAAGGAACAAGTGCTGTTTTGCGTGGCAACCAGGTTGCCTATGAAATTTTGCAGGACATGGGCGAAAACGTTGATTACGATAAGTATCTGAATGTTTCGAAAGAATATATCGATTCACAACAGCATCCGCACCGTGTTATTCAGGAGCCATACCGGCCTACATCCGAGCGTTTTAACGAAAAACCATTTGTTCAGATTGATTGCCTGTATGGATTTGCCTGCAATCCCTGCGAGTTTGCCTGTCCGCACGGAGCCATCACCAAAACTTCCACAAGTACCGTTCCTCAAATCGATTTCGAGAAGTGTGTGGGTTGTATGGATTGCGTGTATCAGTGTCCCGGACTTGCAATTTTCGGCTATGCACCTAAAAAAGACTGGCTTTTCCTGCCGATAGAATATTTTGCTGACGAAAAGCAGGAAGTTTATCTGGTAGATAACCAGGGCAAGAGACTGGGTAATGGTATCATTGAAAAAATCCTTAAGAAACCGAATAAAACAAACATCGCCCGTGTAAAATCGATTGATATCCACGGGGAAGCTTTACTCGATGTAAGAGGCTTTATCATCAAAGAGAACTTTCCGGAACCTGTTGTAATGAAACCTACAGAATTTGAAAGTGAACACGAAATGTATGTGTGTCATTGCGATGACGTTACTTTAGGCGAAGTGGTTAATACCATTGGTGACCGCAGGTTTATATCTGTGGACGAAATCAAACATACCACCCGATTGGGAATGGGAGCATGCCGCGGAAAACGTTGTATAAAAAGGCTTAAACAAGTGTTGCGCAACAAAGGCATCAGCGTTGTGGGCGATGCTACTCCGCGTGGTCCGCTGAGTAATCAGCTGGCAATGGGTGAGTTATTTCCTAAAAATGTTCGCGAAAATATTATTATCAACAACAGTAAAAGTAAAATCCGTACCATTGAGGTGCAGGCTTTAATTGCCGGTGGAGGAATTGGCGGAAGTGCATTATTCCGTTATATGGCTGAGGCCGGGTTAAAACCTGCGCTTCTCAACTACGGACGTGGTGCTTCGTGGCGGAATATTGCCGGCGGACGCCCTGCTTTCAGTTTACCCGAAATTGCTGATATCGCCAGGCATAATCTCGAAATTTTCAAAGAACTGCAAAAGATCCGTGATATCAATTTCCTTTCAACACGGTATGTAAACTTTGCTCACGATGATGCTACATTCAAAGCGCTTGACGATTCGCGTTCGTGGTCGGATGCGTTTATGGTTGATCCGAAAGATTATCTGAAAGAAATTTCCCCTAATATTAATCCCAATTTAGGCAAACATTACCAGGCAGCACTTATTACCCGCGATTGCTGGCAGGCTACTCCCGGTCGTGTTATTGATCTTATCCGGCGCATCGGGGTAGAAAAAGGCGGCAGGATTTATGAGGATTGCCAGCTGATTGATGTAAGGCAAGAAAACGGGAAATACATTGTACTGGCTAAAGACCACGACAAGCAGTATGTTGAGTTTCATACACCGCATTTTGTAAACTCATTGGGTCCGGAAGCCGATAAGTTTTCGAAACAACTTGGCATAGAAACCGGGTTGTATCCCGTTAAACACCAGGCTTTTATTACACGGCGTATGCCCAATATGGGTATCGACGGGCGTCCTCTTGATATGCTTATCGACCGCCGCAAATACAAAGGCTTTACCGCAGTGTATGGTCAGCAACTGGGTGAAACAGGTCAGATAATTGGCTGTGCCTCGCCACAGGTTGAACCAATGGAAACAGACAAAAACCTGAAGATTAACTCAAAGGAATTCCTCGAAATTGTATCCGAAGTTTTTGTCGATTGGTTGCCTCAGCTTTCATCCGTTGGGTTCCAGGCCGTGTGGGCAGGTTATTATGTTGAACCGCGTATGATCCTTGATCCCGATCTCGGACTGTTTGTTGGTTTCCGCGGACAAGGATTTATGCTTGGGCAATACCTGGCCAAGATTTATGTGGATAAAATGATGGGCAAAGAAGTTCCTTCCTATTTCGACAGGCTTAAGCTAAGCGGAGATGGATTGTTAGAGAAAGCATTCAAATAAAATCAACTTCGTTAAAAGCAAAAGAGACGGCCATTGGTCGTCTCTTTTGCTTTTAATTTGAATCCTTTTGGATTCTCAGTCAGAGTGGCTGTTAATTATTACGACCGGCTGAATAATTTCTTAAACAAAGAGGTATCGTCATCTTTCTTTGCATCATCAGAATAATACCCATACCCATATCCATGGCCGTATCCATAACCGTACCCATAACCGTACCCATAACCGTAACCGTATCCATAGCCGGCTCCCGACCTGTCAGGTTTCACGTCGTTAACCAGTACAGTTGTATTAGGCACATTCCGTTTTTCAAAATCGCTGGCGATTGATTCAAACACTTTTTTGTTGGTAAGGTTTTGACGAACAAGCAGAATATTAACATCCGTATGCGGAATAAGCAGGAATGCATCCGTTACAATACCTACCGGCGGAGTATCAATAATAATGTAATCGTATATTTCCTTTAGTTCGTTAAGCAACTTAACATTAAGCGGCGAAGCAATAAGTTCTGCAGGATTTGGCGGTACCGGACCTGCCGAAATAATATCCAGGTTTGGAACAGGTGATTTTTGAATTATTTCCTGCAACGTATTTTTCCCTATCAGATAAGAGGTAATTCCAGCGGTGTTTTTCAAACCAAAATCCTGGTAGATTTTAGGTTTACGCAAGTCATATCCCATCAGAAGTGTCTTCCTGTCGAACTGTGCATAAATACACGCAAGGTTCATCGAAGTAAAAGTCTTTCCTTCGCTGACACTGGTGCTGGTGATAAGGATTGTAAACTTATCTTTCCCCTGTGTCATGTATTGCAGGTTGGTGCGTAAAGCCCTGAAAGATTCTGAAATTGCCGATTTGGGCGAAGTGTAAGCCACAATATTACTATCGTGTTTGTTATGCAGCACATGGCCTATTACCGGAAGAGTGGTATGTTTTTCAATATCATTTTTATTAACAACCTTATCGTTCAGGTAGTCTTTGCCAAGGATATACAAAAGCGGAATTATTAGTCCGAGTATAAAAGCGATGGTGTAGTTGAGACTTGTTTTAGGGAAAACCTGTTCCTGTACAATCGGATCAGCAACATCAATAATTTCGTTGTCGGGAGTATTGCTGGCTTTGGTTATTGCTGCTTCCGACCTTTTTTGAAGCAGGTAAGTGTAAATAGCGTCGTTAAGTTTGTATTTGCGTTCAATGCCCAGCAATTGCCTTTGTGTTGCCGGCAGGTTTCGGAAAAACAAGGAAAGTTCATTAATCCGGGTTTCAATATCTTTAATGCTGATATCCGAAGTTTTCACAATATTGGTGATGCTTTCGGTAAGTGATCTTTTAGTGTTTGCTATTTTCTGATCAATAGATAAAACCATTGGGTTATTGGGTTTCGAACTAATCAGCCTTTCAGCTTTTTCGGCGTACAATTCCTGTAGCTGGTTCAGTATCTGGCTCAAAACCGGATCATCAATACCCATAGAGGATGGAACTACAACGCCGTTAATATCATCTTTGTTTTTCTGGATATACTCCTTCAGGTTATTATAGTACTTTGCTTTGACCAGTAATTCAGCTTTCTGCTTATCAAGCTCAACTATACTTGTATACACCTGTTGTGACTGAGCATCAAGGTTCATGATCTGATTGCTCGTACGAAAATTTTGTAACACAGTTTCGTTTGTATTGAGCGAATCGCGGATTTCCATTAATTGACTGTCAATAAACAGGATCGTATTTATAGCGATCTGGTTTTTCTTTTCGAGGCCTTGTCTTATATACTCGAGCGTAAGTCGATTCAGAAAATCAACAGCTTTTTGAGAGTTATTGCCTTTTAAAGCGATTTCAACAATGGAAGCTTCTTTATTTATAGGCTCAATCTCGTACCCCGAAAACTGGGAAATCATCGCATTCAAAGAATTGAAAACAAAATAATAGCGCTGGTTCAGAGCAGTTTTAGGATCATACTTTAATGTTTTCTCAATAAGAAAACCAAATTCTGCCGTGGAAATCTGCTCTCCGAAACGATGTTTCTTATCGTATTTCAACGAAGTGATTTTTTTATCACTATCAGTGAAACCATTATAATTGTAAAGTGTCAGATCCTGGCCTTCAACTTCAAGCCGGTAATCATTTTCCGAAAGTATAGTTACATAAAACTTCACATTGCCTACCGGTTGCAAGCGCGAAGTGTCAACAATTACATTGAAAGGCGATTCATTATAAACTTCGGATGTAATGAAATTATCTTCTTTAAAACAGGAAACATTAAAATCCAATGATTTAAGAGTACGTGAAACAAGTGAACGCGATTTCAGAATTCCAATCTGGTTCTGTAATTTTTGTGTGTTGGTAATATTTCCGAATCCTAACAACGACTGGGCATCACTCAGGCCACCTTTTTCCTCCGTGATCAGTACACTTGTTTTAACTTTATATACAGGCTTGGTATATTTATTAAACAGGAATGCAATAAGCATTACCAGTACTATGGTGATAAAAAATAAATACCAGTAGCTGAGAAACTTATAGTACAAAGCTTTAATATCAACAGACTGCTCCTGTTGTAATTCATTATAATTGGCGAATTTATTGTCCATTATTTGAAGAATGTTAAGATAACAAGTACCAGGCCGATGGTTGAATACACCAGTCCGTATGGGAAAGTTTCGAATGCATAAGCCTTTTCCTTCATTGGCTCCACATATATAATGTCGTTAGGTTGCAGATAGTAATACGGTGAAGATAGTATGTCTTTACTCAGCAGATCGAGGACAACAATATTATTTCTATCACCTTCAGTTCTGATAATCTGTACTTTGCTGCGGTTACCAAAAGCCGTAATATCACCAGCCAGGGCAAAGGCTTCAAATATATTTATCCGGTTATTGTAAACCGGGAATTTGCCGGGTGATTTAACTTCGCCGAGTATCGAAATATTATACATAACCAGTTTTACAACTACGCTCGCTCCGATAATAATTTCCGAAACTGATTTAGAGAGCGTATTTTGCATTTCACTAACAGTTTTTCCATCTGCATAAATGTTGCCAAGTAAAGGGAAATTGATAAATCCCGAATCATTTACTAAATAGCTTGTGAGATACAGGTTTTGCTCGGTGATATTCATATTATTGTTTCCTGCTGCCGAGCCTGCAATAGTAGCAAAAAGCTCGTTACTTTTCTGGTCAAGGGAAAGTATCCTCACATATATGTAATCTCCTGGTTTGAATTTATAATCAGGTTTTAATATATCGAAGGCATACCTTGCTGTATCACCTTCCTTATCCTGAAGGTACTTCATTTTTGTCTGAGGCACGCACGAAAACAGAGCCAGTCCAATAACCGATAGAAAGAAAAGCTTAAATGTAACAAGCTTAGTAGTCATAATTTTAATTTTATCAGAAGAGTATATTATATCGCAATGCAGCAAAGATATAATAAATTAATTTAAATATTTAACCAGGAACACTGCTTACTTTAAGTGGAAAAGTAATTATTCCGCCAGTTCACCCCTGAGTGTGGCGGCGGTACACGAAATAATTTTAACAGTTACATAATCTCCTGGATTATAAGAATCACGAGGAAAAACAACCACTTTGTTCTGACTTGTGCGACCAAAAAGCTGTTGATCCGAGCGCTTTGAAACACCTTCGGCAAGCACTTCGAATTCTTTTCCGATTTCACTTTTATTGCTTTTTAACGAGAGTTCCTGCTGTAAAGAAATGATCTCATCCAGGCGACGGCTTTTTACTTCTTCTTCCACATCGTCGGGATATTTTTTTGCAGCAGCAGTATTCGGCCTTTCGGAATATTTGAACATGTATGCATAATCGTATCCTACTTCACGCATGGCCGAAATAGTATCCTGATGATCTTCCTCCGTTTCGGAACAGAACCCTGCAATAATATCAGTAGTAACCGCACAACCCGGAATAATCCGGCGTATAGCAGCGATGCGGTCCATATACCACTCGCGGGTATAACTGCGTTTCATCATCTGGAGCACGCGTGTGCTGCCTGATTGTATTGGAAGATGTATGGATTTGCAGATATTTTTGTTCGTTGCTATAACTTCCAGCAAGTCGTCCGAAATATCTTTCGGGTGTGATGTTGCGAATCTCACCCGTAACAATGGATCAATGGAAGCCACATCTTCGAGCAGTGCCGGAAACTCAATGGGAATTCCATTTTCCTCCCAATGGTAGGAGTTAACATTTTGACCGAGCAAGGTTACTTCACGAAAACCCTGTTCGAAAAGTTCGCGGGCTTCTTTAACAATAGTTTGGGGATTACGGCTACGTTCCTTGCCACGTGTATAAGGCACAACACAATAGGCGCAGAAGTTTTCGCATCCGCGCATAATGCTTATAAACGCAGTAACTCCGCTCCCGCTTGTACGAACAGGATTAATATCTGCGTACGTTTCGTCTGCTGAAAGTAAAACATTTATCGCTTTTTGTCCGCTTTCAACCTGCTCAAGCAATTGAGGTAACTGCCGGTATCCGTCAGGACCAACTATCAGGTCGATGTGGCGTTCTTCTTCAAGCAGCTTATCTTTCAACCGTTCAGCCATACAACCCAATAACCCTATAACCAGGCCGGGATGTTTGCGTTTCAGCGCATGAAGCTCGTTAAGGCGGTTTCGCACACGTTGTTCAGCGTTGTCGCGTATCGAGCAGGTATTCAATAATATCAGGTCTGCGGCTTTTATATCGGTTGTAGATTCGTAATTCTGGGTTTCCAAAATGGACGCGACAATCTCGCTATCCGAAATATTCATCTGGCATCCGTAGGTTTCTATATATGCTTTCTTCTTAATTTCCACGCTCTTATTCACAAATTATGGTAATTTTTGATTTTTTTCGAGTCTGCAAAATTACAACAATTTAAGGTACGAATTACTGCCAATAAATATCAGCTAATCAGATATATAGAAAAACATGAAATGTATATATTGATTCTTCATTTTGCCTATATTAGATGAATATATTAAGGTGTAAATAACAATATGTCCACACAGGTTTAATTTTATTGCGTTACTTTGCAGCCGATTTTCTGGAATTAATTTAAAATATATGAGTAAGAATCTTGTAATTGTTGAGTCACCGGCTAAGGCCAAAACTATAGAAGGATACCTGGGAAAGGATTTTATTGTGAAATCCAGTTTTGGTCATGTTCGCGATCTTTCAACCAAAGAGCTTGGAATTGAGGTAAATAACCAATTCAAACCGGTGTATGAAGTGATGCCGGACAAAAAAAAGGTGATCACCGAATTGAAGAAACTGGCTGATGGTTGCGAAACTGTATGGCTCGCAACTGACGAGGACCGCGAAGGGGAAGCCATTTCGTGGCATCTTGCCGAAGTGCTGAACCTCGATCCGCTTAAAACAAACAGGATTGTGTTTCATGAAATCACTAAATCTGCCATTACCGAAGCTATAAAAACACCACGCCGGATTGATCAGAACCTGGTAAATGCACAACAGGCCCGACGTGTTTTGGACAGGCTTGTTGGTTTTGAACTATCGCCAATCCTCTGGAAAAAAGTGAAACCTTCGCTTTCAGCAGGACGCGTGCAAAGTGTAGCCGTCAGACTTATTGTTGAGCGCGAGGAAGATATTCGCAAATTCGAATCCACATTTTCATACAAAGTCAGTGGTTTGTTCGAAGTGAATAACGAAAAAGGGAATGCAACGTTTAAAGCTGATCTGCCTAAAAGATACTCTACTCTTGAAGAAGCCCACGCTTTCCTCACATTATGCAGCAAAGCAGCCTTTACAGTTGCTGATGTGGATAAAAAACCGGGCAAACGCTCGCCGGCACCCCCTTTCACAACTTCTACCTTACAGCAGGAAGCCAGCCGCAAACTGGGTTTCTCGGTAAGCCGCACCATGACCGTTGCCCAGCAACTTTATGAAAGTGGAAAAATAACCTATATGCGTACCGACTCGGTTAACCTGTCGCAAACCGCGCTGGGACTCGCTAAAGAAGAAATTACAAAGCAATTTGGAGCTGAATACCACAAATCACGCCAGTTTGCCAATAAAAGCAAAGGCGCACAGGAAGCCCACGAAGCCATCCGCCCCGCTTACATGAATAGCATTACTATTGAAGGTGATGCGTCACAAAAACGCCTTTACGACCTGATCTGGAAACGTACCATTGCTTCGCAGATGGCTGACGCTATCCTGGAAAAGACAAATATAGATATCGACCTTTCGAACAGCAAAGAACAATTTGTTGCGTTGGGCGAAGTGATCAAATTCGACGGATTCCTGAAAGTTTACATGGAATCAAGTGATGATGATACTGAACAAACCGAAGGATTGTTGCCCCCGGTAAAAAAAGGTGAAAAACTCGGAATGCAGCATATTGAAGCTGTTCAGAAGTTTACCACCAGTCAGCCACGCTATACCGAAGCCAGCCTTGTAAAAAAACTCGAGGAGCTTGGAATTGGTCGTCCTTCAACGTATGCACCAACTATTTCGACCATCATAAAACGCGAGTACGTTGTTAAAGAAGATCGCGACGGCAATACCCGCGACATCAAACAACTTATGTTGAAAGATGGAAAAATCAAGGAAACTGTAAAGCACGAAAAATATGGTTTCGAAAAATCGAAGCTTTTCCCTACGGATACCGGCGAATTGGTAACCCGTTTTCTGCAGCAGTATTTTGATGATATTATGGATTACAACTTTACCGCCAGCGTTGAAAAGGAATTTGATGAAATTGCGGATGGGTTGAAAGCCTGGAACCTTATGATCGGCGAGTTTTATACGCCATTTCATAAAAAAGTACTCGAAACCATGGAAAGTGGTGAAAGAGCTAAAGGCGAAAAATTGCTTGGGAAAGATCCAGGTACCGGAATGAATATTTATGTAAAACTTGGCAGATATGGAGCGATTGCTCAGATTGGTGAAACTGATTCGCCTGATAAACCAAAGTTTGCGGGATTACGTAAAGGACAAACCCTTGAAAGTATTACCCTTGAAGAAGCAATAAAACTGTTCGATTTCCCGCGCTTACTTGGCCAGTACGAAGATGCTGATATTACAGTAGCTATAGGCCGTTTCGGTCCATATGTGTTGCATCAATCCAAATTCTGTTCACTTAAAAGTACGGATGATCCAGCAACTATCACAATTGAACGGGCTATCGAACTCATAGATGCAAAACGCACCGAAGCTGCTAACCGTACCATTAAAGCCTTTCCCGAACGCCCTGATGTACTTGTACTTAATGGCCGTTATGGCCCATACATCGCCATTGGGAAAAACAATATAAAAATACCTAAAGGCACTGACCCTGCTCAACTTACACTGGAAGAATGTATTAAATTAGGCGATGCCGCACCGGCTCCGTCTAAAAAGAAGTTTGTTCCACGGGGAAAGAAAGCGTGAAGGATTGAGTAAATAGTTAATAAAAAAATGGAAAATAGTTAATCGGGAAATGGTTAATGGGAAAATGGTTAATTGGGAAATGGTTAATAGTAACAGGAACATTTTTCTATAAAATCCCTCTCCCTTTCTCCGTCTCTCCGTCTCCCTGTCTCTCCGTCCCTAAGTCGCTCCCTCGCCCCTCGCCCTTCTCCCACGCCTAACCCCTAATCCCCAAAACCTAATCCATGCACATCTCCAGCTACTTTAAACCAGTTCAGGATATAATACTGCCGCATGTTGCAGCGCATACAGGCAAACGCTTAGGGGAGGTGTTTGCAACCCATACTTCAGAGGATGGTTTTCCTGATCTTGCTGATATTGAAGTCGCCATATTCGGAGTAGACGAAGATCGCAATTCGGTGGATAACCAGGGCTGTGGTATGGCTTCGCTCAGTGTGCGCGAATACCTTTACCGGCTTTTACCGGGAGATTACAAAACCCGTGTGGCTGATCTGGGCGATATTATGCGAGGTGATACCGTTGAGGATACCTATTTTGCGGTAACAGCTGTAGTTGAAGCTCTGCTCGATCTCAATATTGTTCCGTTAATTATTGGCGGGGGCCAGGATCTGACGTATGCCATGTACCGCGCGTACAAAAACCGTAAAAGCATTATCAATATTGCAGCCGTTGATAATATGTTCGATTTGGGTGAAAGTGAGGATCAGCTTAATTCACGATCCTACCTGAGCCATATCATCCTTCACAAGCCAAACTATTTGTTTAACTATACCAACATCGGTTATCAAACCTATTTTGTTGAACAAGGTGCCATTGACCTGATGCGGAACCTGTTTTTTGATATTTACAGATTAGGAGTGTTGCACAGCGATATTACCCAGGTGGAACCGCTGGTGCGGAATGCCGATTTGTTTTCGTTTGATATTTCGTCAATAAGGCAAAGTGATGCTCCCGGAAACGCGAATGCCACTCCAAATGGTTTTTATGGTGAGGAAGCCTGCCAGATGGTACGTTATGCCGGGATGAGCGATAAAATTACGTCAGCCGGATTTTTTGAAATGAATCCGGCACTGGATCGGAATGGTCAAACGGCACATCTGCTTGCACAAATGATCTGGTATTTTATTGATGGATTTTACCATCGTCAGGATGACCATCCTTCAACCGGTGCCGAAAACTATATCCGCTATAACGTACAGGTTACCGATTTTGACGATGGCATAGTTTTTTATAAAAGTAAACCGACTGAACGCTGGTGGATGGAAATTAAATGCTCTGATAACATACGTGAAAAATACCGTCGCCACTATATTGTGCCATGCTCCGCTGCCGATTACCAAACAGCCCTTGCTGACGAAATTCCTGATCGCTGGTGGCAGGCGTATCAGAAGTTGATGTAAAGAAGTGAATAATGAAAAGAGAATAGTGAATAGTTGATCGGAATTTCAGGGAATATTCACTGGTCATCATTCCGACATCCGACATCTAACATAACACATCAGTCACTTCACCCTTCCCGGATTATTACTCACAAACGCTCCCCAACCGGTATAACTCGTTGCCGGTCCTTCGGCTGTTCGCTGAAAATAATGACAGCATGCCACAGCCACAGCATCGGTAGCATCAAAGTATTTGGGTTGCTCGGCTATAACTACCAGTCGGTTAATCATAGCCGAAACCTGTTCTTTTGATGCGTTTCCATGCCCGGTAATGGATTGCTTTACTTTACGCGGCGAATATTCAAAAATCGGGATATCGCGGTACAATGCTGCAGCCATAGCCACTCCCTGTGCCCGTCCAAGTTTAAGCATACTTTGTACATTCTTACCAAAGAACGGGGCTTCCAGGGCAACTTCATCCGGATGGTAATGGTCGATAAGGCCAAGCACTTTCTCAAAAATGCTTTTTAGCTTCAGCGGATGTGTATCCAGATGGTCAAGTTTAATCACATCGAGTGCAATCAGCTCAATTTTCTTACCTTTATCCACAATTAACCCAAATCCCATGATATTGGTACCGGGGTCAATGCCTAGAATGATACGTTCGCTTGCCAAAATGTTATTATAGTTATTTTGATTAAATTCAATACTTGTGCAGTTAAAAAGAGTTCAAGATTTCAACGTTCCGGGTTCTATGCTACTGATGTCATCTATGTTTCATAAATTTCGGGTGCTGATCCCTAAATCCTAAATCCTAAAACCTAAAACCCAACCCCTCCCTTTGATCCTAACGCCAAAAGTACGAAAAACACTGGATATTGCCACACGGCTTATAATAGCCACGCTGTCTCTTTCGTATATTTTTTACCGCATTTATTCGCTTCCTACCGGGCAGGTGAATACATTTTTCGAATCGGTTCTAAGGGGCACTGATGTAATTTATATTTCTGCTACGCTGATATTTCTGATGTTTATCAACTGGGGTATTGAATCAATAAAATGGAAAATCCTCATCAGCCAGGCTGAAAAAGTGAGTTTTCTGACTTCGTACGAAGCGGTTCTGGGTGGACTGGCAGCAAGCGTTTTTACCCCCAACAGGGTAGGGGAGTTTATAGGAAGGGTTTTCATTTTGAAAAAAACAGATCCGCTTAAAGCGATATTGCTTACAATTGTAGGTAGTTTCAGCCAGTTGCTGGTTACCATAGTTTTCGGGACTATTGCATACCTGTTTTTTGCTCCGCGGTATATGAAAACGTTAATGTTTGATAGTACTTGGCTGGTTACAGGATTCTCATTTACGTTGATATTGATATCTTTATTTGCATTGGTTGTTTTCTTTAACATTTCGGTGCTGCACCGTATTTCAATAATAATCCCCGACAAATACTCCGCCAGGATTAAAAACGGCATCGATGCCATGGCTGATTGCCCGAAATCCTTGCTTTTGAAAACTATTCTGTTAAGCGCACTCCGGTATTTGGTTTTTTCGACCCAGTTTTACCTTGCCATACGATTAATGGGAATGGATTTCACAGCACTTCAATGTATGCTGGTAATACCGGTTATTTATTTGGCGTTGGCAGCTATACCAACAGTGGCTTTAACTGAACTTGGGGTAAGAGGATCAGTATCTGTATTTCTTTTTGGAATGCTTTCCGTATCCGAAGGATTGGATGGAGGCTCAGCATTGGCGGTTGTGTCAGCATCTACATTGATCTGGTTTATCAATATAGCTGTTCCTTCTCTGGCCGGAGTATTGGTTATATTCAGGTTAAAATTCTTCAGAAGATGATTTTTACAGTCATTTCGACCATTGTCCTCATTAGCTACGCTATGCTAATCCTAGCAATAACCATTGGCTGGCGGAGGTTAAGATCATTTAAAAATCCCGGGTTGTTGCCCGAAGTAAAAGTAGGTGTAATTGTTGCTGTTCGGAATGAAGCTGCAAATGTTAAGCAACTTCTTACCAGCCTTCTGGCTCAGGATTACCCATTGCATTTGCTTGAGATTATTATTGTAGATGATAATTCCACCGATACAACATTACAGCTGGTGAATGAATTCATAATTCAGAAAAAGGAAACACAGAAGCTGAAATTAATTTCATTGAGTGAGAAAGACTGTTCAGGTAAAAAGGCAGCAATTAATCAAGGAATTCTGGCATCCGGAAGTGAACTGATTGTAATAGCAGATGCTGATTGCACAGCTGAAAGCCATTGGATTCAAACTGTTGCAGCCTATTATTCCGAATACCGGCCGCAAATGATTCTTGGTCCGGTGCGAATGGCAGATAATGGAAATTTCTTTGGCAAACTTCAGTCACTGGAGTTTATGAGTCTCATATCTTCAGCCGCCGGATCGAGTAACGCAGGGTTTCCGATATTGGCAAATGGAGCAAATATGGCTTTCACCCGCAGTGCCTACGAAAGCTGTGGAGGGTTTTCCGGAAATCTGAATTTTCCTTCGGGCGACGATATGTTTTTAATGATGAGCATTAAAAGAATGTTCGGAGCTGAAGCGATCCGGTTTTTACGGTCGCATGAAGCTATTGTCAGTACAC
>JFJP01011277.1_pt1 | contig 24339 bp, 15 predicted proteins | sample 431651 | NCBI WGS metagenome assembly JFJP01 (sample SAMN02602958, study PRJNA72255) | Microbial mat metagenome, whole genome shotgun sequencing project. | biome: fresh water; feature: sink hole; material: water; isolation source: purple microbial (photo- and chemosynthetic) mats found in...
AAGGGCTAAAGCTACTAATCCTTCAAAGGTGCTGGCATCATCAGGATAGTTAGCGAGGCCAATTTGTAGATTTATCCCTAGTTTTTCTAAGATAACTTGCTGGAGTTTTTCAGCCACCAAAGCAGTTTCGGCGGAGGTTGACTCAGGTAGAACCACTAAAAATGTCCTATCATAAATAGCAATGGTATCAAAATCTTGGGTATTTTCTTTAATCGTATGAGCAACATGCGCCACGACATATTGCTTCATCATGGCCTGTTGAACCTCAGTAACTATTTGTGGTAAGGCTTTATTCAAACTACCATCCTCAAATTTAAGGGCAATGAATGAGACGGGGCGTTGATAACGCCGCGCCCGTTTCACTTCATTATACATAACTCCTTGATTTTCGGAAAAAAGGTCAGGTAATCCTCCTAAATAACTAAAAGTGACCTCATTAATAACTTCTTCCACTTGATGGAGTTGCAAATTAAATTGTCGGGTTAATAAGGCCGTGAGAATGAGGGCGCAAATTTGTGTAATAGTTAGCGGAATATCGCTTAAAATAGATTCATGAAAAAAAAAGCCCGTGAAGAGTAAATAGAGGAGGATAAAAATAAGGAGAAAAATAAATAAACTCTGTTTACGTAAATTAGGAATAAGTACGTTAAAAATAACGATAAATAAAATAAAAAAGTACGTGTAAGAGTAAATAATATTGACCGAGGCATGCATGTAGCCTGTATCATTTAACTGTTGTAACATAGCTTCAATATTAAAGATAAATCCTAACCAAAGAATTAAACCAGCTGCCCAAAATCTCAGGTTTTTCATGTGAAACCTCCAATAGAGTTTATTTTTATTATTACGCTATATCAAAAACAAGGTAACATTTAATGATGCCAAAATAATTACTCCTCTATTTTAACCAATTGTGGTCAGATAGACAATAGGAGTAAAGGTTTAAAATAGGCAATGGCTTTATGGTGGGTTTGCCTTGTGAGAATGGATAGATAAAATAGAGCGATTATGATTAATTCTAAAACTCATTACCCTGATTTGCCCCGTGTTGCTGTTGGCGGGGTTGTTATTTATCAGAATAAAGTATTATTGATTTTGCGAGGTAAAGCTCCTGAAAAAGGCGTTTGGGCAATCCCAGGCGGTAGTGTGCAACTAGGTGAAAGCCTAAAAATGGCGGTGGAACGTGAGGTTTGGGAAGAAACGGGACTCCATGTACAGGCCAATGAAGTGGTTTATGTTTTTGAAAATATCCAGCATGATAACAGGCATCAAGTAGAATTTCACTATGTGATTATTGATTTACGGGCCGAGCTAGTTGACCCCACTCAACCCTTGTTGGCAGGCGATGATGCTGAGGCCGTGGGTTGGTTTACGCTCACTGAAGTCAGTAAATTACCTATATCTCCCACCACCCTTGAAGTAATCCAAAAAATAATGAGGCCATGATGACACCTGAACAGTATATTACAGATAATGAGGATTTAAATAATGACAAGCCAACAATTAATGAGGCCATAATAACAGCTAACCAACCTCAACGATTACGGCTTGTTTTCTCTAAGAAAGAGATTATTAAATATATCGGCCACTTAGATTTAATGTTGGCCTGGGAACGGAGTTTGCGCCGCGCCCGCCTACCCTTGGCTTATTCTAAGGGCTTTAATGCCCGTCCCAAAATTCAAACCGCCTTTAGTTTGCCCCTCGGCACCATTGGCACCGCCGAGATTTTGGATATTATTTTGACTGAACCCGTTGATTTAGCTACGGCCAAAGAGCAGATAAGCCAAGCCTTACCTGTCGGTATTGGCATCCATGCAATTGAGGAAGTTCCCCTGAAAGCCCCTCACCTAGAGAATCTCTTGCGCCAAGCCGAATATCTCGTGACCGTTGAAACGGAGTTATCGGCTGAGGTTTTAAATGAAAGGATAAGCAGTTTACTCGCTGCCACCGAGATTTGGCAAATTCGTGAACGCAAACAAAAAAGTGAAAATATTAATCTTCGCCCCTGGCTACACGAATTAACGCTAACAAATTGGACTCCAGGAGAAGCACAACTCAGCATGCGCTTAACGGCGGGTCAATTTGGTAATTTGCGCCCGATAGACGTGCTACAAGCCTTGAATTTGCATGAAAATTGGTATGGCATTGAACGCCGCCAATTGATTTTTGAGGCGGAGGCTTCACAATCGCTGTGAAGTATGATACAATGGGACAAAATATTAAATAAGCTATTATAAGGCTTAAAGCCTTATAATGGCTGGTTGATGCGATAACAACTAAATGAGCAAAGTAATAGCAACCCATTGGAGGATTTAAATGAAAAAAGTTACACACCGATATGGCATGATGATAGCCCTTATCATGCTCCTGTTTTTTAGTAGCGGGTCGGCCTTAGCCGAAACCCCAGAGGCAACGGCCATCGTCAGCCCCGCCCCGCAAACCACCGTTTCCAGCATGATGATGGTGGTCGGTACGGCGAATTTTAAGAAGTTTCTACGGTATGAAATTTTTCTCAGTGGCGGCGGCAATATGATTTGGGCCGCGAGTGGCTATAGCCCCGTGATGAATGGTAATTTAGCCCGCTTAGACCCGCGCGTTTTCGCCAATGGCACGTATCAATTGGTCATTCGGCAAGTGCGGACGGATAGCAACTATACTGACTACATGGGGCCAACCTTCACCATTAACAATCCGTTAGGTAGCCCCCTGCCGTATTATCCTGAAATTGAGCCGAGCTTCCTCTACGCGGTGGCGGATAAAGCCGTATTACGGGTACGTAATTGCAGTGGCATGGATATTGATTTTGATTACAATAGCCCTACGCCCTTCCATAGTTCAGGGGACGCACGCGTGAATGCTAAGAAGAGTGACAAATCCATTTGTACATTTATGGATGCGCCCCTCATTCCAGGCGAATATCGCGGGACATTAAGTGAGCTTGGCGTGAGTGGCATTGGCTATCAATTTCAAGCCGAGGCGGGCAAAGTGTATCAATTGGTTTATAACGGGGCAAACGCGGGGGCATATCGCTTTATCTTAGAAGAGACCAAAGCCGATAGCCGCGCCACTGCCGACATGGTGACGACGACTGCTGCTGCCACCGTTGCCAAACCCGCCGAAAATACCGCTGCCGCTACCAAAACTGAGGCCGTATTACCCCAATCAGGCGCAACCACCCTTTCACCCGCCACGATTGCCCTAGTAGCGTTGGCCTTTGCCATCTTTATCATTTTGGGCGGATTCATGGCCTTACAACGTGGCCGCCGTTTGGTTTAGTAAAACTACAACGAATGGGTAAGGCCGTTGCAAGAAAATAACCGTCCCATAAAAAATAGAGTTATCAACAGACACCCTCACCCCAGCCCTCTCCCAAAGGGCGAGGGAGTAACTCGCCTTTTGGGAGAGGGGACGGGGGTGAGGGTGATTTTGGGATGTTTTAAATCTTGGAACGGCCTTAAAATGAACGAATTATTTATGACAAACGCAGTTTATTGATGTAAAGTATATGACTATAAGAAGCGAGTGAGCTAATAACTTACTCGTTTTTTTGTATTGCGCGAGGTTATAAACATCTCATTTCCACAACAATTGTGGCTTGGTGGCCTTCAATACCGCCCAAGCCAGCATCTTAAGCAGCAAAGACCCCAATTGGCAATCCCGCAATCCCGCCTGCCCCACCACTCCTACCCACACTCACCGTCACCGCGACACCCATGAATACCGTCACCATGACTCCAACGCCACTTAACATTTATTTACCACTCATCAGGAAGTAAATCAATCCATGACATGACCCGAAGGGTTCAAACAGCGAACCCTTCGGGTCGAAATATAACGCTACTCATTGATGCAACGCCAGTGCCTGCAAAATATCGGCGCGGCCAATTAAGCCAACTAACGCGCCTTGTTCATTGACCACGGGCAGCCGTTTGATACGGTGATGTAATAATAACTGTAACGCCTCTCCCAATGAGGCCGTCGGCGTGGTGGTGATGACGGGCGCGGTCATGACCTCGGCGGCGGTGCGGTGGTTGAGGTGAAACGTGGCCTCACCCACCAAAAAGAGCCGCCGACTAAGCGATTGTAAGATGCCGCCTCGTTCCTTCTCAGTCGCCCGATTCAGCAAATCGCCATCGGTAATAATCCCCACGACCTGACGCGTGGCATCAATTACCACCACCCGCCGTCGGGCATGACTGACCAGTAAATTCACCACCTCCGCCAATGATGCACTAACTAACACTGTCGGTACTTGGGTCAGCATAATCTGCCCCACCTGTTTGGGTGAGCCAGGGGGCAACATTGGGCGCGGCATTTCCGCCATGCCCGGTTGCGCCAACGCCCGCAACACATCCACCCGACTGACAATTCCCACTAATTTATGCCCCGCACCTACCACCAATAACCGCTTAACATAGTGGCTAACCATCAGACTGACTGCCTCGGGGACAGTGGTTTCAGGGGTGACGGTATAGGGATTAGCGGTCATGAGTTCCTGCACGGTTTGCCCACTTTGGCGTATCTGTTGTAATAATTTGTCTAATTCGCTTGGCTGTAAGCCCTGTTGCACAGAAGTTGCCAATAATTTCGTTTTAGCCAGCAAATCCCCCTCCGTCAAAATGCCCACCACCCGCCCCGCCTCATCCGTAACGGGCAGCGCGCGATAAACCTTATCCAACAACAATTTGACCGCCTCCACCACGGGCGTATCAGGCCGCACTGCATGGACTTCGCGGCTCATAATGTCCTGCACGGGCAAACTCATGGGCAGCTCCCGTAACCGCCGATGCGTATAAGTCAACACTTCCACGGGTTGAACGGTTATCAACCCCTCGTTAACCATCTCTTGCAGACGCGGCAGCAGTTGTTGCACTCGCGCCGCGCTATCCACCCACTCAATGATTATCGGCAAATCCGCCGACAGGTCTACCAAACTAGCGGTATGAATCCGACTGTGCGCGCCAAAGCCCGCCGTACCCCGCGTCACCGTTGCGCCCGCGCAATCTTCTCGCCGCAATAGCTCCAAAATCGCCATGTACAACGGCTGATGATGCCAGTGGTCACTATCGCCAATGTAAATTGTTACCTTTTGTGCCATGCCCACCAGTTGCATTATTGCCCCCCTCCCCGCGTGAGCCATTGGGCCAGAAATACGCCCACCGCCACGCCGATAAAACCTAACACGGTATTACCAAAAAAATTGGCCGCCGCCGCCGTCCAATTGGCCTGCTCCATCAAACGGAATGTTTCCAACGTGAAGGAGGAAAAGGTCGTGAATCCGCCCAAAAAGCCGACGGCTACAAAGAGCCGCATTTCCGTGGAAATGGGCAAACGCCCTGTTGCCAACGTCATGAAGAGGCCAATGATGAAACTGCCAACAACATTGGCAATCATCGTGCCATAAGGAAACCCCGCACCCCACTGTTGCGCGGCCCATTGTTGCGTCAAATAACGGACATTTGCCCCCAAAAAACCACCGAGTCCGATTAAAAAGTATTGCATGGATTATACGGAGTCCAAATCTTTAGATTTGATAAACTCAAATCTAAAGATTTGGACTCCAATTAGCCAGGACTTACGCAAACACCTCACCCCAACCCTCTCCTACGTAGGAGAGGGCGCAAAATCTCCCCCCGATGTCGGGGGGATTAAGGGGGGTAGACTTGGCTTTTGCGTAAGTCCAATTAGCTTAATTTTTAGACCTACAAGGTTTTCAAAACCTGGTAGGTCTACCGATTTACCCCGATTCTGCCACCATGCCGCAAAATTAGCAAGCCTCCCTATTTTATGCTAAAATCAGCCCATGTCTAATTATTCCCACGCCACCTGGCGACTCCTTATAACTTATGATGACCACCCTCTTTCCCCCCGTGAACGGGGGGAAGGAAGTTGGGTAGACGGCGCGACCAACATGGCAATAGATGAAGCCATATTACAATCCCTCGCGCAAGGACAAGGTCAGCCAACGTTGCGCTTTTATCAATGGCAACCCGCCTGCCTCAGTTTAGGCTATAATCAAGCCTGGTCAGAGGTCAATGAAGCGGCGTGTTGGGCGCATGGCTACACCTGGACGCGTCGGGCGACGGGCGGCAAGGCCATTTTCCATACCGATGAGTTGACCTATAGCCTCATCATGCCCGAAGATGACCCGCGCATTGTGGGCGGCATTTTGCGTTCTTATCAAGTTCTAAGTTTGGGTTTATTACGTGGCTTACAAAAATTAGGGGTTGAGGCGGAACAGGCGGAGAAACGAGAGCAACCCCGCACCAAAGCGGACCGTCAAGGGCCTGTTTGTTTTGATACACCAGGGCGTTATGAAATTGTCTGGCGGGGGAAAAAGTTGGTGGGCAGCGCGCAATTGCGGCGCAAAAAAGTGGTGTTACAACATGGCACATTGCCGTTACATGGCGACCTCAAGCGCATTTTAGAGTTACTAAATCTTTCGCCAGAGGAACGAGAACAACAAGAATTATTATTACCCCAACGCGCCACTACGTTAGAAATGGCAATAGGACGAGTCTGTTCATTCGAGGAAATAGCTACAGCTTTAGCGCAAGGCATGGCCGAGGAATTGAATTTGACCCTTGAAACTAGCCCTTTAACTGACCATGAACTCAACCTGGCGGCAGAATTGCGGGCTAATCAATATGACCATGAGACGTGGAACAAACGAGTTTAACAATGTTAATCACAACTAATATCGAACAATATCTGCAAAAAATCCTTATTCCCGTGCGGCTGGCCTGTACCACGCCGTCAGGTTGGCCGTTTGTACTATCGTTATGGTATCTTTATCAAGACGGTAAGATTTATTGCGCCACTCAAAAATCAGCCAAAATCATAACATATTTACAACATAATCCTCGCGTGGCCTTTGAGATTGCTGCCGATGAACCTCCCTATTGTGGGCTGCGTGGACAGGGCTTGGTCACGTTAGCAGAACATCTTGGCGCGCCCATTTTGAGCCAATTATTACAAAGATATGAAGGAAGTACCGACACCCCATTAGCGCAACGGCTGCTCAAACAACAAGCCAATGAAATCGCCCTCATTATCACCCCCCAAACGCTCTTTCAATGGAACTTTGCCCAACGCATGTCAGGCTCACGCACTCAGCCTTGCCCTTGAGGGTAGGCTGCTTGCAAGGCACCCGATAACAAATCGCTCACGTTTAATTCCTGCGCCCACTCGCGCATATAAGCCAAATCTAGTCGCCCCTCTTGCACCTTCAACACGCCTAACACATCGCGCCATTGCCGTTCTGAGGTCTCCCCACCGAGCCGATACCATTCAAGTTTAGCTAAAATGGTGTCCTCGGCACTGGCAACATAGAACAACTCAGTTGATTCATCTAACGTATCTTGACGGCGACGGAGTAAAGCACTTTGAGCATATTTTCCCAACCGTAGCACAAAAATATCCACCTTAATCATGGTTTCAAGGTGAATGAGATTAAATGAAGCATGACGGTGAATAGCCGAGGTTAGCATATCACCGTCAATATAGTAAGTAGTTTTCAGTAACTTGACTAAATGTGGCACATGCTGAGTTTGAATATCGGCAACTAAATCAATATCCATGGTGGCCCGCGCTAACCCATAAACTGAACTCGCCACTGACCCACCAATATAATAAGCAATATTAAGTTTAACAAAGGCTTGCTGGACGGGTGCTAACGCCACAATCACATCAGGATTCTGCATAATTACTCCGCAAATAAACTCGCACTCTATCCGCTAACTCTGCACCATAATGATAGGCAATAAAAAGTAAGGCTACCTCTTGTTCATTTAACTCAGGGTGAGCGCGTTGGATCGCGCGCCGAGACAACTGAATGACGGTTTGCGATAAAGAGCGCAACCGCTTCATCCGTTGCAGCGAACTCGCCTGCCGCAATAACATAATCTGTACTTTTTCAACTTCGGGGGAGGTATCTGTTAGCATGTCAGTCTATTAGCTAGTTAGCGTTCAGCGAGTCAGCAATCAGCTAAAAAGCTGACCAACTGACTCGCTGAACGACTGATTAGCTAAACCTTACTTCCGAATGATAATCGGTAAGAAGATTTTTGGTAGGTCGGTGGGTTTGGTATCCAAGAAATCAGGCAAACCGTCTTGGTCACTATCCACAGGTTGTAATGGATTCGCCCCCACTTCAACCTTATCTAACGTGCCATTACCATTGCTATCAAGGTCGAGGTGGTTGGGCAAACCATCCTCGTCCACATCCACTTCCTGACAATCAGGCGTACCATTACCATTACGGTCAACAGTGGTATTCGTACAACCCACCATGGAACCTGCCCGCAACGCCCGACCTTGAGCTTGTTGGCCTGGGTATTCCACTCTATCAGGCACCCCATCATTATCGTTGTCAGGGTCAACGTAGTTCAGCAACCCGTCGCCATCAGCATCGTTATCGAAACAATTCTTTAGACCATCATTATCTTGGTCAGTGGTGGTATCGGTACATGTCTTACTCAACGGGTCTTGGTCAGATGTGTATTCATCAATATCCAATACCCCATCATCTAACGGCTCATCGGAGTCAGGGTCGAGGGCATCAATCTTTTTATCACCATCGGTGTCGGTTGGATTATGCCAATCACCCACTTCCAACGTATCAGAAATGGTATCGCCATCACTATCCACCTTCAAGGGGTCAGAGCCAGCACTTACTTCTTGACCATCGGTTAAAGTATCACCATCCGTATCAGGCAGAATCCGATTAGTCCCCGATTTAACCTCTTCCTTATCAGGCAACAAATCGTTATCACTATCTAAGTCTTGATAATCAGGCTTACCGTCATGGTCAGTGTCTACAGTTCCTTCAACACTATCAAGCACCGTATCGTCATCGGAGTCGAGGTCTAAAGCATCAATTAGGCTATCGCCACCACTCGGTAATGTTTTATCAGTATTAACAGGTTGTGTCCCTGAGCCAAACTCAACCCCATCGGGGATAGTATCACCATCACTATCCACCCCATTAGGATTAAGATTGTATGTCACCTCAATCCCATCTAACAAACCGTCCCCGTCACTGTCCGCTTTATTGAGGTCAGTTCCCAAAGCCAATTCTTGCACATCACTCAAGCCGTCCTTATCGGTGTCTTGCGGCGCAATGACCTGTAACTGGCTACTCTGTGAGCCAAATTGATTCGAGGCCGTCACCCAAACGGTGTAGGTTCCCGAGGTGGGGAAGGTATGGTTTATTTGGCTATCAGTCGTGACAATTAAACCGCTTCCGTCGCCAAAGTTCCAGGTATACGTCACAGGCGTGCTAACATTAACCGTTTGTACCGTTGCGGTTAAGGCCATCTTCAGGCCATTCGTTACATCCGCTAAACCACTCGCCAAACTCACTTCCTTCACCGCTGTTCCCTCAACCGTAAAGGACCCAGTGATGACTTTAGGCGTAGTATAATTACTGATAGCCGTCACCGTAACCACATAGCTCCCATAATTATAAGGGTGATAGACCGATGAACTAATGGTAGAAGTAACCGTTCCATCGCCAAATTCCCATTGGTACATCACAGGTTGTGACGCATTATAGGGGCGGACAAAAACCGACAACGTCGCGGTGTTCTTATCAAACAAGAAATCAGGTTTCACTTCTAACGCAATATCCCGAATGGGACGGCCATTCACCACCATGATGGTGGTCGTAACGGCCGGTGTTCCCCAACCATTCGTCGCCGTTATCCGCACGGTATACGTGCCAACGGTGGCAAACTCATGGATAACATTCGGGCTATCAGAGATAGTCGGCGGCGTGCCATCGTTAAAGTTCCAGCTATACGAAACGGGTAACGCCGCATTATCTGGCGCATATGTCGCCGTAAAGAAGGTTCTATCCCCATCCATCACCTGATTAGCCGCCGCCGTTACGAAAACGTCAGCCACAGGTTTACCACCGATAGTAAAGACCGTCGTGGTTTGCACCGAGCCAAACTCATTCAGGGCTTTTATCGTCACACTGTAAACTCCCATTTCCGTATAAACCCGCGTCGTCATGATGTCCGTGGTCGTAATCCAGGGTTCATCATTAAACTGCCAGACGTAGGTTATCGGCGGGGTAGAGGTCATCAAGTCCGTTGGCGTGACCATAACAGTAAAAGTTATCACGTCATATTGGATGGGGGAGGTCGGCACTAACGTGACCGTAATCCCCTGTACGGGACGACCCACAATCACTTTATCCATATAAGTGGCGGAGCTAAAGTTACCCGTCGCGGTCAAGATAACGGGATAAATCCCCTCTTTGGTAAAGACATGGCTAAAGTTGAGCGCGGTCGTGGTTGCCGTGAAATTACCAATTTGCCACATGTAGGTTATCGGCGCGGTAGCATTACTGGGGCTAACTATCGCCGTAAAATCTACGGAGGTATTTTCTAGCACCAGCGTAGGGGTATAACTGAACATTACCCCAGTAATCGGATACCCGGCATAAAGAGTCAAGAGAGTCGAAGTCTTTGAACTCCCCGCCATGTATTTATTACTGACCGATACGAGAACCGTATGCGGCCCTTCTGTCGTAAAGCTGTAAGGTAAGGTCGCTATGGTAGAAACAATCGGTGTACCACCGTCCACAATCCAAGTATAAGTAATGGGTTCGGAAGCACCCGTCGGTGAAACTATCGCCGTTAAATCTACCAGTTTGTCTATAAAAACATACATGGGGGCGGTAACCACGACACTCGAAATGGGCATACCCGTTACCACCGAGACAATCACAGTGGCTGAGGGTATTGTGGTGGTATTCAACGCATTTTTGGCCGTCACCTTAACGGTGTATTGACCAATCGGCGAGAAAGCATGTTGCACGGAAGGTGTGGAGGTTTCAACAATGGGCTTACCATCGCCAAAATCCCAAGTGAATGTAATCGGAGTGACGGCAACAGCAGGGCCAGTTGTGGCGTTAAATGTTACTACATCATTATCCCCTGGTGCGCCAGGGCTAAAAGTAAAAGCAACGGTTCTCACCGGTTGTGGGTTAAATTGGAGGAAGTCTAACACCCCATCGCCATTACTATCAGCCGTACCCCCTTCTTCAGAGTCGAGTGCGCCGTCCCCGTCAGAATCGGTATCCCGATAGTTAGGAAGGCCATCACCATCGACATCATTGTTTTTACAAGCGGCATCTGGGCTGAGACAAAGCGGGAAATCAACCCCATTATTGGTGTAATATTCCTTATCGTCCAAAATGCCGTCATTATCGGAGTCCACTTCCAACGCATCAATCACCCCATCACTATCAGTGTCATGGGGGTGAGCCGTATCAGGGCCAACCTCAATGAGGTCATTGATACCATCATATAATAAGGTGCCATCTACGGCAACCTCACTATCAGGGCTAAAGCCATTTGTGCCTATCTGTTTTTCGAGATAATCATTTAACCCGTCATGGTCAGTATCCCAATCAAAAGGTGACGTAGTATAAGAGCCATTTTCCCCGCTATCAAGGAGACCATCATTATCCGTATCCTTGTCTCGCGGGTTTGAACCCAAATTCACTTCTGGCCCATCATTCAAACCATCACCATCTGTATCAGGATTAAGCGGATTTGTTTTGATAAGGCTGCCCGTATCAGGGTGGCCGACTGTACCACCACCACCATTGGAACGGCTAACCACAGTAGTAAACAAAAAGCCATTGACCTCTTCACCATCAGTCAAACTATCCCCATCCGTATCAGGGTTATTAGGGTCAGTCCCTAAAGCTGCTTCTTCATCATTACTTAAACCATCGTAATCATTATCAAAGGGCGTGGTAATGACCTCGGTATAAGAGACGGGCGTGCCAAAGCCATTGCTGGCAACCACTCTGACCGTATAAGCATCAGCCGTGGCGAAAGTATAGGATAAAGAACTCCCTGTAGCCACAATGACATTGTTGACATACCATGTAACAGTAACAGGTTGTGCCACATCAGCTGTGCTATATGTGGCGGTTAATACCGCAGATAAAGGGCCGCCGGCTGAATTATAGGTGAATTGGGTTGATTGAACTGGCTTACCCAACACCGTTACGGCGAGAACTTTAGCTGCCGTTACGGGGCCATAAGGATTTTGTGCCGTAACGGACACATTAAAGTTACCTTTAACGGGATAGGTATAAACGACACTTGGCGTGGTGGTCGTAGCAGACTGCCCATTGCCAAAATCCCAGGCATATGTCACTGGGTTTGAGGCGGTGGAGGGAGTAATAACTGCGGTAAAGGTCGCGGGTGATAGTTCGGTGGGACTAGTAGGATTGACTACCAAGCTCGTGACCGCTACAACGGCTTCTTTTACCTCAACAATTTTCACACTGGTAGCCGTGCCAAAACCATTATTAACCGTGAGTTTAACCTGATAACTGCCCCCTGCTACATAGCTATGGGTAGGGCTGGCCGCGCTGGTACTTGGGCCAACAATAGTCCCATCGCCAAAATCCCAGGTATAACGCATGGAAGCTAAGGCATTATTGGTGGCATCATTAGGCAAGTAACTCGACACAAAGGAGATCGATGTTCCCACCACAGGAATAGTGGGATTAACCGTGAAATCAGCCGAATCAACCGCAATGCCAGGGCCAGCTAAAGCAGGAAAATCAACACTGTCATACGGCGTTTGGATGGTTAAAGTAAAAGGATAAAGCTGGACTGCGGGGAAAGAGTGAACAATCGTGGTATTAGTCACAGTGCTATTTACCACCTGAATCTGATTCGCCGTGCCATCATTGAAATTCCAGGTATAAGTGACGGGCAAGGTTGAGGCCACCGAATCAAAACTACCATTGAACGTAACCGCAGATACCCCAACTGTTCCCGAAACATAAGTTACGGCAGGGTTCTTAATCGCGGGCCAACCAAACACGCGCACATCATCAATGTTCCACTTCATGTTGACCGCGCTGTTGCCCAGAAACTGTAATTTTAAGTTAGATAACTCGTCGAAACTATTATCTAGCTCAATCAGTCTTTCATTCCATGATTGGCTACTATTGCTATAAGTTCCTACCGTTGTCCAGGCCCCATTTTTCTGCACCTGGGGCATGGCTTTATCATTGACTGAACCTAATTGATAACAGCTATTGAAACGGAGACCAACTTTAGCATAATTAGAGCCATCAATACTATTTTGCCAACGTAAAAAGTTATTGCTATTCCCAGGATTGACCGTATAACCAGAGGTCGGATAACTGGCTGATTGGTCAGTGACTAAACTCCAGAATTGAGTGACCCAACTGGCTTGTTGCGTTTCTAAGTCGTTACGGAATAAAATCTTAGGCCCAAATTGATTGGCCGTGTAGTTAAGTGACCACCCCGTTTCCTCAATTTCAGCCTTCACAGTATAGCCCGTTGGGCCTTGAATCACCCGTAAAGCCTCTACAGTGTAGGGGCCATCAACCCCATGCCCACTAATCGCCCGACCATCAAAGGTCAAGTTCAGGTTTTTAATGCCTGCCCCTGGCGAAGTAAAAGCATCATCAGAAATCGCAACCAAGTCCCCCTTAGCATCCACTAACCAGGCTTCCACGCGATAAGGATTAGCATCTGTTACATTCACTTGCACTGGCACAATCAGCTTGTCAAAAAGCCCGTCCCCATCCGTATCAGGGGTAGAAACCGTTCCCATGACTGCCCCGTTAAAGCTAGCATCACGCGCCTGGCGAGCAGGTTGAGCGAAATGAATTGGACCAGAATTGGCTAATTCGGGGGAATTGGACAAGGTAAAAAAAGCTTTTTCGCTTAAAATGCCGACATTTGTTTCTTTAATCACCAGGCGTTCTAAATTATAGGGGCCAGCTTTACCATCAGCGTTATTAAACACTAAATGAATCGGGGACGTTGTCCCTGTCCATGAAGCTGAATTAATAAATTCGTTATTAGCCCCATATAACTCGGCAGTGACAATATAGCTATTGCCACTGGGATTAACATTTAGGTTTATATCTACTGCTAAAGCATCAGGATAGCCATCATTATTGGTATCTTGAGCATAGCTATTAGGCTGACCATTAATTTGGGCATCGCCCACCGTATTCGATTGGGTCGGAGCTGACCCGTCTAAGACAATGGCAGAACGATGAGTATCACTAGAAACTGGCGGTAAATCCAAGTATTGGGTGGGCGGGTCTGTTGGTTCATTTTCTCGCCCACTCCGTTGGTTTTCAACTAAACTATAAGGACAGGCAGCACCTTGAATACCCAGATAAGAAGCACAATTTTTAGGTAAAGGCTCACCCAACCAATCATCTGTCGCATTATAACGCCCTGAAGGTAAACCGTAGGCATAAGGTGGGCTACTGCGTATCCAGTCAGAAGGTCTAAAACCATCACCCCCCCAAAATGTAACCACCCCTGTATCTACCCCAGGGTTAAAATTTCTGAGGCCATGCGGATAACGAGCGTCCCAGGTATAATCGTTAGTATAACCAAAAGTGTGATAATTATAAACACTGGAATTGGCTCCCTGATAAAACTCCAACGCCAAAATGGGATTACTAGCATAAGCCCCCCCAAAAAGACCAAAAGTATCCGTATCTCCCCAATACTCAGGCGGATTGACCATCCCTTCGCCACCTTTGTTGGTGCCATTCAGCTTACTATAATCTTTGACATTACCATTATTACCTACCCGATGGTCCCAAAAATCCCAGGCCGAGTTAGCCACAATAATCACATCATTATAATTATTGCCATAACCCACATTGCCCACATTAAGATTGCCACCATAGCCCGAAATACCAGTATAGGCAAAAGTATTATTATTACCGTAACTATTCGCCGAACCCGTTTCTTGTCCTGCGTAACTTCTCGCAACAACCCAACTGCCTTTACCACCCGCCAAATTAGTCACATTAGGGTCCCACAGCATCGCCGCATGGTCATACCAACCGTATGTTGAGTCAACCCCATGCGACCAAGAAGTGTGATAAGTTAGCCCATTTTGGACAAAGTCATTGCCTTGAAACGGGGCTGTATTATGGTCAGCAATAAAGGGGCGAGACAAAATACCCGCCGCCCGCGTAAAACTCGTGAACGATTGGGCCGCATCTTGACATGCCCCACCTGCCTCTTTATAGTTGCCACCACCAATCGGTGTCAGCGCGAGAATTGTATTCATGCGATTATGAACTTGGTTGTAATCAATATAAAGTTCACGGTCAGATAAGTTCGCCAAGACATTAATGGCACTCGCCTGAGTGGTTTGTCCCGCAACGGCTGGCATGACCAATTCGTTGAAAATATATTTACGATATTGGTCAGTTTGACCGCCTTGAGCGTAACCCGAGGAACGGCGGTACGCCTGTCTTTGACCCGCCGGACCACAAGGACCAGCTGAAGTGCCTCCTTGCTGGCTTAATCCTGCGGCATCATTACAGTCAGCCCCATACCACCCCTGGCGGGTCATCCACCAGACCGCCGTTTCATCGCGCGACACCAGGCCACCAGGTGACATTTGGCCGCTTGTTGGCTTCTCAATATAGCCAAAAGAGTTCACATCATCACTACTGAGCTTCCCATTGCGCCCTTCACTAAAACTAAAGGCTTTTTGATTCGCCGCCGTAGACACTGCCGCATTAGCTGTAGGCAATTCAAAAATCACCCGAATCGGCATGACCTTGCCCGATAAAGTAGCATTATAAGTTCCAAGTTTAGCATTAGTGGGGACACCCACATCCCACCCATTACTACATAAACTCTTAGTAAAAGGTAAGGTCGCCCCACTCGGCCCACTCATGGTTAACGTGGCACTAGTATCACCGCCAATGACAAAAGTTGTCCCTCGGCGCACCACCATGCCTACGTCTTTGCTCTCTTCATTCGCGTCGGCATCTTTATAGTTGGGTAAACGAGGAATAGTCGCAGGAAAAACGGCCGCCGCACTAATGCTATCATTCCCATCGCCCTTGCCCGTAAACAATTCCTTCGCCCCCATTAAGGTACGATGTCCCGCTTTAAGCCACCGTAGATAACCACTCTCATCATCCTTATATTGGCTATCGCTAAAATAGCGCGCCGTTTGAAAACGGCTTTCATACTGCACATACATGCCAGGGCTAGTTTTATCCTTTGGGTTGGTGGCATAAAGTTGCTCCTCCCCATCCGTCAAACCATCCCCATCATGATCAGCTAAATAGGGGTCAGTGATATAAGGCCCAAAAGTCGCCCCTTTCTCGCCGCTATACCAGCCATTTAATTCCATGTGGTCAGGTATCCCGTCCCCATCACTGTCATACCACGTGGTTGGGTTGGCTGCCATCGCCGTTAAAGGCTGTAAAATCTGTGTACTAAGCAAAATAAAAATCAAACTGGCCGAAATAATTTTTTGTCTCATAGTTCTCCTTATAGGTCTACCAATAAGTGTTAAAAATACGGCATCATAAAACTAACCAATTTCTGACCAAGCTACTACCCTGTTCATTTAGTTTTTAGCATATCCGAACAGACAAGAATGTCTGTTCTACCGTTGGTAGGTCGGACATTCTTGTCTGACCATGTACAAGAAATTAAATGAACATTAGACATTATACCGATTTAATGATTTTCGTAAGGGCAGGGCTTGTCCCTGCCCAAAACGGGGGCAAGCACAAGGCATTGCCCCTACAAAATGCCAACGATTTTTTAATCGGTATAAACTCTATTGTACTACTATAAAAACTCAATCCTATTGTACCATATTCAAGTTTGAATTGAGTTGGCAATAGGACTTTTTTCTAATTGATTTATAGTATACCTTGCCTCTAAGAATATTTCAATCAGGTTATCTTTAATTCCCCCGCCGCGCGGCCACTATTTCCGCAATGATAGAAATCGCAATCTCCTCTGGCCCCGAGGCGCCAATATCCAAGCCAATCGGGGCATGGAGACGCGAGAATTGATGTTCTGCCACACCCATTTCCCGTAGAGCCACCAGCCGTTTGGCATGAGTTACCCGTGAACCCAACGCGCCAATATAACGGGCGGGGCTATTCAAGGCCACTTGTAAGGCGGGGTTATCTATCTTCTCATCATGGGTGAGGGTAACGATATAAGTCGCCTCATCTAAATGCAAATCAGCCATCACCTCATCAGGCCAAGCCACCAGCAATTTATCCACCTGCGGAAAACGCTCCCGCGTAGCAAACATGCCGCGCGGGTCAATGACGATGGTTTGAAAACCCAATGACTTGGCAAAAGTGCTTAATGAAATCGCAATATGTACCGCCCCAATTATCATGAGTTTTTGTGGGGGTGGATACACCTCCACAAAAAGCTCCGCCGTTTCTGCACCCACCGTAAAATGGGCGCGCCCATGGTGTTGCTTTGCCAATAAAGTTACGCTATATTGCCGCACTTGTTCGGTCAATTCATTTGAGCCAATCGTCCCCGCCATTCGCCCATCAGCCCAAATGAACAATTTTTGCCCTAACGCTGCCCCCGCAATCACCGTAGCTACCGCCACTAATTGCCCTTGCTGCAAACCGTCCCGCAATAATTCATAACCCGTCAATGGCTCAACAAATACCTCAATCGTACCACCACAAGCCAACCCCACCGTCAGCGCGGCCAGTTCATCGGTAATGCCGTAAGCAATCAATTTAGGTTGCCCCTGCTGCATCACGATATAAGCCTCCTCAAAAACCGCCCCTTCCACACAACCACCACTCACCGACCCCACCATGTTGCCACTCAAGGACACTGCCATTTTTGACCCCAAAGGGCGCGGAGCCGAGCCATATACCTTAACCACCGTGGCGATGGCAACTGATTTACCCTCATTCCGCCACCGTTCAATTTCAGTTAATAACGTTTGCATTATCCCTCCTTTATTAAACCCCAAATTACTCATCCCCTAATTATACCGCGCCCCTACTCATTCGCCGATTCACATGGTATAATTGGCGCATGACTTTCCCCCCAAAATTACCGCCTATTATGCTCGACCAACTCAAAATCATTCAAGCCAAAAAAGAGTGGCTGGATTCATTTCGCCCTTTGCCACTAGAATTGTTGGCTAATTTAGAGCAGTGGCTCAAGGTAGAATTAACCTACAGTAGTAACGCCATTGAAGGCAATACCCTCACTCGTAGCGAGACTGCCATCATTATTGAAAAAGGCTTGACCATTGGTGGCAAGAGTATCCGTGAGCATCTTGAGGCGGAAAACCATGCCCAGGCGTATGATTTCGTCAGGGGATTGGTTGCCAAATCGCGCCTAGAAATTACTTTAGATGACATCCTCCAAATTCATCAATTAATTCTATTTAATATTGAGCCGCAACATGCGGGCAAATTTAGAAATATTCCAGTGAGAATTTCAGGTAGCCTGACCGTTTTACCCAATCCCGTCAAACTGCCTCGGCTCATGGTTGAGTTTATGTCGTGGCTGCACGCGGCGACTGAACACCCCGTAATAATTGCTAGTGAAGCACAATATCGGTTAGTTACCATTCATCCTTTTATTGACGGCAATGGCCGCACCGCCCGACTTTTAACTAACTTACTTCTCCTGCAAATGGGCTATACACCGGCCCTGATTCGACCCGAAGACCGCGTGCAATATATTCAGGCAATTGAGAGTGCGTCCAGCAGTGGCTCATTGGAACTTTTCCATGAGGTCATCTTTGAGGCGGTAGAACGGACGTTAGATATTTATTTAGAGGCAATTCAAAATACCATTAGGAGTTAGTACCACTACTCTATTGTCAAAAGAGAACAAAAACATTACACTACAATCATCAATGACACCTAGTAATTACATAAAATAATCTCCGATTCTTGCTATTTAGCCTCCTGTTATTGTCTTTCTTGGTCAAGTAAGGCATCAACTTTAGGAGGTTTTTTTTTAACCGCCATGTTATCATCCCATGATTTTGCCATTATAGCCAACCAATTTAGTGAGGCCGACTCAGCCACCCCCATTTTAATCCATCGTAAAGTACGGTTACTGTGGGCTAATTCAACGCTGTTGACCATGTTTGGTTACACTTTGGATGAGTTACTTAATCATACCTTACTTGAATTATCCACCGAAGATACTCGCACCGTATTACTGCAAAATACGATGATGAAATATGAGCAATCTTACGAAATTATTGCCCAAACGAAAGGCGGCATCCGTTTTATGGCGGAAGTGGACAGCCATTTGGTCATTCATCATGACGAAACCGTGCAAGTGATGCGCTTATATCAGGTTAAGCCGCCCACCGTTATTAAGAAGGATTGGCAAAAAAGTAACGTATCCGTGGGACAAACCACGACTGAGCTACGATTTAATAATGAACAACTCCGCTTAGAGTTATATGAACGTGAACGCATGGAGGCTGAATTAAAAGCCCAGGCGTTGCAACAAGCAAAAGTGGCGGAATTAGGCCAACAGGCGTTAGCAGGTCAAGAATTAACCGATTTAATGCAAGCCGCCGTCAGCATGGTCGCGGAAACGTTAGAGGTTGAATATGTAAAATTATTAGAATTACTCCCTACTGACGAAATATTAATTTTGCGGGCTGGCGTGGGTTGGCCGACTGAATTAATCGGGCAAGAAACCACTCTCTCTTATTTTAATTCGCAATCAGGCTACACGTTAAAACAAAATGAGTCTATTATTGTGGAAAATTTGGCTCATGAAAAACGGTTTACTCCCTCAGAGTTATTACATGCCCAAGAAATAGTTAGTGGGATGAGCGTCATTGTAGCAGGACATGACTATCCATTTGGGGTGTTAGCGGCCCATAGCACTAAACCCCGTATCTTTGGACAAGATAGCATCCACTTTCTACAAGCCATTGCCAATGTTTTAGCCACCGCCATTGAGCGTAAAAAATCAGAAACAGAATTGGTGCAACGCAACCATGAATTACTTATTTTGCAATCAGTGGGCAGCATTATTATGTCTAGCCTCAACATCAAGAAAGTATTACAAGCCGTTACCTCTGAAATGGCTAACTTGGTTAAGGCTGAGGCTTGTTACATTTATGATTGGCATCAGGCTGAAAATGACATTAGTTTACTGGCACGCCATACCCCTAAAAGTAAGCTAAATAAGCCGTTATTAGATAATATTTACAATTTGGCGGACTTTCCCCTCACCAAACAAGTTTTAACGACCCATCATCCCATTCAACACTCGCTTAATCCCGACGTAATGACTCCCATACAACGGGTGCGTTTAGGCCCTCATAACTTCCAAACCAGCCTCATGCTCGCCATGATTTTTCAGGAACGGGTCATTGGTTTAATAGAAATTTTAACCGACCAGGTAGAGCGCGTTTTTACCCCCGCCGAAATTGCCTTGGCTCAACTTTTAGCCAATCAAGCGGCAGGCGCGATTGATAATGCCCGTTTATATGATGAAATGAATCAATATTTAGAGGAATTAACTACCCTCAACCTCATCACTCAGATGGTTACATCTTCCTTAAATTTGGAAGAAACGCTGACCACCATTACCCAACATGTGATTCATTTGGCGGGGGTAACGGCCTCTTCTATTGCCTTATATGATGAAATAAAGGGTGATATTTGGTTTGCGGCGACATCAGGTGGGGGTGAAGAATTTATCAAAGGGCGACGATTGCCTTTAGGCCAAGGCGTGGTAGGCTGGGTTATTCAGCATGACGAGGCCGTTTTAGTACAAGATGTATCTAATGATAGCCGTTTCTTTCAACAATTTGACCAGCAAAGTGGCTTTACTACCCATTCGATTATGTGTGTTCCCTTGCAAACCAAAGGGCAAACCATCGGGGCGATTGAAGCCTTGAATAAAGAAGGGACAGTTTTTAGCCCTGATGATTTACGCATTTTGATTTCGTTAGCCGCGCCCGCCGCTACCGCCATTGAAAATGCCCGCCTCTACCAAACTTTAGCCGAGGAACGGGCTTCGTTGGCGCAACGGGTGGCTGAACGTACCACCGACTTACAAACCGCCAATGAAGAATTAGCCCGTTCTGCTAAACTGAAAGATGAATTTCTCGCCAACATGAGCCATGAACTCCGCACCCCGCTCACGGCCATTTTAGGATTGTGTGAAGTCTTAAAGTTAGAAGTCTATGGCGATTTGAATGAACGCCAAATAAAATCCGTCAGTAACATTGATGAAAGTGGACGGCATTTATTAGCTCTCATTAATGACATTCTTGATTTGTCCAAAATTGAAGCGGGTAAATTAGAAATGCACATTCACCCAGTTTCCGTCAATGCCGTTTGTCAAACAAGTTTACAATTTATTAAACAAATCGCCAATAAAAAACAGTTGAATCTCACGGTTAAATTAGACGATGCTAACCCAATATTACAAGCAGATGAGCGTCGGTTGAAACAAATTTTAGTTAATTTACTGAGCAACGCGGTCAAATTTACGCCCGATAATGGGCATGTGGGCTTAAAAGTGGTCAGTAGCGTCAGCCAAAACATGATTTATATTACGGTGTGGGATAGCGGCATTGGGATTTCTCCAGAGGACATGAAGCGATTATTCAAACCTTTTGTCCAATTAGATAACAGTTTATCACGTCAACATACGGGTACAGGGTTAGGCTTGGTGCTGGTTTCCCGCATGGTAGAATTACATTTAGGCAAAATCACCGTCGAAAGTGACGTGGGGCTAGGAAGTCGTTTTACCATTTCTTTGCCGTGGCAACCCCAACTCGCGATGCTGCCATCGTCAAGTGAGGCCGAAATTGAGCCACTTTTGGTCATCCAACGGGTTTTAGTGGTTGAAGATTCTATGATGATGGTCAATCAATTAACCCGTTATCTTAATTCGCTTAATGTTACGAATGTGGTTCATGTGGAGGGGGAACAAGCCGTGGCTAAGGCCCAAGATTTTCAACCGAATGTGATTATTTTAGACCTAATGTTAAATTATATCTCTGGTTGGGAAATTTTAACGAGCTTAAAAAATAATATCCTAACGCAACATATTCCTGTTTTAGTCGTTTCGGTGTTAGATGAACAACCACGCGGGTTAGCATTAGGCGCGGCGGAATATTTGGTTAAGCCTATTACGCAACAGCAACTTTTAGGCGCGCTCTACCGAGCTATTATTAACAAACCTATCATTGATGAACATGTTCTAACCACCATTGAGCCGCCGATTGTCTCCGCCATGCCCATTGAAACCACCATGCCGTTGATATTAGTAACGGAAGATGATGAAAATATCGCCAATTTGTTCAATGACTTTTTGTGGGTTAAGGGGTATCGCATTATCATAGCTCGTAACGGGAAAGAAGCCCTCAAACAAGTGGCCCTCGAAACCCCTGATTTAATCCTCATGGACATCCAAATGCCCGAAATGGACGGACTAGAGGCTATGAAAAAATTACGCGCCCAACCCCAATTCGCCTTCACGCCCATTATTGCCTTAACCGCCCGTGCCATGGCCGGTGACCGTGAACAATGTTTGGCAGCAGGGGCCAATGATTATTTGAGCAAACCCGTACAATTGCAACAATTAGCCCAAGTCATTGAGAGCTATCTCAAGCCCTAAACCCATAGAATTTACGCAGTCCGTTTTGGTAGCCAACAGGAGTGTCAAAATTTCATTTTGACAGGCGAAAATAAAATTTTCGCCCTCCTGAAGCAAAAGCCCTAACCATAAAAATACGCTCTAAGGATTGCCCCATGGACAAAAAATCTAAAGTGCTTATCGTTGATGACCAACCTTTTATTCGTGATATTTTAGAAGGACTCCTCGCCACCAAAGGATATCAACTTGGTTTTGCCGTCAATGGGCGCGAGGCATTACAAAAAGTGGTTGAATTTCTGCCCGATTTAATTCTGCTTGATGTCATGATGCCCGAATTAAATGGCTTTCAAGTCTGCCACCTCATCAAAACGAATGAAAAATGGCGACACATCCCCATCATTTTAGTGACCGCACTCGACGGTAAAAATGATTTGGTGCGGGGTTTGGATGCGGGCGCAGATGATTTCCTCCAAAAGCCCTTTGATAATTTGGAGTTATTGGCGCGGGTGCGCTCCATGTTACGGATTAAAGAGCAATATGATCTGTTAGAGGAGCAACGACGACAATTAGAAAGTTCCTTACGCCTCAATGAACAATTTGCCCGCGTTACCGCCCAACATTTAGAGGAGCTAGAATTACTCCATGATGTTGGGTTGCGCCTCATGAACAATTTAGATTTAGACTCCGTTTTGAGTGTCATTGCTCAAGTTTCCCTAGAATTAGTGCCTGATTCTAACAGTTGCATCATGCACCTCCTGTCTGAAAATAAACAAGATTTATTACCCGTCGTTTTTTCCTCAATCAATAACAGCAAAATAATCTATCCGCAAGTGGGCTTTGAAACAATTGTACATGAAGTGATTGCCCACCGTGAGGCCATTTATATCCCTGATTTAGCTGCGACCCCTAGCCAAGCCAATTTATTATTTGATGACTTCCATTCATTACTTATTGTGCCGTTAATTGACGAGCAGCAACTCATCGGCACCCTCAGCGTTTTGGGGGCAGAGGCCGATTTATTTGAGGAAAATCAACAGCACGTCCTCTCTATTCTCGCCAACCAAGCCATGGTCGCTATCATGAAAGCCCGTTTTTTTGAAGAACGTCAACGGGCCAAAGAGCGCGAAAAGTATCAAATCCGCCACCTCTTCAATCGCTATGTCAACTCAACGGTGGTTGACCGCTTGGTGGAACAAGGCGACCAAGTGGCCCTGGGCGGTAAACGACAAGAAATAACGGTGTTATTTACCGACATCCGCAGCTTTACCAAATTAAGCGAAAACTTACATCCCGAGCAGCTCGTTGAAGTGTTAAACCAATATTTAGGACTCGCCGTCAACGCGATTTTAGAGCAAGAAGGCACCCTGGATAAATTCATGGGCGATGCGGTCATGGCCTTTTTCAACGCCCCCCTCAGCCAACCTGACCATGTATTACGAGCCGTGCGCGCTGCCTGGGCCATGCAACTACTTATCAAAGCCCATAACCTCCAACTGACCGCCACCGACCATCAAGTGAGTTTCGGCACGGGCTTACATCTCGGCCCCGCCGTTGTGGGCAACATTGGCACAGTGCAACAGATGAATTATACCGCCATTGGCGACACGGTTAATCTCGCCAAACGACTGCAAGAAAATGCCATTGGCGGACAAATTATCATTAGTGAAGACATCTATGAACGGGTCAAACCTTACGTTACCGTGAATGATTTAGGCACGATTCACGTTAAAGGGCGTAACGCCGCCGTTCATATTTATGAACTTTTATACGTGATTTGAAATTGGGAGTGCAACGCTTCAGCATTACTGCACCAAAAAGGCGCAAAACTGACGCGTTGCACTCCTTTTGCAAAAAAGTTATTTATCACAACAGGCGTGCAATGGCTTATAAGCCATTG
>JFJP01037679.1_pt1 | contig 24329 bp, 22 predicted proteins | sample 431651 | NCBI WGS metagenome assembly JFJP01 (sample SAMN02602958, study PRJNA72255) | Microbial mat metagenome, whole genome shotgun sequencing project. | biome: fresh water; feature: sink hole; material: water; isolation source: purple microbial (photo- and chemosynthetic) mats found in...
TTATCATTTAATATCTGATAATCAAGGCTTCCGGGAGAAGGGTAATAAATTGATAATCCCACAAGGGTTCTTTTTTGTGCAAGATAAATTAGATCACCAAGGGAGCTCTGGGCGGTCTGACCCGGAGCTGCCGCAATGATATAGGAAACACATTCAAGCCCGAAATTTTGGGCAAGATCAAGGGCATTTTTAAAAGCATTCAAGACATTCTGCCGTTTGAATTTTTGTAATTGTTCTTTTGAAGTTGATCCAAGGGAAAGATTCAAGGTTTTAAAACCAAGAGTCTTCATGGCGGAAACAATATCATGGTCTATTGAAGGCGGATAAAGCCCATTCATGGCCCTGATTTCAATATGTTTACCTTCCAGAATCGGTTGAAGTCTTTTGCAAAGATCAAGAAACCAGAATTTACTGAGGCAGAGGTTCTCATCTTCAAAATCTATAAAACCAATATCATGACTTTGGATCTGAACCTTTATTTCATTGATGACATCCTCAACCGGCCTTTGTCTGAAAGGCGCATACGATGATGAAGCCGACATGGAGCAGTATGAACATTGCATGGGGCAACCCCTGCTTGAAACAACAACAGTGGAATATCTTTTTTTTTTGCTGTAAAATTTATGGTTGACAAGATCCAAGGCCGGCAAGGAAAATTCATCCGGGTTGTTTATCCACGATGGATCTGAAATATGAGCTACTCCGTCTTTTTTGAATGCAATCCCTGGAATGTTTGATATATCCAAGCTATTCTTTAAGGCTTCACAGAGCAAAGGCATGCTTTTTTCCCCCTCACCCCGAAGAACAAAATCAATCTCGTTACAGTCAAGAATTTTTTCAGGGAAAAAAGTAGGGTGGTGCCCGCCCATAACAATGATGCAATGGGGATAGAACTTTTTTATGATTTTTGCCGTTGTCAGCGCTTCATTGCTGTAGGCTGTAAATAATGAGGATATGCCCACAATAAAGGGTTGGATTTCCCTGATTTTTGTCCCGATATATTCAAAGCTGTATCCAAAATGTCTAAATTCATGGAAAAGAGAAAAATTCGAGATGTCCTGCTGGTTGTAAAATGGTTTAAGATAAAAAAATTCTTTTGGATAGTCCATGACCCTGGACTTTTTGGTGGAAAGGGCGTCCAGAATTTCAACATCAAACCCTTTATTCCTGATGTTGGTGGCAATACAGGCAAGTCCATAGGGGATGGTTCTTTTTTTTGTCAGATAAAAATCTTCTATGGGTGGTTGAACCAGAACAACCTTTGATATATTCATATGAGACCTGATTCTTTGAAGGTCATTCAACTTTTGGAAATTTCAAAATAAATATCAAACTGACGAGTGGTACAAAGGCAGAATAGAAAAGAACCGATTCAAGACCATAAATGTCAGCAAGTTTCCCAACAACAGGAGACACGGCACCGCCCAGGCCATATGCAAATCCCATCATCAGGCTTGAAACCATGGATCTGGATTTGGGTGCAAGTTTCTGGGCCATTCCCACACCCAGTGGCAGCGAGGCAAGTGCCATGAATCCGGCGAGAAATGCACCCAGATAAACAAAGGGCCCTGGAAGGTATAAAAACAAGAGCATGGCAGGGGTCATCAATATATGAAAAATGAAAAACAGCTTCTTGAAATCTGTTTTGTCTGACATCCAGCCTGCGAGAAGACCGCTGAGGGTTCCGGCCAGAGTAAATAAGGACACAATAAATCCCATTGAAACAAGAGTGTGGCCATTTTTTATTAGATAGATGGGCATAAAGGTCATAAACGTTTGTGATGTAATCGCTCGAATAACCATAACGATCCAGATCAGGAAAATGGACTTATATACTTTACCCAGCATTTCTTTCATGGAGCCGATAAACCCGAGATGGGAAAGATTTTCGCTGATGGGGACCGGCAGATATCGAATACAGAAAATAAAGACAATGGCACCTAAAACAATGGTATAGGGCATTTTTTCAAGACCGAATTTTGCCACATACCAGGCTATGAATACCGGGCCGATAGCAAACGCAAGAGTTCCGCCGGTATTAAAAATAGAAAGGCTGAATCCGCTCCGGTGTCCTGCATATAACGGTACCATCCCGGTGGTGGCCGGGTGAAACATGGATGAGCCGAGGGAGCCAAGGCATAAAACAAGAAGAAGTATCCAGTAATTCGGAGAAATACCGGAAAACGGGATAAAGAAAAGCGCAAAAAAAAGACCTGTTAAAACAAAAGTCCTTGTTTCATGGCGATCAGCCATATAACCCACAGCCGGCTGTACGATAAATGCAAGCAATCTTGTAATTCCGGTGAGTAAACCGACTTGTGCAAGCGTCAGGTTGAATTTTTCGACAAAGACCGGTAATAGAGGTGTAAAAAATGAAGAATAAAAATCACCCGTAAAATGAACCAGAGTGAGAATGAAAATAATGGTATAATTGGCTTTATTTTTTACCAAATGAGAGGATGAAGTCATGATGATTAATTTTTTAAACTGTTAATTGGAGTCGGAATCTGCCCACTATAGGTTACAAATTTATCGAAAAGGGATGAATTGGGGACGTTCAGGATTCGGGCTTCACCCAGAAGGCCACCGAAAAATATCTTGGTTCCTTTTTTCCCCCAGGTGTGGGGATGAGCCGGGTTGCGATGGTTTTCGAGTTGATGATACCCGGTCCTGAAACCCCGACATTAATAAGAGCATCCCCGATGCTGGCCCTTGCTGTGGCTACATTCACCGAGGCACATACTCTCTGGGTTTGTGCAAGGGCTCTGGGTAAAGCATCAATGAGGGCTTTATCTGGAGACTGAACAATAAAAAAACCGGCAAACTGTTTTTGTAAAATCATCTGGTTGACGTTTTCAAGGTTGCAGTCCTGTTCATAGAGAATATTTGAAACCAGAGAAATCATACCAGGTCTGTCCTTGCCAAGGGCGTTAATCATGAATTTGTTCATGCGGCACCTTTACATGTTCTCTCGAAGGAGGGAAATAGTTTTCTGATAATCATCAGTATGGAAAATTGCTGATCCGGCGACAAAAGAAGAGGCCCCTGCCTGGGAAACGGATTTGATGGTCTCTTTATTGATTCCGCCATCCACTTGAATAATTGTGTTAAGCTTTTGTCCTTTAATTATTTTGGATAAGGCTCTTATTTTACCAATACTGGATTCTATGAATTTCTGACCCCCGAAACCCGGGTTAACACTCATGATCAGAATAAAATCCAATTGATCCATCACATATTCGATGGAGGATATGGGGGTTGCTGGATTTAATGCCACACCCGCCTTGATGCCGAAGTTTCTGATGAGTTGAAGGCTTCGATGAAGGTGGGTACAGGCTTCAACATGAACGGAGATATAGTCAGCCCCTGCTTTTACAAATTCAGGAATAATCAAATCAGGTTTTTCAATCATCAAATGTACATCCAGCGCTAAGTTTGAAGCTCGTTTGCAGGCCTCGACAATAATGGGTCCATAGGTGATGTTGGGGACAAAATGCCCATCCATCACATCAATATGGATCCAGTCAGCACCTGCTTTTTCGATGGCCTTCAATTCCTCACCAAGCCTGGTGAAATCTGCTGATAAAATGGAGGGGGCAATGATTCCCATAATGGTTCTCCTGAATAAATAGATTCTTTTTTATATGGCTATAAAAACCGGTTTCAATTTATTTTTGATTTCCTTATTAACCGGGCAGCAAAAAAACCATCCATATTCTTTGGATCTGGATAGGTTTTAAAAAATCCTTCATTGGTTATAAATAATGAATATTTATCAGAATGGAAATCTTTATCAATTGAAAAATCCTTTCGTTTGTTTAAAAAAGAAAAAATAACATCCTCATTCTCTTCTTTTTCACAGGAACAGACGGCATAAACCAAAATCCCTCCAGGCTTTACAAGATTGGCAGCAGAATTGATCATTTTTTTCTGTTTTGTCGAAAGCCGTTCAATATCTTTTTTTGAACGTTTCCATTTTGTATCGGGATTGCGCTGTAAAACCCCGAGTCCTGTGCAGGGCGCATCGATCAAAACACGGTCAAAATAAAAATCAAAATCTTTGATTGAGCTCTTTAAAATGTCGATGGTTTTTATCTGAATAATATCGATGCCAAGCCTTTTTGCGTCCAGTTGAAGTGTTTCAAGTTTTTCAGGGTCAATATCGGATGCAATCACAATGCCTTGATTATCCATGAGTTGAGCAATATGAAAAACCTTTCCACCATAGCCTGCACAGGTATCCAGAATTATCTCTCCCGGTTCAGGGCCAAGATACTCAGTAACGATCTGAGCTGCCTCATCCTGGACATGGAAAAGACCGAGCTTGAACGCTTCTAATTCCTGAACCGGAAGCATTGGATTTGAAAAACAAATGCCATGGCTGGCATAATCCGTTGTTTGAATATTTTTTGTACATAGATAAAGCGCTTCTGAAAGAGAATGCCGGCTTGTTTTTAACAGGTTGCAGCATATGGTGATCTGTGGAATACTGTCTATCTGCTGGCATAATTTCTTTGTATGGTCAATGCCAAAGGCCTTAATCCATTTTTTAGACAGCCATATCGGAAAGGAATGTTTTACAGATAAGAATTTGTCTGGTTCTGTTTTTTCATTCGGCAAAGAAAGGGTATTATGATTTTCAGATGCTTTTCTCAGGACGGCATTGATAAACCCGGCTGTTTTCCTGCCGGATAATGCTTTAGATATATCAACGGCATTGTGGATAGCTGCAAAAGTCGGGATTCTATCCATGTGCAGAATCTGAAATAAGGCCATTCGTAAAATGTATAGAGAAATGATATCCATTTTTTCAAGGGTGGTATAGGAAAATGAACGAATGACCCAGTCGATGGTTTCTCTTTTTCGCAGAACACCAAATACGATTGCATTACAAAGACTTCTGTCGTTTTTTTGAAGATTTGAGATTTCTTCTGAATGTATTTCAAGGCTTTTGTCAAGCGTCAACGATCCTCTATGCCAGTCAAGTAAGACTTTTAGTGCAATATGGCGGGGGTCCTGAATCATTTAGAAATCAAATTTTACTGGAAGGGCAATGGGGTGGCCGCATAAAAAATCCTTGGCTTTTAAACGTTTTCCAGAGGCTCCCATGAGTTCTCGAATAACAAGGCTTCCCTTTCCAGTTGAAACATGGATACCGTCCTCATCACAAAGAAAAATGATTCCCGGATCAAAAGGAAAGGGAGGCTCCATGGCAATGGCTTTGAAAATTTTAATATGTTTATTTCCCAGAGACGAGAAAGCTCCAGGCCAGGGGGTCATGGCATTGATATGAGCCTGTATCTTACGGCTTGAAAGATTCCAATTAATCCTGCCGTCACCCTTTTTCAGCATTTTTACGTAACTTGCCTTGGAATGATCCTGGGGTATGGGAAAACATTCTTTTTTAAGGATGGCGTGGATGGTATTAACTATAAGATCGGCACCGATTTCTCCCAATCTTTCATGAAGGTCTTCGGCGGTATCGTGTTCGGATACAGGTGTGCTTCTGGAAATCAAAATGTCGCCTTTATCCATTTCTTTTGCCATGACCATGGTGGTGACTCCTGTCAGGTCGTCCATATTAAGAATGGCTGCCTGAATTGGGGATGGCCCCCTATATTTAGGCAAAAGGGATGCATGAATATTAATGGGATAAATTTGGGGTATGTCTAAAATTTTTTGGGATAGAATTTGTCCGAACGCAGCAACTACAAAAAAATCCGGTTCAAGAGATAATAATTTTTCCGCAGCTTCGATGGAATTGATTTTTTCGGGTTGAAATATTTCAATGCCAAGCTCTAAAGCTGATTGTTTTACAGGGGAGGGCATGAGTTTTTTCCCTCTTCCCTTTGGGCGGTCCGGTTGTGTAACGGCCAGACAAACAGTGAATTCACTCTCAAAAGCCAAACGCTGTAAGGCCGGGACACTGAATTCAGGAGTCCCCATATAAATGATTCGAGATTTATTTTTCAATTGCTGTTCAGTTCTTTTGCAAGCTTCTTCTTGTATAAGGACCTTTTTAATACACTGATTCTATTGATGAATAAGATGCCGTCCAGATGATCTATTTCATGCTGCATAATAACTGAAAGGATACCATCGGTCTTAAACTCCAATGGGTTTCCGTCAATATCCAAGGCTCTCACAACTACCGTTTCATACCGTTTTACATCGGCGCTGTAATCTACAACACTTAAACAGCCTTCTTTTTCTGATACTATGCTGCCGGAGGCTTCTATGATTTCTGGATTGATCAATGCCTTAAATTCGTTGACGGTGCCGTCATTATCCTTGTCTCTTGCATGGAGGTCATAAATAATGACTCTTTTATTCACACCCACCTGGGGTGCGGCAAGCCCTACGCCAGGGGCATCGAACATGGTCTCTCCCATGTCGTTGATTAATGTCCTTATTTCATCATCAATGGATTCAATCTTGACTGACGGCTGCAGCAAGGATTTTTCCGGGTAGGTTAAAATATTACGAATGGCCATCTTTTTCAAAAATTTCCTTTGCTTTTTGTATATCCTTTTTTATCTGGTCGGAAAGCTCCCGGATGCCTGCAAATTTTTTTTCATCCCTGAGCCGCTTGATCATGTTCACACGGATTCTTGTGTCATATATATCATCATTGAAATCCAGGATGTGGACTTCAATGGTGAACTGGTGATCCCCAAATGTTGGAGAGAACCCGATATTTGCAACTCCTTTGAAATTACCCTTGACAGTTTCCACGGCAACCGCATAAACACCCAGTTTCGGGCATAATTCATCATGCAGTTTGATGTTTACAGTTGGAAACCCAAGCTGGCTCCCTCCCCGCTGCCGGCCTTTTATCACTTTGCCGCGAATCTGATAGTGTCGGCCAATATATTTGTATGCCTGATTGACTTTTCCCTCCATTACAATTTCACGTATCCGGGTACTGCTGATTCTTTCATGGTTAGATCCTGTTACATGCTTCCATGCAGAAATAACAGTTTCAAACCCAAGTCGGTTTCCTTCCTTTTTAAGAAGTTCCGTATTGCCGAGCCGATCTTTACCAAACGAATAATCCCCTCCAATAATGATCGCTTTCATACCGATTTTATTCACAAGAATATCTTCAATAAAATCATGAGCGGTAATGGAGGCAAATTCCATATTGAAGCGGATACACAAAAGTACGTCAATTCCACATTTTTCAATCAGCTCAAGTTTCTGATCCCTTCTTGTAATCAGCGGGGGGCCTGAAATTCCTAAAGCTTGTAATGGATGGGGATCGAAAGTTATTGTAACAGAAGTCCCGTTAATCTGTTTTGCTTTATTAATAACCTGTTGGAAAAGGCTTTGATGTCCTTTGTGAACTCCATCAAAATTTCCAATCGTAAGAACTGCATTTTTAAATGGGGTTTTTATCTGATCTAAATTTTCAATTAGCTGCATGTTTCCCTTTTCTCTTTGGAACAATAATCTTGACAAAATTTATAAACACGTATATATAGCCTAACTGTCGTTTTTAAGCAATCTTTTATTGCCCGCTTGCGGGTTGGTGGGAAACAGTTTAATGCCGAAGTGGCGGAATTGGTAGACGCACCAGTTTCAGGGACTGGCGAGCGTATGCTTGTGGGAGTTCGAATCTCCCCTTCGGCACCATAACCCTCTAATCCCAGTTGAATGAATTAAGCCGAAGTGGTGAAATTGGTAGACACGCTAGACTTAGGATCTAGTGTCGCGAGACGTGAAGGTTCAAGTCCTTTCTTCGGTACCACAAAAGAAGATGAACAGTTCAGGCTTTTGCCACAAAGTTGATTCACTGTTTTTCGGTAGTCATTATTTCAGATCAAAGATAACTTCTTGCACCAATATAATGGTTTAAAAAATATGGAGTGTTCAAAAATTCATATGTTACATTTCTGCCTCTTCCTGGCGCATGGATGAATTTGCCATCTCCCATATATATCCCAACATGATAGTCTTTGTTTTTTTTCAGGTCTTTAAAAAAAACAAGATCTGAAATTTGTAAATTTTGTATGGTTATAATCCTACCATTTTCAAATTGGGCACTTGCAGTTCTTGGGACGATAATGTCTGCCATTTGATGGGTATATACAACAAGACCACTACAATCAAATCCTGTCTCCGGGGAGTGCCCACCCCATTGGTATGGCACCCCTAAACTGTTGATCGCATATTGTGCAATGATTTTTTTTTGATTTGATTGTTTGTTAAAAGAATCCTGAGACTGGTAAAGCTTCACATCCGGAGGAATATGATGCTCATGCGCAGCTTTTTTATGTCCGGCACATGAAAAAGTCATGGACATTAAAAACAATAATAAAATGTATATCTTAGGTTGATGCATTTACTGTGATTTGGAATTTTGCGTAAGAGAGATTGTTCCTTTTTTTGAAACCCTTATCAATGAGTGCAAGACACCTGTATCAAGTTTTGTATTCAGGTCGTAAGAAATCCGCTCCTTTCCCTGATTCCGGATAAGATCGGAAATAAAACCTATGCTGTTGAAAAGATCAACAGAGGCATTGAGTATTATATCTCCTTCACCGTAAGCTTCAATTTCAGGAAGGTTATTTGAAACTCCTGCGATTATATTATGCCCTTCAAGGGAAACGGTATACGAAATACCTTTCAATTGGAGTTTGGTTCGGTTGGGATTAACTATATGCAGCCCTATTTGAAACCTGGGAATCATACCTTCTGTTGGTATTGTATCAAAAGAGGTAATGCTCACAGTTGGTGTCTCATAAATCGGTTGTAAATTGGCACATCCGGAAACAAGCAGAGAGAGAATAAAAAATAGGGCCCAAGAGACATTTTTTGTCATGAATTTATCCTATTAGGTCAATTAACGAGCCGATGGTTTCCTCATAAGTTTTGATCACTTTAGTATTGGCTTTGTATCCTTGAGATGCAATAATCTGGTTAACCATTTCTTCAGCGATATCGGTGTTTGATGATTTTTTCAACTCTCCTGTTGTGCTTAGGGGGTCATCTACAAGAGGTCCGGGAGTATTGATATTTGTTATAGTTGTTTGAACCTGACCGTTTTCACCCTCGGTATTTATGGCATGATTTTTTTTAAAATCATCAGAAAGGGCATTTGCAACATTATTGGCACTGACCGCCATTTGTTTTGAAAATGCCTGCAAAGCCGACATATTGCTGTTAACAGATGTAATCATAAAAAGTGACTCCTTATATTTGGTTTCCCCTTTAATATAAAATAATGCAATATTCATGCTAATTGCAAAATTTCTTATTTATGATATTGAATAAAAGAGCCCGGTTCTGAAATGATTCACTATTAGTGTATGAATTATCAAAAATCGGCTGAAATTGCAAATTATGTTTTATTGGATTCTAATTGTAAGGAGGATTGAATGTTTGCCCTAAATAAAACAGTTATGCTGTTGATCGATGTTCAAGGACAACTGGCTCAACTTATGTATGAAAAGGAAAAATTATTCAAATCGCTTCAAATTATGATTCAGGGCATGAAAATACTTGGTGTGCCGATTATCTGGATGGAGCAGATACCAAAGAATTTAGGCCCGACATCTGAAGAAATTTTAAAATATATGACCGGGATGGAACCTATAGAAAAGTTTTCATTTTCATGTTGTGGTGAGCCTTTATTTATGGATAAATTTGAAAAAACAGGAAGAAGTCAGGTTTTATTGACTGGAATCGAGACTCACATCTGTGTTTTTCAAACTGGATATGAATTAATTCAAAAAGGTTGTAAAGTCCAGGTCATATCGGATTGTGTATCTTCCAGAACCAGCGAGAACAAAGACATTGGTATCCGAAGAATCATTGAATCGGGGGGCGAGGTCTCCAGCGTTGAAATGATATTCTTTGAATTAATGAGAGCTGCACAGGGAGATCAATTCAAACAGATCATCAAATTAATCAAATGAATGTTTCCCGATTGGAAAAAGAATTGAATTATATTGCAATTCGAAAAGAAGAGGGCTCTTTTTCGGGCATTGAGCTTACCTTCTCATAGGAATCGGTGGCTTTTTTGAGATTACCGAGCACTTTTTTCTCATTAGCGGTTGCCTGGTCTTTCACTTGTGATATCATCAATTCCGAGAGGGCGTTGGATATTTCAGACGTTGCATTAGCTGCTATTTTAAGATCCTGAGACGATGGATCGGCAGGGGCAAGGGCGGCTCTTTTGACTTGACGCATTTTCCTGACAGTGGCTTCGGGATCTCCAGGGACAGGTGAGGTATCAATACCGACTTCACCACCAACTGCATAATTTTTACCATCAGGCCCTCGTTGGTATGTAAAATTTGCACCGGAGGTTATATATTTCCCTCCCGTTGCAATATGTGCCATCTCATGTTGTCTGACCTCAGTGTCAATTTTTTTGAGTTCTTCAAGCAATTGTATTTCTGCCTGACTTAATACCGAAGCCTTCCCAGATCTTATTACTGAATTATTTTTGGGTTCATTAGTCGGATCATTCCCTGAATCGCTTTGATATGAATTCTTATCTGTTTCTGATGTTGAAGAATTGGTATTGACAGAATGAGTGTTTACGATCGGAGAGAGTTTTTGATTATTTTTTGATTGAGCTTGCGGCGCATTATTAAACTCTATCCCTGAAATCATATCGTATGAAAAATCATATATACCACTTTTATATGTTTTTATAGTATTCATTATTCAGTGTTCCAGAAAAAAATAGCATAATCATTTAATTATAGCTTAACCCATGATAAATACAAAGACAATGGGTTGCAATAAAAAAGAAATGTTTGAAAATTATGTTTGACAAACTCAAAATATTTTTATAATTTCAAAAATTTAGATTATCGCCTTATACTTTTGATTGAATTAATGCCCGGCAAACAGATAGTCATGGATTTTTATGGATCGAAGTGTAACTGTTTCTCGAAAAAGTAAAGAGACTTCCGTATCAGTCCTTTTGGATTTAGATGGCAGTTGTAAAGCTGATATTTCCACGGGCATTCCATTTTTTGATCATATGCTTACCGCTTTTACTGTACATGGTTTTTTTGATTTAAAGATCGATGCAAAAGGTGATCTTGAAGTTGATTTTCATCATACTGTAGAGGATGTAGGATTGGTTTTAGGGCAGGCAATTTCAAAAATTCTTGATAATAATAAACAAATTGTACGATTTGGTGACAGCTGTGTGCCTATGGACGAAGCACTCTCAAGGGTTACCATCGATCTTTCCAACAGACCTTATCTGATCTATAATTCCCCCCATGATCTTAAAGCAAAAGGAAATTTTAATATTGAACTTGCTAAAGAGTTTTTTCAGGCATTGTGCACTCAGGGGGCATTTAATCTTCACATTAATTCCTATTATGGTGAAAACGAGCACCATGTTCTTGAATCCATCTTCAAAGCATTTGGAAGATCTTTACACATGGCTTCCCGAATGAATGAAAAAATAGTTGGGGTACTATCCACTAAGGGATCTCTATAGGAACTGCTGCACTTCAATGAAAATGGTCATATAATTAAAATAGTGAATTTTAATGATAATTATACCTGCTGTTGATATCAAACAAGGCAAATGTGTGCGACTATTACAAGGCCGCATGGAAGAGACAACTCAATACTCGGAAGATCCTCTAAAAATAGCACAGCGATGGGAAGCGGAAGGAGCGAGTCTTATCCATGTAGTTGATCTGGACGGAGCATTTGCAAAAGAAGTAAAAAATTTAAAAACCATCCAGAATATTTTATCCGGCATTAATGTTCCCATACAGGTAGGGGGCGGCATCAGAGATTTAAAAACAATTGAAATGTATATTAGCATGGGTGTTTCAAGGATCATTATTGGAAGTGAAGCTCTTTATAATCCGGATTTTGTCAAAAAAGCATGTCTGAAATTCAGTGGTCGTATTGTTGTCGGCATTGATGCAAGAAACGGAAAGGTTGCTGTTGAAGGATGGAGCCGTACATCTGAAACAAATGCCATTGACCTTGCAAAACAATTTGAATCCTGCGGGGTTGCAGCTATTAATTTTACAGATATACACAGGGACGGCATGCAGACAGGCCCGAATATCGAAGAAACGGCTTTATTGGCAGAAGCTGTGTCTATACCCATTGTAGCATCGGGTGGCGTCAGCACCATTCAAGATATAAAAAATCTTCTAAAAATTGAATTTAAAGGAGTGACAGGCGTTATTACAGGAAAAGCACTTTACGAAGGTACTCTTGATTTAAAAGAGGCCATAAGGATTTCAAAATAGCCATTATCTTTAAAGATAATGATTGACATGTGATAATAAATAATTATTTTACTCAAATTTCATAACTGTTATTTTTGGAGTCAGCGCGATAGCGATGCATATTCCTGAAGAAAAGATATCAGAAATCTTAAATACTTCTGATATCGTCGATGTTATTTCAGAATCTGTTATTCTAAAAAAAGCGGGGACTAATTATTTTGGATTATGCCCCTTTCATTCTGAGAAAACCCCTTCTTTTTCCGTAAATCCAGGTAAACAGATTTTTCATTGTTTTGGTTGCAGTGCCGGTGGAAATGTATTGTCGTATTTAATAAAATATCATGGCATTTCATTCCCTGAAGCAGTGAAAATGGCAGCCCGAAAATATAATATTGAAATTGACAATTCTACCGTCAACCCTTCAGTTAAAAAAGAACTCGAAATAAAGGAAGGTTTGTTTCGAATTAACCAAACCGTTATGGGATATTATCATGATTTTCTGAAAAAATCACAACAGGCAGAAAGTGCAAGAAATTATCTTAATAAAAGAAGAATTTCCGAGGATATTATACAGGAATTCAAACTGGGCTTTTCTCCGGAGAGTTGGGACACAATCGTTAGGTTTTTTAAAAAGAATAAGGTTTCAAATAAAAATGCGACTCAGTCCGGTCTAGTTTTAGAAAGAAAACAAAAGCAGGGACTTTATGACCGGTTCAGAAATCGCATTATATTTCCAATTTTTGATATTAATATGCAGGTGGCAGGTTTTGGAGGGCGAGTAATGGATGACGGCATGCCCAAATATCTTAATTCTCCAGAAACACCAGTGTATTTTAAAGGTCGTATTCTTTACGGTCTTCACATGGCCAAACAGTTTTGCAGGCAACAGGGATTTGTATATATTGTTGAAGGATATTTTGATTTTTTATCCCTTTATCAACAGGGTATAAAAAATGTGGTTGCAAGCCTCGGAACCGCATTGACATCTGATCATGTCAGAGTTCTAAAAGGGTACGCCACAAAAATGGTGCTGGTATTTGACTCTGACACCGCTGGTATCAGTGCAGCAAAAAGAAGTATAAAAATTTTTCTGCAAGAAGGTGTGGACATCAGAATACTTGTTCTTCCTGATGGCAATGATCCGGACTCATATGTCGTAACCCATGGAAGAGAAGCGTTTATAGAACTTGCCTCAAATGCAAAGACTGTCATGCAATTTCTTTTAAAGGTTTCGATTGATACCCATGGGTTTTCTGTAGAAGGGCGGATAAAAATTCTGGAGGATATGAAGCAACACTTGATTTTAATTCAAGACAGTGCTTTGCGATCTTTACATGTCAAAGACCTTGCCGAAACTCTTAAAATCGATGAGAAGGCTGTATTAGAAAAGGTTAAGGAATATTATCTGGATAATTCCGTCTCAATCTTGGATTATTGCAAACGAGAGGGAAACAAACTTGAATCTGATCGAAGAGAAGAACAGATTATTTCAATGATGCTCAACTATCCTGAAACTATTTCTTTAATTAAAAGCAGAGATGTTACTAAATATTTTTATTCTGAAAAATTAAAACACATTGCAATGAAAATATTAAGCATTGATCCGGATAATAATGCCTTTATCACTTGTGTTATGGCAAAAATGGAAAATCCCGAGGATCAGGAACTTTTAGCATCTTATGCAATTGATGATTTTTTTTCGGAACAAGATATCCATCAGACCGCTCTATCATTAATAAATAGAATTATCAGAGTTAGAGTCAAACAGGAGAACACCTTAACAAATAGAATAATAAGTGCGGAAAAGGGCTGTGATTCTGAATTGATTGAACTGTTAAGAAAAAAACAGAAAGAGATTCAGCAATTACATAATCGATAAAAATTTTAAGCCTTTAGGAGGCATTTTATGGCAGTAGAGACAAATCAGTCTGGAGAGAATATGGCTATCAGCAATTCAGCCATGGAAAAATTAAAGAAAAAAGGTAAAAAAGCAGGTTCCCTCTCTTATGCCGAAATTAACGATGCAATAACTGAAGATTTCAAATCATCAGATCAGATTGAAGATGTATTTATGCAATTTAAAGAGCTTGGTATAAAGCTTGTTGATAAAGAAAAAATAAAAAAAAATATTAAGAAGACTACGGACAAAAAAAGGAGTCATACTGTCCTTAAAAAAATAAGTCATGAAACTTCCCGAAGATATGAAGATGAAGAGCCGGAAGATCAGGATATTGAAAAGCAAACCCATAAAGAAATGTTTTCATCCAAAAGAGACCGTAATGATATTGAATTCGGTGCTGTAACCGACCCTGTAAAAATGTATTTAAAGGAAATGGGGATGGTAACCTTACTCAGTCGTGAGGGTGAAATAGAGATTGCAAAAAAAATTGAGCGAGGGGAGCGAGATGTTCTAAGAGCTATGCTGGATTGCCCGATATCCTTATCCACTATTTTCATGTATGGGGATAAAATGGAAAAAAAATCCATTCGCCCCAAGCATGTTTTAAGAGATGTGGACGAAGGAGACGGTGCTGTTGACGAGGTTTCAAAACAGGAAAAATTTCTATCTTCCTTAAGAATTATTAAAGATATTCACGAGACACTTCAGAATAAACGGGACCAACTGCAGCTTGAAAAAAAAGGGTCAAAAAAATATGAGGTTATTTCCAAAGACATATCGGACAATACAGAAATTGTTTTTGAAGAATTAAAAAAATGGCGATTTGAAACCAATGTTATTGATAATATAGAAAAAAATATCAGAACTACGATTGTGTGGTTTGATAAGATTGAAGACCTTTTGAATCGATGCGCTCAAACTTTTAATGCTAGAACTCAAAAAATGCTCGATCAGATGTCTTCTCAAAAAGAATTTGCATATTGGGCGACAAATAGTTCTTCCATAACACAAAATCGAGCAGAAATTTTATTTCAAGATATTGATTCCATATTGCGCCAGATGTCTTTGAAAAAGAATGAAGTAAAAGGGGATTCCAAGGTTTTAAAGCGGCTTATTGAATGTGTCGATACCGGACGCAAAGAAGCGGATTCTGCAAAAAGAGAACTTGTAAGAGCTAATTTAAGACTTGTAGTGAGCATTGCAAAAAAATATACGAACAGAGGTTTGCAATTTCTTGATTTGATTCAGGAAGGAAATATTGGATTAATGAAAGCCGTTGATAAATTCGAATATCGGAGAGGTTACAAGTTTTCCACATATGCCACTTGGTGGATAAGGCAGGCGATTACAAGGGCAATCGCAGATCAGGCTAGAACTATTCGAATACCAGTTCACATGATTGAAACGATTAATAAACTGATTAGAACATCAAGATACCTTGTGCAGGAAATGGGAAAAGAGCCTTCCCCTGAAGAAATTGCGGAAAAAATGGATATTCCTATAGATAAGGTCCGGCGTGTTTTAAAAATTGCAAAAGAACCTATTTCTCTTGAAACACCAATTGGTGAAGAGGAAGACAGTCATCTGGGTGATTTTATCGAAGACAAAAAGTTTTCTATCCCTTCGGATGCAGCTATTGATTTCAGCTTGGCGGAACAGACCAGAAAAATTCTTGCTACATTGACGCCCCGAGAAGAAAAAGTGCTTCGAATGCGTTTCGGTATCGGAGAGAAATCTGATCATACCCTTGAAGAAGTTGGAAAGGATTTCACCGTGACACGAGAACGTATCCGCCAGATTGAGGCCAAGGCATTAAGAAAGCTGAGACATCCGACAAGAAGCAAGAAGCTCAAGACTTTTATTGAGAATTAAATATTGACATATAGTGGGGATTTATACTATATATTTTAAGTTTTTATACAAAAAGGGCCTATAGCTCAGTTTGGTAGAGCCACCGGCTCATAACCGGTCGGTCCCTGGTTCGAATCCAGGTGGGCCCACCAAGAAGAAAAGAGTCAAGAACATTATATGATGGATACTCAAAGCATAAAAGGATGCTCACCTCTCATATGAATGTGTCTGAAGAATATCGAGCGGATAAAACAATGAAAAGCGTGGTAATATACCACGCTTTTTTTGCTTACAGACGATATGATCATGACTGACATAAAGAATATATTAGCGCTTCTCAATGAAATTGCTCCTTTTAATTTGTCTGAGGATTGGGATAACTCGGGACTTCAAGTGGGAATGATGGACGGGGAAGTCAAAAAGGTTATTATTGGACTTGATGTTTCTTTGCCGATATTAGACGCTGCAACAAACGGAAGGTTTGATCTTATTATAACACATCATCCTCTAATGATTCATCCGGAAAAATCTTTTGATTTTAGCAGGATGCCGGGCAAAGTTATAGAAATTGCTGCGAAACAGGGTCTAAATATCATTTCTCTTCATACAAATATTGATAAAGCCAGCGGTGGCCTTAATGATTATTTTGCCTCATCCATTGGGCTCAAACAAACAACTCCTTTGATAATTGACAGTTCAATGCGCGCTTTAAAAAAAGAATGTACTGGTATCGGCAGGATTGGATACCTTGATTCAAGGCTTACATTAAAACAGCTTGTCCACCAGATAAAACAAAAATTGAATCTGTCTTACCTCAGAGCTACAGGAGATTTGGAAATGCCTGTAACAACTGTAGCAATTTGTACCGGTAGCGGCGGGTCTCTTATTGATGAATTTTTAATTTCAAGTGCAGAGGTGTTTATCACAGGAGATGTAAAATATCATGATGCAAGGCGAGTGGAAGAGCATTTAAAAGGGATTATTGATGTTGGACACTTTGGTTCAGAATGGATGGTGGTTGATTTACTTTATGAAAAATTAAGCCAAGCCTTTCATGAAGCAGGGTTAAATATTGAATTAGCAAAATTTAAAGAAGAAAAAGATCCATTTACTATATTTTAAGGATGATATGATGAACAATATACCGGATCAGGTTCAAGATATAGAAACGCTGATAAAACTCCAACAAGCAGAAACTGAGATTATTAGGCTGAAAGAAATTCTGGAGAAGTTTGAGAAAGAAAAGAATAAACTGGGCCTGAAGCTAAAACAATTTGGTATGGCGTTACAAGAGAATAAAGAAAGCTTTTCAAAAGCAGCATTCATCTGTTCTGATCTTGAAAAAGAAATACAGATGGTTGATGATCGTATTGTTAAAAGCAATGAAAAATTGAGAATGGTGAAAACCAACAAGGAATATCAACTCTTTTTAAGAGAAGTTGATGATAATAAAAAACGTAAAGATACATTAGAAACTGAATTAATCGAACGACTGGATGAAAAAGAAAAAATTGAAAAAGTTGTTCAGGATGGAGAGAAAGAATATCAACTCCTCGGTGTCCAAATAGGCTCAGAGCAAAACGACATTGAAAAAAAGACCATAGAAGATCGAGAGATGCTTGATGAATATCTTAAAAGTCAGGCCAAAATCGGAAAAACTCTTGATCCATCGTTAATGAACAGATTTGCTAAAATTTCAAAGATGAATCAGGGGCTTGCTGTAGTCAATGTGAAAAATGAGGTGTGTATGGGATGTTTTATGAATATCCCACCTCAATTGTATATAGAGGTCCAACGAGGGAAATCATTGATTTCATGTCCACAATGCAGTAGAATCTTATACCATGTAAAATAATTAATCGGCCTGACCAGGCAAAACGATCGCTGGGTTTTTTAACCTGGAGGAAAGTCCGAACACCACAGGACAGGACGCTCCATAACATGGAGTCACGGTGACGTGAAGGAAAGTGCAACAGAGAGTAGACCGCCCATATCAGTTATGATGTGGGTAAGGGTGAAACGGTGCGGTAAGAGCGCACCAGTTTTCCAGGTGACTGGAAAAGCTTGGTAAACCCCGTCCGGTGCAAGACCAAATAGGGAAACGTTTGAGGGTTGTCCGCCCAAGTTTTCGGGTAGGTTGCTTGAGGAGCACGGCAACGTGCATCCCAGATGAATGATCGTTGACCTGTTTAAGGTAACAAAAACAGGTAACAGAATTCGGCTTATCAACTGGTCAGGCCGAACCTTTTTGAACTCTGGATTTAATAATGAATATAGTCTGTGACATATCTTTTAAAGAAAAAGCCAATATTTTTTCCTTTGAATATCTTAAATGCATTCTATTTGTTGCCGAACTTAACGATGACAGCTACATTTTTACAAAAAAATTATACTCAAAACTGATTACAACATCACATATCCTTGAAGATTTTCTGGATTTTCATGGGGCAAAAAAAAATAAGGAATGGATATTATATCGCGAATTATCTGCTACTATAAGGCATCTTGCATTGGCATGCTATTCCCAACGGCATATTTTAAATCGATTTAAATATTATTTTTTTGAGGAGATGAGATATGAAACCTTCAAGCTTGAAGCCTTTGATACCCTAAAAATTTTACAGGAAGCCATAAAACTTGCAGCACCCATTGTTCTAAAAGAAGCTCAAAGACTTCAAATTCTTTTACCAACTACCGGATATGATTTGAGTTATTTCCCAGGTATCTCTTCAATCCAACAGCTTGACCATAATATTGATGATTTTAATTCCAAAGTTCAGCAAAGAGAAAATTTAACACGGATTTCCAGTGAGTTTTTAGAAGTGGTTAAAGATTTTGAACAGCTCGCTTTTTATGAACGATATGATTTGAAAAAAATAAATAGTCTTGTTCCCGATCAATTCAATGAAGTAATAATCAGAAGATATGAAATGTTGATTCATAACATACAGTCTTCATTTGATTCATATGTTGTAAATACCAAATCATCTCCAGAAAATGCAATACTGGAGCAACTTAGAAGTCATTTTTCAATTGTATTTCATCTTCTCCAGGTTGCTGGAAGCCTCTTGCATTTTTACGAGAGACATCTTCATGACATCGGGTTTAAGGATGTCTACAAAAATGTAAGTGAATCCCTATCCAGCCTTATTGACCCAGATGTTGTACTGGATAGAGCTGTTAATTTTTGCCTGTATTATGCTTGGAAATTTTTATCCTCTGGGAAAGCGGTGGCACTGAAAATATTGAATGAAAATATGGAAACATCCATTATAGAGGTGGGGATTCCAAAAGATCGGGGATTTCATAGTCGCCCAAGCCTTCTAGTGGCGAAAATTGTTCAGCACTATGGAGGTGAAGTAAAGATGCTTGTCAATAATGATGCGTTTGATGCCTCAAGCGTTCTGGATATCCAATGGGCCGGAGGAAAAATTAAAAAGGAAGAGATTGAAGCAGTTCAATTTAAAGGGGACATCCGTGCTTTAAAGGATATTAAAATTCTTTCGGGTGTAAATTATGGGGAAGATCTCATGGGGAAAGGTATCCCCTTGCCAAAAGAACTGTCCTATTTATGCTAATATGAAGCAAATAGATCATTTTGCTATAGTTGTTGCTGCAGGCAAAGGTCTGCGCATGGAATCAGACACAAAAAAACAATATCTATTACTCAATAAAATTCCAATTCTTACTCGCACTATTAAGGTATTCCATGGTAGTGATGATATCCGGGAGATTATCCTTGTGGTACCGGAGGATGATATAGAATACTGCAAATCAAAAATTCTTGAAAACTACGGACTAACAACTAAGATACATCTCATTGCAGGAGGAGATCAAAGACAGCATTCTGTATTTAACGGACTGAAATATATATATAATAATATAAGATTTGAAAAAGATGCTATTGTTCTGATCCACGATGGAGTCCGCCCTTTTATCAGCCAGGAAATAATCCCTGATTGTATTAAAAATGTTATACAATTAGGGGCTTGTGTTCCAGCGGTCAGAATTTCTGATACTGTGAAATTGGTACGGCCTGATTTTAGGATTCAAAAAACTCTTATCAGAGAAAATCTTTATCTGATTCAAACTCCACAGTGTTTTTACTTAAAAAATATTCTTGAGGCATTTGAATATGCAATAAAAACATCTTTTTTAGGAACGGACGATGCATCGATACTTGAGCATTTTGGTCAGAAAGTGCATATAATAAAAGGCTCCAAGTTGAATATAAAAATTACAACTCCTGAAGATCTGATCCTTGGGGAGCTTTATCTCTCTAAAATACAAGGATACTTTTCCTGACAGTTTGTTATTGACATTGAAAATAACTTAAGCATAATAAAAGAAATTGTCTAATCCACGCACATAACCCGGAGGGTATCACGATGGCGGAAAAACCAGCAATAAAGATTGGTTATATGAAAATTACAGATCATCTTATTCTTGGTGTTACTGATCTTAAATTGAAAAAAGGTATGGAAAAATTTGAGCATTGTACGCTTAGCCCAGTACTGAAGAATGGATGGAATGAGGTAGCGGATGCCCTTTCAACCAAATCACTGGATGGTGCCCTGATACTTGCTCCAACCGCCATGGACTTGTTTAAATCAGGGGTTGATATTAAACTTCTTCTTTTTGCACATAAGGCTGGGAGTATTCTTGTTAAAAGCAAAAAAGCAAATATTGAAAAAATAGAAGATTTTGCTGGCAAAACAGTTCTGATCCCTTATCAGCTTTCCGTTCACAACATGCTGTTTCACAAACTTCTGTCTGAAAAAGGATTAAAGCCGGGAAGATCTACAGAAAAAGGTATAGATGTTACATTAGAAGTTGTGGCCCCATTCCAGATGCCGGAAGCATTAGAATATGATGAAGAAGGTGAAATCGGTGGCTTTATTGTAGCAGAACCTTTTGGTTCACTGGTTATTGCAAAAGGTTATGGTGAGGAATTTTATCTTTCCAAGGATTTATGGCCAAAACATCCATGTTGTGTGTTCGTTGTACGAAATGACATTATCAAAAAATATCCGGAAGCAATTCAAGAAATCTGTAATAGTTTCGTCAGATCCGGACTTGCAATAGACGCTCAGCCGGACCCTGCTTCTATCATTGGCGGAGATTTTTTATCTCAAGACAGAGACGTTATTTTCAAAGTGCTGACTGACCCCCCTGATCGTATTTTGACGAGTGAATTATTCCCAATTATCAAAGATCTCGATACAATTCAGAAATATATGATGGATGAAATGAAAATCATGACAAGTTTGATTGATCTGAATAAATTTATTGATACCAGTTTTGCAACAAAGGCTGGGGCAAAATAAAAGGGCTTTATTTTACGGATGTAATGAATTTATAGATTTGTGAAATTGCTTTTTGACTCCATTCAGGTTTTCCGGATAGTGTTCGAATTTTATTTTTGTTCAGCAAGAGGGTAGTTTCTTCTGCCGTCAACCCATCAGTTTTAAGTTCAAGAATAACCTTCATAATGGCAGCCTTATATTTTTCAATGCTATCTTCCGGAGAGATATCCATTTTTATTGTTTTTATATGTTTTGAATTTTCTTCCATTAAAATTGCAGGTTCAAAATTTTCAACAGGATTAATTAGTTTTGATAAATCATCCATTTGAATTACAGACGGTTTTTCATTGCTAAGATGATAATCAATATCAATCAGCAATGAAAGATCATCAATGTTTTTACGAGAAGCTCCTTCAACCGGCGTCTGAATAAGTTTTGAAAGGTCATCCATCAGATCATGGCGAGGGCCAATCAATTTATTTAAGTCATCCAGCGGTTCATATAAATTTGACAGGATTGTTTTCTTAGTATTTCTATTAATTTCGTGGCGGCCATCGACGAGCGAAGATAAATCATCGAGTTCTTCAGTGGCAAACGATTCAAAAGACTCCTTATCAAGCAGAGTTGACAGATCATCAATTTCAATTTCTGGGGATTTGAAATTACTTTCTAACAAAACAGACAAATCGTTCAGCTTACCTGATTGGTTTTTATCCTCTTGATACTCATTCTCTATTAAAAGGGATAGATCGTCAGTTTTGAATACACCAGTAAGACAGCTTAACGGGTCTTCCATCTCTGTATTGCATGAGCCCGGCAGTTCATCAATCTTGGAAAATTCTTCAATCAGGTCATCTTCATCAAGAAGATTTGAGATGTCCGAATCCATTTTTCTAAATACACTGGAATCTTTCGGATTATCATATACATTATCTATTCTTATGGATGTGTATCTTGTATCTGTCTCATCAATTATCAGGGCATTCGCTGCCTGATGGACAATCTGTTGCGTTGCAGGCTCAACACCACTAGTCCTAATCTTGTTCATCTCCTGTAAAGCGTTGGCAATATTATTCATGGCGCCTGCTTTTTTTTCTTCAGCTTCAGCACGCTTTTCAATAGCGACAGCTTTTCTTTCTTCAGCCGCAGCTCTTTTTTCATGTGCTATTGCAATTCTTTTCTGTTGCTCACCAAGTTCACTGAAAAGAGATTTCAAAAGTACTACCCCTTCTTTATTTAAGCGGATATCTTCATTTTGTAAAAGGTTTATGGAAGGATTAAGGATATGGATGGTATCAGAACTTGAAAGTGTATCTAAGTATTTATCTATTTCTCCGGGAAGCATTCCGGTTTCAAGATGTTCAAGTATTTTTATAATTGTTTTTATGATTTCGGGTACATAATAAGGCATTCCATTGACCAGCTCATATGGCAACCATTTTTTAAATCTTCTTAATAGAAATTTTATTGTGGCTTTGCCGGTGTTCAACTCTTCAGCAATGTCCAAAGCAGATATTAATTTTCCGCGAGTCATTTTTTCCTCATTAATGAAAAATAATATGTAACACTGGTATTCGACAGCTATTTAAGTTTATTGAATTTTTAGAATTAAATAAAGTGCTGTTGAAATTAATTTTTATTTTTTTTCAAGTCGTAAAAAAATAAATGATGTAGTACCCCGACTTTTTACCTGGAAATATATATACATTGCCTATTTGCCCTTTGATATTCCTGGCGCCACCGATATAGGAAATCCTTATCCAAACCTAAATTTTCTGTCACCGAGAATTGCTGTGCAGGATTCATTTTTCTTGACATTAATAGGCAAGTGGAGTACCTTCCCATCCGCTTAAACGTCGAGTCCATATTTAATGGAGCGGGGGAACCAATTAACACGGGGCGTATGGCCTTATTGCCAAGGACAACCTTCTCGGTCCGAGCCCGTCAGCTAACCTCGCAGGCGTCGAGGGGGAAAACTCACCGGAGTTGCCGGAGGATTTTCTCCTCTTGTTGAACAACCGGAGGTTTTGAAAATGAAATTGCCTTTATTCCAGCGGGCCAAGGTCAGGGAAGGTCTATCCGGCCCCGAAACCAAGCACACACCTCGAAAAGAAACAATTGCGCTGGCCATAGGAGCCCTCGGGGTGGTTTATGGCGATATCGGAACGAGCCCTCTCTATGCCATAAAGGAATGTTTTTCCGGTCCTCATTCCGTTGCTCTCACCGAGGCCAATATTTTCGGTGTCATATCCCTGGTTTTCTGGTCGCTTACTTTTATCGTCAGTTTTAAATATGTCATTTATATCCTGAGAGCAAACAGCCATGGAGAGGGAGGCATCTTTGCCCTTTTCGGATTGCTCCAGGTCAAGGAAGGGAAAATGTCTGCGCCTCTGCGTTCGGTAACAGCGCTCGCCGCTATTTTTGGCGCTGCATTGCTTTACGGTGATGGCGTGATCACTCCTTGCATTTCAGTTCTTTCAGCAGTTGAAGGGCTTGAAATAGTCACCAAGGCAGCGGCACCGTATGTATTGCCCATTACCTGTGCCGTACTCATCTTTTTGTTTATGAATCAGCATCGGGGAACAGAGAGCATCGGGAAAATACTCGGCCCCATCATGATGGTCTGGTTTTTTGCATTATCCTTATTGGGTGTGGCTGAGATCTGGCAAAACCCCAGGATACTCTTGGCCATCAATCCTTATCATGCCTATGAATTTTTTAAGGATGGCGGTTTTCACGTGGTCCTTGTTCTTGCCTCCGTTGTACTCTGTGTCACCGGTGCAGAGGCACTCTATGCCGATCTTGGGCATTTCGGAATCAAGGCCATCAGAATCTCCTGGCTCGGCGTTGCATGCCCGGCGTTGATCCTGAATTACCTTGGGCAAGGCGCCCTATTGATGCAATCACCCGAGATGGCGGGAAATCCTTTTTATGGATTGGTGCCGCGGGTGCTTCTTTTGCCCATGGTGGGGCTTTCCACCCTGGCTACGGTTATCGCTTCTCAGGCATTGATTTCCGGAGTTTTCTCCCTTACCCAGCAGGCGATCC
>JFJP01037680.1_pt1 | contig 24328 bp, 16 predicted proteins | sample 431651 | NCBI WGS metagenome assembly JFJP01 (sample SAMN02602958, study PRJNA72255) | Microbial mat metagenome, whole genome shotgun sequencing project. | biome: fresh water; feature: sink hole; material: water; isolation source: purple microbial (photo- and chemosynthetic) mats found in...
ATGGTCGGGATTTTCATTTTATAGCATATACTGTGTATGTCGTATATTCCTTAGAACACGATCTAGCACATAATGGTCAAACTGAGGGTTGAAAACGTCGAGTTGGAGAACACCAGCGGTTGAGGTCTTCTCAACAAGGCCGTATTTCCCGATGCGTTTGGTGAATCGAGAGGAAGTAGAGATCAGATCTGAGTCGATGAAGGATATCTCGATGTACTCTATTGAATTTTACTATTAACGATCTCGAGAATTTCTTTTTCGAGTGCCATTGCCTTGCTCTCCAACTCTGCACCGTTGTGAAGTTTTTCTTTTACAAAATCAGATTCCTTCATCCCTGCAGCATTGATCTTCACATTCAAAAATGCACCCATCACGGCGGACCGCGCGCACAACGCACCGACCCCCGCATCACTGACCGAATTCGGATTTCCTTTTTCCGCCATTGCCTTTATCAGCTCCATTGATGCGTACGATGTCTCCATGACCTGGAAGGGGATTTCAATCGCATATCGTGTTGCTGTAGTAATCGCCTCAGACCGTAATTTTTTTTCTGCGTCTGTTGATCTTGGAAGTTTGTACGAATCCATGATTGCATTGAATGCATTAGTGTCTTCATCAACCAGGAACAACAGCTTGTCCTTGATTGCCTGACCCCTTTCTGCCCAAGTAGAAAATTCCTCCCACCGTTCATCCCAGCCGGCTTTGTGGGACGATAAGTTTGCCACCATCGTTCCCAGCGACGCTCCCAGTGCGCCGATGTATGCAGCAATTGATCCGCCTCCCGGAGCGGGTGATTCTGATGCTGTTTCGTTTGCGAATCCCTTGCAGGTGTAGTCGATCAATTTCTTTTTTGAATTGTCTTCCAGCAGATATTCTATGATCTTTTCTTTTGGATTGAACGGTTTGAGATCATCGAGGCCAAGCGATTTTATAGCTATTTTTATTATTTCTTCCTCTGCGATACCGACCGAGCGCTGCTGTTTTTTCAAAAAATATTTTCCTGCATCGAGCATGGCCTGTAAGGGTATCAATCCAATCAATTCAGAACCGGTGACCCGTATTCCCCGTTCCAATGCCTTTTTAGATGCCTCTTCAAATGCAATGTGAACAGGAGTGATGTTGATATTGGTAAGATTTATTGAAATTTGTGCAATACCGTATTCTTCAATGTACCATCCGATGGCCTTCACCGCTTTCAACGTGCCGGGAATGTACAGATCTTCCCCTTTTTCATTTTTAAGGATCTTGCCTGCGATCTGGTTGCCTTCTCTTTTCGGACGCCCCTTTTCTCTAATATCAAACGCAATTGCATTTGCTCTTCGCACAGATGTTGTATTCAGGTTTACATTATAGGCGATCAAAAAATCCCTAGCGCCGACGGCAGTTGCTCCTGCTGTAGGATTAAATGCAGCAGGGCCAAAGTCGGGTTTCCATTCCGGGTCGGACAATTTCTTTTGAAGCCCTTCATATTCTCCTGCGCGGCAGTTCGCAAGATTTCTTCGCCCCTCGGTATAGGCAGCGTACTCATAGCAATACACGGGAATGGAAAGTTCCTTTCCAATGCGTTCTGCCAGGCGTCGTGCGTACACAACTGTTTCTTCCATTGTAATTCCGGAAATCGGAATGAGCGGGCAGACATCGGTTGCGCCCATGCGGGGGTGTTCACCGGTATGATTTCTCATGTCAATAATTTCAGAAGCTTTCTTTACCGCCTGAAATGCAGCTTCAAGAACTGCCTCAGGTTCACCGACAAACGTTACCACTGTTCTGTTGGTAGCCTTTCCGGGGTCCACATCAAGCAGCCGAATGCCGTCAACCCGTTCAATCTGAGAAGTGATCTGTTTTATGATAGCCATGTTCCGTCCTTCGCTGAAATTCGGAACACATTCGATTAATTTTTTCATACTGATCCACATTGGGTTATTGAATTTTCTCATTCATTACCATCACAACAGCAGAATTACCATCCAAAGAATAAGGAAATAAATGATAAGAAGGAATAGAGTTTCAGTATATTTTCAATCGTCATATGGGGGCAGGTCAAGTTATTGAAACAATTATCAAAAATGAAACACATCGTACGATAAAACAATAAACGCCCAAGTGATGAACTCGTGTCGAGAATCAGTAATGAATCGCGACACTCGGGCGTTGCTGTTTAAGAATATCCATTCGAAAAATCTTCAACATTAACCTTAAAGCATAAAAGAAGTTTGAATAATGTTATTACCGCAGTATGATTCCTAACCCTGTTTCTACATAATGAGTTTTACTCTTTCGGTGTGTCATTCCATTATTCTATATATTATAGATTATTAGGAACCTGTCGTGTGTACATATATATTCAACAGTAAATTGGACATATATTTGTATGGACTTCGCTTTTAATCAATGAATGGGAATGAGATGAAACACAATATAAAATTATATTTTTCGATCGTTTGTATTTTCGGTGGAATACTGCCGGAGAAGGCGTTTTCTCAGGATCATAGCGCATGGAGTCATAATCTTAGTGTCTATGAAGTGAATGTCCGGCAGTATACGAAGGAAGGAACCTTTGCTGCATTCGGGAAACATCTCGATCGGCTCAAAGATCTTGGTGTTGGAGTGGTTTGGTTCATGCCGATCCATCCGATCGGGTCAAAGAACAGACTTGGCAGTCTCGGCAGTTATTATTCCGTTAAAGATTATTATGCCGTCAATCCTGAATTCGGCACGCTCAATGATTTTAAAGCGGTGGTCGATTCGATCCATGCCAAAGGGATGTACGTTATTATGGATTGGGTTGGTAATCACACGTCGTTGGATAATGGATTAACGCTCACCCACCCTGAATGGTATTCAAAGAACAGCAGCGGCAATTTTATTCCGCCCCCCGGCACAAATTGGAGCGATGTCATTCAGCTTGATTTCACCAACCAGGAACTGCGGAGTTACATGATCGGTGCGATGAAATTCTGGATTGAAACGGCGAAGATCGATGGTTTCCGCTGCGATGCGGCAAGCTTTATTCCGATCGATTTCTGGACGCAGGCGATCACGGAAATTAAGAAATCACATCCCAACATTATCATGATCTCTGAGGATGACGGCGCAAAGTATTATTCCGCCGGATTTGACATCACCTATGCCTGGAGTTTTTATGGCTTCGGAAGCGGGCTATTGACTCGTCTTGCGAACGGATCCAATGACGCGAACAATCTTGCTGCGTACGTGCAGAGTGAGAACGCATCGTACAGTGGCAATGCGAATCGGATGTACTTCACCTCCAACCATGATGAAAATTCATGGTATGGAACCGACACAGAATTATTCGGCAGTGCGGCGGAGTCGTTCATCGCGCTTTCGCTTGTGTTCCGCAGTGTGCCGCTGATCTACGGCGGACAGGAAGCAGGATTGAATCACCGGTTGAAATTTTTTGATAAAGACTCGATCGTGTGGAAGACGCACCCGTTGGCGAACCGCTATCGGGCACTGCTTCGCACAAAAAGAAATAACAGTGCATTGTGGAATGGCATTGCGGGAGCAAATCTGGTTCGACTGGCAACAACCGACGATCAGAATGTTTTTGCGTTCGTTCGCCAGAAAGGTGCAGACAAAGTATGCGGCATTTTTAATATTTCAAATTCTCAGAGAACAGTCACGGTGAGCACGAATATTTATTCCGATACATATCGCGATATCTTCAGCGATTCGGCAATGACGGTGACTCAAAATTATACAATCACATTGCCGGCGCGGGGTTACGCTGTATACGAAAAAAGAGGAAGTACGGGAGGTGTGGCCGCAGACAATATTCATCCAAAAGAATTCAGTCTGTCACAGAATTATCCGAATCCGTTCAATCCCACGACAGTGATCGGCTATCAGCTGCCGGCGGGCGGAATGACAACGCTGAAAGTGTATGATGCGCTCGGCAGGGAAGTGGCAACGTTGGTGAATGAAGTGAAAGAAACAGGGTATTATTCCACAACATTTGATGCATCAAAATTATCCAGTGGAATATATTTTGCAAAATTACAGAGCGGTGACAAAGTGCAATTGAAAAAAATGTCGCTGATCAAATAGTTGGAACGCATAGACCCCGCCGCACTCTGGCGGGGTTGATGCTGAAATAAAGATTTACTGTAACAGCGATGTGAAAATATTTTTAGAACAACGCCTGGAGAATTATCATCCGGGCGTTGTTCTGTACTTCGTTTCATCATTGTACCGAACCAAGCACGGCTGACTCCAACACTTCAATTTCAAACCGATTTACGTCCAAAAAATATGTCAAACGGCCAGGTTTGGACGATATGTTCAGCTCCTTGTATTAAAGAAAATTTCAAATGGCTGCTTTTAGAAAATAATGCTCTAGGTTTTTTTATTAAAATTAATTGCTACTTTAATGCTTATACGAATCGGCTTTGTGATACCATTAACATCTTCAAGGGATAATATGAATCCTCTTAAATATTTCTTCTATCCGAAATCAATCTGCGTTGCCGGGGCATCGACCAAAGAAAAAAGTATCGGTTATGAGCTTTTGAAAACCATTAAGGTGTATGGATACACCGGAAAAGTATTTCCAGTGAATCCAAAAGCTGATGATGTGCTTGGATACAAATGTTATCGCTCGATAGAAGAGATCGATATGCAAATTGATCTTGCAATAATTGTAGTTCCTAAACAATTCGCTGAAGAGTCTATCGGTGCCTTACTGAATAAAAATGTCAAATCAATTATACTCATCACTGCCGGATTTAAGGAAACCGGCAAAGAGGGTGAAGATGCCGAGAGAAAAATTATTGAAAAAATAAAACAAGCAGGTGCGAGGATGGTCGGACCGAACTGCATGGGGGTAATTAACGCACTCGATGAAATTAAACTGAACGCAACTTTTGTGGCGGAAAAACCCGAAACCGGTGCAACCGGATTTTTATCGCAGAGCGGTGCTCTCGGTGCGGCAGTTTTAAATTCTTTGCGGCAAACCGATATTAAATTTGCACACTTCATTAGCGTTGGCAATAAAGCCGATGTCAACGAAAATGATATTCTTCATTTCTGGCAAAACGATCACAACATCAAAACCCTCACATTCTATCTTGAAAGTTTTGTTAACGGTTTTGGATTCATCCGTCCGTTCATTACCGGAGAAATTTCGAAACCAACGATTGTTTTAAAAGCGGGCAAGACTGAAAGCGGAATGAAAGCTGCCTCTTCGCATACCGGCGCATTGAGCGGAAAAGATAAAGTCGTTGATGCATTATTGCATCAATTTGGAATTATCCGCGCAGATAATTTGAATGAGCTCTTTAACACGGCAAAGGGATTTGAGAATTTTAAAATACCAAACGGTAACCGCGTTGCTGTTGTAACAAACGCAGGAGGGCCCGCTATCTTGTGTGTTGATTCACTTGAGCGTGAAAATTTATCGTTAACAACATTTAGTCCTGAAACGAAGAAACAACTGCGCGAAATCGTGCATCCCGAGGGGAGCATTGAAAATCCGGTTGACCTTCTGCCCGGCGGCACTGCTGAAATTTATAAGAAAGTAATTGAGATTGTTGCGGCAGATGAAAATGTTGATGCAGTGATTTCAATTTTTGTAGAGCCGGTCATGGTTGCACCGTTTGAAGTTATTGAAAGTGTTAATTCACTTCAATGCGAAAAACCGATTCTTCAGATTGCAATGCCTTTGCCTGAATTTTGGGATTATTACCGGAAAAATTCATCTAAAAAAGTGCCGTTGTTCAGAAGAGCGGAAGATCCGGCAGAAATTTTATCCAATATGGTTTACCATTCTTTTCGACAACAAAAACTATTAAAAGAACGGGATGAATATAAATCGCTTCTTGATCTGAAACCAGCACATAATAATTTTAAAAGCGGCTTTATTTCACACCATGAGATTGAACAACTTTGCAGCGTATATGATATACCACTCATAAAGAGCAGTTTAATAAAAGCTGATGATCTTGAAAATGTTGAGAATGAATATTATCCGCTCGTTCTGAAAGGAATAAGCCAAAAAGTAATTCACAAATCGGAATTGAGCGCAGTGAAGCTGAACATCAAAACCAAAGAAGAATTATTGGCTGCGGCAGACGAAATTAAAAAAAGTTTTTTGGTGAATGGATTGGAAGTAGAAGAATTTCTCATTCAACAGTTTGTGAAGATCAAACATGAATTGTTAATAGGCGGTTTCAGGGATCCGTCATTCGGTCCAATCATAATGTTCGGTTCCGGCGGAAAATATGTTGAGGTCTTTGGAGATACTGCAATCAAATCTTGTTATCTCACCGATGAAGATATTGAAAAGATGATCGTCGAAACCAGTATTGGCAAAATATTGCGCGGCGTGCGCGGAGAATTACCCGGAAACATTCCCGGACTGAAACGTATTATTAAATCGTGTGCAACGATGATGATCGAGAACAACAACATAATCGAATTCGATTTGAATCCTCTGATTGTCGGCGAAGACGATAAATATTACGCCGTTGATGTGAGAATTAAAATTGATTAAGTCTTCACTCTCATGCATCCATGCTCATATAGATTATGCTGAAGGAATAGCTGTTTATACCACGTTGAAAGTTCTATACAATAGATTTGGGATTCCTGGAAAATAACTGACGGAAATGATTTTAAAAAAACATCCACATATTTTTGAGAATCCGTAACAGGATCTAAAAATATTGCGTTCAGATCATCAGAGTTCCAGACGTGTTTGAAAAATATTATTCTTCAAAAAATATCGAATTTCATTGACAGTATATTGCGATTTGCGATATACCGCTTCAACCGTATTGAAAGCATTGTGAGGAGTGAAAATAACACGGGGATGATGAAGAATTTCTTTTAGCGCGATAAAAGAGTGAGATTCACTTTTCCTGTTCCCACGAAACGATGCTGCGATGTTCGGTTCATCTTCGTACACATCAAGACCGAGTCCCCCTAAATGATTTTCCAAAAGCAGTTTTTTCAGATCCTTGGTAGGAGTATGTTCGCCGCGGGCGATGTTGATGAAAATAACTCCCGGTTTGGCACGCTTCAATACATCGTACGAAAAGTATCCATGATTTTCGTCAGTAAGATCCATTGCACAAACAATGATATCTGCCCAGGAAATACCTTCCTCTTTTGTTACATAATGAATGGCTGAATGCTTTCGATGTAGATCTACTCCTCGGATATTCATGCCAAGGGCTGAACCCAAGGATAATATTTCTTTACCGATCCGTCCAACACCGACAACTAACAGATTTTTACCGGACAGTTCGTTTCCCGTCAAACCATCACGGTTGAAATGTTCAAATTGCTGCATTTGCTGCGGCAAACGACGCAATAATGCCATGGACATTAATATCGCCTGTTCGGCGACCGCACGTGTAGCATATTCATTTAAAAAACCGCACGGAAGCGGAGTGTGAATCGTTTTAAGAAATTGTTTTAAATGATCATATCCCGTACTTCTGCTTAACACGCCGTCAAGTTTATCGGCCCATGGTGCCGGAATGAGTGATTGTGTGCGGATAGAAATAAGGCGAGCTGGCGGATTGAAATGTCCGGATTCCTGAATTGTTTCCTTCGTCATTTCGAAGGTAAATTCATTACCGATGAGTACCTTTAAAGAAGCAGTCTCTTCCTCAAATGCTTCGTAAAAATAAATATCCATTACTTCACAAAAATAAATTCATTTATGTATTGTTAGTGTAAAAGAAATCGATAAACACAGCAATTCATCATCTGACAGGACGAATACTATATCCTGAACAATATTAACAAGAGACAATCAGAACCATATTTCATTGTTAGCAGAAAAGTAGATAGAAAAAACTGATCAATCAAGAGAACCAAACAAATCTCAAACGGCCCAATATTTAGGAAATATATCAAACGCTCAATCGATGAATCTGGCGTTTCGTTTTAATCTCTTACGGGTAGTTTATTTATGAGATTTTGGATGCAATAACTAGCAGCTGTTTCAAAAATACTTATGAGAGTCACCGCGAGGAACCCCTGCACATTCATTGTAAGAGCGTCGTCCGCTTTTGGCGTAATTGGGATTTGGTATTGTTGCACTATATCGTGTGTCAGAATTAGTTATCCTTCATTATTCTGAATCGTGCAGTAATTCCTTCTGCATTTTTTTGATCTCTTCGAAGATCGCCGCTTTGGACTTTTTCCACTCGCTCTTCGTTGCATAATACCCGAAAACGTAGACCAGTGCAACAAAGGCAAAACTGATGATGATTCCGACCGAAGTATCAGAAACATCAAAGTATCTCATAAGCACATCGTTGAAATACACTGACGCAGCCAACGCAAGGATCGAAGACGCTACAATTGAAAACAGGAAATACGGCAGTGAAATGAAACGATACCGTTTGACCGCATTTCGTAGAAAGAGGATCACTGGTTCTGTATAATCGATCGTGCCAAGCTTTTTGATCTGCAGATACATTGCTACAGTTAGACCTATAAAAATTAGCATGAGCAGAACACGCAAATATATACCGGCATAAAAATCAGCGGAGGTTCCCATTATTGATATGAACGACACGATCGTGACAAACAGCGAACAACCTGCGGCAATTCCCCATAATGGTAAAGCTCGCTTGAGAGAATGCATCAGTTTGGTATCTTCTGACTTGAGCTTTTCAATCAGACTGTCTATGGAATCTTCGGTGTTGTTCATAGTCGTCTCCATTTTTGCATGCGGTGCCTTGATGGCAAACCGTTGTTTTTTAATGTCGTCAATTTTCATAATCATCTTCCATTTCTTTCAATGCTTTTCGGATACGATGTAGTTTCACCCGCACATTCGCCTCCGAAATACCAAGGATTTCCGCGCTCTCTTTTGTACTCACATCTTCCAGATAAAGAGAAATGACCGCCCGGTCGATAGGTGAAAGAGTGATAATTCGGCGATACAATCGATCGAGCAGATGTTTCTGCTCTTCGGACTCTTCATTATTATCTTCCGTAAGAAGATCGATGGTTTCAGATGCATCCCGATCGATATGTCGGTTCCGGCGCTGTTCAGTCCGCAGGTAGCTCAGACAGGTGTTAACGGTGATACGGTAAATCCAAGTGCTGACCGCAGCTTGGCCCCGGAAATTGTCGAGACTCTTCCAGATATTAATAAGGATTTCCTGAAAGACATCATTCCGTTCATCGGCATTATGGACGTATCCGCAGCAGATCCGGTATATCCGATCGCGGTTGAGTTTGATAATCTCTTTATAGGTGGATTCTTTTTCCATCACTTTAATCCTTCAACCATTAGATGCCGGGAGGATAGATTTGTTACAAGATGGAGGAATGGATTGACCTGGAATTATGTGTTAGTAAATGTAGTTTTTACCTTGGGAAATGACAAGTGTATGGATTTGAATAATAAGATTATTTTTGTCGGTTCATCATGTAACTGAGCTTTGCGCGTCTAATGTTAAGACTTTCTTTCAAGGCAACACTGTTAAGATATTCTTCTGTATCAATTTCTTGTTTTATGAATATTTTTTATCATTCCCGAAATCTCAAGGACTAAATATTCAAAGAAATAATTACATTGGAATATTGTAGAATTAATATACCAACGTCTGTATTCCTCTTGCTGGGATCGTCTGTTGAGCCGAACGAGATCCAACGATGAGTCGGTACGTTACAAGCGTGTCTGATTGATTCATAACAACAGTAACCATTGAACCATTGGTATTTACAAATGATGTGCTTTGTAGTTGACTGCGGCTGCTGACCGTGCTGATCCGTTTTGCATTCGGGCGGATGAATTTTGAAAAATGACCGATATAGTAATAGGATGGAGTGTAGATCAACTCACCTGTTTTCAGATCAGCATGAACAGGTGCAAAACAGAAATTGCCGACATGATTCGGTCCGCCTTTTTCGTCGAGCAGAATATTCCAATCGGTCCATCCAACCGTTCCATTATTGAAATCGTTGATCATGGATTCACCGTATCGTTCGGCGTTTGGCCAATGCTGTAATCGTTCGGGATTAAAACTATCTGCACATCCTTCGGTAAAGAGAAGATGTTTATCGGGGAATGCTTCATACACCGCTCTGACGTTTTCAAACATTTGTCTTCCACCGGACCATGATTCATACCAGTGGAATCCGGTACCCCATGCATATTTAGCCGCATCGGGATCACTGTAAATAGTGTTCACTCTTTGGTTCATTAAGTCACGGTTATGATCCCAGACAACGATATTTTTTTCTCCAAGTCCTTGCTGTTCCATTATTGGTCCAAGATACAATTTTAAAAAATCGCGTTCTTCTTCGGCTGTGAAGATACATGATTCCCATTTCTGTGTCGCCATCGGCTCATTCTGCACTGTGATTCCCCATATCGGAATACCTTCTGCCTCATATGCCTTGATGAATTTTGAAAAATACGTTCCCCAGCTTTGATAGAATTCCGGAAGCAGTTTTCCTCCCTTGAGCATATTCTTATTGTTTTTCATAAATGCAGGAGGACTCCATGGACTCGCATACAGCGTCAGAGTTCCGCCTGCTGTTTTTGTTGCAAGTTTGATGAGCGGAATTCGGAAAAGCTTATCGTGCTCAATCGAAAAAGTTTTCAGTTCTTTGTCACCCTCTTTCACATACGTGTAGCTCCCGCTGCTGAAGTCGGAACTGTGGATCGTCGTGCGAGCCAGTGTATAGCCGATTCCATTGTTACTGTCATAATATGCAGTCAACAGCTCCTGCTGTTTGGCAGCAGATAGCTTTGCAAATACTTCTGCAGAAGCATCCGTTATTGCACCGCCAATGCCGAGAAATGTTTGAAATGTTTTTTTGGGATTGATAAAGATACATATCTCCGTTTCAAGCGGCTGCACCGACGGTACAAAAGGATTTGCATTTGTTTGTGTAAGCCGGTACTCCGTCTTTTCCGCGGTAGTATATAATGTGATATCATTGAGTTTCGCCGGCTGTTGTGCAGAACTAAAAACCGCGGTAAAGAAGTATAGTAGAATCATTCTGTTGATCTTCATAGGAAATCCTGTCTGGATGGTCGTTTGATGGTAACCCGAAAATAAATTTTGGAATAAAACTATCGATTCTTCTTTGGATATGCAAGGACAGATTGATTTAACACTATCGACTTTCTAATTGATGAAAAAAATAGAGATTCAGAGACATCTAAAAAACTTCTGAACCATAGTATCTGCAACCTTTAGGGTTGCGAAAAGCAATTGAGTTAGAGTTTTTTTACACACGCATAAAGCGTGCGGATACATTTTTCGGATGTCTCATTCAATATGCTATTCATCGTATGCAGAAATGAGTTATGATGGACCGAACTAAAATTCGGATATAAAAGTCCGTAACAATCAGCTTTTTCGTCTCTCGCTTTCTTGAATGTACGATGATGGTTTGGTACATTCTGCAAGATGAAAAACGTCCTGGATGGTATAGATTATCATCAGACGTGTGCCGGGCGAAAAATATTTTATCGCCGTTATTTTTTTTGTATAACACATTTTAAAGGAGAAAAATAATGAAAAAAATTTTCTTTGTAGTTATCATTTTAGTGTCGGCAACATCGCTTTCACTCGCTCAGGATCCATGGAAGGTGGTATGGCGCATGACAGAGTCTCCATATCTTACACTTCAGGATATGTCCGAGATGGGAATGGTTAAAGCGGGTTTTGATACAGACAAGGATGGTTGGGGAGAGTTCATTTGTACTTGGACCGATCTGGATACCAATGCGATCCTGATGTACGAAGCGACCGGTAACGATACGTATAAACTGGTCTGGTCATGGGTGTACCCGATCTCTGCAAACACATACGCAGGTATTGCAGTAGGAGATCTCAATAATAACGGGGTTGTGGAGATAATAACAACACTCCCATCGGTTGTGGGAGGAGATCCGAATCCACCGCGGATCTGGGTGTTCGAATGGAACGGTATCACTGGAGAAAATAAGTATGGAACGTACAACAGTGGAACAAAAACATACGACCCTTCCACCGCATGGAATTTTGATTTACCGGCAAATTATGATTTCCGGCCGTACAGCCTTATCATAGATGATATCGACAAAGACGGAGGCAACGAATTGATTGTTGGTGTGCGGGCGGCAAACACCGGCTCAAGTCGTGAGATCTATGTTGTATCCGTGCAGGGTAGCTTCGACTTATTTCCGATATGGGAAGTTGAATGGAGTTATGCTCAAGCATTCGGCGGTTCTCTCTACAATGCAACGATCGGCGATCTTGACAACGATGGTAATAAAGAGATTTATGCATTCGTTTGGAACAATTTTACGATGAGGATATTCGAGTGTACGGGCAACAAACAATTTACTGAAGTCTTTGCGGTCGACGGTCTCTATGCAACGCAGGGGATTGATTATGGTGCACTTGATGCGGTCCGCGTAACGGATGTAAATAACGATGGCGTTAAAGAAATGTACATTGCAGCAACGGAACCAGATAATAAGATATTCATTGTCACTGGAATTAACGATGTCAGTAAAATGACTTCAGCTGATATCAAAGAACTCTACACTATTCCTGTAACGTCCGGAGGGAAGTTCCGATCGATGTACATTGCTGATCCGGACCATGATGGGAAAGCCGATCTGATGATCGGGGGAGAATTAAACGGACAGATCTTTTCCCTTGAGTATAAAGGATCCGGTAATCCCGCTGATTCCTCGAGCTGGGAACATCGCATTCTTTATGATATGTGGAACGAGAGCGGTCTGACAACGATCTCTCCACGATTATTTTACGGGTGCCCGGCGAAGGATATGGATAAAGATGGAAAAGATGAATATGTTTTTGTGAATTACAGTCCCGATTATTCGATCTGGGCAGAGGATGCTCCGTTACGCATAATTGAGATTGAAAAAGCCACAGATGTTGAACTCAGCAATAATTCCAAACCACAAGAGTTTCTATTGATGCCAAATTATCCTAATCCATTCAATCCGTCAACGGTTATCAGTTATCAGATACCGGTGAACGGTCACGTATCATTAACAGTGTATGACGCAATCGGCAGGGAAGTTGCAACACTGGTGAATGAAATAAAAGATGCAGGATATTATTCCGTAACATTCAATGCATCAAAATTTTCGAGTGGAACATATTTCACTCGATTGCAAAGCGGTAGTAAAGTGCAGTTAAAGAAGATGATGTTGTTGAAATAGTTCAGTATTCTTGCATTGGAAGTATTTTTTACATCTGGTGAAAATGGTTTATTGGTAAATATTGTATGCAGTACAGCAACGCCCAAGTTCTTCACTTGGGCATTGCTGTTTTAATGAAACATCTCAGCGATATGACAACCATGATATGATTCTATGATGTTTTTAGATGTATCACTCAAAATAATTCCGCAGGATTGAATTGATACACTTACATCATTTTTACTTCACGAGCGCGGAATAGATGGACAAAGGTTCACAATATCGTTGATGGTCACTTCGCCGGAATTCCAGATAGCAATTGATGTGATTTGAAATTTAGTGATGATATCATCACTGAGAGAATTGCGAATGACGATAATGATCGTGCCGGAATAGATTTGCCAGATCAACCCTGAGTCCACCGTATTTCTTTCTCCATTTGTAATACGTTACCGAACTAATCCCCAATTGTCTCATTACTTCTTCCAATGATTGACCTTATAAATGGATAACTTCTGCTTTTCGAAGTTTGTTGATGATCTCTTCTGCGGTATGCTTTCTTACTATACTTTCTTTTACTCATAATTGGCCTTTCTTAATGGCTTCAAATATATTAAATTGAATCATCTTTTTTGGTGCAGGTTATTTTGGAATCAATTGGATTTAGACACGGGAAGAGAATTGATTACCATATGAAAGAATTCCGATGATAAAATATAGTCCTTCAAATAAACGCTACGACTCAATGACTTACAAAAGAGTGGGACGCAGCGGATTGAAACTTCCTCTTATTTCGCTCGGTTTATGGCATAATTTTGGTGATGTGGATAATGTCGAAAATATGCGACAAATTCTCCGACACGCATTCGACCTTGGAATTACTCATTTCGATCTTGCAAATAATTATGGACCACCACCCGGATCTGCGGAAACAAATTTTGGAAAAATATTGAAAAAAGATTTTTCACACCATCGTGATGAAATGATTATTTCATCGAAAGCAGGATATTTAATGTGGCCTGGACCGTACGGAGAATGGGGTTCGCGAAAACATCTTATTTCAAGTCTTGATCAAAGCTTGAACCGAATGGGATTGGATTATGTTGATATATTTTATCATCATCGTCCAGACCCTGATACCCCTTTGGAAGAAACGATGGGCACACTCGATCAAATAGTGCGAAGCGGAAAGGCTTTGTATGTTGGAGTTTCAAATTATCCGGCAGATAAAACTAAACAAGCAGCGCAGATTCTTCGCTCATTGGGAACACCATGCGTTATTCATCAACCGAAATATAGTCTGTTCGAACGATGGGTTGAAAAAGAACTCCTCACAACATTGAACGAAGAAGGAATTGGCTGCATACCATTCTCACCTCTTGCTCAAGGTTTATTGACAGACAAATATCTAAAAGGAATTCCTGCTGATTCCCGCGCCGGTAAACCGCACGGATTTTTACGACCCGAGCAAATCACCACCGAAAAATTATCAAAAGTCCGCCGATTAAATGATCTTACAATAAAACGGGGTCAAACGCTTGCACAAATGTCGCTGAGCTGGATTTTAAGACGACCTGAAATCACATCTGTTCTTATCGGAGCGAGTAAAGTTTCACATATTGATGATGCCGTTGGGTCTTTAGAAAATATATCTTTTTCCCAAGAAGAATTAAACGTCATTGAATCAATATTGAATACTTAAGTGATAGTGATTAAATCCATCCTAAACAGGAATTTTATTGCATTCTCTACGAGTAGTAGAACGGCCGAAGTCCCAATGGAACAAGTGAGCCTGCCTGTATTATCGGTTTTCTTTCGAAATTTCATTCTATTAATTGAATGAAAAAACAAAATATTCACTTCCGCTAAAGCGGGATTGAAATGATAGAGATAAAGTGTTTTTCGAGACAACTTCTAATAAAACTCAGTCAGGACAATTAAAATTCCTTCCAGAATAAATCTCGATTCAAATGCTTCGATGTTTATTATATAAAATTACCTTTGACCGATCGATCAAACTATGTGATTTTTCCTTCAGTAAAGCGTACATTCTTTTATAATTTTTTAGGAGAAAGTAATGAACTATCGTCGTCAATTTTTTCTTGTTTTTCTCTGTTGTTCTTTTGCCTCAGCTCAAACTCTCTCTCAGATCGAGTCGAAGCGAATTACACTTCCCAATGGCTGGAGCTTAACTCCAACGGGGAAACAACTTCCGCTGGGAGATTTGCCGTTAAATATTGCAGTATCTTCTTCGAAAAAGCTTCTCGCCGTAACAAATAATGGACAGAGTAAACAATCAATTCAACTGATCGATGTCCGCTCGCAAAAAATTCTTGATAATATTGAAATATCAAAATCGTGGGTGGGACTTGCCTTTAGCGACGACGATAAATTCCTCTACGCATCAGGTGGAAATGATAATTGGATCTTGCGATATGCCATCCAAAAAAACAAACTTGTTGTGCAAGATACATTCATCCTTGGCGCACAATGGCCGGCGAAAATTTCTCCCGCCGGAATTGCCATTGATGATAAACGGAATCTTCTCTACGTTGTGACAAAAGAAAATAATTCATTATATGTTGTAAATACAAAAACAAAAGCTGTTGTACATCGAGTATCGATTGGCGGAGAAGGATATACATGTATTCTCTCTTTCAATAAAAATGAACTATTTATTTCCTGCTGGGGATCTGACACTATTCGAATTTATGATACTCACAAGGAAATACTCACGAGTGCTGTTGCTGTCGGAGATAATCCGAATGATATTTGTATCACCAAGGACGGTTCATTTCTTTTTGTAGCCAATGCAAATGATAATTCTGTATCAGTAATTGATCTGAAAAATAAGCGGGTGATTGAAACATTGAATGCCGCATTGTATCCCAATGCACCGAGCGGATCGACAACGAATAGTGTTGCACTCAGTGATGATAATAAAACATTGTATATCGCAAATGCTGATAACAATTGCCTTGCACTGTTTGATGTTCGTTCCCCGGGTTTATCAAGAAGCATGGGATTCATACCAACCGGGTGGTATCCAACATCAGTAAGAGTTGTCGGAAAGAATATTTTTGTTGCAAACGGAAAAGGACTCTCATCAATGGCAAATCCGTATGGACCAAACCCGACCGGAAAGCGGCAAAAAGTTGCTTACCAACAAGGGGATTCGACAAAACCGATCGGTGTTCAATATATCGCAGGATTATTCCAAGGGTCATTAAGTGTAATTCCAATTCCAAATGAAAAGCAGTTAACAATATTTTCACAAGCAGTCTATCGAAATACTCCATACAAAAAAGAACAAGAAACTCTTGCAAAAGGTGAAGAAGGAAATCCAATTCCGCAGAAGGTTGGTGATCCCTCTCCGATCAAACATGTTTTTTATATCATCAAAGAGAATCGGACCTATGATCAAGTGCTGGGAGATATTGCTGAAGGGAACGGCGATACAAGTTTGGTATTGTTTGGAGAGAGAATAACACCGAATCAGCATGCTCTTGTAAAAGAATTTGTGCTGCTTGATAATTTTTATGTTGACGGCGAAGTGAGCGCCGATGGACATAATTGGAGCACCGGTGCATACGCAACGGATTTTTTAGAAAAAACATGGGTCACATTTTACGGCGGACGCGGCGGCAGTTATGACGCTGAAGGAAACCGTGCTGTTGCCAACAACAAAAATTTTATTTGGGATATGTGTAAAAAGAACAATGTCTCTTATCGTACATACGGAGAATTTGCGGATGACAATAAACCGAATATTCCATCCCTTGCAGGTCATCTCTGTCCTTATTTTACTGGATGGGACGAATCGGTGCGTGATACAACACGGTTTTTTCAATGGAAGCGTGAGTTTGATTCATTGCTGGCTGTGAACAGTGTTCCGCAATTCAACACTATTCGATTCATCAACGATCATACCGAAGGATTGCGAAAAAATAAACCAACACCGTTTGCACACGTGGCTGATAACGATCTTGCCGTTGGAATGTTCGTAGAATATCTCAGCAAAAGTTCAATCTGGAACGAGAGTGTGATATTTATTGTGGAAGATGATGCGCAGAACGGTCCCGATCATGTCGACGCACATCGCAGTCCGGCATATGTTGCCGGCGGATTGGTGAAACGAAAATTTGTCGACCATACTCCATACACAACATCATCAGTCTTGCGGACAATTGAACTTATTCTTGGACTTCCGCCAATGTCCCAATATGATGCGGCTGCAACACCAATGTGGCGCTGTTTTACATCAAAGATCAACACTAAACCATACATTGCACTGCCGTCCAATATCGATTTAGATGAAATAAATATTGCCGTCAATGAATGGCAGCGCAAAAGCGAAGAGTTTGATTTTACAATGGAAGACCGTGCACCTGATCAGGAATTCAATGAAGTATTATGGTTTGCGGTAAAAGGAGAAGGCGTTCCGTTTCCATCAATCAATCGTGCAGCGTTTGTTAGAGTTAAAGAAAATGACGATAACGATTAGGATAGTAGAAATCATTAAATAATGTTGGATAGAGAAATAAGGAATCTAAAAAATGTTTGCAATGTACAACCGTGCCCCTTTTTTGATTCTGTTCATTACCGGATTCAAAATGCAGAACAACGTCTGGACTTCGATCGGGAATGTTTAAAATGCGTGGTTGCCGTATGGTAGGGGTTTGTTGGCATAACGAAATAAATCGCCGAAAGTTGTTTGTATAAAATCTCCTTAATTAGCGTTGGATTACACACTTTTCTTGCCGCATTTTCTTGTTTCACCGTTCCATTTTTTTTCTTGACTCTGCAGTTAAGCAAGTCTATATTTATTTGTCATGAAACAAGTTTCTCATGGTAAATAAGGTATGGGAATTAAATTACATCAACGCCCACCTTTTTTATATCCTTTTCCGCACGACAATCATTTGCAAAAACAATAGAGAGATAGGATGACTCCCTTAAAAGTCGGAACGCAAAGCGATTTTGACCTAAAAAAATTGGTGCAGGACATGTATCCTTTGCTTTCAGAACAACAGCGCAACGTTGCTGATTTTCTTCTTCATAATCTGAATGACGCACCGTTCTATTCAGTTGTTGAACTTGGGAAAAAATGCGGAGCGAGCAAGGCAACCGTTGTTCGTTTTGCCCAAGCTCTTGGACTTTCTGGATTTCAGGAATTAAGAGCGAATCTGTTGGAGGGTGTTCAATCAGAAATAAAACTGAAGGATAAGTTCTCACTGATCCACAAATCGGATCATCAGGAATCTCTCACCCTGGTGGCGCAACAAGATGTCAAGAATATCAATCAAACGATCAATCATCTCGATAAAAAAGTTTTTCAAGATGTGTGTGATTCGATCATGAAGGCATCCCATGTCTATACCATTGGACTAGGGATTTCTTATCTTATGTCCCAGATACTCTCATACTCGCTCAATCAAGCGGCAATTCGTTCAACGCCGCTGGTACATGACTACAAGACATTTCTTGATCAAATAGAATTTCTTACGCCGAAAGATGTGCTTGTCGCATTTTCATTTCCTCCGTATTCAAAAGAAACAATCGATGCCGTAAAATTTGCAGCACGAAAAAAAGTTCCTATTATTGCCATCACCGATAAACTGACATCACCGATCACATTTTTTTCCCATAAAGTGATTCCGGTGAGAAGTCAGAATTTGAACTTTACAAACTCATTCTCGGCGATCTCGGTGATTATCAATGCTATTGCTACGGAACTTTCGATGTGCAACGAAACAAAGGTTCTTCGGAATCAAAAAGAAGTCGTTTCAAAACTTAAAAAAATGGGTCATTACAAGACAGAGTGATAGTGGATATGTTCAGCACGGTATTGAAATTGGGATATAAAAAAGTGAAAAACTGGATGCTTTCTCGATTGGTAAAAACATTGATTTTGATCATACTTCCGATCGTGTGTGCTGCGCAAGGTTCGGTATTGCTCATAGGCGGAGGGAGTGAAAATTACAACGATTGGTCCGACGTGCCGTACCGCTGGATGGTCGATCACGCACTGAACAAAAAAATTCTTGTGATGCATTATTCCAGCGGGTCGACTTGGCTGGAAGGATATTTTAAATCGCTCGGTGCGGTTTCAGCAACAAGTTTCGTTGTTGCTTCCACAACAGCAGCCAATGATTCCGCAGCATATAAAACAATTCTTGCTGCCGATGGAATATTCCTTCGCGGTGGTGATCAATATCAGTATATCAGCAAATGGAAGGGGACACTGACAGAAAAAGCAATTCGTGAAGTGTATCATCGCGGCGGTGTGATAGCCGGATCGAGCGCTGGTGAAGCGGTATTAAGCCAGGTTATTTTTGATGCTCGTGTTGCTTCCACTGATCCTCGTAACGCACTCCGGAATCCTCTTTCTTCAGGGATCACATTTACGGAAGATTTTCTTGGATTTGTTTCCGGTATACTTGCAGATACTCATTTTTATGAGCGGGGAAGACTGGGTCGATTGCTTGCAATGATTGCTGTCTATAAATCGCAAACCGGAAAAGAGATCACCGGAGTCGGCGTTGACTATAACACAGCGTTGGCGATTTCGTCTGATGGTGTTGGAGAAGTAATGGGTTCGGGAACAGTTACGATTCTCCGCTTCTCACCAGCAACGCAATATGTTTTGGAACCGGGTAAACCACTATCAATGTCAAATGTTCGGCTAGATCAATTGACAAAAGGATTCAAGTTCAACACATTGACCGGAGAAATTTTAGTTCCGGCAACAGCAGTTTCATTCCAGCCAAAAAGTGTAGATATATCAGCAGAATCAATATTACTTGATGGAAGCGGTCGAATCGCAGATTGGTTTTCTGTCTACGGAAGTTTGAAAAGATTGACGACCCAACTTTCGAATTCCACCGATACGATTGGAATAGTTTCATCACCGGCATCAAATGCAATCGTATCGAGTGTTGATTCTTGCTTAAAGCAATGGAACATCTCTTCTCGATTGTTATGGATCAATGAAGCGACAAAGAATGATCAAGTTCTCTCTACCAGTATTGCTCATTGCGCTGCATTTATTTTCGTCGGAAATAACGGTGATAGTCTCGCACGATTTCTTAATGGTTCAACTATTGCCGGCTCAGCGTTGTTCACACAATTTTCTAATGGTAAACCGGCACTCTTTCTCGGCAATGATGGAATACTTGCTGCAGACAGTGGAGTTGGACAATTGGAAAAAAATATCTACGGTGCATATTACGGATACCTAACACTCGTTAAAGGAATCAGTGCATTGCAAGGAATATCAATCGTGCCGCGATTGTATGAAATTTCAGATTACATTGATAATCGTGCAAGCGGGCTTTTTTGGGGGATGGGAAAATCACATAATGCTTTTGGCATTTTACTAGATGCCGGTTCATATGTTTCTGTGACAAATAAAAACATGCAGGTGTTTGGTCCAACACCGGCAATGATCATCGATGCCCGAGCAGTGCGTATCGTGGATTTTCCAACATGGAAAGATCCAGGCAAAGCAAATCCGCGACAGAATGTGGCGCTGATCGGAGCGATGATCCATGTGCTGCGCGAGACGGAGGTGTTTGATCTAAGCTATCTATCGGAAGTGAGGATCGATAAAATGAAAAACGATATTCCGACTGAATTCTCGTTATCACAGAATTATCCCAATCCTTTTAACCCGACAACAAATATTTTTTTTTCTCTTGTGCAACGAGGGTTGGTTTCGCTGAAAATATTCGACATTTTGGGAAAAGAGATCACAACCATTGTGAACGAAGAAAAATCGGCTGGAAGTTATTCCCTAAAATTCAATGGATCGTTTCTCCCGTCAGGGGTCTATCTATATCGATTACAGACGGAACGAAATATCAACACAAAGAGGATGGTGTTGTTGAAATGATGCCATTCAAGATAAACTCATCGTATGAAAACCACAATGATCCAAAGAAACTTTTTGGATCATTTTTTTGAGATATCATTCTCAGAGAATTGTCACTATATTTTAATAACTAATTATTCCACCGTCACATAACCAAAAGGAACCGCACCGTGAAAGCCCATGATTTTCTTACGATTCGCGATATCAGCAAAGAAGAAATGCATGAAACATTTACAATCGCACGAGACATGAAAACTGATCGTAGCAAATACGCAGAAGCACTGAAAGGTAAAACACTTGCTCTCATCTTCGAAAAGCCGTCGTTAAGAACCCGCACCTCTTTCGATGTTGGAATCCAGCAATTAGGTGGATTCTCGCTCTATTTATCTCCTGCCGAAATCAGTCTTGGTAAACGCGAATCCATACACGATGTGGCAAAAAATCTGGAGAGGATGGTACAGGGTATCATGATCAGAACGTTCGCACATCAGATCGTGATCGATATGGCAAAATATGCTTCCATTCCTGTCATCAATGGATTGACCGATTATTCGCATCCTTGTCAGGCAATGGCAGATTTTCTGACGATCCTTGAAAAGAAAAAGAAACTTGAAGGATTAAAACTTGCGTATGTAGGTGATGGTAATAATGTTGCTCACTCATTGATGTTTGCGGGCGCTCGGCTCGGTGTTAATGTAACGATTGTCTGTCCTCAGGATTTCAAACCCAATGCTACAGCATTGCAGCAATCGGTGGAAGATGCAAAAGCGACAGGCGCTATGATCGAAGTGGTGCATGATCCGGCTGTTGGAGTGAAAAATGCTGATGTCGTGTACACTGATACGTGGGCATCAATGGGACAGGAAAGTGAAGCTGAAGCTCGAAGAAAAATATTTGCACCGTATCAAGTGAATAAAAGACTGATGTCGTATGCGAAAAGCGATGCGCTCTTTATGCATTGTCTGCCGGCGCATCGTAATGAAGAAGTGACCGATGAAGTCATTGACTCACCTCAGTCCGTAGTCTTCGATGAAGCGGAAAACCGACTTCATGTGCAAAAAGCAATCATGTTTCAGTTAATGAAATAATCAGTATGAAAAAAACAGCGTTGATTGCCATTGGCGGAAATTCTCTTATCCGTGCCGGAGAGCGCGGTACGATTGATGAGCAGTTGAAGAATGCCCATGCAACGGCACGGTGCATTGTTCAAATGGTGGCTCAAGGATGGCGCATTGTCATTACGCACGGCAACGGACCACAGGTGGGTGCTGCGTTGATGAGATCTGAGCGAGCTGCCAGCGATGTGTACACCCATCCGCTTGATGTCTGTGTTGCAACCACACAAAGTGAGATCGGGTACATCATTCAACGGGCGATGGAATTTGAATTGCGGGAGATCGGATTGTTGACACCGGTGATGACCGTTCTGACCCAGGTAAAAGTTGATGAGAACGACCCTGCATTTTCGAATCCCACTAAACCGATCGGTCCGTTCTATTCAAAGTCGGATGCCGAAGAAAAACAACGAACGCTCGGCTGGCACATTATTGAAGATGCTGCACGTGGATACCGGCGCGTTGTTCCATCTCCCGAACCGGTCGAAGTGTTCGAACAGGAGATCATTCGGAAAATTCTCGATCTGAATATGATCGTTATTGCTGTCGGCGGCGGCGGAATTCCCGTTATTGAGCGGGAAAAATACCTTGTGATCGGCAGCGAAGCGGTGATCGATAAGGATCGTGCATCTGCTCTCCTTGCAACCGGATTGGGAGTTGACCTTTTTATTATCAGTACCGATGCTGAGAGAGTGTGTATCGATTTTAAGAAACCAACACAACATGGTATTGATTCCGCCACAGCAGATGAAATGCAGAAGTTCTACGATCAGGGACAGTTTCCAGCAGGAAGTATGGGACCCAAGGTTCAATCTGCTATCCGATATCTGCGAAACGGCGGAAAAAAAGTTATCATCACATCGTACGAATTTTTAATGGATGCGTTGGACGGTAGAGCAGGTACGCGTATTGTTCCATAATATTAATGGAGTGAGCAAACCATGAAACTGCAGCACATCATAGAATCGCAGCAATTCACCGTTCCATTGTTATTGGAACTGTTCGAACGTACACGACAGATGGAAAAAATAGTTGCCCGCGGCGGAACTCGTGATTATGAAAATAAGATCATGGCGACACTGTTCTACAAATCGTCAACAAGAACGAGATTTTCATTTGAATCATCGATGTACCGGCTTGGAGGGAAGGTATTATCCACTGAAAACGGGCAGGATTTTTCTTCGGAAATTAAGGGTGAATCGCTGGAAGATACAATCCGCATCATAGCAAATTATTCTGATGTGATTGTATTGCGACATACGGAAGAAGGGGGAGCAAAACGTGCATCACTTGTTTCACCTGTTCCGATCATCAACTCCGGCGATGGGAATGGAGGCCAGCATCCGACACAAGCGCTGCTCGATCTCTATACTATTTATAATGAATGTAAAACAGCAAATGGTCTATCGGTAGCTTTTATTGGTGCACTCGATAACGGACGGACGGTTCGTTCACTGACTTACCTATTGAGTAAATTTGACCGTATCAAATTCTATTTTATCGCACCAAGAGAAATGCAAGTGAAACCTGATATTCTTGCATACCTTGATAAATATAAAGTAAGCTACGAACTTGCTTCCGATCCTTCAAAAATCATTTCACAGGTTGATGTTGTTTATCAGACAAGGATCGATCGAGAGCGACTGCAACGGAGTGATATCGATCTCTCGGTCTATAATATAAATAAGAGTGTTCTTCAAAAAATGAAATCAAACGCAATCATCATGCACCCATTGCCGAGATCGGTGGAGATCGATCAAGAGATTGATGTTGATCCGCGTACTGTTTATTTCCAACAGTCGCGCAACGGCTTGTTTGTTCGCATGGCGCTTTTGACAATTTTATTTGATAAGGATTGATACGATGGCTCTCCTTGAATATTATTTGAACATGATGTAATGACGGTTCTCTTGCTGTACCGGATCAACGAGAACATTACACTATTCATTTATTTATAAAAGGATTGAACCATGAAAACGCAAGAATATATCGCGCTTGAAGAACAATATGGCGCACATAATTATCATCCGCTCGATGTTGTTATCCAAAAAGCACAAGGAGTATGGGTCACCGATGTTGAAGGAAATAAATTTCTTGATTGTCTTGCGGCGTATTCCGCCGTCAATCAGGGACACTGCCATCCTGCCATCCGGAAAGCTTTTATCGAACAAGCAGACAAAG
>JFJP01037911.1_pt1 | contig 24316 bp, 23 predicted proteins | sample 431651 | NCBI WGS metagenome assembly JFJP01 (sample SAMN02602958, study PRJNA72255) | Microbial mat metagenome, whole genome shotgun sequencing project. | biome: fresh water; feature: sink hole; material: water; isolation source: purple microbial (photo- and chemosynthetic) mats found in...
TTTCAAGGGTAATAGGAAAAATTATTTTCTTTGTAATTGACCACCTCCAGTTGGAGAACCTATAGGTAAAATATATAATGGTTCTTCTTCATTAGGCATCATAATTACATTCTTTACCATTTTATCATCAAAAGCACCCACAGCGCATGATCCTAAACCTAAGGCAACAGCTTGCAGACACACATTTTCTGCCGAATGCCCCATGTCCATACAAACATATCTCTCACGACCACGATCTCCATATTTTTTAGTAGTTCTATCAAATACTGCAGAATATACCAGACTAATGGGGGCTTGAGTAATAAAATCCTGGTTAAGGGCAGCCTCAGTTAGTTCTTTCCTTACGTCTTTATCATAGGTGCGAGTTAATTGATGCCCTTCGGGTAAATATTTATAAATGCCTGGGTTAAGTCCTTTAACATTGCCAGCTACCAAGTATATTTCTAATGGATATAAGGCTCCAGCCGATGGAGCTGTTTTAAAGCCTCCACGCAGAAATGAGGGTGAATTCATTTCTTTTGTAATTCCATATGAAGCCCAAAGCAATTGCGAAACCTGCTGTATAGATAGGGCGTCTTTTTTAAATTCTCGCACAGAACGCCTATTTAGTAAGGTCTCTTCAATTGAAACTGTTCCTTTTAATGCAGGCGAAGGAAGTTTTATAGTATTTGAATTCAGTTGAACTGAAACAATGCTAGAATAATAACAAAAAATGGGATTACACCATAACAGAAAATAGATAATTATTGGTTTCATAAATTGTTTTTGAGCCAATTTATGAATAATTATTGGTTATATATTTTAACCAATTTGTTAAAAAAAGCAAAAAACAACTATTTTTTTTGAGCTATAAAATTTATTACCTACTTTCGTGTTAAAGAATTAAGGGCTGCTTAGAGAAAGGTCAGATTTTTGTTAAATCTAAATAACTATTGAGTGCTTTCATAGTTTAACTTTTTCGGGCAGCCTTTTTCTGTTTTCTAAATCCATTGTCTTTTTCTGAAGAGAATAACACCAAAAACTGATAACCCGATTGAAAACAGAATAATACCAGGCATCGCCCAACTTGATCCTTCCATAAAATTTGGGACATTCATTCCAAAAATACTGGCAATTAATGTTGGAATCATTAAAATAATGGAGATTAGTGTTAATTGCTTCATTACCACGTTTAAGTTATTTGAAATTACCGAAGCAAAAGCGTCCATCATACCACTTTGTATGTCGGAATAAATTTGTGCCATTTCCAACGCCTGCTTATTCTCAATCAAGGCATCTTCAAACAAATCTTCGTTTATTTCAGTAGTAATTTTTTTTGCATTTCGAAGTTTTGCCAAAACAATCTCATTTGCTTTTATCGATGTAATAAAATAAACAAGACATTTTTCCATTTTCAACAACTTATTTAATTCTCGGTTTTTAATTGATTTCTCCAGATCTTGTTCAATCTGAGATGTCATATGATTAATTTGTTTCAGGTATTTTAAGTACACACTTCCTGATCGAAGAAATAATCGTAAAATAAAATTTACTACATCGGTAATTTGTCGATATTGTTCCCTTATTGAAGGAGGCTGTGATGTTGGTAATACTTCATTGTCTTGAGAACAAAGGGTTAAGGTAAAATTTTCAGCTAAATAAATTCCGAGCGGAATAGTATGAAACGGAACGCCATTATTTGCGCTTTCAACAGGAATACGCATAATCACTAAAGACCAGTCGTCATCGAACTCAACACGAGGTCTTTCATCAGTATCTAAAATGTCATTTATGGTATCTGCCGGAAGATGAAATTCGTCTATTAATCGTTGAATTTCTTCCTGGTTGGGCTGAATAACATTAATCCAGCAACCATTTTCTGCTTTTGGTATTTCGGAATATCCTCCAAAAGTTTTAAAGATTTTAATCATGATTTTTTCTCCTTACATAAATACCTGTAAGGAGTTATAGAATGACCCTTACAGGAAAGTTAGTAATCTGTTTTTACTCGGATAAGGGCCTTCGTCCATACTTCGTTTGTTTTTAAAATTATCTCTGCAAAAGTAGCTTATTATTTTAATTCTTGGATATTTTGTTAAAACTGATTTCCAATTTCCCATCATTCCATTCTTCCAATCATCCAGGTTAATCTAATCCGGTCATTTTTTCAGGATCAACCCATTTATCAAATTCAGATTCAGAAACATATCCAAGTTCTATAGCTGCTTGCTTTAATGTTTTTCCTTCGCGGTGTGCTTTTTTTGCAATATCTGCAGCTTTTTCATAACCAATATGTGGGTTCAACGAAGCAACAAGCATCAACGAGTTTTGAAGATGCTTTTCTATATTTTGATAATTCGGTTCAATTCCTGCCACACAATTTTCGGTAAATGATCTGCATGCATCTCCAATTAAAGCTGCTGATTCGATATAATTTTTTATAATAACGGGTTTAAATACATTTAATTCAAAATGTCCATTCATTCCTCCAATATTTATTGTCACATCATTACCAAATACTTGTGCACAAACCATACTTAATGCTTCAGATTGAGTCGGATTTACTTTCCCAGGCATTATCGAGGATCCGGGTTCATTTTCAGGAAGATTTAATTCTCCGATTCCGCATCTTGGACCTGAGCCGAGCAACCGGATATCATTGGCAATCTTCATCAAGCTTGCAGCCAATGTTTTTAATGCTCCATGACACTCTACCAATGCATCATGCGATGCTAGTGCTTCGAATTTGTTTTCTGCGGTAATAAATGGTAATCCTGTTAAGCTTGCTATTTCTTTTGCAACTGCGACATCAAATCCTTTTGGAGTATTTAATCCTGTACCTACGGCGGTTCCTCCTAATGCAAGTTCAGATAAATGAGAAAGTGAATTTTGCAGAGCTTTTAATCCATGATCAAGCTGTGAAACATAACCAGAGAATTCTTGTCCAAGAGTAAGAGGAGTAGCATCCATTAAATGTGTTCGGCCTGTTTTAACCACATTCTTCCACGATTCACTTTTGTTTTTCAAAGCATTACGCAATTTTTCTACTGATGGAATTGTGTTATCAGCTAAAATTTTATATGCAGCAATATGCATAGCAGTTGGAAAAGTATCGTTTGATGATTGCGATTTATTTACATCATCGTTTGGATGAATTAAGCCTTGCCCTTCACCAAGTTTATTGCCAGACAGAACATGTGCCCTATTCGAAATCACTTCGTTAACATTCATGTTTGTTTGTGTTCCAGAACCAGTTTGCCATACAACTAAAGGAAACTGATCGTCAAGCTTACCATCGATTATTTCGTCACATACCTGGCAAATCAATACTTTTTTATTTTCGGGTAGAATACCAAACCTATGATTAACAATAGCTGTAGCTTTCTTCAAAATTCCAAAGGCATGTATAATCTCAATTGGCATTCGTGAATTTCCGATTTTGAAATTCTGAATTGATCGCTGCGTTTGTGCGCCCCAATACTTGTCAGCAGGAACATCAACCGGACCCATGGTATCGTGTTCTATTCTATACATTTTTTTGATTTATAGGTATAAAACAAATTGAAAGCAAAATGGTTTGATTATCACAAAATTGGAACAAATCAAACCACTTTTATACTTAAAACTAGAATATATTATCCCATCATTCTGTAAAAATCATTCCCTTTGTCATCTACAAGAATAAATGCTGGAAAATCTTTTACCTCAATTTTATAAATAGCTTCCATTCCTAACTCAGGATATTCAAGTAATTCCACTTTGGTAATATTTTCCTGAGCAAGAAGTGCTGCAGGGCCTCCAATGCTTCCCAAATAAAATCCACCATACTTTTTACAGGCATCAGTAACAGCCTGACTGCGATTTCCTTTGGCAATCATAATCATACTTCCACCAAGACTTTGGAATAGATCTACATACGAGTCCATGCGTCCTGCAGTTGTTGGACCAAAAGATCCTGCCGGCATTCCTTTTGGTGTTTTTGCCGGACCAGCATAATATATAGGATGATCTTTAATATACTGTGGCAATCCTTCACCTTTATCTATTCTCTCTTTCAACTTTGCATGTGCTATATCGCGCCCAACAATAATTGTCCCATTAAGCGATAATCGAGCACCAACAGAATGTTTTGATATCTCTGCCAGAATGGTTTTCATAGGTTGATTTAAATCAATTACAATCCCTCCTGATTCATCAGATTTACGGAATTTTTCAGGAATAAATTGGCCAGGATTACTTTCCATTTTTTCAATCCATATTCCATCTTTGTTTATTTTGGCTTTTATATTTCTGTCGGCGGCACACGAAACACCCATTCCAACAGGACACGATGCTCCGTGTCGAGGTAACCGTATAATGCGAATATCCAACGCAAAATATTTACCTCCAAATTGTGCTCCAATTCCTAATTTGTTCGAGGCTTCAAGAATTTTCTTTTCAAGTTCAATATCACGAAATGCTTGTCCTCCTTCATTTCCCTGTGTTGGAAGATTGTCAAGATATTTGGCTGATGCAAGTTTTACAGTTTTAAGTACCGATTCAGCTGATGTACCACCAATTACAAATGCAATATGGTAGGGTGGGCAGGCTGCTGTTCCAAGTGATTTCATTTTTTCAATCAGATATTTCTCAAGTTTATCAGGTGCAAGCAAGGCTTTTGTTTCCTGAAATAGTGCAGCTTTATTTGCAGATCCTCCTCCTTTGGCAACAAATAAAAATTTGTATTCATCACCATCAGTTGCATAAATATCGATCTGAGCAGGAAGATTTGTTCCGGAGTTTTTCTCTTTGTACATATCAAGGGGAATGGTTTGAGAATACCTCAGATTTTTTTCGGTATATGTTTTATAAACTCCTTTCGAAAGGGCCTCTTCATCGTTTCCCCCTGTCCAAACTTTCTGTCCCTTTTTGGCTACAATGGTAGCAGTTCCTGTGTCTTGACAAAATGGTAATTCTCCTTTGGCTGAAACCTCTGCATTTCGAAGCAGTGCAAGTGCAACGTATTTATCATTTTCGCTTGCTTCAGAATCATGAAGTATTGCCGCGACCTGTTTTACATGTTCTGTTCTAAGCATGAAAGACGTGTCTTGTAGAGCAGCATTAGCTAATTTTGTAAGCCCTTCGGGTTCAACTTTAATAATTTTTTCGCCTTCAAAGGTTGAGATAGTAACATGATCCTTTGTTAGCAAATAATACTCTGTTTCGTCTTTTCCAATAGGGAAGGGATTCGTGTAATTAAATTCAGGGGTTGCCATATGATTTCTTTTTTAGTTTATAATCAGCTTGTTATATAGCATTAGCTATAAAATAACAACAAAATTAAAGAAATCAAAAGATACAAAAATTATAACAAGGTATCAATATGTTTTATAATATCTCCCAGAACAGCGTTGTTTTCTTTAACAATATTGGTCTACGGATAAGTTTTGGATTCTAATTTTTAATCTATTAATCTGAAAATTTCTTCAAGATTTTTCTTCTGTTTTTGTTGAGTAACTTTTGAAGGTTTGCCAATAGCCACAAATGCAATTAAATGATGTGGTGGTTGAATTCCAATAAGTTTTTCAAGTTCGGATTTGGCAATCATTGGTGCACTAAGCCAGCATGCTCCATAACCCAGATCAACTGCTGAAAGCAATATGTTCTGAATAGCAGCTCCTGCGCTCTGTATATCAGGATAGTTTCGCATTTTATTTATTTCTTCGTGGCTTATTTGGACACCCATCTCAAGAACTGATTCGTATTCGTCCATTGCAATAGCAATTACAGCAGGTGCATTTTCGAAAAATGTGGCAAACCATTCGACCTGTGATAACAAATTTTTAGCTGCAATAGAATTGTTGGTTGGAATTTCTTTTAATTTTTCCGCAACTTTTATGGCCATTTTATTTAGTAATCCACTATTTGTTATTGCATAAAATATCCATGGCTGGTAATTGTTAACACTTGGAGCCAATCCTGCTCTGCGAACAAGTTCTTTTAAATCGGCAACAGGAATAAGTTCATTTAGAAATGTTCGGGTACTTGTTCGGTTTTCTATGACTTGTTTTAGTTCCATAATTTTAAATTATTAATTCATTTAAATATACTAATAAAAACAGGTATAAATCAAATTGATTTAGAGAGAATGACAATCTTATATTTGGTTTTGTTTATAAAAAAGCTGGTTTCTTTTAATGAAGCCAGCTATTGTAAAATTTGAATAAAGCAGTATTATTTGTGATGTATAAAATGTGCAAGAAGTGATTCGAAAATAGCTCGTCCATCAGTATTGCCCAATTCCTCATCAGATGCTCTTTCGGGATGAGGCATCATACCAAATACATTTTTCTTTTCGTTACAAACACCTGCGATATTCTCTATTGATCCATTTGGATTGGCTTCTTCAGTAACTTCACCATGCTGGTTGCAATAACGAAAAAGTATTTGTCCATTTAATCGCATTTGTTGTAATGTTTCCTCGCTTGCATAATAGCGACCTTCGCCATGTGCAATAGGAATAATTAGAGGTTTTTGTTTATCTAGTTTTTTGGTTAGAAGAGTAGAATTATTGTCAGGAATAATTTGAGTGTTTTTACAAACAAACTTCTGATTATCGTTATGCAACAATGCACCAGGAAGCAATCCTGATTCGCATAAAATCTGAAATCCATTACAAACGCCAAATACAAATCCTCCTCGGTGTGCAAATTCAATTACTTTTTCCATAATTGGCGAATAGCGAGCAATAGCTCCAGAACGCAAATAGTCACCGTACGAAAATCCCCCTGGTAATACAATGGCATCAACGCCTTGCAGATTTGTATCTTTGTGCCATAATTCAACTACTTCTTGCTCCATAATATTGCGCAACACATAAATCATGTCCTGATCGCAATTGGAACCCGGGAAAATAACAACTCCAAATTTCATTAATAAAGGTCTTTAGAATTAGTTTTATTGTTCTGATTAAAAGAAGTTTAGCTTCCTTAATAATAGGTTTTTACATTTCAAAGATATATAATTATCTCTGATAAATTATAAAATTTGAATTTATATACACGTAAATATTTGTTAACTTAGTCCGTTTAACCTTAATCTCTGATTATAAACTTTAAAAATAATCACTATGAAAATTTTTAAACCTATTTTAAAGGTATTAATCCTGTTAGTTGTACTTTTTGGACTGTTCTTAGCTTATGCATCGTTAACAAATTATAAACCTGCAGAAAAAGAACTTATTTATGAGTCTAAAGTTACCGATACTATTCCTATTGAAACCACCCTTGGATTTATGATCTGGAATATTGGTTATTGTGGGTTAAGTGACGATATGGATTTCTTTTATGATGGTGGTGTTCAGGTGCGAACATCGAAAGAAAATGTAGTGGGAAACATTAATCATAATCTTGCGTTCATACAGCAAAACGATAGTTTGGATTTTATTCTTTTGCAAGAGGTTGATGAGCATTCAAGACGCAGTTATTTTACAAACCAAATTGATAGCTTAAGTGAGCGATTAATTAATCATAAGGGATTCTTTGCAAAAAATTACGATGTTAAATTTGTTCCCATTCCTGCTCTTAATCCACTTGGACGAGTAAAATCAGGATTAAACAGTTACTCAAGGTTTTCACCAACTACAGTATTAAGATATTCCTTTCCCGGAAGTTTTGATTGGCCAGTTAGTATTTTCAATCTTGACAGATGTTTTCTTGTAATGCGTTTTCCTACTTCAAATGGTAAGGAGCTTCTGGTAATTAATACACACAATTCTGCCTACGATGATGGATCATTAAAGAAACAGGAAATGGATTATCTGAGGATATTTTTATTGGACGAATATGCCAAAGGAAATTATATTATTGTTGGAGGAGACTGGAATCAGAATCCACCGGAGCTTGACCAGAAAATTTTTGGCAAAAAGGACACAGCTAAAAGATTTGTTCTAAATCCTATTCCCACAGATTATTTACCATCGGAATGGAATTGGATCTTCGATTCTGAAATTTCATCAAACAGATACTTAAATAAACCATATGATAAAAATGAAAGTACAAAAGTTACAATTGATTTTTATCTGGTTTCGCCAAACATCGAAAAAATAGATGTGAGAGTTATAGATTTAGATTTTAAATATTCAGATCATCAACCTGTAATTTGTGTTGTAAAACTTAAATAATGATTGTCTTAGCTGTTTTTATTTAGTTACTTTTGCCCTCCAAAATACTAGTTAATGAGGGCAAGGTTTTCCATATCTTTTATTTTTCTTTCAGTTAGTTTGTTTGGAATCGAAACCAATAATATAGATTCCCTCGGTACAACCAAACTGATTCTTAAGTCTGATTTCATGAGTCAACACCTTTGGCGTGGATATGCTATGTGCGATGTTCCTACCGTTGAACCGACTCTTGAATTATCTAATAAAAATTACAAAGCAGGTATTTGGAGCGCTTTAAGCATTGATGGAAAATATTTTGAGTTTGATACGTATGTAAAGATTAGCTATTTAGGTTTTTCATTAGCCGTTTATGATTACTATTGCCCCGGATCTATTTCATCAAAACAATCATTTTTTAGTTACAAAAAAAACACAACCAAGCATACACTCGATTTGCACATTGAATATGAAAGCAAGTCGGCTATCCCGGTCAGGGTTATTCTTGCTACAATGTTTTATGGAGATGACATTAGTCTGAATACCAATAAAAATAACTACTCAACATACCTGGAGCTAGCATGTTCCTCACCTATTGATAAGATTAACCTGGAATATTTTTTAGGATTTAATCTTTTTAAAAGTTATTATGGAAATAAACCATCTATTATTAATGCAGGAATAAAATCAGCAAGCAAAATAAACATTTTAAAGAAAAAGCCAGTTAATATGCAAGCGTCAATTGTTACCAATCCTTTAATCAATCGTGTTTATTTGGTTTTTGGTTTTGGATTATAGTAACTTAATAGATTGATATGTTTTTTTGTTTCTGTTAATTACTTTTCGCGGAAAATAACTAAAAACCAAATTATCTTTTCCTTTAATTTTAAAAACAATTATTTTTTTCATAGATTTAAACTTGATTTTTATTTAACACGATTAAATAGTTATTTTTGCATATTTGTAAAACTAATTTTTACAAAAGAGCGTATTACTATTTAGTTTAAAATTTAATATTTCATGGTTTTAACCGATCAGGAAGTTAATTACTTTGTATCTACCATAAAAGGCGCATCCTTATATGACTTTAGCGAGTATTCCGAAAAATCGCTTAAACGGAGGTTACAGAAAATACTTCTTGATAACAACATGGATTTACTTGCTCTAATAAATAAAATCAAAACCAACAAAATTTTTCTTGAGCAAATAGTAAGAGATATTACTGTAAATACTACTGAGTTATTTAGAGATCCTCTGATCTGGCAGACACTAAAATACAGGATATTACCCAAGTTTTCCGAAAATAAAAATATTAATATCTGGCATGCAGGATGTTCAACGGGTCAGGAAGTATATTCCATGATGATACTTTTAAATGAGCTTAACTTACTCGATAAAGCAAAAATATTTGCGAGTGATCTGAATACAGAAGCACTGGATGCTGCTAAAAAAGGCGTTTATAAATACCGTTTTAATATTGGATATCTAGATAATTTCGATAAGGTTATTAAAGAAAACCCTTTTAATTACGATGAGTATAACGATGTTTCGTACGAAAAATATTTTAAAATTGATAAGATCTCAGATAGCATTATTATGAATGATTTTCTGAAAAAGATCCCAATCTTTAGACAACATGATCTGGTTAAAGGAGAAAATCTTTTTTTCGCTAAATTCGATCTTATATTATGCAGAAATGTTATAATCTATTTTAAATATAGCTTACAAAATAAAGTGTTTAAATTATTTTATGATCATTTATATACAAATGGGTACTTGGTTTTAGGAATGCACGAAACGATGCTTGGAGAAATTGCTTCGCGATTTGATAAAAAAGGACAAGCTTATCGTAAGAAATAATGTTTAATTTATTGCAGACTAGTGGAAATAACAAATAGATACGAATTAGGAATTGTCGATACACGAAATATCATCAAAGTGCTTGATGATGTCTACAATATTGATTTTAAAAACCATGCGCTTACATTTTTTAAACGAAGGGTGGAAAGCTTTATTAAACAATATAATTTTAAAGATACCGAGGGGTTTATTCAAAGAATTGAAAAAGATAAAGACTTTTTCGAATTGTTTATTAAAGAGATTTGTGTCGAAACAACAGAAATGTTTCGTGATCCATCTCTTTGGAGAGTCCTTAAAGATGATATTCTACCCAAAAACATTTCCAGTACAGCTAATTTTAAAATATGGATACCAGAAGTTACTTCAGGTGAGGAACTATACTCATTGGCCATTATGCTTCAAAAATTAAAGATGACCGATTATGTTCAGATAATTGGAACTAGTATTAGCGAGGGTCATCTGGAACGAATTAAAACTGGTTTTTTTGATCCTAAAAAAATCGAAACCAACGATGCAAATTATTCCCGAATATATACCGATGGGAAATTATCAGACTATTATACCCAGAAAGAAGACGGAGCTTATTGGAATACATCTCTTATTGAAAATGTTAAACTTACAAAACAAAATGTTATATTTGATGATTATCCAAAGGGTACAAAACTAATCCTTTTTAGAAATCAGATGATATATTTTAATCAGATATTGCAGGAAAGATTAATGAAAATAATGTACAATTCATTAGTCCCAGGAGGCCATTTGGTTATCGGAAACAATGAACGTATTGATTATTGGAATTCGGAAAAAGATTATGTTTTAATAAGTGATTCAGAAAGTATTTATAAAAAAAGACTATCATAATTAGCATGTATAAGGCAGTAGTAATAGGTGGATCAGCAGGTAGTTTTCAGGTAATAACCCGAATATTAAATTCATTACCTAAAAATTATCCTCTACCTGTACTTCTGAGTTTACACAGATTGAAGCATGTAAGATCTGGCTTTGTCGAAGCATTATCTATTAAATCGGCAATTGAAGTAACTGAGCCATTTGATAAAGACACGATTAAACCTGGAAAAGCGTATCTTGCTCCTTCAAATTATCATATGTATATCGAATTAAACAAAAAAATTGCATTATCAACAGAAGAGCCTGTAAATCATTCAAGACCCTCAATTGATTTAACTTTCGAAACTGCTGCTCAAGCTTATCGCGATAAATTAGTTGGCATAATTCTATCTGGAGCTAATAGAGATGGCGCTTTTGGTTTAAAAAAGGTAAAACAACTCGGTGGTCTTACAATTGTTCAAGATCCAAATGAATGTCAGGTTAAAACAATGACTGAAGCATCCTTGAAATTAACACAGGTTGATCATATATTTACAACACAGCAGATAATTAATTTTTTGCTAAGCTTAAAGTGATTTTATTAAAATGGGGTATTTAAAAAAATATAAGATTTTTGCTTTATTCGCGCTTATGATTCATATAGCACTGTGTTACTTATTGTTTATAAATACGCATAGAATATTAATACAGAATAATAATATAGAAGATGTTAATAAGATTTATATCCTCATTGCACTTATTTTAGTTTCTGGAGTAGCTCTTTTTATTTTAGCTATTCATATAACCAAGATAAAAGAGATTAAGGGTTTTTACCAGGATGCCAATGATTCCGAAGAAGAAAATTTAAACGATGAAACTAAGGTTCAAGAAAAGAAAGAAGAAAAATTTGAAGATATTGATATTGAGCATTACCTAAAAAAGATACTTCCGAAAGACAGTTCAAAATTAACTGCAATAAAGTTTACAGAAAAGATACTTAGCAATTTTGCTAAGGAGTTTGATATTGTTCAGGGCTTGTTTTTTATTCGTAAAAAGGGAAGTAACGATTTTAATATTTCAGGCAAATATGCATATTTTGGAGAGACCGATCCACCAGAATTTAAAATTGGAGAAACTCTTTCGGGTCAAGCCGCATTTAATAAAACAATTTTATATGTGAACGAAATACCAGAAAACTATGTTACTATACTTTCTGGATTAGGAAGTAGTTCTCCTAGGTTTTTATTAATAATCCCCATAGTTTTTAATAATGAAACAATTGCAGTAATTGAATTGGCTTCTTTTAAAGAAATAAAAAAAGGCTGGAACAAATTATTCGAAGAAATAGCGCTAAAAATTGGTGAAGCATTAATTAAATACTTAGAGTAAATATAGTATGTCTAATAGAAATCAAAATATTAATTTAATTTCTTACAACGATATTCTCATTGGAGCAGGAGTTTCATTAGCCATACCTGTTTTTGCTTGGATTATTGATATTATAATTAATAATTATCCCATTACTTCTTCTCTGCTTAAGGAAATCCATATTAAAAATCCAATTCTTTATATTATTGATTTTTTACCAATTATAATTTCAATAATTATTTATTTATATACACGAAAACGCGAAAAGGATAAAAAGCAATTTCAGAAAATAATTGAACAAAGAGATGCCGATATTAATCGGAATGCCATCTTTGCAAAACAGATTGGTGAAGGTAAATATGATGTAAAATATAATATTTTAGATAAAAACGATATTCTAGGCAAGTCACTTATTGTTATGCGCGATAATTTACTTGCCAATAACCAAAAAGAGAAAGAAGAGAATTGGATTTCAGATGGAAAAGATATTATTCAAAATATTTTACGTATCCGAAACAATATAAATACCTTAGCTTATGATGTTATTGTTCAGCTAATCAAATATATTGATGTTTTACAAGGAGCTTTTTATGTGTACGAAGAAGAATCCGAAAAGCTAGTAAATATAGCTACTTATGCCTATAACAGGCGCAGATATATTAATCAGGAATTTAAAATAGGACATGGATTAATTGGACAATGTGCTTATGAAAAGGATATCGTTTACCGAACCGAAATCCCAAGTGATTATGCTACAATTACATCTGGGATTTTGGGCGATAAAAAACCTTCAAGCATACTTATTGTACCCCTTATTACTGAAGAGAAACTTCAAGGTGTATTAGAGTTTGCTTCAATTAAAAATGAATTTTCTGAAATTACAATTGTTTTTCTTAAAGAGCTGGGCGAAATAATTGCCCGTACTCTTTATAACCTGAAAATGAATCAGAAAACAGAAAAACTTTTGCAAGAATCTCAGCAAATGACCGAAGAACTTAAAGAGAATGAAGAAGAACTTCGACAAAATGCTGAGGAAATGAGAGCTACACAGGAAGAACTCGAGATATCTAATCGAAAACTGGGAGCTCAAATAAAGGAAGTTGAAAATGCACAAAAAAGATTACACTCATTATTAGAAAATGCTTCTGAGGTTATTTCAATCTACGATAATGAATTAAAGCTTAAGTATCAAAGTCCATCTGTTTATAAAATTCTTGGGTATACACCAGAAGAAATGATGAGTGGAAAAGACATGGACAGGCTTACAGCTAAAGGCGAGGCAGCCATGAAAGAAATGTTTGATTTATTGCTTAGTGATTCAGACACTCCAAGAACCATTCAGTATACATATATTAAAAAGGACGGAAAGAAAATTCATATTGAGACAACCGGCCGTAATTTATTGCACGATTCAGCAATAGATGGAATAATTCTTAATTCGCAGGATATTACTGAGCGTAAACGAGCCGAGAAGGAAGAGAGAATGAAAAGTAAAATGCAGTCCTTATCTGAAAACAGTTTGGATCTGATTTTACGAATGAATACTAAGGGTCAATTTTTTTATGCAAATCCTATTGTTGAAGATTTTATTGGAGTTAAATCTCGTGAAGTAATAAACTCACGATTAGAAGATTTATCTATAGACGAATCCTTGGTTAATTTCTTTAAAGATGCTATACGTCATATCCGAAAAACAAACCAGAAACTTAATCAGGAAATAACGATTACTTCTCTCTCAAAAGGACAGAGGATTATGAGCTTTAATGCAATACCTGAATTTAACGAGAATGAATTGGAGACCGTTCTTTTTGTTGGTCATGATATTACCGAAGCCAAACAAATTGAAATGGAGATAAAAGAAAAGAATAACAAAATAAACGAAAGTATAAATTATGCACAGCGCATACAATCATCTATTTTACCAAGCAATACTATAATTCAGGAATATTTACCAAATTCTTTTATCTTTTATCTTCCGCGGGATGTTGTAAGCGGTGATTTTCCTTGGTTCTTTAAAAAGGAAGATATTATTTATATAGCAGCGGTCGATTGTACAGGTCACGGAGTTCCAGGTGCGCTGTTATCGTTTATTGGATATTTTCAACTCAATAATATTGTCGATCACGATGTGAATTATACCGCCGGTCAAATACTCGACAAATTGCATTTTGGGGTTCGTACAACCTTAAAGCAAGATAGGGTTGATGCCGAGGCCAGAGATGGTATGGATATTGCTTTAGTTCGTATCGATTTTAAAAAGAAAGAACTCCAATTTTCGGGAGCTCATAGACCATTATTTCTTTTAAGAAAAGATGAATTATTAGAATATAGGGGAAATAGGAAAGCTATCGGAGGTATACCCCATAGAAAAAAAGCAGAAAATGATTTTGAAAATCATTTGGTCGAATTTAAAAAAGGAGATAAAATTTTCTTCTTTTCAGATGGTATGCCCGATCAGGTGGGTGGTCCGGATGATAGAAAATACTCATCACAACGAATACGTGATAATATTTTGGGAAATAAAGATCTTACAATGCAACAATATAATAGTTTATTTGCTAATGACTTTAAAAAGTATAAAGGCAAAAACAAACAAATTGATGATGTGTTATTAATTGGTATAGAATTTTAAATTTTTAATTAACTTTAATAAATATTAATTTTGCAACCTATGGACAAAAGTAATGTAAAAGGCTTTCTTGAGTTTGTATACGATTTTTACCGGTCAATGAAGGCTCACGAGATTACTTTGGTGTACGAAGGTGAAATTACTCACCAGATTACCAAAGCATTTACTTCTCTTACTGAATCAAATATGGCTAAAGAGTCAGAATCAAATTCAGTGCAGAAGAAAGTTTTCCATGTTATGGTTGAATGCCTGCAAAATATAAGTAAACATGCTGATTCTTTTGGATCAGATGATTTCTTATTTGCCGGCAGAGGTATTTTTATGGTAAGTAAAGGAAAAAACGATTATCATGTTACAACCGGTAATGTAATAGAAAATGATAAAATCGAAGAACTTACCGAAATGCTTGACCATATTAACAGCCTTGATAAAGATGGCTTAAAAGATCTTTATAAAAATCAGATGAAAGAAGGCAGACTCTCTGAAAAAGGAGGTGCAGGATTAGGTTTTATCGATATTGCCCGTAAAACAAGCAATAAGCTAGATTACCATTTTCTGCCTATTGACGAAGGAAGTTCATTCTTTCTTTTAACTTCATCTATTTCTAGAATTGCTTAATAAAATAATTATTATAATATGGAAGTAATAAAGATTAAAGGTACTGATGATACTCCAACTGTAATTCTTGATAAAGAAAACGGAATATTTGAAATTTCGGGAAGATCTCTTCCTGAAGATGTTACTACCTTCTATGAGCCTATTTTAAGTTGGCTCGATGACTACCAGGAAGAAGCTAATGCAAAAACAGTTTTTTCTTTTAAGTTGGTATATTTCAATACAGCATCATCAAAGTTAATACTTGATATATTAATGAAACTCGAAGATATGCACGAAAACGGCAAAGAGATTCTTATTAAGTGGTTTTTTCCTGAAGATGATGAAGATATGCAGGAAGCAGGCGAAGAATATGCCGATATTGTTGATGTTCCTTTTGAACAGGTTAGTTACAATTTATAGAATTCTTCTGTAACAAGAGTTTCATAAATATTTTAAGGTATGAGTGAGGAAATTTTAAAAGCTCTGATGCAACTATTTGCTTTAATTGTTAAGCAAGATGAAGGAGTTGAATCAAATGAGAGAGAATATGTCGAAAATTTCTTAACTCAGCAGTTAAATACCGAAGCTGTTCCTGAATATATGGCCTTGTTTGATGAAATGGCTGGAATATCAGAAAATGACAAAGAAGAAAAAGAAGGAAAACCAGACAAGGTAAAACTAACATCTGTTAAAGATTCAGTTAGGATTCTTGGTATTTGTAAAAAAATTAATAAAACATTAACCCAAAAACAAAAGGTTATTGTTTTGGTTAGGCTTTTTGAGTTGATTAATGCTGATCGCAAATTTTCTGAGCAGCGAATGGCTATTATAAATACAGTGGCCGAAGTTTTTAAACTTACCAAGGAGGAATTTATTAGTATTGAGAGTTTTGTTATTAATAACGAAGTTGATAAACTCGATTTTTCAACTAATTTAATTATTTCTGACAAAGAAATAACGTGTAAAGAAGCCAAGCTTATTAAAATTGAATCACTTGATGGTAGTATAGTTATACTTCAAGTAAAAAGCGTTGATCTCTATTTTATGAGATATACCGGACAGGAAGATGTATTTCTTAATGGACTTCCGGTTAATTATAAACGAATCTATCTTTTTGCATCCGGGGGAACAATTAAATTACCCAAAGGCAAACCAATTTATTACAGTGATATTGTTGCTCACTATCTGGCCGATTCAACATCTATTAAAATTTCTTTCTCCGTTAATAATTTAAATTTTGTATTCCCAAATGGAGGCATAGGATTACGAGATATTAATTTTTCTGAGGATCAGGGCAAACTCATTGGATTTATGGGTGCCAGTGGTGCGGGAAAAACAACCTTGTTGAACGTTCTTGCTGGATTAAATACTCCAACAAGTGGTGAAGTTCTTATTAATGGGATAAATCTGCATACCGAAAGGGAAAAGCTTGAAGGCGTTATCGGATATATTCCGCAAGACGACTTGTTGATCGAAGAACTTACCGTTTTCCAAAACCTTTATTATAACGCTAAGTTATGCTTTAACAATAAATCAGAAGAAGAAATAGTAGCATTAGTAGATAAAACATTAACGAATCTTGGCTTACACGAAAGAAAAGATCTTAAAGTTGGTTCACCACTTAATAAAATGATAAGTGGAGGACAACGAAAGAGATTAAATATAGCACTCGAATTAATTCGTGAACCATCTATACTTTTTGTTGACGAACCAACATCAGGATTATCCTCGCGTGACTCAGAAAATGTTATGGACCTTTTAAGAGAATTGGCTCTAAAAGGCAAATTAATCTTTGTGGTTATTCACCAACCTTCATCAGATATCTATAAGATGTTTGATAATATGATGATTCTGGATACCGGTGGACACATGATTTATTATGGTAATCCGGTTGAGGGTGTGATGTACTTTAAGCGTTTGGATGCTCAGATTAATAGCGAAGTTGGCGAATGTCCTACCTGTGGTAATGTAAATCCAGAACTCATATTTAATATTATCGAAGCAAAGGTTGTTGATGAGTATGGAAAATATACTATAAAGCGAAAAATTACCCCTCAAAAATGGGAAGAAAACTTTAAAGGAAATATTAAATTACCTGTTGTTCATGAAGTTACTGAGGCCCCGGAATCTACCCTAAGGATTCCATCATGGATAAAACAATTAAGCATTTATACCGTTCGTGATTATCTGTCCAAAATAAGTAATAAACAATATATAGCCCTAAATCTCCTTGAGGCCCCTATTTTGGGTTTTATTCTTTCATATATTATACGATATATTGCAGATCCTGATTCAAAAGTTTACATATTCCGTGAAAACGAAAATATTAGCATCTATATTTTTATGTGTTTGATTGTATCCCTTTTTCTGGGACTTACAATAAGTGCTGAGGAAATTTTCCGCGATAGGAAAATATTAAAACGCGAAGCATTTTTAAATTTAAGCAGATCTAGTTATTTAGTATCGAAAATATTTATTTTGTTCACTATATCAGCTATTCAGGCGTTTTTATTTATAATTTTAGCGAATTATATTTTAGGGGTACGTGGAATGTTATTCGAATATTGGTTTGCACTATTTACAACAGCTGCTTTTGCCAATATGTTAGGATTGAATATTTCGGCAACATTTAATTCTGCAGTTACAATATATATTCTTATACCGCTATTAATGATCCCTATGATGATTCTAAGTGGAGCTATGTTCCCCTTCGACAAAATGAACCGTACTGTTGGAAGTATTGATAAAGTTCCCTGGATTGCTGAAATAATGCCTACAAAATGGTCATACGAAGCATTAATGGTAAATCAGTTCAGGAATAACGATTTTCAAAAAAATTTCTATGAAATAGAGAAACGTGAAAGCACTGCAGATTTTAAGAACGTTCATATACTTCCAGAATTAAAGAAAAACCTTACATTTATTGAAGATAACTGGCTTAAATTTGATGAACCTGAGATTAAAATAGAAATTAATGAATCGTTACGATTGTTAAAAAAAGAGTTAGGAAAGGAGCAAAACAGAACAGGGTTACCTTTTGAGTCTTTGCACCAGCTCGACACAAGTTTGTTCAACGAAATTATTATGGGTAAAACATCCGAATATATTCAGCAACTTGAGTTGCATTATTCTACCATGTTTCAAAAAGCAACGAATGAAAAGGAAAACATAATACGATATTTATTAAAAACAAATCCCGAATTGTATAATAAAAAAAGAGCCAATTATCATAATGAAAGTGTTGAAGATCAGGTAAAAAAGAGGTTTGAGAAAAATAAAATGCTGAGATACAAAGATGAATTAATTCAACAAATTGATCCGGTTTATAAAGACCCCGATGTTGAAGGGTATTTAAATTTCAGGGCACATTTCTTTGCCCCACAAAAATATTTTGCAGGCAAATATCGTGATACGTATTGGTTTAATATGATGTTTATTTGGGTTTTAACTCTGTTTTTCTATGTTACATTGTATTTTGAGATACTTAAAAAGACGTTGTCTTTACCCGAATATGTTCGGTTTAGAAAATAAAATTTCTTGATATTGATTATTTTTATATCTTTATAGCATATGTTAAATTTGCATAAATTGGTAAATCAACTTAGATATATGTTTAAAAAATTGATTTATATATTTATTCTCTTTCTTATTTTTTCATCATGTACAAAATGTAAAAACGAGAATAAAGGAAACTTTTCTGAAGAATTTAATATCCCTGATTCTGTAATGTATGACGGTGATTTAGCTATTTCAGAAGCAGCAATTAATGATATTGTTCAAAATATCTCTTCTCCAGTTGAAATGGCTGCCCTTATTAAAAGCCTGGGAGTTCCGTTTTCAAAAGATTATTTGGCCACAACAGATTACGTTGACAGTTATACCACAAGTTTTAAAAAAGCTATTGGATTAGGTGTTTTTGGTGCTGACCTTGGATATTTAAACATGTATAATAAAACCGGGTCAGTTATTGATTATATCTCCGCTATTAAAACCCTGGCCGATGGAATTCATGTTGGACAATTTTTTGATTTTACCACATTAAAGAGATTAGCTACTAATAATCAAAACCTTGACTCATTAATGTATATTTCGGTTCAGAATTTTAACCAAATGGACCGATATTTGAGAGAGAACAAAAGAAGCAGTTTGAGTTCTTTGATTATTGCAGGGGTTTGGGTTGAAGGAATGTATCTGGTTGGTGAGGTTGCAAGGAAAAACCCGAGTGCTGAATTAAGAGAGAAAATTGGAGAGCAAAAAATCATTTTAAGTAATTTGATGATTATTCTTAAAAACTATCAAAAGGATCCGAACTTCAAAGAATTAATTGATGATTTAAATGAGATTCAGGATATGTACAAAAATGTAATAATTACGTACGAGAAAGGAGAGCCTGAAATGGTTGAGGAAGACGGAATGCTGGTTATTAAACAAAACGACAAACAGTTTATTGAAATATCAAACGAATTAATGGTTAAAATTATTAATAAAACTGCTGCTGTACGCAATAAAATAATACAATTGTAAATATGAGAAATAGCTATCTAATAGTCGCTTTATTTGCAATTTTCATTCTGAACAATAATTCAGCTAAGGCGCAATCAGGTCAGGAACTGGTTGATTTATGCAACATTATTGCCGATGACGCGACTTACTTGAAAGATTTTCAAGTTAAACTCGATGCTGCAAAACCAGGCGAAGAAAAGCCAAACATGAAATTTTCGGTGGTATTAAGTAAAAGTACTCAATATCGATTTTCTATATGTAATTCTAAAGATTATCCTGGCAAGGCAATTGTTTCATTGTATGATAATAACCGATTATTAGGTACAAACTATTTAGTTGCTACTGGTAAAAATTATCCATCATTTGACTTTAAATGTCAATCGACTGGGGTTTACCATATTTTTATCGATTTTAGAGAGGGCGAACAGGGATTAGCCGTGGTTCTTCTTTCGTTTGTCCAAAAGCTTTAACAAATCAAAAACAATATACTATAAGGCTCATTTTAATTTAAATGGGCCTTTATTTGTATGTAAATGCTACAAAAATAAATACAAAACAGGATTATATTCAGGAATGTTTTATTTCGCACCGAATAAAAATACTCTGTAAAAAGAAATGAAACCGGAATTGAAACGATGTAGATTATTTCAATTGAACCTCTTTTAAATACTGAAAAAACAAGCACTCCAATTAGAAAATACCACCAATTAATTTCAAAATACTTACGTGTTTTAATTTTCTTGCTCTGGTAATTACCAATTAATTTAAAACTTGAGATAATGATAAAAATCAATAAAAATGATAGAAAGATATAATAAGGATAGTCGGGCTGAACAAATTTTTCGACCTGCGTTAGCTCTGCAAAAACAAAATTAAGTAAAAGAGAGTTGTTTTGTTCGGGCATAAAAACAAAATAGAAAACAAAAAGAAAAAACAAGGGAGTTAAGAAGCCCAGCAGCGCGACAATCCATTCGCGTATATTGAATGTTCGTAAGATGATAAGTGAAATAAACAAAAGCACTAAAAAATAGAGAAAAGGAATCCAAACAAGGCCGGCTAGTGCAATAAAGAACCCCGATAAATATATTTCATTTGAGGCATACTCTAACCGGTAAGTACGGAAAATAAAATCAATAGCAAAAAACAGAAAAAATCCACCAATTAATGCAGGAGATAAATGCTGAACGAGTATCATGCTTCCTGAAATAATGATGTAAAAAAAAGCAGGAAGGAAAGTTCGATTATTTATTAGGATAAACTTTTTATTAAAACCAACCAATAAAAACCCCTGAGTTATTGCTAATACAAACGGGAAAATGATACATAGATACTTGTTGGAACTAAAAAGCTTAAAAACAAATGAATAAATTGGCATTTCATTGACAACCTGCAATGAAACGGGAACCGGTTCTAAGGTTGCCAGCATATATTTTTATTTTAAATCAAACCCAATATCTTTTCTAAAGTACTTTCCAGAAAATTCAATTATTTTAGCATTTTTAAGGCTTTTTTCAAGGGCATCAAATATGGTTTTACCATAAGAGGTAATTGCTAAAACTCTTCCCCCATTTGTAACTATTTCTGAATTTTCTGTTTTTGTCCCGGCATGAAATAATAATGAATCAATAACCAGATTAAGATTACTGATTTTTTTCCCATTTTCGTACTCACCAGGGTAACCACCCGAAACTAGCATGATAGTTGAGACTGCTCTTGAATCAATTTCTAGTATTGATTGGTTAAGAGTTCCTTTACCTGCATGAATCAGCAATTCAAGCAAATCTGATTTTATACGAGGAACAACAACCTCTGTTTCCGGATCGCCCAATCGAACATTATATTCAATAACGAAAGGCTCATTATCCACTTTTATTAATCCAAAGAAAATAAAACCTTTGTAATTTATTTTATCTTTCTGAAGACCTACAATGGTTGGAATAATTATTTTATCCTCAATTTTTTTCATAAAAATCTTATCGGCAAAAGGTACCGGTGAAACAGCACCCATGCCACCCGTATTAAGACCTGCATCGCCTTCGCCAATTCTTTTATAATCCTTTGCTTCAGGTAAAATTTTATAGGATTTACCATCAGTTAAAGCAAAAACAGATAATTCGATTCCTTTAAGAAACTCCTCAATTACAACCTTACTACTTGCCTGACCAAATTTGCCGTTAAGCATTTCTTTAAGCGTTTCTTTTGCTTCGTTTAAATCATCCAAAATAATTACACCTTTTCCCGCAGCTAATCCGTCAGCTTTTAATACGAAGGGCGCTTTTAGTGTTTCAAGAAATGCAAATCCCTCATTTAAACGATCTTTTGAGAAAGACTGGTATTTTGCTGTAGGAATATTATGTTTTATCATAAAATGCTTGGCAAAATCTTTGCTTCCTTCCAACATTGCGCCTGCTTTTTGAGGACCAATTACGGGAATGTTTTTAAGATCGGTATCTGATAGAAAAAAATCATGAATTCCATCGACTAATGGTTGCTCGGGGCCAACTAAAACGAGATTGATGTGATTGTTTAGTACAAATAACTTTATTTCGTCGAACGTTGAAATGTTAAGTCTTATGTTTTCTCCAAAGGTTGAAGTACCCGCATTGCCAGGAGCAATAAAAAGCTTTGTTAATAAAGGGCTTTGTGACAATTTCCATGCCAGTGCATTTTCTCTACCTCCAGAACCAATAAGCAAAACATTCATAAAATCATATTTTTTTATTTCGTTGTAAACTTATAAAATCTTGGTTATTTTCTGTGAACTTTTATAAAAAAAGAAATAGATCATTTTAAGATGGCGAGATTTAAAATGGATTCTTAAAGGATTGATCAGGTAAAAAATACCAGTGGTGCAAATTTTGATTTTTCTTCTTTTCCGGTAACAGTTATATCCATGCATTGTAACCAGGCATGAGCTATTATTTTATCCGGATTTTCTTTGGCAACTCCAAGATAAATGGTTGATGGAATATTTCGTTTTTTTAATAAATATTTTGCAGTTAATGCCCGAGCAAGGCATTTAATCCTCCATGGAAAATAACGTTTAACACGAAGCATGGCTTTTTCGATTTTCTTAACCATTAAGATTAGCTCAGTATTTGTTTTGGTTGTTGCAACAGCACCCTTAACTCCCAGCCATCGGCTATACCATTTGAAAGGTAAAAGGGAAATAATGACACTAAAATAAGTACCTATAAAACCTGCCTTTAAGAATAAAGATCGTTCTGAATGATAAATCTGAAAAAACCGGTTAAGTTTTGCGGACATAAGAAATCCTATTCGTTGGAATGAATAACAAGTTGTTTATCAGAAAGTTGTTTTATAAACTCCAGTGTATCTGTTTCGCACTGGTTTTTAGGAACATCAAACTCATCCAGCAGAATTTCGATTAATTTATTTATTTGAATTGGTTTTTCGATTAGCTCCCATATTCGGTTGCCCACCGCATCGAGGCCAAAGTATTCGCCAGTTTGGATATTCATCATAACCCGTTCACTATCTATTTGGCTAGAAACTAATTCCGGATTTCGACTAATTATCGATTGCAAACTAAGTGGTTTCATTATGGTTTATTTAGAACAAATATAAGCATTTAAACTGAAAAAATATGAGCAGAGATTTATTGCATGGGACAGTCTTATTAATATTGTTTAAATTGACTTATAATAATTTAGTTTAATAAATAAAGGTTTAAATAGAAGAATAAACAAAACTCGTTGAGCATTGTTTATTATAAAGTTTAGGCTTTTTATGTTTAAATGCTTAATTTTATGGTAATAAGGAGATTTGTTCTGCTTTATTTACAAATAAACCAATATTGATGATGAACAACGATTTTTGCATTATTAATATATGGTATATTGTTGTATCTTTGCAGATTAATTGGTATTGATTAAAACAAAAAAGCATTTTTCTCGTAAAAAGGATATAACTTGGATTATGTTTTGTAGGTAGGTTCTAATTGGAAAGTTAAAAAATTACAGATATGAAAAAATTTATGATTGTTAGGTTAGTTTTAGTTGCAGCCATTATAGTTATTGGTATGCAAGTAAAAGCACAGGTGGCGATAAATGCTGATGGTTCTGCGCCTGATGGTTCTGCAATGTTGGATATAACAAGTACAAATAAAGGAATACTTATTCCACGAGTTGCTGATGCAACTGCAATATCCTCACCGGCAACAGGATTGTTAGTTTATCAAACTGTTGAACCAGTGGGGTTCTATTATTTTAATGGTACATTGTGGGCCCAAATTAATAATGTTTGGGCTTCTTCAGGAAGTAATATTAGTTATTCTTCTGGATCAGTTGCAATTGGAACCTCTGGACCAAATGGATCTGCAATTCTAGATTTAACAAACGCATCAAATAAGGGCCTTTTAATACCTACAGTTGCTGATGTTTCTTCAATTTTAT
>JFJP01038029.1_pt1 | contig 24313 bp, 15 predicted proteins | sample 431651 | NCBI WGS metagenome assembly JFJP01 (sample SAMN02602958, study PRJNA72255) | Microbial mat metagenome, whole genome shotgun sequencing project. | biome: fresh water; feature: sink hole; material: water; isolation source: purple microbial (photo- and chemosynthetic) mats found in...
ATAATTAAAAGTGCTTTAAAATCCATTCCACCCCATGTTAATCCATCAAATCCGGCAACGGTAAATGGTTTCCTGAGGCCATACATGCAGGCATAAGTGAGAAAAGCAATCAAACTGATGTATATGGTTTGAATTATACTGTTTCTTCGCGTTAACCAGGCGGTGATAGGGTGGGGTTGGAGCATATTCGGGGATAAAGGGTTTAATGGTTCAAGGGTAGATCCCTCCTAAATCCTCCCCGCGGGGGAGGACTTGAGGGATGAAGTATTTTAGTATTTTAGCAATTGATTATAATTAGTAATATTGTGGTTCAAGGGTTCAAGCGCTAACCTCGTTACATCTTACATTTAATTAGTTAATCGTAAATCGTAACACTTTGGCTGTCTTCGGGGGGTCGGCTTCGCTCACCCACCTTCAGCCTCCGTCACTCAGTGTAAGATCGTAACACATCGGCTACGCTCAGTGTAATATCGTACATCGTCATTCGTATATCGTACCTCGTAAATCCAACATCCCAAATCACTTCTGCTGCTCTTCCAGCCTCCAATTTTCCTGTTCTTTACTTTCGCGTTTCATATCCTTCATGTCATCCATATCCGGACTATTTTTAAGTTCTTTCCAATCGAATTTTTCATCAAAGGGATCTAATGCTTTTTGCGGATCGAAAAAGCGAACATCCACCGGCAAAGCGTTATAAGGTGTAAAATCAGGCTTATCAGTAAACATATCGGCAAAATCAGTAGCTCCGGCGTCGTATTGATTCAGGTAAGGGATTCCAAGGATGTTCCAGTAGGTTTTAAAAATGCTTCCAAAGCTTGAATGAACGTGACCTACATAATTTTTCTTAGCGTAAGGTGAGATTACCATCAGTACACTGCGATGGGCATCAATGTGATCCACACCTCCCTGAGCGTCATCTTCGGTAATTACGATCAGCATATTCTTCCAGTAAGGTGTGTGCGACAAGAACTCAACTATGCGCCCGACAGCCAGGTCGTTATCAGCCATGTAGCTTTCGCGGTATGGAAATCCTGCTTCAGGTCTTTCATCGGCTCCATGATCGTTTGGCAATATTACGGTTAGCATCTGAGGCATTGTGGCTTTCCCGCTGCCCCATTTTTCGTTAAATTCTTTTTGAAAAATATCAACCCTGAACTGATCGGGAATTGCCATATTATAAGTTGGATATTGATAGGATGTACGGCTCCAAAGCGGGGCAGGCATAGGGTAATTTGCAAAATGTTTGATGCCTCCATATTTGTACGTATCCTGGTAATCGCCAGGTTCGAACATCACCCCGAAACCGAAATTGTAATAGTTTTTATTGTGACGTGTCAAATGGTCCCACATAGAACCTGCCTCGTTATAATCTTCAGGATAAATGGCTCCTGCGGCACCGGTAAATCCAAGGTTGCCGGGAGCATTGGAACTATCGCGGTATTCGCGGTTGCCACCGTAATTAGCCGGAGTTGTTGCCTCTACCCATTCATTCGGATACGTATTGGCCAGCCAGCGATGCCCGTCGGCCGAAACGTCAGAATCCACATAAAAGTTATCGCTTATGGCAAATTCCTTGGCCAGGTTCAGATGGTTCGGCATTACTGTTGCATTTTCAACTTTTTCCGTCTTTTCCCGATTGGTAAAAGTGGCATTGGCACCATAACGCGTAAGAGTTGAATCGCCGTCTCCGTTTTTAATCTGACCGAAAATTTCATCATAGGTCCGGTTCTCTTTCGATATAAAAACAATGTGTTTTATAGGGGATTCTTTCTGCCCGGGGAAGAGTGGAACCGGATTATCCTTGCGCCAATCGAATTTTTGGGAATTCACGGGATTTATTTCAAAATTATTAGATACAACCTGTTTTGAGTACAACTGAAGTTGCTCATCGTTCGGAATATCAATTACTTCCACGGTTCCTTTCATCAGGCTGCCAATATAGCTGCCTTCGGAACCAACTTTATACGCACTTCCTCCGTTCGGTCCGCTACCAAAGCCTTTTGCATTTGAAACAACGAGGCTTTTTCCATCGGTTGATACTTTTAGCTTTGCAGGAAACCACCCGGTTGGAATATGGCCTATTACCTTAAGCGTAGCCACATCAATTACACCCACGGCATTAATACCTGATTCAGCAACATACACTCTTTTTTCGTCAGGTGAAACAGCAAGTCCAAAAGGAATTATTCCTCGTAACGATGCAAGTGCTGGTTCTGGATTTAATTTGATATTTGTAACAATTTTCTGATTCCGGCCGTCGAGAACAGTGATATTATCGTTGGTGCCGTTGCTGATAAAGATATAGCTTCCTGCTGCTACAATCGAATTAGGACTTGAACCGCCAACGGCAGGTATTCCTTCAACCATCTGCCCGATCAGGAAACCCGTTTTTATTTTCGAGATTATCACCGGCAGGGTAGGGATTTTTACATCAACAGCCCAAACAGAGAAGGATTCATCCGAATTTAACGGACCTAAGGCCGGCACCTGAATAGTATCGTTCGAAATTCCATTTACAGATTCGTCGGAACCATAAGCATAAACAGGTGAATCAACAACGCTTTTCTTCCATTCACCGTTTTTCTTTTTTTTGATATATCCATACTGATACATTCCAACATTAGCTACATATACCGTTTTTTCATCTTTTGAAAGTGCGATACCGAAAGGATACCTTCCAACAGGCGTGTTTGAGATAACTACTCTCTTTTCGAGATCTATCGCTATCAGCCTGAAGCCAATCTGATCAACGGCATAAAGTAACTTTCCGTCACGGCTAATTATCATATCGCCAATATAGCCATGCGAATAGTCAGCATTCTTGTTTTTGGAAGAACAGTCAATCGATCCTTTTCCAACTCCTGTTGCAATATCGAAAATATAGACCTTGTTCGCTTGTCCGCCGGCCACATACACCAGTTTATTGTCGGGCGAAATGGCCAAACCCATAAATACGGATTCCAGTACACCTTTGTCTCCGGCAGGCGAAGGCGGAACCTGTTGTATTTCAGGATTCCCGGAATTAAGGTCACGTAAAATGGTTATCGAAATTGGATTTGTTCCTGAATTGGCTGTTATAGCAATATTTCCATCGTTGCTTAATACCAGGCCGTAAGGATGTGGGGCAACAATGTAGCTCTTTCCGGCTGGAGTAAGAAGCCGGCCATTTGGGATAACCGATGTTCCTTGTTTATTGATTTGAGTAAAACTACTGCCAGCTGGCGCCGAAATCACATTGTCGGTTTGCTGAGCGTTGAGTTTTGCTGTGAAAAACAGAAACAGTAATATGTAGATGATAATTTTCATGTTTTTTGAAGGTTTATTGCTCTTTGTAAAATATGTTCTTTTGTGAATCCGCCTGTTTATAAAAGCGATTTTTAATCCGGTGAAACTACGTCCGGCATGTTAATTCAGGATTAAGCGGATTTTAAATTTCGGATTTTCTAAAAATCTGTTAAATAAATTTTATAAAATCAGGGTGTTATTCGTGTGTGTTTTTCGAATACCTCTGTTAGTATGGAAATGGCTTTTCTCAATTCCCCGCGGCTAATTGTGAGTGCTGGTGATAGCTGTAAAACATTTCCCTGTGAAACCTTAAAACTCAAGCCAAGCCGCATGCAATCGTACATAATTTTTTCGGCATCTGCAGTTGCCTTTTCTTTTGTTTTCTGGTCTTTTACCAGTTCAATACCCCATAGAAGTCCAATCCCTCGCACATCACCGATTAAGTGAAAATTTTCTTTCAGAATATTGAGTTCAGAATTCATCCACAATCCATCAATTTCAACTTTTTGCAGCAGATTCTCATTTTCAATAAAGTTTATGGTTGCCAGTGCAGCAATGCTTCCAATCGGGCTTTTTTCATGCGTGTAATGGCCCAGCGATATGTTTTGAGCAATGTTGTAGCTGTCGCGGGCAATAATAGCCGCCATCGGGATTATTCCTCCTCCTAATCCTTTTCCAAGGCATAAAATATCTGGTTCGATACCAAAATGCTCAAAAGCAAACATTTTTCCGGTTCGACCCAGTGCAATCGGAATTTCGTCCAGGATGAGAAGAACATTGTGTTTTGTGCAAATCTCGCGGACTCGTTGCCAATAAGCCTTGGTTGGTAATTGTACATCGGTATTCCGGACGGTTTCAATCAGAAATGCGCCTATATCACCCTCTTTTTCAATTACATATTCCAGGTAATTGGCATAGCTTAGTTGATCATCCTCTGCTGAACCAAAGATTCCCCTATAGGTTGTTGGGGGCGGAATATGTACAATGCCTGGCATCATCGGCCCCATGTTTTGTTTGAAAACGGCTTCGCCTCCCGCAGAAATAGCATCAAGCGAAGCACCATGAAACGAATCCCAGAGTGAAACCAACTTATGTTTTCCTGTCACCACCCGGGCTAGTTTTATAGCCATTCCAATTGCGGAGGTACCTCCTGGAGCAAACAGGCTGCGGTTGAGATCGCCGGGTAACAGGCTGGCTAACTTTTTAGCAAGTTCAACCGCGGGTTGGTTGGTATACCGGCGCGGGGAAAACGATAATTTTTGCAATTGTTGGGTAACTTGTTCGATTAAATAATCGTTTCCATATCCCAATTGATGAACATTATTTCCATGAAAATCAAGCATCTGCCTTCCCGAAAGGGTTTGCACCCAGCTTCCTTTGCAGTTGTACAATACATCCAGGCATGGACTCGACATGGACTGATGCAGGAAATAACGGGCATCATCCGCCAAAACTTGCAGCGTTAGCGGATCGGTAATTTGATCATTCCATTTGTGGCGTTCTTCCGAAATGTTTATGTCTCCTTCGGTAAGATGATTTATATTTTCCATGACAATTATTCGAAGGCATTAGACATTATTTCTGATGTAAAGTGCTATTAACAATTATTCCAGTACCTTGCTTGAAGTCTTATAAAAGAGACTGCCTGAATAAAAAACATCAGGCAGCCCTTTCCCAATCAATCAATTAACCAACCAAATTAATCAATCTAACCTATTTTATAACCCACATCTCGGAGTTAATATCGTCATTCGCTGAACCGTATTGGCTATTCAGGGCAGCATTGTAATTATCAGCATTGGTAGTTCTTTCGGAGCTTGGGTATTGCCAGCGTATAGCTATACGTCCGCTGTTTGCTGTTCCGGCTCCGGTTAAAAATGTTGGAATACCCGTGCGACGGTTATTGTAGTATGCTTCCCATCCGGAGTTCTGGAAGAATCCCAGGTATTTTTGGGTTAGGATCTGTGTGAAACCTTCTGCGTTGTTGCCTTTGTATTTTACATTGGCTTGTGCATAATAACCGGCCCAGTTAGATGCCACATCTGCACCATGAAATGTCCACGAAGCCTTTATCCCATTCATGTAATACTCTTCAGCATTTCCACTTATCCAGCCACGGTTAATGGCTTCGGCAATATTGAAACACTGTTCGATGTATCCGAGCTGTATAGCAGGTTCACCGGTATAGGTGCCATAATATTTTTCCTTGCTGATAGGGGAATACTCACCATTAAGCATTTTAGTTGACATATCATCAAGACTTTCTCCTGAACTTGCTCCAACATATGCCTCATAATCCGAAACTGTAAGCCCACCTGCAATTTTAGAAGGAGCCGGATCGGCTACTATAAAGGTCCTGGGATCGTGCAGCGATGCCAGAGTGTTCAGATAAGTTGCCGACATATTATTACGGGTGGCAGTAAAGCCATATTCATCAGGATTCAGTGGATACTTGTTGGTAGTTGTGTTAAAAATATACTGAAGGTTATCATCTAACGAACTCATAAGCGGATACTTTGCAGGATTGCCAATCATATCAGCGAACTTTTGTTTGATGTTTAAATCCGTATCGCTTTCTTTCTTGCTGAGCGTAATCAGAAGCCTCATTTTGTAAGCATTCACAACCTTTTGCCATTTGGTGAGATCATTACCAAGCATAAAGTCGCCTGATAAAGTGTTATCGTTGGCATCAATCAGTTTCTGCAGATCGCTGTTTGATTCTTCGAGCCAGGTTAAAGCCTGCACAAATATGGCTTTTTGTGAATCGTAGGCAGGAGTAGTATTATCTAATCCTTTTAGAGCATCAGTTAATGGTATATCGCCAAGGCGCATACTCATGTCAACGAAATAGTAGGCATTGAAAAATTTAGCCAGGGCTGAATACGCATTGTTTTCGGGTAATCCGATCCTTGTTGCTTCCGCAACCATTTGTTTAACATTATTCAGATTTGAGTAGTTAAAATTGGTTGTAGTCCAGTCGTATTCCTGATCATCGTAGTAAGCATAATTGCTGCACCAGAACTGGTTCCATCGTTGTACATCGCTCCAGGGATTGTAAACCATGTTATTACTTACATTGGTAAAAATAAGCGATGGAGGAACTTCACCAGGAAGATTAGGGTTTTGTTCGAATTCTTCGAATTTGTTGCATCCTGCAAGTGTAACCACAAGCAAAATAAAGATATATAGTATTTTTTTCATCTTCTTTATGTATTTGATTTATTGATTATTAATGTTAGAAAGTCAGGTTGATATTAAATCCAAACCTTCTGGTAGTTGGGGTTTGCAAGCCTGAATAGCTCGAATTACCGGTATATTGTTCTATGTCAATATCGGTTCGTTCAGCGAAATAGAGGAGGTTACGGCCCACAAACGATATGCTTGCCTGCTGAAGAAGAGTCTTTTTCAGATATTTCTGGGGAATGCTATAGGTTAGAACTACTTCGCGCAGTTTCACAAAAGTGCGGCTCATGGATGTGGAAGCATCAGTACCATAATAGCGGCTAATGTAATCCTGTACAAAAGTGGCCGTACTGTTTGGAGTATATTCCAAAGCATCACCATTAATAATGGTGCCATCCTGATCATATTTGATAGCTACTCCATTGCTCACCACAACACCTTCACCAATGTATGATTTTATTCCTAGTATGTCATTTGCCCTGGCAATACCCATAGCTCCTTCAATAGTTTCTATATTACGACCGCCCTGCATAGTCTTTTTCTGTACGTAGTCGAGAATGGTGCCGCCAAAACGTCCGTCAATCTGGAATGAGAAACTTACACCTTTGTAGGTTAAAGTATTTCGTATAGCTCCGGCCCAGTCTGCGTTAGTATTTCCCAGAAATTGAGGAACTGAATTCCGGATCGGCCGGCCACTTGCATCATTGATAATCTGTCCATCTGAATTCCTTACAAAATCAGAACCATACATCTTATCCATACGGTCGCCAACTTTCAGATATGTGTTTAACGATTCAACTTCGGGATATATCTCTTTCAGGTACGACTGGTTGGTTGAATAATTCGCCGAAATATCCCATTTTAAACCGTTTGGTTTGTAAACAGGAACTGCTGTTACTGAAATTTCAACACCTTTTCGCTGAATCTTAATACCATTTACAAGAGCGTAATTGGAACCGGTAGTATTCGAAATTGGTAAAGCAAAAATTGCAGGGCCATCAATAGACGAGAAATAGGTAAAGTCAAATCCTAAACGGTTTTGGAGTAAACTTATATCAGTACCGGCTTCCCAGGCTGAGCTGAAACTTGGTTCCAGGTTTGAATTTGTTATAGTACCAGTGTATGAAGCTGATGGAAGACCCTGAATAAGTTGTATTCCGTACGAAGCTGTATTAATATACGATGGTCCGTCGTAAGGCGAGTAATATGTTCCGCCATAATCGGTTACATCACCGGCAGGGCCTATCATTGATGTAGTTAAAGCACTACCAACATTAGCATACGATCCCCTGATTTTCCAGGAGTTTACTTTAGGTAATGTTATCAGCTTCGACATTTCGAAACTGGTAGATACACTTGGATAAAAATAAACATTATTATCTGCAGGCAAAGTGGAATTCTTGTCCCAACGTCCTGTTAATGATAAGGTTGCAAAATCGTTGTAAGTAAAATCAGCGTATGCATAACCGCTGAGTACGCTCATCGGTGCATTGAAATTGTACGACTTAACCGGATTCTTTGAGTTACTCAGGTTATACCAACCTGGTACGTTCAGGTAATCGGTTGAAGCATAACTGCTGTTATAGTTGAACGAACGTAAGTTTCCTCCGGCTGCAGCGTGGACACTGAGTTTAGGCACTATGTACTGGTCGTATGATAGCAAAATGTCGGTATTGTTTTCGAACAGCGTACGTTTATCTTCCCTGTAATCACCCAAACCAGCTTCTCTTCCGTAAGGATGAGCTGAGTAAGGCAGTTTTTCGGTTCTCAATAAATCATACGTTGATACGGCAGTACGAGCTAGCAGGTTTAAATGATCTGTAAATTTGTATTTAGCTGATAAATAACCGTTAACGTCGGTTTTATAATGACCACGAAGCCATTCGTACGACATAAAATAAGGATTATGGTAGCGTTGATATTCGGCATAAATGGATTGAACACCTTCTTTACCGGGTTGCCAGTAATCTTTCATATCATCAATATCCCAGTCGGCGCCACCCCAGGCAATTATGTTGTAGATAATACTGTTTGGTCCGTAGTTCACATCCGGTACGTTTGGGGTGTATTGTTTGCTGTAAGCCATATTGGCATCAACCCGGAATTTTTTCGAGATATTATATCCTGCCGACAGATTAAAACTGGATACATTTAACTGGGTATTCGGTGTAATCCCTTTCTGGTAGCTGTGTGAAGCAGAGAAACGGAGGTCATATTTTGATGAACTTGAAGCAACCGAAATACTGTTTGTTGAAAGTACTCCTGTTTCAAGAAATCGTTTCAGATTATCCTTTCCGCGGGCAGTCCAGGGTGTTGGAATACGCTCGCCGGTTTCAGGATCTATCGGGCTGTCGTACTGGGATATTAGCTGACCGTTAAATTCTGGGCCCCAAACATCGTAGTCTCCATCGTTGGTTCCACCGCCGCGTCCGTCAACAAATGAATATTTCCCGTGGTCGCCAGGCCCGTATTCGTCCTGAACTTCAGGGATAGCTAAAAAGCCTTTTTCGAACATGGTGCTTGAATTAAAGTCAATGGAGAACTCTCTTTTGTTACTGGTACCTCTTTTAGTAGTAATCTGAATAGCGCCGTTTTGTCCACGCGAACCATAAAGTGCAGCAGCGGTGGGCCCTTTTAGGATAGTATAACTTTCAATATCATCCGGATTTATATTCCATGTATCCGATTGTACAGGAACACCGTCGACAACATACAAAGGAACCACTCCACGAAGTAAAACGTTTGGTGCACCAAGGATTTCGGATGACGACCCGACTACCAAACCTGCAACACGGCCGGTAAGAGCATTGATAGCATTGGGTTCGCGGGCTTTTACCAGCTCACTGCCTTTTACATCACCGATGGCATAACCAATCGTGCTTTTCTTCTTTTCGATACCGAGAGCAGTAACAACAATGCCTTCGAGTTGCTCACCCGATTCAGAAAGCACTACATTGATAATGCTCTGAGCTCCAACACTTATTTCCTGGGTTTCAAATCCTATAAAGGAAATTACTAAAATGTCAGTTGGTAAAGCAGAAACAGAAAAATGTCCTTCGATATCGGTTATTCCTCCGCTTGTTGATCCTTTAATCACAACCGTTGCCCCGGGCAGGCTTTCACCTCCTGATGATTTAACTGTGCCTTCAATGCTTGTTTTCTGCGCAAAGGCGGATATTCCCAGAACCAGGAATATCAATAGTAATGTGTAAATTTTTCGAATGTACATAATGGTTTAGTTAAATGGTTTTTGTTGTTTTATTGTATAAGGTTGTTTTATTCTGTAAGTAAGTAATTGGTCAGATACTTGAAGGCTGGATTTGAACTGCAGAGTTTAAGGTGTAAGGTGCTAGGTGTAAAGGAAGATCGATACGGAAATGGACAAAGCATTTATATAGTGTCCTGATGTTGTTTGAGAAAAAGTACCCGACATTTTATGCCTTCTTTTGCTCTGTTTCTGCATCCCTTTAATGCCAATACCTAATCACAAAAAAGATACATTGTATCTTTTTTGTGATAAAACTACTCTGCAGTATGTTAGAAAATGAGGTTGACTCTTTTTGTGAATAATTCGATTTTCTCAGCTTCGTTTTTCGTTGACGATATTGCATCCTCAAAGTTTTTAGTGTCGGCGTTTTTAATGCTGAGTGCTACGTCCAATACCTTTTTGTATGTGTAAGTTGCTGAGTCGAGGGATAATTCCCCTTTTTTAACTGATTTCTTTAGATACTTTTCTATGCGCCTCACAGCATCATATATCTCTGGTTTCTGAATTACAGTTTTGGTCTGAGGATTTCCGGGGATTAGGGCTACTTCTGATTTGTACTTTTCATCGAGCAGATATTCCTTTTTAGCAATTTCATCGCCAAATGCATGTTCACCAGCCATTTCCTTCGTGATTTTTTCTAATTCATAGTCATAGGAATATCCGGCAAAATCAAAAACCGGAAGTGGGTTTTTAGAAGCTTTGGATTCTGTTTTACTTACTTCGGTTGCATAGGTTAAAGCATCTTGTGCCGAAGTGTTTTTAATAAGTACTGAACACAGTATTATTATAAGAAGTGATATTTTTTTCATGGTTGGGATAGTTAAATTGATATGTGCAAAGTACTATATGTAGTATTATCTCACTATTTGTGAATCATTAACAATTTGTTACCCTTGAAAAAGCTTTACATTAAATTTCCGACGCAAATTGAAATTGAAATATAAATAAATGATAATCAATATAATGTATATCTTATTTGAAATAGTTCAGCAACTTAATAAAAAAGTAGTTCAACATTCGTACTTTTCGAATACTATTGATAAAGTATTGTTTTATTGTTAATTGCAATCAATAATAAAATAATGAAGACAGATTTAGTAGACTTGAATTTATGTTTCTAAAATTAGTTTTATGTTAATTTCCTGTTTCTTAAATGTTACGGATATATTCTGTTTTTATGATTTGAAATTGATTTATAATTAGTCATTCACTACTGGAAATTGTTAACCTGCAGCTATTAATTGTATATTTTAAATTTTTTACCTACTGATATTCATGTACATGTAAACTTAATTTTCCAGGTCACCTTTCCGGACGTTTTACTAATGCTGCAGGTGAATTAGTTCGTATTTAAATAACATCTGACGCATTCTGCAAATATAGACTTATGTTTATTTGGAGACATTGCGCTAGTATTGCAGATTAAATAAGTTACAAATGCATTGGAAATTTACATTGCTGGATGTAGAGTTTAACCTAAATTACCCATTCAGCGTATATGCTGGACTATTTGTGTTATATGGGTAAATCCCGATATAGCAAATCTTTATTTATCAAATAATTAGAATTGACACAAATTGGTTTGGGTTTATTGATTAAGCGTAATTTGGGTTTAATTCAGGTATGCAATCTGATGGGCACAATATTGGAATATGTTGTCCTTGGTTATTCTGTTGCATCAACTTCTGTGTCAGGCTCCTTTGGAATGGATAACTCATCCTCATCAATTAATTTTTTCATCAATTCGTTTTTGTCATTCTGGTTTCGTCAGATTTAAAAGACAATTAATAAAACTGCTGAAACTATTACGATTGTGATAAAATTCCAATTCGGTTCCATATTGGTTATTTTAAAGTTGGCATTCCAATACTAAGGAGTATAAAGGTAGGTGGTTTTCTTTAAGTTGCTTTATTGTAATTGACTAAGATAGTCGCTTTTTAACATACAGAATATTTAATATATTCATAATTTTAATTTGTTGATAAATTCTTATATCTCATTTTGAAATTATAAGAAAGCTAACTTATATTTGCAATAATACCAACCAAATCAACTAATTTAATGATCGTTTTTATTAACCTGCGATCCTAACCAATTAACCTGAATTTCTATGAAAAAACGATTACTGTTATGGATGCTATTCCTGACTATCAGCGGAGCAGTATTCTCACAAGGAGTAACAACATCAACCCTTGCAGGGAAAGTTGTTGACGAAAAAGGCGAACCTGTAATGATGGCCAGCGTACTTGCCGTGCACACCCCCAGCGGAACCGACTATGGAGCCGTTACTATGGATGACGGCCGTTTCGAAATCCGCAATATGCGTATTGGCGGACCGTATAAAGTGATGGTAACCTTTGTCGGATTTGAGACAACCTCAGTTGAGGACATCTATTTGCAGCTGAATAATACATCTTCTGTATCATTAGTCATGACAAGTACTGCTGTCGAAATAGGAGGTGTTGTTATTCAAGCGAAAAGCCTCAACCGTGAGCAAACCGGTGCAATGACCAATATTGCGAGTAAGCAGATCACCGCCTTGCCAACCATTACCCGCAGTCAGCAGGACCTCACACGTACAACCCCTCAGAGCGATGGAAACAGTTTTGGCGGCAGAAATAACCTGTACAATAACTTTTCGCTTGACGGCTCAATTTTCAACAACTCATTTGGACTTGATTATGCCACACCTGGCGGCCAATCGGATGCACAGCCGGTTTCGCTGGATGCCATTGAACAGATACAGGTTTCCTTAGCTCCTTTCGATGTTCGTGAAGGCGGATTTACAGGTGCCGGTATTAACGCAGTTACCAAATCAGGAACAAACCAGATTAAAGCCACAGCCTACACTTTTTTCAGAAACGAAGGTATGATCGGTGAAAAAATAAAGGGCGTTGAAGCTCCAAATGTTGATTTCAGCACCAATCAGACAGGTTTGAGTATCGGCGGCCCGATTATTAAAAACAAGTTGTTTTTCTTTGTAAACGCAGAATTGGAACGCGCTACCCAACTGGCTCACGGTTTTGTTGCCGATAACGGTGAAAATACAGGTCAGCCAAATGTTACAAGTGTTAAAGAAGCAGATATCAAAGCCGTTCACGACCATTTTTTAAGTGAATGGGGTTACGAAGCCGGTGCTTATCAGGGCTATAACCATAAGAAATCGAATGATAAGTTACTTTTAAAACTGAATTACAATATTTCTAAAAATCATAAACTGGTTGTCCGCTATAATATGCTCAATGCATGGAAGGACATTCTTCCTCATCCTGAAGCCATTATCGGACGCGGACCTACAAGTTATCGCCTGCCCTTCGAAAATGAATCCTATACCATCTATAATAAAATTCATTCATTTGTTGGGGAGTTAAACTCAACTATCTCAAATACGATTTCAAATAAACTGTTGATTGGGTATACTATTTTCGATGATCATCGCGAGCCAAAATCTGCACAATTCCCAGTTATCGACCTTTTCGACAGCAACGGAAACCTTGCTATCTCAGCGGGATCGGAAATGTTTTCGACAAACAATTTACTTAAGCAAAACGTGTTGCAGTTTACAGATAATGTAACTATATACAAGAACAAACACACCATAACCGCCGGTGTTAACTTCGAAAAATTCCATTTCGAAAACTCTTTCAACCTGTTCTACTATCCGTGGCATATGTATTTTGGTGGTGTAAATGAATTTTTGGGACTTACAAAAGAGGATATCGATTACAATGCTGAAGTTACTGAATCCAATAAGAAACCTTTCCAGATGGCAATCGTAGATGTTGCACAATTAGGCATTTATGGACAGGATGAATGGCAGGTAAACAATAAGTTTAAACTGACTATGGGTTTAAGGGTAGATATTCCAATTTATCTCAAAGATCTGGCAGTTACCGATGCTTCACAGGAGGCTGCTAATTTTGATGGATGGGTTGATAAAGACGGCAACTCAGTTAAACTCGATCCGGCAGTTTGGCCTAAGTCAAAATTGATGTGGTCGCCAAGGGTTGGATTTAATTACGATTTTAAAGGTGACAACAGCCTGGTACTCCGTGGCGGAACCGGTATTTTTACCGGTCGTATTCCTTTTGTATGGCTAGGTAACCAGGCTTCAAACCCGGGCATTTTCCCCGGTTACACTTTCCAGGTTAACTCAACTGCCGAAAATTTCAGTTTCCCACAGGTTTGGAAAACAGACTTAGCCTTCGACTGGAAATTTGGTGATGGCATGATGGCATCATTTGAAGCGATTTACGGAAAAGATATTAATGCCGTAGTGCACCGTAACTATGACATGTTACCACCAACAGGAAAACTGAGCGGACCTGATAACCGTGCAATATTTGCCGGTTTCAATGAAACTCATATCTATGCATCATCTGCCGATAATATTGGTTTTCTAGATGCAGGATATATCGTTCTTGACAATGTAAAAGAAGGACATCAGCTGAGTTTAACAGGCAAATTAGCCAAGGACTGGACTTCAGGTTTACATATCGATGTGGCATATACCTACCAGGACTCCAAAGATTACACTTCAATCCCTGCCGAAATTGCAGCCGATGCTTTCCAGCGTAATCCTGTTGTAGGCAATCCTAATATGCCTCAGCTTTCGTGGTCGAGGTATGGTTTAAAACACCGCGTTGTTTCGAGTTGGATGTACACAGCTGATTACAATTCAGATTTTACAGCATCAACTTTCGGTCTGTTCATCGAGGTGGGTAAAGGCAACCGGTATTCATATACCTATGCCGGAGATTTGAATCAGGATGGAATCGTAAACAATGATTTATTGTATGTACCGGCAAACCAATCAGAAATTAAGTTTGGGAAACAGGTTAATGGCACGCTAGTTCCTGCAGATGCTACAGAAGCTGCTGCACAATGGACGGCGCTCAGTGCCTTTATTGACCAGGACCCATACCTGAAAGACCGCAAGGGTCAGTATGCTGAACGTAATGGCGTTACCTTGCCTTATTTCTCACAGATTGATTTCCGGTTTATGCAGGATTTTAATTTCAATGTGAAAGAAAGAAAGAACACCATCCAGATTTCATTGGATATTATGAACCTGGGCAACCTCTTATATTCAGGTTATGGAGTACGTCAGCTATTACGTACAACCAATCCGATTAAAGTTAATGGGTTGATTAACAACGAACCGTATTTCCAGTTTGATACCAACCTGAAGGATTCTTATGTAGATGACTTCTCGACCCGTTCGAAATGGCAGATACAGTTGGGAATTCGTTATATTCTGTAAAAAATACCTTTGGTCGGGGCGCGACTCAAAGTCGAGCCCCGTCTTAAAAATAGAAGGCCATTTATCGAAAGGTAAATGGCCTTTTCTTTAAAATCACCAATTCAAAATAAGAATTGCCTATATTTGTTTGTCAGACAATAAAAACTGACAATCTTTAAACATTGGAATTATGGATGGCAGAATTGATACTATACTTTTTGATCTTGATGGAACGTTGACCAATCCTAAGGAAGGAATCATAAATTCCATTTTATACGCGCTCAAGAAACTTGGTATCCAGGAAATTCACCTAAACAAACTGGATACATTTATCGGACCACCCCTTCGTGAGTCCTTTATTAAAAGGTATAATCTTAATAACATCGTGGCAGACAAGGCAATGCTGTATTACCGTGAGTATTATTCAGCAAAGGGGATCTTTGAAAACTTTCTTTATTCAGGTATTTCTGAGTTATTAGAATCATTGTCGAATAAAAAGTATCAGTTATTTGTAGCAACTTCGAAACCTACTGTTTACGCACTGGAAGTTCTTAGTCATTTTAAACTTGACGGCTATTTTATGGAAACTGTCGGGAGCCATCTTGATAATACCCGCTCTGACAAAACAGAAATTATTTCTCATATAATCTCGACTCATGGCTTACATGCGAGCAATTCAGTTATGATAGGTGACAGGAAACACGATATAATAGGAGCGAAGAACAACTCGATGAGAACTATCGCGGTTACATATGGATTTGGCTCACTTGAAGAACTCATTTTACATCAACCTGACTTTTTAGCAGATAATTGCCAGGAAATTGAAGCTTTGCTGTTAAATAATGACTTTTAGAATAATCTGGAAAAACAGAATGATGAAGAACAAAATCAAAATAATAGGATTTGATGCGGATGATACCCTCTGGGTAAATGAACCGTTTTACCGGGAAACAGAAAAGCAGTTTGCCCGCATTTTATCGCCTTATTTCGCTGAAAATGAGGTAAACGATGAATTGTTCAAAACTGAAATGCAGAACCTAGCCTTATATGGTTATGGTGCTAAATCATTTGTTTTATCGATGATTGAAACTGCTTTGCGGTTATCGGAAAATAAGGTAACTGCTGTTGAGATCAGTAAAATTATTGAAATCGGAAAAGCTCAGCTTAATCTTCCAATTGAACTTCTGGATGGCGTAGAACTGGTCTTGCAGAAATTGAATCCCAACTACAAATTAATATTAGCCACCAAAGGCGATTTATTGGACCAGGAGCAGAAACTGAAAAAATCAGGACTGATCAATTATTTTCACCACATTGAAATAATGAGCGATAAACATGAAAACAATTACCGGAACCTTATAAAACGCCTTGATATTGATCCTCAGAATTTTGTGATGATCGGGAATTCCATAAAATCGGATATTCTGCCGGTTATTAATATTGGTGCAAGCGCCATACACGTTCCTTACCATACAACCTGGCAGCACGAAAATGATCATGCAGAAACCGACAACAGCAAATTTGTTACGGTAGACAATCTGGCTGAAATTTTAAATATCCTTTAGCCATGTATAAACTTCTGGATATTGAGAATTGGAACAGGAAAGAACACTTCGCGTTTTTCAACCAATTTGACGAACCCTTTTTTGGAATCGTAGCTGAAATAGATTGTACAAATGGATACCAGGTTTGCAAAAATAATGCGATACCGTTTTCACTTTACTGCCATTACCAGGCAATAACTGCAGTAAACCAAACCGAAGAATTCAGGCACAGAATCAAAAACGACGAAATAATTATTTTTGATACTATACACGTAACTACAACAATTGGAAGAGATGACAATACTTTCTCCTTTTCATTTATTCCTTTTACGGAGTCATTGAATGAATTCGTTGACCTGGCGAAGCTGGAAATTGACAGGATAAAACGCTCTTCAGGCATAGGAGCCAACGAAAATACAGGTCGGCCTGATGTAATTCACTTTTCAACAGTGCCCTGGATAAGTTTTACGGGTGTAACCCATCCCCAGAATTTCAAATTTAAAGACAGTATTCCGAAAATAACCTTTGGTAAATATTTTAACAGGAACGGCAGAATGATAATGCCTGTTTCGGTTAATGCTCATCATGGATTAATGGATGCTTTGCACGTTAGCCGTTTTTTGCAATTATTTGAGCAATTAATGGATAATAAAGACTTAGAATATTTTATTCGATGATTTTAGCAAAGCATGGTTTTGCTTTTTTCAGACCAGCACTAAAAACAGAATAAGCTTAATAGTATACTACATGTTCTATGCCGAATTCCTGCTCGCATTGATATTTCCATATAACGATCGCCTGACAATTTTTTCGTAAGTGCTTTCGTATTTCGATTTTTGTTCGATTTTTTGAAGCGCATATTGCTGAATTACAAGCAACGGCAAAACAATATGTTCCCTGATTTCGATTGAACTGCGCGTTACAGGCTCTTCTTCCATCAAAACTTCGTATCCGGATATAAACAGAACCATCTCCTTCGATAGTTTGTATTCATCGAACAGAATGTTCCAGAAATCCTTGTACTCTTCGTCTTTTGCAATGTAAGAGGTTAATTCAAACAGGCATTTTGAAAGTGACATCATGCTGTTCTGCATCAAAGCTTTAAAGAAAGGAACTTCCCTGAATAAACGTTTCAAATCGTCCGATTTCCCTTCGTTGATTAAAGTTTGAATGGCCGTTCCAATACCAAAGAAACCCGGAATATTCTGCTTCAACTGGCTCCAGGAACCAACAAATGGAATAGCCCTCAGGTCTTTAAATTCAAGCTTTTTCTGATCACCGCGTTTGGCTGGCCGGCTTCCTATGTTGGCGGTATTGTAATATTTCAGCGTGCTTTTATTTTCCAGGTAAGGGAGGAACATGGGATGGTTTTTGAGAGCTGTATACTTTTCGAAGCTTATCCTTGAAAGGTCCTCAATCATCTGCCTCGATTCATTAGATATGGCGTTTTCCTTTGCGAAAAAATTATTGGATAAACCGGCTGTAAGCAACTGCTCGCAGTTAAAAATAAAGTGTTCCTTGGTGCCGTATGTACTGGTAATGGTTTGACCCTGGATAGTAAGCTGGATTTCATGATTGGCGATTTTCTGACTTTGAGCTGCGTAAAAACGATGTGTTTTGCCACCACCGCGTGCAGGCGGACCACCGCGGCCATCAAAGAAGATTGCTTTGATTCCATAATGATCACAAATAGCTGTTAAATTCTCTTTGGTTTGGAAAATTGACCAGTTTGCCTTCAGAAATCCGCCATCTTTTGTGCCGTCGGAAAAACCAAGCATGATGGTTTGTTTATTCTGTCGTTCAAGTAAATGCCTCCGGTATTCCGGAATATCAAAAAGAGATTTTATAATTTCGCTGGAGTTTTTCATGCCTGCCATTGATTCAAAAAGTGGGACGATATCAAAAGCAATTTTCCCCTTTTCCCAGCCACACCACCGGAAAAGTGCATAAACAAACAGTACTGAGAAAATATCTTCTGAGTTACTGATTACATACCGGTTGCAGCCTTCTTCCCCGTTTTTATTCTGTATGAACTTAAGCTGTGCAATATTGGTGATAGTGTCTTTAACAAGCTCATCTGCATAAAGATCAGGATGAACTACGATTTCATCGTTCAGAAGTATTGAAATTAATTTGCTTTTGTGAAGTTCGTCAAGGCTTATATTGATAACACCGGCTTTTCGCAGTATTTCTTCAACCGTTTTAAAATGAATGCTGTGATCCTGCCGGATATCAAGGGCCGCAAAATGGGTCTTAAATATTTTCACTTTATCGATCACATTATCAAGATCATCCAAGTACAAGCTATTGTATTTTTTGATCAGTATGGCTTTTATTTGAAAGAGTGGATTAATAATATCTTCATAGCCAACAGTTTTCGACGGATCGAACATCGTTGGGTAAATACGGGTTCTGAGATTTGCAATCGTACCTTCTAATTCTCTGAAAGTTAATTTTTGCTCCAGATTTTTAATGTCATCGTAATAACACTTCATAAGGCTCATTCGCAGCTCATCGGCTACATTCATGGTTATTCCGGCAGTCACAAAAGGATTGCCATCCCGGTCGCCACCGGGCCAGAATCCGAGTTTAATAATATTCGGATTGTCGAATTCGCTGTTTTGAATATTCTTTTTAATTTTAGAGTATAACTCGCCTACTGCTTCATAATAGATATTCCTCAGGAAATAGATGATGTTTTTGGCTTCATCAAACGGAGTTGGTTTTTGAGTATTTATTAGTGATGTTAATCCTAGTTGCTGTAATGTAATATCAATGCCGTTAATATCATTATCAGTAATCAGTGCTCTGAGTTTGCTTATAATATCCAGCACCGAAGGCGGATAAAACTGGGTTGGATGAGCCGTAAAAACAATGCGCGTTCCGAAAGTGGAAAGTTTTTCGGATATGTTTTCCTCGTGCTTTTTGCCATCAATCAGGTGAAAGAAATCTTTTAAAGATAAATGAGTACTGTGCTTCTCAATATCATTAAAAGCAGCATCCTCAACGCTGTCGAAAAGTACTATCTGCCTTTCTACATATTGAATTACACGGAACATAAAATCGATTTTCTCGTTTTCAGTCTTTAAATCTGTATGCATACTAAAAAAGAAATCGAGTATTTCCTGAGGATCTTTTCCTTCACTGAGCCCTTTTTCGCAAACATGATGCATCAGCGGAATAAGCATACCAACATTACTGATCCCCTGGAAAGGAAGGTTCAGGAAAAGACTGTTGTACACGTTAAATTTATTTCTGACCGATTTGTCAAACTCTTTTACTCGGATGGGTGCATGCATACACTGAATTATTATTTGTTGGTCAAAATTAATAAACCCCTTGACTGGGAAATTGTTCCGGATTGGGATATTTAATTAAATTTTAAAATCCACCACCTAAAGCGGTGGTATTTTATTTGAGGCTATAACAAAATTAATCAGCTCATTTTACATGATCTGGTACACGAAGTAAGCGCATGTATCATACAAATGTGATTATTATATTTTATGGGTTAAAAGTCCTGGTATCGAATATTGATTGGAGAAACAGGATAGAGCGCAGACTTCGATATCCGAATGTTGAGTGGAAGGTTTGGTTGTGAAGTTATGGAACTAAATATTTGCATTGATCATGTTCATTTTGTGGAGAGTATCCACCCTTGGTGTTAGTTGCAACTTTTAAGCTATTTGGGTAATCATTTTGGGCAAAATGTTATTTTGTTAATACTGTTGGGTTGGCAGAAGAAATGATAAGTTGTTACGTGAAGTATCAGGACGAAAAGACGGGAAAAGTATAATAAGAAAGAAATGAGTTTAAGTAGCCTGAGTTTGGACCATGGTCCTAAGGGCTATAGCATCAGGCCAACAGCTCTGGAGTGGTAACTTACTACATTTAAATATTTTTTCATAGAACGCCCTTCACCAAAACAGAATTTGTAAATATACATCCAGGAGCACTACATTAGATTATCCTTTATCCGTTTCATTCAGTTGAGTCAATTTCAGTGTCAGGTTCCTTCGAAATTGACCGTTCATCCTCATCAATTATTTTTCGCACAAGGTCTTTTTTGTCTTTGTGATTTTGCCAGACTAAAAAGACAATGAGCGACACTGCTGCAACCAGAACGATACTAATGACCAGCCAATTTAGTTCCATAATTTTATATCATGTCAGCATGTCCGAAATTATATTTTGTAGTGCGGAAAAACAAAAAAAAGGCTGTACTCTTAAAGCACAGCCTTGAAATTATAAACGGGTAAAGGAATATTATCTGATTACGTCCAGTTTAATATCAATAACTTCCTTTTCGCTGGATTTCACTTTAAGATTTTCAACCAGGCTGTTTTTGTAAGAAATAAGAGAAAGAACAAGGTTGTAATTACCTGGGTTAACATTGTTGATGGTGAAGTTTCCATCAAGGTCAGTATATACTTTCTGATCGGTTCCTTCAATTGCTACAGCAACACCTACAAGCGATTCGCCGGTTTTGTTATCAACCACCTTGCCCGAAATGGCAGCTTTCGCATTCATTGGAACTACAGGAGCATCACCTGTTGCAAAAACACAGTTGCTGAATAAAATTACTACACTTACAATGGCTATGCTGATTATTTTTTTCATAGGGATTACATATTTAATGATGCAAAAGTAAACTGAGTGTATTAACTCAATATTGTCCCTATATTAATTAAATGTTAAGAAGTTGCAATTTTGCAACCCGGGCAAGTTGTATGAAACTGTTATCTGCCTGAATCATTAGTAAATATGGCCATTTGGCGCGATGTACAGAAATATAAAATAATCTGTTTATTGCATTCACATTCTAAAACTTTGCTATAAATTCAATTGTAAACCTGTCGAAATGATCAGGTAAACTCTTTTTAAGGTAGTTTTCATAATTGAGCCTTATTTCGGCTTTAAACTGTTTGGGCTCGAATCCGAAATTTACACCGGCAGTAATACGTTCTGCCACTTTACCTACATTATCAGTTTCCCGACCCATGAAATCCCACCTCACAACAGGACTTATAATTTGTATCATTTTTGCGCCGGTAAAGAAATTATAGCACGAATGCACATAGAATCCAAATTGGTCGAGTTCGGCCGAAGTGGTATCGATAAAATGACGGTGTATGTATTCACTTTCAATCAGGAGTTTATCATTTTGGTAACGAATTTCTCCTCCATACATGGTGAGTTCATTTTCGAGCAGTGTTGATCCCTGGTAGAAATTTCCGGCTAATCGTATGTTTTTCAGTGGCTCGAACAATAAGCGTGCTGAATAATTGGGCCTGCTGATCCATTGGGGGTTATTATTGCCCGTTCCGTTCATCGCGGCTACCCATACATCAAAGGGAATGTGAAATTTAAACCGGTAATTGGCTACCAATCCGATATCGCGTAAACCATCATTAGTGTATTTGGCAACAAATGAGCGGTTAGCAAACATATTTTCTATCGGGCTTCTTAAATAGTCAGTACCGAAAGGGACTTTTCTCTGACCCAGATAGAATTCCAGATTTTCAACAGGAGTCACTTTTACGAATGCATCCAGCATTTTAATCCTACCCTCGTCGGACAAATCAACCTCAACGCGGTATCCGAAATACGGATTAATATTTCCTCTTGCACCAAGCCGCGCATTACGAACCGCGAACCGCATTGTACTGTTTTCGAGATCAAATTCAACTTTTGTCTTTAACGAACCGTCAAGTTTAGGTAAATAGAGATTAGTTGTTACTGGTTGATCAGTTGTTTGAGCCTTCCCGCTGATCCCCAAAAACAGGATGAAAAACAGGAATGGAATTAACTTATGCAGCATCAGGAATATTTTGAGCAAAAATATTGAATTATCGGAGATTATCGAACTGTAAATTTATATCTGCTCCTTTATTGTAATGTCATTCTTTCAATACTCCGATAGATTTTTATTTACCGCGAAGACGAAAGGAAATAAGTAACAGATTATCAATATATTAGAGTGTAAAGGCCTGGATTTAATACTTTTGATATTGAGATTATTGGAGATTATTAACGGACTGTAGTCTCTTTTTCACTGATTTATATCTCTTTTATTAATACATAATTATTTAACATCGCATTAATACTCAATCCTTATTTTTGCAAAATGAAAAGTTTGATATCCCTTAAAACGTTTTTATGTGCTTTACTCTTAGTGTTGTCTCCCTTTTTAGGACTAACTCAGAATGCAGATGCAATTTCCAACAAGGATTCAATCATTAGCCTTTCGTTGACTGAAGTTGTTATCACAGCCAACCGTTTTTCTTCGCTTCGGTTCAATACTTCCGAAGCAATTGAAATACTCAAAGGAAAAACTATCAGGCAAAACCAACTGCGTTCCACACCTGAAGCGCTTATAATTACACCAGGTGTTTTTGTTCAGAAAACCAATCATGGCGGAGGTTCTCCGTTTGTGCGCGGATTAACCGGTAATCAAACCTTACAGATGCTTGACGGAATCAGGCTCAATAACGCAACTTACCGTTACGGTCCGAATCAGTATTTTAATACACTTGATGTTTTTAGTCTCGAAAATATTGAAGTGCTTCGGGGAAGTGGCTCTGTTCAGTATGGATCGGATGCTATAGGTGGTACCATCCAGGCTTTTAGTAAGGATGCTGAATTTAACGAAAAACAATCATTAGGCAGCAGTTTGCTCACCCGATTTGCTACACATGCTATGGAGCAGACTATTCGTGCCGATGTAAATTACGGGAGTCGGAAAGCAGCCTTCATTGGCGGAATAAGCTGGCGGAATTTTGGTGATCTGATGGGAGGGGATACTACCGGCGTTCAATCGCCTAATAGCTACCGCGAACTGGATTTTGATTTAAAAGGGAAAATTAAGCTTTCACCTTCCTCAGTTTTTACGGTAGCATATCAGAATGTACACCAGGAAGATGTGGATGTTTACCATAAAGTTGCCATTGAAAACTATGCCATAAATAAAATGCAGCCTCAAAACCGGCGGCTTGCATATTTGCGATTAAATCAGAAACTGGATGCCTGGATATTAAAATCGCTGACAATCACAGCATCCATGCAAAATACGGAAGAGGGGAGGGAAAGCCGGAAAAACGGATCCAATACCCTCCGCTATGAGAATGACAAAGTACGTACCTTATCGTTTTCATCTGATGCATTTACTCAAAGTGGTGATATATGGTCAGCAATGAGCGGAATAGAAATATACAATGACCTGGTTAACAGTACACGAACCGATACAGATATAACTTCCGGTGTGGAAACGCCGAAACGTGGCTTGTACCCTGACGGCTCAGCCATGACCAATATTGCAGCCTTTACACTTCATACATTCGATTTGCCGAAATGGATTTTTAGTGCAGGAGCCAGGTTCAATACTTTTTTAATTGATGTGAAAGACGAAACGTTGGGTGAAATAAAGCTAACTCCTTCGGCACTGGTTGGTAATGCTTCGGTTATGCGGAAACTCACCCCAACCTCCAATGTTTTTGTGTCAGTTAATACCGGTTTCCGGGCTCCAAATATCGACGACCTCGGTACACTTGGTATTGTTGATTTCAGGTACGAAACGCCTAATTATGATCTCAAACCCGAAAAATCATTTCAATACCAGGCTGGGTACAAATTTCAGGGGAAGAATCTGAGAGGCGAATTTTATCTGTACCGCAATGAATTATACAATCTTATTGCTCGCGAAAGGGTTGAAGGTGATAGCATTGATGGATATCCTGTTTATCAGAAGGGAAATGTGGAACGGGCTTATATACAGGGTGTTGAAACTTCGTG
>JFJP01029697.1_pt1 | contig 24302 bp, 16 predicted proteins | sample 431651 | NCBI WGS metagenome assembly JFJP01 (sample SAMN02602958, study PRJNA72255) | Microbial mat metagenome, whole genome shotgun sequencing project. | biome: fresh water; feature: sink hole; material: water; isolation source: purple microbial (photo- and chemosynthetic) mats found in...
ATGCTGCCATAGGCAGCATTCTCTTTAAGTCGCAACCCGCGGCAATGACTTGACGGGGAAGCCGGCAAATTGCCGTAAATGTCGCGGAAACTTTCCGATTCGCTTGTGCAAATCCATGATTGTTCCTGTGAATGCGGTAAAAAATGAAATTTTGATTGACTGAACTTGCATGCCGTGGTATCGTAAGAGATAAGAATTTTCAAAGGCGGAAACAATGGCGTTTCAACTGTGTGGTTGTTGCGCCATTTTTGCAATCATCACGGGAAACCCAGACTCCGTATCCATCATCTGGTTACACGAAAGGAGACTTTTCCATGGATAAGTGCTATACGGAGAACTTCACCTCCAGCATGTTCGGTTCTTTGGTATTCAATGAATCCGTCATGCAGGAAAGATTGCCCAAGTCAACCTTCAAGGCATTGAAAAAGACCCTCAGGGATGGCCTTGCCCTGGAAGCCGGCGTGGCGGAAGTTGTTGCCAGCGTCATGAAGGATTGGGCAGTGGAAAAGGGCGCAACGCATTATACGCACTGGTTCCAGCCCCTTACCGGCATTACTGCGGAAAAGCACGATTCCTTCGTGTCTCCGACGGAAGACGGCAAGGCCATCATGGAATTCTCCGGCAAGGAACTCATCAAAGGGGAGCCGGATGCCTCTTCCTTCCCTTCGGGCGGCCTGCGCGCCACGTTCGAAGCCCGTGGCTACACCGCATGGGACTGCACGTCTCCCGCATTTGTGAAAGACGGCACCTTGTACATCCCCACTGCATTTTGTTCCTACACGGGGGAGGCACTCGACCTCAAGACCCCGCTGCTCCGGTCCATGGAAGCCATCAATGTCCAGGCGATGCGTGTGCTGAAACTCTTTGGCGACACCAGTGCCAGACGTGTCATGACCACAATGGGCCCGGAACAGGAATACTTCCTCATCGACCGGGACATGTTCATGAACCGCGATGACCTGCTGTTCACCGGCCGTACCCTTTTCGGCGCCAAGCCGCCCAAGGGCCAGGAACTCGAAGACCACTACTTCGGCGTGCTGAAGCAGAAAGTATCCGATTTCATGCGGGATCTGGATGTCGAGCTCTGGAAGCTGGGCGTCACCGCCAAGACCAAGCATAACGAAGTGGCTCCGGCCCAGCACGAACTGGCGCCCATATTCAGCACCACCAACATTGCCACCGACCACAATCAGCTGACAATGGAAGTTCTGAAGAAGACCGCGGAGCGTCATGGCCTTGCCTGCCTGCTGCATGAGAAGCCCTTTGCGGGCGTCAATGGCTCCGGCAAGCACAACAACTGGTCCATGGCCACCGATGACGGAAGAAACCTGCTCGAACCCGGCAAGACACCGAAGGACAACGCGCAGTTCCTGGTATTCCTTGCAGCCGTCATTCAGGCTGTCGACGAATACGCCGACCTGCTTCGTTCCACTGTCGCCTGTTCCGGCAACGACCACCGTCTGGGTGCCAATGAGGCGCCTCCCGCCATCGTATCCATGTTCATCGGCGAAGAACTGTGGGAAGTCATCGAGACCATCATCACCGGCAAGCCTTCCAGCAAGGTTGTCGGCGGACACATGACCCTCGGTGTCAACACACTGCCTCCGCTTCCGCTTGATACCACAGACCGCAATCGCACATCGCCTTTCGCCTTTACCGGCAACAAGTTTGAATTCCGCATGGTCGGCTCTTCACAGTCCATTGCCGCTCCGAACTTCGTGTTGAATACGATTGTGGCCGAGACCCTCAGCCAGATCGCCGATCGCCTGGACAAGGCATCTGATTTCACAAGCGAAGTGAATGCCGTTGTGAAGGATATCGTCATCAAGCACAACCGCATCATCTTCAACGGCAACAACTATGCGGAGGAATGGGTCACGGAAGCCGCCAGACGCGGACTGCCGAATCTGAAATCCACCGTGGAAGCCATTCCGGCCGTTGCCACGGAGAAAAATGTGAAGGTGTTCGCAAAACATGGCGTCCTCAGCGAAGTGGAGTCCATGTCCCGCTATGAAATCATGCTCGAGAGCTACGTGAAGACCATGCGCATCGAAGCGCTCACGATGGTGGAAATGGCTTCCCGCCAAATTCTTCCGGTTGCACTCGCTTCCATGAAGAAGGTCGCCGATACGGTTTCTTCCCTGGCGGCCGCCGGCGCGAAGACCGATATGGTGAAGAAAATCCTCGACAAGACGGTGGACCTTGCCACCAGCCTGGAAGCGAACACGGCAGCCCTGCAGCATTGTGTTGATCATCTCGACGGTGCGGAGGGTGACAGCCTGACCCATGCAAAGTATATCCACGAGAAGGTTGTGCCTGCCATGGCCGCTCTCCGTGCGGATGCGGATGCATTGGAAGTCCTGGTGGATTCAGCCATGTGGCCGATGCCCACCTACATCGACCTGCTTTTCAAAATGTAATTCCGCTTCAGGCGGACAGGGACGAAACAGAATTACGCCCGACCGGAAGGTCGGGTGTTTTTTTTCATGTTCCGGGAGAGGCTGATGCACCCATTCGGATTGAACTTGAGATAAAATGTGTATGACAGGTTGATGCCGGGACAAAACGCTGGAAACAGATGAGCGGACAGGCAGGACGGAGGGATCGGGCATGCAGGAAAAGGCCAGGTGCAGTACGGGTTTTCCGAATTACGACCAGGTGGTCGATGATCTGAGACTGGGAGACAATGTCGTCTGGCATACGGATCGGCTGGAAGACTACGTGGCGTTTGCACGGGTGTTTGCGGAGCAGGCGGTGGCTGACGGACGAATGGTTCTTTATATGCGTTTTGCAGCACATCCGCCGATTCTGGACGCGTCCATGGGTGTCCGGGTGATTCAGCTGCATGCAGCATCGGGATTCGAATCCTTCGCGTCGGAAGTGCACAGGACCATTGAAGCGGCCGGACTGGAAGCTTTCTATGTGTTTGATTCGCTTTCAGAGCTCCAGGAAACCTGGGCGACCGATCTGATGGTCGGCAACTTCTTTGCCGTCACCTGTCCGTATCTCTTCGAGCTGGACACCATCGCCTATTTTTGTCTGATCCGCGGCATTCATGCGGCGGAAGCGGTCACACGCATCCGGGAAACCACCCAGTTGTTCCTGAACATCATGCATGCGGGAAAGGGCATCGTCTTCCAGCCGGTGAAGGTCTGGGAACGGTATTCGCCCACCATGTTCCTGCCTCATATGGAAAAGGAAGGGCTGCTGGTGCCCGTGACGGACGGGCTGTACCATGGGTGGAGCCTCACAAGGCCGATCGCCGCCACGATGGATTACTGGGACAAACTCTTTCTGGCAGCGGAAAACACGTTGGCGAACACTTCGGATCCCGCCGTGACGGATCCGATCCGGAAACGCTTCTGCCGTCTGCTTTTGGGTCATGATGAGCAGATTCTTGCCCTGGCGGAGCGATATCTGCAGCTGGGCGATCTGCTGGAGATTCGCCACAGGATGGTCGGAACAGGCTACATCGGCGGGAAGGCCGTCGGCATGCTGCTGGCAAGAAAGATTGCGGCAGGCATCGATTCGCACGGTGTGATCGGGGTCGATCTGCAGAGTGATTCCCTCTACATCGGTTCGGATGTGTTTCAGACATTTCTCATCCACAACAACATCTGGCGCATGCACACGCGCCAGCAGTACGAGGACGGATATTACGATCTGGCCGATACCCTGCGCGACAGAATTCTTCAGGGCGTGTTTCCGCCCTTCATCCGCATCCAGTTCCAGCAGGCTCTGGACATGTTCGGACAGACACCGGTCATCGTCCGTTCGAGCAGCCTGCTGGAGGACGGATACGGCAACGCATTCGCTGGAAAGTACCAGAGTGTGTTCTGTGTGAACCAGGGTGACCCGGATGCACGGCTCGCGATGTTCGAGGATGCGGTGCGGACCGTCTATGCAAGCACGGTTGACATCAGCGCGCTTGTATACCGGCGGGAGCGCGGTCTGGACAAGATGGGGGAACAGATGTCCATCCTGGTGCAGCGCGTTTCCGGCTCCATGCGCGGCCGGTATCATTTCCCGCTGGCTGCCGGGGTGGGCCTGTCATACAGCGCTTATGTCTGGCATCAGGAAATGAATCCTTCAGACGGGATGGTCCGGATAGTCGCGGGTCTCGGAACCCGGGCCGTGGACCGGACGGATGGCGACTATACGCGGGTGGTTTCACTCGGCATGCCGGACAACATCCCGGGAACGGGTCTGGAACGGAGCATTGGTCAACGCATGGTGGATGTGCTGGACACGGAGTTGAATCAGTGGCGCACGATTCCGCTCAGCCACGCCTGTCAGTCCGCCACGGTTCTGGAAGCCGGACTGGTTTTCGGTCGGGATGCGGCGGCAGAGCAGCGTGCACGGGAAGTGGGCCTGAAGCTGGATGCCGTGCATGTGGCGGATTTCTCAGGCCTGTTTCATCGCACTGCGTTCATCGCTGCGATGAAAGCGATGCTCAGGGGGTTGGAAGAGGCATACCAAAACCCGGTGGACGTCGAGTTCACGGTCAACCTGTACAATGGCAGGCTGTATGTGAGCATTGTGCAATGCAGACCGCTTCAGACCTTCCGGGCCGCGGACACGGCCATGCCGGCGAATGTATCGCCGGACACGGTGTTGTTTCGGCTGCATGCCGGAAGCTTTGTCGGCGGTGGGACAGCGGATCAGATCATCAACACGGTCGTTCTGCTGAAGCCGGAGGCGTACGTCGCCGTGGGGAACGCGGAACGCTACACGGTCGCACGCATGCTGGGCAGGCTCAACGACAGGCTTCGTGCGGACCGGAACCGGCAAAGCATGCTCATCGTACCGGGCAGGTGCGGCACAACAACGCCTTCGCTGGGCGTTCCAGTCCGTTTTTCGGAAATCAACGCCTATCGATGCATCTGCGAACAGGAATATGCGACGTCCGGCATGATCCCGGAATTGTCATTCGGCAGCCACTTTTTCCAGGACCTTGTGGAGAGCCGGATATTCTATGGTGCCCTCATGCAGAGGGGTCCGGGCGAATTCAATCCGCACCTGCTGCTGCAGCGGGAGAATGTCCTGCTGACCATTCTGCCGGAAGCAGAGGCATATCGGGACATGATTCATGTTGCTGCGTTCGAGACGCCGCTCTGGCTTGTTTCCAGCCCGAAGGACCAGCAGGCGGTCTGCTGGCTGAAAGGCGGAATCTTGCCGTAAGGCTGAATCTTGCCGGAAAGCTCGAATGATGCCTGATGCTTGTCGGACAGGATGAAAAGAGGGTTCCGGAACACTGCGGCTCCGGAACCCTCTTTTTCCGTTTGTTGTCGGGATGATGAAAGATGATTAATAGGTCACACCCTGGGCGAGCATGGCGCGGGCCACCTTCATGAAACCTGCGATGTTGGCTCCGAGCACGAGGTTGTCGGCATCGCCGAATTCGGCGGCGGCGGCACTCGCATTCTTGTAGATGCTGACCATGATTTCCTTGAGCTTCGCATCGACTTCCTCGAAGGTCCAGGACAGGCGCATGCTGTTCTGGGACATTTCAAGACCGGACGTGGCGACACCACCGGCGTTTGCGGCTTTCGCCGGTCCATAGATGATGCGGTTCTTCAGGAACACTTCAACCGCTTCCGGGGTGGAGGGCATGTTCGCGCCTTCCCCGACGGCAAAGCAGCCGTTCTGAACAAGCATCTTCGCGGAAACACCGTCGATCTCGTTCTGGGTGGCGGAAGGAAGCGCGATGTCGCAGGGAATGGACCAGATGCCGGAGCATCCGTCGTGGTATTCGGCTTCCGGGTGGTGCTGCACATATTCGCTGATGCGGCCGCGCTGCACTTCCTTGATGAGCTGGACGGTTTCGAGCTTGATGCCGGTCTTGTCGTAGATGTAGCCGTTGGAATCGCTGAGGGCGACAACCTTGGCACCAAGCTGGGTGGCCTTCTGCGTGGCGTAGATGGCCACGTTGCCGGAGCCGGAGATGACGACGGTTGAACCGCTGAAGGTCTTTCCCTTCGCTTTCATGGCTTCGTCCATGAAATAGCAGAGGCCGTAGCCGGTGGCTTCGGTGCGGGCGAGGCTTCCGCCATACTGGAGGCCCTTGCCTGTGAGGACGCCGGTGAATTCATTGCGGAGCTTCTTGTACATACCGAACATATATCCGATTTCGCGTCCGCCCGTACCGATGTCGCCGGCCGGTACGTCCGTGTCCGGACCGATGTAACGGGTCAGCTCGAGCATGAAGCTCTGGCAGAAGCGCATGACTTCCATGTCGGACTTGCCCTTCGGATCAAAATCGGAACCGCCTTTTCCACCGCCCATGGGGAGTGTGGTGAGGGAGTTCTTCAGAATCTGCTCGAAACCGAGGAACTTGATGATGCCGAGGTTGACGGAGGGATGAAGGCGGATGCCGCCCTTGTAGGGACCGATGGCGCTGTTGAACTGGACGCGGAATCCGCGGTTGACCTGGACTTTGCCTGCGTCGTCGACCCATGGCACGCGGAACATGATCTGCCGTTCCGGCTCGACGAAACGTTCAAATATGCCCGCTTTCACAAATTCGGGGTATTTGAGCGCGACGGGCTCGAGAGATTCCAGGACTTCCTGGACGGCCTGATGGAATTCGGTTTCTCCGGGGTTGCGTTTGACAACGGCTTCGTAGACGGGCGTCAGATGAGTCATGATGCATCCTCCTGCAATGAATGTTTTTTTCAGCCGACTGACTCCGGGGAGCCGCCGTCTGACTCTGCGTGCGGCCTTGCGGCAGTTTTCCTTCCCATGGCGCATTTGCAGGCACCTCAGGCGGAAATCGGCAGGAATCATCCATTCAGCCACCCCATTGTGGCAACAGGAATTGTGGATGGTCCGTCAACACCCTTGAAGGGGTAGTCTCTCAAACCACTACGGATTATATCAAAGTGAATCGTGAATTGCAAGAATGAATCGCTGAAATTGCATAATGCACAAAAAAAAGGACATGGCGGATTTTTTCCGACCTGTCCTCTTCCGGCAGCATCATCATCTTTTCATCATCATCTTCCCGGATTCATCCTCCCGTCATCATCATTCCTGATTCATCTGTTTTCGAAGTTTCCTGTATTCTGCCATTGGAGGCCTACAGCCGGGAAAGACGCTCCACGGCCTCTGCCGTGCGTTCGGGACTTCCGAATCCGGTCAATCTGAAATAGCCTTCTCCACGGGAACCAAAACCGGAACCAGGTGTTCCGACCAGATGAAGCCTGTTGAGCAGGGTGTCGAAGAATTCCCAGGAGGTCTGGCCTTCCGGAACGCCAAGCCAGACATACGGCGCGTTCACACCGCCCCAGACACGGTATCCGCGTTTCGCAAAGGCTTCGCGGATGGCGCCGGCGTTCTTCAGATACCCGTCTATCCTCTCTTTGCATTCAGCCTGTCCATCGGTCGTATAGAGCGCGGCGGCTCCCTTTTGAACAATGTAGGGAACGCCGTTGTATTTCGTCGTCTGCCTGCGGAGCCACATTTTCCGGAGGTTGAGGGTCCCGCCGCTTCCATCGGAAACATCGAGTTCCTTCGGAACCACCGTGTAGGCACAGCGAAGTCCGGTGAAACCGGCTGTTTTGGAGTAACTGCGGAATTCCACCGCACATCCGCGCGCGCCGGGGATTTCATATATGCTGTGCGGGACGCCGTCTTCCCGAATAAATGCGACATAGGCCGCATCGAACAGGATCAGTGCTTTGTTGGCCAGGGCATAGTCGACCCAGGACTTGAGCTGGTCATATGTCATGGCAACTCCGGTCGGATTGTTCGGAGAGCATAGGTAGAGGATATCCAGTTTTTCCGTCGGAATGGCCGGCTTGAAGTCATTTTCCGGAAAGCAGGGCATCAGATGAAGATTCTCGAATCCGGAGGCGGTCGGCACCCCGAAATGCCCTGTCATGACATTGCTGTCGAAATAGACGGGATAGACAGGGTCCGGAACGCCGATTCGGTTGCCTTTTCCGAAAAGATCGGTGAAATTGGCGGTATCGCTTTTTGCACCATCACTGACAAAAATTTCATCGGCGGCGATATCGCACCCACGGGAGGCAAAGTCGTGCGCAGCGATGGCTTCACGCAGGAAGGAATATCCCTGTTCGGGGCCATAGCCCTTGAACGTGGTGGCATCACCCATTTCGTCGACCGCTGCGTGCAGTGCGCGGATGACCGTTTCCGGAAGCGCGCGCGTCACATCCCCGATGCCGAGTCGGATGATGTCCGCCTGCGGGTTGGCTCCTTTGAAAGCCTCCACGCGCTTTGCGATTTCAGAGAAAAGGTAGGTTTCCTTCAGGTTCCGGAAGTTGCTGTTGCCTGTCATGATGGTTCCTCCCATATGTGTGATGCTGTGATCGCTGATGAAATTGTCGTGTTTGCCGTCAGAATCTTGAATCATGTGATTCTGCGGCATGTGGCAATCTTCGGGTGCATCTGATGCCGCAAGCTTGCAACTTGCCATGATTCTTGCATGCAAATCCGGACTCCGAGGTTTTTACCCGGAATCAGAGTTTGATCTCTCCTTCAAATGCCAGGGTGGCCGGCCCTGTCATGTAGATACCGTCCGCTTTCCATTCGATTTCGAGTGTACCGCCCGGCAAGTGGACATTGCATTGTCTGCCGACAAGACCAAGCCTCATGGCCGCCGCTGCGGATGCGCAGGCTCCTGTGCCACAGGCCAGTGTTTCTCCGCTTCCACGCTCCCAGACCCGCATCTGCAGGTCTGTATGCGACAGAACCTTGATGAATTCCACATTGACCTGCCTGGGAAACATCGGAAGTTTCTGAATCTGTGTGCCGACTTCCCTGACCGGGAAACGGTCCACATTATCCACGAACGTGATGGCATGCGGATTCCCCATCGAAACGCAATGCAGCGGATACACGACATCATCCACCGTGACGGGGACAGGGAATGAACGGCCAAGCATGTCCGTGTATTCCGTTTCATCTGAAAAACCCGGCTGCCCCATCCAAACGCGGACCTTCTCCACCAGACCGTTTTCACCGGTGAACAAGACCAGTTGCCGGATGCCGGCCAGTGTTTCGATGGATAATTCCTTTTTTCGTGTCATGGCCTTGTCATAGACATATTTTGCCACACAACGGATGGCGTTTCCGCACATTTCGCCTTCCGAACCATCGGCATTGAACATCCGCATGCGGAAGTCCGCCGCGTCGGAGGGGAGGATGAGCACAAGTCCGTCTCCACCGATACCGAAATGACGATCGCTGATCTGGATGGAAACGGCGGCCGGGTCCGGGACCCATTCCTCGAAACCATTGACATAGATGTAATCGTTGCCGGCACCATGCATTTTCGTGAATTTCATCTTCGCCTCCTGAAAAGCAGATTCAGTGATGGATGCATCGTCATCATACCGGGTGCTTGGCTGGAGATAAAGTAGTATAAAATAATACTACTACAACAAGTATAACAACGAATGAGAAAATCGTCAAGAATCCGACGGAAAGTTGTGCTGTGCATCCTCCATCCGAGGGCCGTCCATGCGGTGCGTGTCGGCGGCCGGCTCGAGGTGTTCCCCCTGCTGCTGATATTCATACCGACCTTCTGGAAGCGTGTCAACATCTGAGACATCAAAAAAAACCTGCTCTTTGTCAGAATGGGAATGGCTTCCAGGCCATTCCCATTCTGTATTCGTAGAGCAGGTTGTTTTCCCCAAGCTCCGAGAGGAGGCGGCGGGCATATCCTGTCCGGATGACGAACCGCCTGGAAATCATCCGGACAGGATGACGAACCTCCCGGAAATCAACCCAGCAGGAATTCCTCAATGGCCTTGGCTGCCCGCGTCGCGTCGTTTTCGGCCCGAACCACGAGGCTCTGGCCTGTACGCATGTCGCCGGCGGAGAAGAATTTTGTTTTCGATGTGGCATATTTCGTCCGATCGATCGTGAGTTCCAGGGCGGCCGGAAGATACGTCTCCGCGCCGACAAACCCCATCGCGATGAGGATATCGGTCGCGTCCTGCGTTCTGCGTGTCGACTCGATGGGCTTCGGCACTTTCCGTCCGCTTCCGTCGTCCGCCCATTCCACCTGAACGGTTTCGATGCCGGTGACACCTTTGTCGTCGCCCAGTATGGATACCGCAGTGATGCAGAATGTACGGGGGTCCCGTCCATACAGGTAAATGGCTTCCTTCTGCCCGTAATCCGTCTTCAGGACGAAAGGCCAGCGTGGCCACGGATTGTCATTTGCCCGGCTGTCCGGGGAAGGGGGCATGATTTCCAGCTGGATGACCTTGTCCGCACCTTGACGGATGGAAGTAGCCACACAGTCATTGCCGGTATCACCGCCGCCGATGACGACAACCTTGCGGCCGGCCATCGGCTTCTCTTCCGTCTGTCCGGCCACGACGCGCCTGGTGGCGTCCGCGAGGAAAGGAACCGCAAAGCGCACACCAGGAAGATTTCTGCCCGTCACGGACAAATCCCTGGGCTGACCGGCTCCTCCGCACAGCAGCACGGCGTCGAACCTGTCAAGCTCGGAAACGGGAAGATCCTTGCCCACATCGGTGTTGCATACGAAGGTTATGCCTTCTGCGCGGAACAGGTCGATTTTTTTCTGAAGCAGATCCTTCGGAAGCTTCATGTTCGGAATGCCGAACATCATCAGACCGCCCGGAAGTTCCGACTTCTCAAACACGGTGACCATAAAGCCCCTGCGATTCAGATAGTGTGCGGCGGTAAGTCCGGCGGGTCCGCTGCCGACAACAGCCACGGTCTTCCCGTTGCGTGAGGCTGGCGGATGGGGTTTCACCCAGCCTTTTTCCCAGGCCATGTCGCTCAGGTAGCGTTCAATTTCACGAATGGCCACGGGATCTCCGTTCAGGCCAACCGTGCAGGAACCCTCGCACAGGGCGGGGCAGACGCGGGAAGTGAATTCGTGCAGCGGATTTGTCTTTTCCAGGCGACGATAGGCTTCTTCATATTGGCCGCGATAGACAAGGTCATTCCATTCAGGTATGAGGTTCCCGATGGAACAGCCCGAGGATACGCCTTTCCAGGATACGCCTCCGTGGCAGAAGGGAATGCCGCAGTTCATGCAGCGGGCGGCCTGTTCCTTTGCACCTGCTTCATCCAGTGCGGGATGGAACTCATCCCAATTGGCGATACGGTCCACGCAGGGCTGCTCATTGGCGGTCCTGCGATCAAAATCCATGAATCCGGTCGGTTTTCCCATGTGGGTCTCCTCTCTTGCAAGCCCTTACTTGCCTTTGCCGGTCTTGAGCATGAAGGCGCGTTCCAGCTTCGCATCACCCTCCAGGCCTTCCTTTTCCGCCGTATCCATGGCATCGAGCATTTCCCGGTAGTCATGGGGAAGGACCTTCACGAATTTCGTGATCATGGACGGCCATTTGTCGAGAATGCGCTGGGCAATCGGAGAGCCGGTGTGTTCCGCATGCCTGGACAGGTATTTGTACAGTGTGACCAGATCCATGGCATCCAGGGGATACAGCCCAACCATCTTCTTGTTCACCATGCGGCGGAAATTTTCATCCTCCAGCACATAGGCCACACCACCGGACATGCCGGATGCGAAATTCCGTCCGACGGATCCGAGAATGACCGCCGTACCGCCTGTCATGTACTCGCAGCCATGGTCGCCGACCCCTTCGCAGACCGCAACCGCACCGCTGTTGCGGACACAGAAGCGCTCTCCTGCACGTCCTGCAAGATACAGCTCGCCGCCTGTTGCACCGAACAGGGCGACATTGCCTGCCAGCAGATTGTCCTCTTTCGACCAGCCGGCATTTGCCGGAGCCTTCACGATGATGCGGGCGCCGCAGAGACCTTTGCCGAGGTAGTCGTTCGCGTCGCCTTCGAGGGTCAGGTCTATGCCTGCTGTCGCGAATGCCGCAAAGCTCTGTCCGGCCGTTCCCTTGAACTTGAAGCGGATGCGGCCGTCCGGCAGTTTGCCATACTCCTTGCTGATGAACGCGGAGACCCGGGTGGCCACGGCTCTTTCGGTATTCCGGATGGGGCGTTCCACCAGGGCGTCTCCCTGTTCGACGAGGGATTTGACCATGTCATGGAACAGCCGGTTGTGGTCGTCCTTGTGCGGCATCAGATCACGCCAAGGCAGCGGCAGATCTCCGGGGACCAAAGATGATATGTCGAGGCCGGTGGTCTTCGGGGAAGGCCTCACCTGGACCAGATGCCCGGCCATGCCGACCATTTCGTCGATGGTACGGAAACCGAGACCCGCCATCTCTTCCCGCAGGTCCTGCGCGAGGTACCTCATCAGGTTCACGACATACTCCGGCTTGCCCGTGAACCGGGAACGGAGCGCGGGATTCTGTGTGGCTACGCCCACGGGGCAGGTGTCCAGGTTGCAGACGCGCATCATCACACAACCGATGGCGACCAGCGGCAGCGTGGCGAAGCCGAACTCCTCGGCACCGAGCATGGCGGCGATGGCGATGTCCCGGCCGGTCATGAGCTTGCCGTCGGTCTCCACGCGGACACGGCCGCGCAGGCCATTCGCCACGAGGGTCTGGTGGGTTTCGGCCAGTCCGAGTTCCCAGGGCAGGCCTGCATGCTGGATGCTGGTGCGCGGGCTGGCGCCCGTTCCACCGTCGTAGCCGGAGATCAGGATGACATCCGCGCCTCCCTTTGCAACACCGGCGGCAATCGTGCCGACACCGGCTTCGGAAACCAGTTTGACATTGATGCGGGCATCCGGGTTCGCATTCTTCAAATCGAAAATCAGCTGGGCCAGATCCTCGATGGAGTAGATGTCATGGTGCGGGGGCGGGGAGATGAGGCCCACGCCGGGGGTCGAATGGCGTGTGCGGGCAATCCACGGGTACACCTTGCCGCCGGGCAGCTGGCCGCCCTCACCGGGCTTCGCGCCCTGGGCCATCTTGATCTGGATTTCCTTGGCGGAAGCCAGATAGGGGCCCGTGACACCGAAGCGGCCGGAGGCGATCTGCTTGATGGCGGAGTTTCTGTCGGTGTTCAGCCGTTCCACGGCTTCGCCGCCCTCGCCCGAATTGCTCTTGCCGCCGAGTTTGTTCATGGCCAGCGCCAGGCATTCATGGGCTTCCTGGCTGATGGAACCATAGGACATGGCTCCGGTCTTGAAACGCTTGACAATGCTTTCGACCGGTTCCACTTCCTCAATCGCCACGGGGGCGCAATTTGTGAAACCGAGCAGACCGCGGAGCGAAACGAGGTTGTCGTCGGAGATGCGGCGGCTGTATTCCTTGTACAGGGCGTAATCGCCGTTTCGGACGGCGGTCTGGAGCAGGTGGATGGTTTCCGGGTTGTACAGGTGCTGCTCGCCGTCCTGCTTCCACTGGAAGACGCCGCCGGACTTCAGGGCGTCTCCTGATTCCGACAGGGCCAGCAGATGGCGTTTCATGTTTTCCTTTTCGAGGTCTGCCAGGGACATGCCTTCCACGCGGGTGACGGTACCCGCGAAGAAACGGTCCACGACGGACTGGGACAGGCCAAGTGCCTCGAAGATCTGCGCGTTGTGGTACCCGTCCACGCAGGAAATGCCCATCTTCGACATGATTTTCAGAATGCCGTGGTCAAATCCATGTACGACATTGTGCATGGCCTTTTCCAGGGACGTTTCGCCCAGATAGCCGTTGTCGTGCAACTCCTCAACCGCCTCATACACGCCGCGGATGTGGATCGCCTTCGCGCCATAGCCGATGAGGCAGGCGACATGATGCACTTCACGGGGTTCGTAGCTGTCGACAACGAGTGAGCAATGCCCGCGCACACCCTTCCGGATGAGATGGTGATGCAGGCCTGCCGTGGCAAGCAGGGAGGGGATGGGGGCCATGCCGGCGGATACGCCTCTGTCGGAGAGAATCAGGATGGCATGGCCGTCGGCGAGTGCTTTTTCCGCATCAGCGAAGAACTTTTCCAGACCCTTTTCCAAACCGGACTCCACATCGAATGTCATCTGAATCTCTGCCGAGGACAATCCGGGTGCGCCCTGACGGATAAGGTCGAGGGAGGCCGTGTTGATGATGGGGGACGGCAGGTGCATTTTCAGGCAGTTGTCCGGAATATCCCGCGTAGGGTCGCCGTTCGGACCGAGGAATACATCCATACCGGTCACGCACTCTTCCTGGTAGGCATCGATGGGCGGATTCGTGACCTGGGCGAACAATTGCTTGAAGTAGTTGAACAGGGGCTGGGGCTTGTCGGAGAGGACGGCGATGGGAGAGTCGAAGCCCATGGCGCCGATCGGATCCAGCGCGCTCTGCGCGATGGGCAGCACGGTTGTCATGCGGTCCTCGTGGGACCAGCCGAAGAACCGCTGCATGTCCTGATGGGAACCGGGCACGCTCGTGCGTGTGTATTGGGGTTCTCCGATCCTGACAACCTTTTCCTGGAGCCATTCTTTCCAGGGGCCTGCCAGATACGTGTCCTTGATTTCCTGATCCACCAGCACGGTGCCGTTGGTCGTGTCGAGCAGCAGCATCTGGTTGGGGCCCAGTTTGCCGCGGCGGACGATGGCGGAGGGTGCCGCATCGTAAACGCCTGATTCCGATGCCAGGACCAGAATGCCATCCTTCGTGAGAATCCAGCGGGCGGGACGAAGACCGTTGCGGTCCAGCACCGCCCCGACCTGACGGCCGTCGGTGAAGCACATGGCGGCAGGACCGTCCCACGGTGGCATGAGGCAGGCAGCGTACCGGAAGAATTCACGCTGGTTTTCATCCATCGTTTCGTCCTTCGACCATGGACCCGGCATCATCATGAAAAGCGCCTGTGGAATCGGGCGGCCGGTCATGCAAAGAAATTCGAAGAGGTTGTCGAATTTTGTGGAATCGCTGCCGTCCTCATCCAGAATGGGCAGGATATCCGCAAAACGTTTGGAAAGCTTTCCCCCGTCCATATACGTGGACGCGGCCAGGGTGGCATGCTCGCATCCCTTGAGGGTGTTGATTTCCCCGTTGTGCGCCACGAACCGGAACGGCTGGGCCCGGTTCCAGGAAGGGAAGGTGTTGGTGGAATAGCGGGAATGAACCAGCGCGATGGCGGACATGAAGTCCTGATCCACCAGATCCGGATAAAAGTCCGAAACCTGCCAGGCCTGCATCATGCCCTTGTAGACGATGGTCTTGTCGGAAAAACTGGGCAGATAGACCTCTCGGGCACTTTTCAGCATGGCGTGCTCGATGCGCTTGCGCAGGACGAACAGGCGGATGTCGGTCGCATCATCCGACGGCTTCCAGGTGACGAACAGCTGCCGGACGCAGGGAGCGCTGACCCGGGCACCGTTGCCGCACGCATGGAGGTTCGTGGGGACGGTGCGCCAGCCGATGATGTCAAAGGATTCTTCGGCGACAATGGCTTCCACGGCCGCTTCCGCGGCTTTCCGTTCCGATTCGTCGAGCGGCATGAAGAACATGCCGACGGCGTATTTGCCTTCACGCGGCAGATGGAAATCGGTCTTCATGCGGAAGAAACGGTCCGGCATCTGCACGAGGATGCCCGCTCCGTCTCCGGTCTCGGGGTCTGCGCCCGTTCCGCCGCGGTGCGCGAGGCGGACGAGAATTTCAAGCGCATCCCGGACGATGGCGTGGGAACGGTTGCCGTGGATGTTGGCCACGAAACCGGTGCCGCATGCATCGTGCTCGAATTCCCTGCGCCAGAGGGCCGCTTCGGCCATGGGACGATTCCTTGACTGCTCTGGCTGCTGCTGCTGTTCGTTTTGCTTCATTTTCTCCACCTGCCTGTTAGTTGTTCGGCCCACCTGTGTTGAATGGGACCGTCTTTCTGCTTCCTGTGTTGAATGGGACCGTCTTTCTGCTTCCTGTGCTGAATGGGACCGTCTTTCTGTTTCCTGTGCTGGCGGGAATCCGATCAGCTGTTTGGTCCATAGATGTCGAGGATATGTTTTGCCACCTGCTCGAGCGCCTTGCCGGTATCCATGCTCTGTTTCTGCATCTGACGCCAGGCTTCCGCCTCGCTGAGACCGAGACTTTTCATGAGTGCGGCTTTTGCCTTGTCCGCAAGACCCCGTCGTTCCAGCCCGGCCTTCAGCTTTTTTGTCTCCGCCTGCATGCGGCTGTATCGTTCCCGGAACTGAAGCAGCATGTCCACGGAAGTGGCCAGTGCCTGTGCCGTGACAGGCCGGGCGAGACAGGAAATGTCCAGATCTCCGATGTTCTGCCGGGCGTACGTGAGTTGTTCGGGCGGAACGATGAGCAGCACCGAGGCGCTGCAGATGTCCGCAAGGTCTTCCGCAAATGCAAGGCCTGTCATGTCGGACAGGTTGAATCCGACGATTGCGATGTCGCACGGGTGGTTTCCCGCGGCGCGCAATCCCTGCATGCCGGTCGTGCAGGTGTCGGCAATCTGGCACCCGCGTGCGGCGAGGATGCCGGACATCTGTTCCATGGTTTCCTGGTGCTTGATCACGATCAGCACGCTGCACCGCATCGCTGCACCTCCTGTCTTCTGGCGGCGGTCGGCCTTCCCTGCCGGGATGGTTGAACCGGTATGGGGAAGGACCTTCGGGACCCCGTGCTTCGGGATCCGGTCGGCCGGGCGGGAGGAATCAGCAGCTGCCGAGGTACTTGTCCGTCTCCCAGGCGTGCACGCAATTCCGATACTCATCGCACTCGCGCCACTTTGCCTCAAGATAGCGTTCCGCGGCATGGGCACCAAGGGTGTCGAGGATCAGCGGGTCTGCTTCCAACGCGGTCAAAGCTTCTTCGAGGCTTTTCGGGAGTGGGGTTGCCCCCAGTTTCAGGCGCTCGGCCGCATCCATGGTATAGAGGTTCTGCTCGATGGGGGCGGTTGGAGCGAGGTTCCGGCGGATGCCGTCCAATCCGGCCTCCAGGATGACGGCGAAAGCGAGATACGGGTTGCAGGAAGGGTCCGGATTCCGGAGTTCCACACGGGTTGCCTCCCCCCGAATGGCCGGAACCCGGATGAGCGGGCTTCGGTTCCGGGTGGCCCACGCATTGTAGACAGGGGCTTCGAAACCGGGAACAAGGCGCTTGTAGGAATTGACGATGGGGTTCGTGATGGCGGTGATGGCCGGGATATGGTCCATCAGACCCGCAATGAAGGAGTAGGCGGTTTTCGACAGACCAAGCGGGTCTGCCGGATCCGGGAACAGGTTGTGTCCGCCGCCTGAAAGGGAGAGATTCGCATGCATGCCGCTTCCGGCCATGCCGGCGATCGGCTTCGGCATGAAGGTGGCAGCAAGACCATGCCGTTTGGCCACAGTCTTGACCACCAGCTTGAAGGTCATGATGTTGTCTGCGGTTTTCAATGCCTCATCATAACGGAAGTCGATCTCATGCTGTCCGTTTGCCACTTCATGGTGGGAGGCTTCCACGGAGAAGCCGAGGTCATCGAGCGTCAGACAGATGTCACGACGCGCGTCTTCCCCGAGGTCCATCGGACCCAGGTCGAAATACCCGGCCTGATCATGCGTGGTGACGGAGATGTTTCCGTCGTTGTCGGTATGGAACAGGAAAAATTCGCACTCCGGTCCGATGTTGAGCGTATAGCCCATGTCGGCGGCTTTTTTCAGGGATTTCTTCAGAATGCGCCTGGGGTCGCCCTCGAAGGGCCTTCCGTCCGGTCCGTGCACATCGCAGATCAGGCGGGCAACGCGGCCGTTCTGCGGACGCCAGGGGAAAACCGTGAAGGTTTCCGGGTCCGGATGCAGGAACATGTCCGATTCCTCGATGCGGGCGAATCCGTCGATGGAAGATCCATCGAACATGCACTGGTTGTTCAACGCCGTTTCCAGATGGTCAAGCGTGATGGCGATATTTTTCAGCGCACCGAAGAGATCGGTGAACTGAAGGCGTATGAACTTCACATCGTTGTCTCGTGCCATACGGAGTACATCCTGTCGCGTCTTTGCGTTCATGGTCCATCATCCTTTCCATGGTCCGCCGCCGGCGGGCGGAGTGCTGCCGGCATGATGCGGGACGGTTTGCGCTGTTCCACCATACCGCAAAGGTGGGGGAGCCGCCCGAAACAGCCGCCCGGCAGAATCGAAAAAAATGCGTCCAAACACGGTGCCTTCTTTCGTAGGAAACCGCCTTTGGAACGCCATTGTTCCGTTTTTTCGATTATGCAGGATGAAAAATTCAATCCTGCATTATGATGTCATTATACCATAAATGCCTCTTCCTGCAACCCTCTATTTCAGATCCGCTGCACGGGAATGCAAAGGCCTGTTTCGTGCATGCAGGCGACTGACGGCAGAGATCGAATCAGAGGAATGCAGGTTGTTTGGGTTGATTTATGTGCAGGATGAACAAAAGAATCCCTTCATTATTGTTCGCCGTTGGCAAAAACTGATGCAAGTACGGATACATTCCTGATTCACACGGAAACGCATCGGAGGTTGTTATTTTCGTGACGATGCGAATTCGGCGTTTTCGTGTGGTATTATATTCAAGGTTGTCGGAACCTGCCGATGGCCGGCAATGACGACAAGTCAGGAGGCATCCCGATGATCAGACGCTTCAAGCCAGTTCCCGGCATCCACCTTGCGGACCGGAAGGGAACGGAAGGCTGCAGGACCGAAACGGTCCCGATCCCCGGACAAATCCTCATCCCCATGGTTCAGCATATCGGCGCGGCTTGTGTGCCGACGGTGAAAAAGGGTGACGCTGTTCTTGCGGGACAAGTCATCGGCGACTCGGATGCATACGTCTGCGCACCCATTCACGCCAGTGTTTCCGGGGTGGTGACGGCAGTCGAATCCATGCTTTGCTTCGGCAACCGGCAGGTTCAGACCGTCATCATCAGGCCTGATGCGGACCAACGGCTGCTGCCCGGCCTCAGTCCGCCGGTCGTGGATTCGCGCGAATCTTTTTTGAAAGCTGTGCGTGCCTCCGGACTTACCGGACTCGGCGGCGCCGGATTTCCGGCACATGTGAAGCTGAATCCGCCCAAGGGCGTGCAGCCGGACCTGCTTGTGATCAACGCGGCGGAATGCGAACCATTCATCACATCGGACTACCGTGAATGCATGGAGCACCCGGCACGCATTGTGGCGGGAATCCAGTCCGTCCTGAAGTGGACGGGTGTGGACAAGGCCATCATCGGCATCGAGGACAACAAGCCGGAAGCAATCGCACTTCTGCGGGAACATGCGCGGGATGACGACCGGATCACCCTGGGGGTCCTGAAGAGCCAGTATCCGCAGGGAGCGGAACGCGTGCTCATCCACACGCTGACGGGAAGACGGGTGAAAACAGGCAAACTGCCTGCCGACGCAGGTTGTCTTGTCATGAACGTCACCTCGGTCTCCTTTCTGCAGTCCTATCTGGATACCGGCATGCCATTGATGAAAAAGCGCGTCACGGTGGATGGTCCCTTCGTGAAGAAGCCCGGCAACATGGAGGTCTTCATCGGAACGCCCCTGTCCGACGTTTTCGCCGCTTGCGGCGGATTGACCGGACAACCTGAAAAAATCCTCATGGGCGGTCCGATGATGGGCGTTTCCATGCATTCCGCCGATGTACCGGTCATCAAGAATACGAACGCACTGCTCGTGCTGGACAGGCAACTCGGCGGCATGCCCGCGGAGAGTGCCTGCATCCGCTGCGGACGATGCGCACGGGGCTGCCCGATGGGACTTCAGCCGCTGGACATCAACCGTGCGGTGGTCAATCGCGCCTGGGAGGAGCTTCCTTCCTATCAGGCCATGGACTGCATCGAATGCGGCAGCTGCTCGTATGTCTGCCCGGCGAACCGGTACCTGGTGCAGTCCATCCGCCTGGCGAAGGATCATATCCGGCGGCATCCGGTGAAAGCGGAGGTGAAGAAGGCATGAGCATTCAATACACGGTCGCATCCTCCCCCCATATCCGGGAAGGCGCGACAACCCGCCGCATCATGGGAGACGTGCTGATCGCCCTCCTGCCCGCCACTGCGGCATCCGTCTGGTTCTTCGGGCTCCGCGCCCTGCTGCTCGTGGTCGTCTGCGTGTTGACGGCAGTCGGCTGGGAATGGGCGTCCCGGAGGCTGATGAAGCGACCGGATACCATTGGCGACCTCAGTGCAGCCGTCACCGGCCTTCTGCTGGCATTGAACCTGCCTGTCACCATTCCGTTGTGGATAGCGGTTGTCGGAACCTTTACGGCCATCGTCGCCATCAAGCAGCTTTTCGGGGGCATCGGCCAGAATTTCATGAACCCGGCCCTTGGAGCCCGTGCCATTCTGGTGGTAGCCTATGGTCAGGCCATGACGACCTGGGTGGCACCGGGTGCTGGTGCCGGTGTGGATGCGATATCCATCGCCACCCCGCTCATGGCCCTGCGCGAAGGCGGTGACCTCCCATCCTATCTGGATCTTTTCATCGGACATGTCGGCGGTTCCCTGGGAGAAACCTCCGCCCTGGCCATCCTGCTGGGATTCGTCTGGCTGCTCGCACGTCGCGTCATTTCCTGGGAAATTCCCGTGCTGTTCTGCGGCACGACGGTCCTACTCGTCTGGTTTCTCGGAACAGACGGCCTGTTCACCGGCGATCCGCTTTTTCACCTGCTGTCCGGCGGATTGCTGCTCGGTGCGGTTTTCATGGCCACGGACTATTCCACCAGCCCGGTCTCCCGACGGGGCAAATGGATTTTTGCCGTCGGGTGCGGTCTGCTCACGGCTGTATTCCGACTCTTCACCAGCATGCCGGAGGGCGTGTCCTTTGCCATTATCCTGATGAACTCCCTCACCCCGCTTCTGGACCGGATGACCATTCCGGTATCGTTTGGAGGTGAACGGAATGGCTGAGAAAAAGGCAGGGGAAATGAAAGAGAAGAAAACGCCGATGACAGGGGAAGAAATCAGCAGGGAAATCATTCGTCCCACGCTGGTGTTGTTCTTTTGCGGATTCATCGTTACCGCTATTCTGGCGATGGTCTACCAGACCACGGATCCTGTCATCAGAGCGAGCGCCGCGCAGGAGAGAAGCGCATCCCTTCAGAAGGTGCTTCCGGCTTCCGATGCCTTTGACGAGGTTCTCACACCGGAAATGCTCGCAAAGGAAGGCTTCAGTGTCCCGGGAACAGTGTCCGCCGTCTACCGGGGAACTGCAGGCGGTGAATTGGCCGGTTATGCCATCGTTGTGGAACCGAAGGGCTATGGAGGAAAAATGAACCTCATCGCCGGTATCGATTTGCATGGTGCCATGACAGCCGTGACCCTAGTCGCACAGAATGAGACGCCGGGTCTTGGCTCGCGGGCTTCCGAACCGGCATTTCTCGGGCAATATGCCGGGGTGTCGCACAATGATGGTCTGGAGGTCGTAAAAAAGGCACCGAAACGAAAAGGTGACATCCAGGCCATGACCGGCGCGACCGTCACCTCACGCGCCGTGACCCGCGGTATCGCCGATGCCCTGCAGATGGCTGCGGATTTGTTGGAAAAGGAGGACCGGTAAACATGGATGCCAAAAGAATGAAGGAAGTCCTCACAGCCGGCCTGCTCAAGGAAAACCCGACCATCAGGCTCCTGCTGGGCATGTGTCCGTCTCTTGCAGTCACAACAATGACCAAGAACGGCATCGGAATGGGCATAGCCGCAACCGCAGTACTGATCGGGTCAAACGTGGCCATTTCACTGGTTCGCAAAATTGTACCCGACAAGGTGCGCATTCCTGTATTCATCACCATCATCGCAGGCTTCGTCACGGTGGTGCAACTGTTGCTGGCGGCGTATCTGCCCGATCTGAACCGGCAACTGGGCATTTATATTCCGCTCATCGTCGTCAACTGCATCATTCTTGCGCGTGCGGAGATGTTTGCCTGCAAGAATGGCCCCTTGCTTTCAACACTCGATGCGATTGGCATGGGCGCGGGATTCACGGCAGCTCTGCTTGTCATCGGTTCTGTCCGTGAAATCCTGGGGTCCGGGACGTGGATGGGGATCGAACTGACGAGTCATCTGTTCAGTCCGGCAGCCATCATGATCCTTCCTCCCGGCGGATTTCTTGTGATGGGTTGCCTGATTGCTGTCGTCAACAAGGTTTCCCTTGTACGCACGGGCCGGCGGGCCATAGCCGCTCAGGCCGGCCAATGCAGCGGCTGCGGGAATGCAGAAGGCTGTGCGGGCTGCGCATCCGGGGAAGGCGAAGGAGGAAAGGCATGAAGGAATTGTTGTCGATCCTGATCGGATCGCTCTTTATCGAAAACTTCGTCCTGTCAAAGTTTCTGGGTATCTGTCCGTTCCTCGGCGTATCGAAAAGGCGGGAAACGGCACTCGGCATGAGCGGAGCGGTTGTGTTCGTCATGGGACTGGCCGGCATGTGCACCTGGATGGTCAATGCTTGGATTCTCGTTCCGCTGCATCTCGAGTACCTGCAGACGATCGCTTTCATTCTGCTGATTGCCGCTTTGGTCCAATTCGTTGAAACCGTACTGAAAAAGACTGCGCCTCCCCTGTACAAGTCCCTTGGCATCTATCTTCCGCTGATTACCACGAATTGTGCGGTTCTCGGCTCCGCGCTCATTCACGTCGAGCGGGGATATACCCTGCCGCAAGCCGTTGTCTACAGCGTCGCATCCGGCCTCGGCTTCACGATGGCGCTCGTGCTGTTTTCCGGCATCCGGGAGAAGCTGGAAACCTGCGACATACCGGAATCCTTCAAGGGCATGCCGATTTCGATGGTTGCCGCGGCGCTGGTGTCGGTTGCCTTCTTTGGGTTTGCGGGGCTGGTGCTGCCGGGATGATCTTGCTGCGGACATTCGTGCTGCGCCAAAGCAGCTGCGTGTCAACATTCGCTTCTCTCAACTCCATTGGCTTCGCTCAACATTGGCTTCGCAATAAGGTCCGCTCTCGCACTTTGCCATGCAAAATGCTGTCGCGGTTGTCAACATTCGCTCCGCGAATGTTGACGGAGAGGATAAACATACATGGAAGGGATACTGATTCCAGTCGCGGTTGTGGCGGGCCTGGCCCTGTTGTTCGGGATTGCGCTCTCCATCACATCCATTGTATTCCATGTCCGCAGTGACCCGCGGATTGAAAAAGTCAGGGAGACGCTGCCCGGAGCGAACTGCGGCGCCTGCGGATTCTCCGGCTGTGACGGGTATGCCGCGGCCATCGTGACGGACGGCAAACCCATTAACCTGTGTCCGGTCGGAGGAAGTGACGTTCTGGCAAAGCTGGCGGCACTCATGGGGGTCGAGGCGGAGGAACAGGCCGGCAAAAAAGCGCGCGTGCTCTGCCAGGGGAACTGGCAGACCGTTGAGATGAAATACAAGTACGAGGGCATTCAGGACTGCGCTTCGGCAGCTGTCCTGCTGGGCGGGATGTCGGCCTGCATCTATGGATGCGTGGGACTTGGCTCCTGTGTGAAAGCATGCAAGTTCGATGCCATCGTGGTGGAGGACGGTCTGGCCCGCATCCTTCCTGAAAAATGCACGGGATGCGGCATGTGTGTGGCGGAATGTCCGAAGGCCATCATCCGCATGCTGCCGGTGAAAACGGCGCATACGGTGTTGTGCTCGAATCATGAGCGGGGAGCGGTGTCGCGCAAAAACTGCGGAACCGCCTGCATCGCGTGTGGCCTGTGTGTGAAGAACTGCCCGTTGAATGCGATCCGGATGGATAATTCTCTCGCGGTCATTGATCCGATTCTTTGCGTGGACTGTGGAAAATGTGCGGAAGTCTGCCCGCAGAAAACCATCCGGGCTATCCGGTGAAAGAACTGCTTGATCCACCTTGTGTCAGGATATTGAATGACTACCACAGGGGGAGTTTCATCCCGATCTGCAGCCGGGTGCCGTAACTTCTGGATGCCGGAAGCTCCAGCACAGCCCGTGCGCGCTTGCCGCCAAAGGCGAATCCCCATGGTTTCACACCCGCCGCAATCGATACGATGACTCCGTCCGCATCCACGAAAACCGCATCCAGGGCGAAACGCATGAACATCATGTGGATGGCGTCGCATGGCGTCAGGAATAGACCGTAATCGCCCTCACGGCGGCCCATCAGTCCAAGGAAACGCCTGCTGAAACTGTCGGCGGTTTTCACCGGAAACGGCGGCTCCCCTGTGAGATGCAAATGTGTCTCTGCAATGCAGGCCTCCGATGTGCGGGATTTTTCCTTCATATTGGACTCCTCCTGCCGGACCCGATTCTTATGACGGACCCGATGAATCCTGCCATGCAGGTTTTCACCGGGTTCTCTTTTCGTGTGCCCGCTTTCTTTCATTATAGATCAGGGCCGGTTCGCTTCGCCATTCTTCCCAAGACCTAAGTCACCGGAAAGGAATTACCTGCTCTTTTTCAGATAGGCTCATTATCACTGTTGGGTTGCCAGCAAGTCCTCTATTTGCTATGCAAATAGAGGCGGAATGGCAGGTT
>JFJP01018826.1_pt1 | contig 24297 bp, 13 predicted proteins | sample 431651 | NCBI WGS metagenome assembly JFJP01 (sample SAMN02602958, study PRJNA72255) | Microbial mat metagenome, whole genome shotgun sequencing project. | biome: fresh water; feature: sink hole; material: water; isolation source: purple microbial (photo- and chemosynthetic) mats found in...
GTATCGGCTTTGAAAGCGGCGGACTGGCCAGTGCGCATTCGATCCACAACGGCCTCACGGCGCTGGAGGCGACACACGCCTTCTACCACGGTGAGAAAGTGGCCTTCGGCGTGCTTGCCGGGTTGCAACTGACCGATGCCTCGCCGGTGGAGTCCGCCATCGTGTATGCGTTCTGCGAGCAGGTGGGGCTGCCCACCACACTGGCGGATCTGGGGCTGGCTGGCGCCGCGCGGACCGACCTGATGAAGGTTGCCGAAAAGGCGTGCGTACCGGGCGAATTCATCCATCACGAGGCCGTCGAGGTATCGCCGGAAAAAGTGCTGGATGCCATGCTGGCGGCCGATGCCATGGGCGCATACCGCAAACGCAATAGCGCATGATGCTTGCCGGGCGCGGCTCGACGCATCGAAACATGATGCCAACGTGGGCAGTGGACACTTCGTATCGAGGATGAAAATGAATGTATGGCGGCGTGTCGTGGTGTTTCTTTGCTTGTGTGCGTCAATGGCCGGGGCGCAGCCCTTTTTGCGCAATACGATCGGTCCTGTCGGCGACGGCATTGTCCCGGCGGCGGATGATCCGGATTTCCTGGCAGCAGTCGCCTGCACGCTGAGATCCTACAGCACCGTGGCTACGTCGGAGTACCACCGCCTGCCTCCCGCCACGCTCCGTTCCATACCGGCCGTCCCGGAGGAACCAGTCGGTCCCGATCGCCGCAATTTCGGCACGGCGGAAACTCCCGACTGGCGGATCAAGGTCAGCACCTATACCTGGAACTACGGCACCTGGCAGGGTCATGTGCGCTTCGCCCCCATCGATCTGTACTATCTTTCGGGCAGCGTCACTAATTACATCAGTTCCTGGGTGACGGTCGGCGACGACCTGCCCGAGTATCTGGCAACGACCTATTCCACGTCCAATCTCACGGTCAGCAATGTTGAACAGAAAGTCTATATGACCCTGGGTATGCCGCCTGCATCCGGCAAGGTGCTGGTCCAGTTCTGGGTCCGTCCCGCCGATCTGGTTCGTCCGGCTTATAACAATAGCTTGACGAATACGGTCGAGCCGCCCGTGGACGGGCAGAATCGTTACCATCTTGTGGCTGGGGCCGATTCCAATATGCGCGCGGGGGTGCGTCTCCAGTCCGATTCCGGCCAATGGTTCCTGATGGGTCAGGATGCCTTTGGTGCCTTCTTCACCAACAACTTCAATACGCGTTATCCCTGGACGGCCATGGGCTACACTTGGAACTGGGATCCGTCGCTTGGAACCAACGACACGGATCGGATTGGCCCCGATGAATTCATTATTTCCGGCGGGGCGCAGGTATTCTATGAACGCACCGTACCCAATGACAAGCTGTTGGCCGCCGTGCGGGGCGAACCGCTCTTTTCGGTTTATATCAACGGTTCTGAATATGCCCTGCATTATTCCAACACGGTGGCGCAGATCAGTGCCCCGACCGCCGGAGCGGGACAGGTCTTTGTCGGCTGGCTGGGGGATACCCAGGCGCTCGGTGATGTGATGTCGCCGACGCCGCAGGTCACGATGCCCGGCACGAATGTTTTCCTGACCGCCCGGTTTGTGACATGGGACGAACTTCCATTGCTAACGAATGGTGCCGTGGCGGCAGGCACGGCCTCGGCGCATACCAACATGCTGTTCCGCTATGAGCCGGCAGGGGTCGGTCGTTCGGTTGTCTTCGTGCTTTCGTCCAACGCGGCAGACGCGGTAGTCAGCGTCTTTGAGGACGGATTCGAGGCGGTATCCGTGGGCACTGGCAGCGTCGTTGTGGAACCTGCGGGGGATGCCCCGCTGGTTGTCAGCATCACATCCTCCAATGCCTTGTCGTTCGAGATCAAGACGGTCGATGTCACCGAGACGCATGCCGCCATGCGGCGGACACTGGCGCAGTATCCCGAGATTCCCGGTCTTGGTGTGGCCGCCTGCCAGCCCGGCTTCCTGCCGATTGTACTGGCGGAAGGGCTTGCCGCCAAGGCACCCCCCAGTGCCGGGGATAATCGCCCGCTGACCGGCGAGGCGTCGTTCCATATCGCCAGTATCTCCAAGACCTATACCGCCGCCGCGATTTTCCTGCTTCAGCAGCGCGGCCTGCTGGAGATCAGCGGCTGTGTCACCAACTACGCTCCCGAACTGGATATCCCGCGCGGGAACGAAATCACCATCGAGCATCTGCTGCAGCACCGCTCAGGCTTGCCAGATGCCAACAATACCGTTTGGTTCGACGGCAAACTGGCCAACAACCCGTTGCTTGAATTCACGGTCGAGGAGATCGTGGATGTCGCCCGGCAACTGTATCCCGACTTGCTTTTTGATCCGGGCACGGACTATGCCTATACCGACACGGGATACAACATCCTGGCCCGGGTCGTGGAGAATGTCAGCGGCACCAATTACCAGGCGTTCCTGCAAAACCAAGTGCTGATGCCCGCGGGATTGAACCATACCTATGCCCCCTATAACCACCAGGCGATCGTTCCGAATCCCGCCGTGAACACGTATATGCTGATCAACGGGGAACTGCAGGATCGCTCGGTCTGGAATCCCTCGGTCGAGTTCGGATGCGGCAGCATCATCTCCACCTTGTCGGATCTGCTGGCGATGACGCATGTTTTTTTTGGTTCCACCAACCTGCTGACGTCAGCCACACAGGCGCAAATGATGGACCCGGTCAGCGCGACGACGTTTGACGATTACGGGCGCGGGTGCAATCGGGTTGACGGCCTCGGCTGGGGGCATGACGGTACGATGTGGGGGGCTCTATCGACCGCCCGATTTGACACGAATAACGGAGTCTGCGTATCGTCCATGCTGAACTGCCAGTATGAGGACGAACGGTTGTACGCCTCGTTCTTTGCATTGCGCGGGGTGACTGCACTACTCAAGCAGGATCTCGGTTTTCCGGCGGGCAGCCTCGGGCGGCAACCGCCAATCCTTTTCCCGGTAGTGTCGTCCGCCCGCCAGGGACAGCCTTTCCGTTTCCAGCCGCTGGCGTTTAATTTCGCGACCAACTGGCTGATTGAAGGCCTGCCTGCGGGCATGGGCTACGATACCACCAGCGGTGCGATGTCCGGTGCCCCTGCCGTGATCGGCACCCATTCCGTGACGGTCACAGCGCAGAATGCCTATGGTCGCGTGACGGAGGTGCTGTCCTTCGAGGTCCGGACGGCCTTCACCAACACCATCGCCGTCGTCAGCGACTGGATCGAAACGCAGATGGCGGAGGATGGAACGGTCGGGGTATCGATCGCGCTGGTGGATGACCAGGAGACCGTCTGGGCGCGCGGGTTCGGCTATGCCGACCGCGAGGCGCATAGTCCCGTGACGACCGCCACGGTATTCCGCATCGGATCGGTTTCGAAAGTCTTCACGGCGGCGGCTGCGCTGCAGTACGTCGACCGCGGTACCCTCGGTCTGGACGATGCCGTGACGAATTATACGCCGTCGGTGAACTGGCTGCCGCGTTTTCCGGGGGCTCGTCCCATCAGTGTTCTGGACCTGCTCACGCATCATTCGGGGTTGCCCGGTGATCTGGTCCGGGCCGGATTCCTGACACTGCCGTCCGGGCGCGGCTACCTCGATACCCTGCAGGATCTCTCCCGGACCTATCCTGTGCTGGAGCCCGGCACGCTCAACAATTACTGCAATACCGGCTTTACGCTGCTCGAAGGCGTCATCGAGCAGGCTGCCCGCCTAGCCGGCGAGGGCAGTCGCTCGTTCGCGCAGATTGCCGATGCCAATATCTTTTCGCTGCTGGATATGCAGGGGTCCTCGTTCCTGTGCGACAAACCCGCCATCAGCAATTCGCTCGCTGTGCCGTACCTGGGTGGCGAACGCATGCCTGCCGAATATGTCGAGATCCTCGGGACCGGCGGGATGTACAGCAGACCGGTCGATCTGGCGGCATTCATGAAGGCCGTGATGGGCGGGGGAACCCCGCTGATGTCTGCCACCCGTTGTGCCCGGATGCTGCAGGATCACTCCACCAATGCGCCACTGGACCGGTTCCAGTGGATCAAGGCCGGGTTGGGGTGGGACACGGTTAGCGAGCCGAGGCTCGACGATGCGGGCAAGGCCTGCTGGAAGAACGGGGGCACGATGGCCTATGGTGCGATGCTGACGATCCTGCCGGAAAAGAAGCTGGGGGTCGCCATTGTCGCCAGCTCCATGAGTGAGATTCCGTTCGAGGCGGATAAGCTGGCGCTGCAGGTTGCGCTGCTTGAACGCGACGGTATGCCTTGGCCCACCAATGCCCTGGCCTATCCCTTCGCGACGCAGACGGTCAGCCAGGCCGCACTGGATGCCCTGGCCGGGATTTATGTCGGCAGCGACGGGTACGACCGGGTCGAGGCACAGGATGGGATGCTGACCTATCACCGCGATGTGCCCGACGGGCCGCTGACCTTAACCAACCTGGTGTTGCGGACCGATGGCTGGTTCATGGCGGACGCGGCACCGGCGTTCTCGATGGCCTTTACCAACAGCCACGGCCGCGATCTGGTGATCAGGCGGCAGGCCGTGGGGGCTGCCGAGTATTCCTCCATCCTAGCCGAGCGTTTTACGCCGCCAGTGATCAGCGCCGCCTGGAGCAACCGGATCGGGCGCACCTGGACGGCGCGTAACATCCATCCAGATGACTATATGCCGCTGCTCGGGATCGGGCCGGATGTGCGCCTGCTGCAACAGGACGGGGTGCTGCATGTGTCCACCGATGGCCGCACCTCCACCAAGGTACTGGTTCCGCAGGATGATGCGCTGGCCTTTGTAGCGGGCGTGCTGAACCGGGGGGACTCGGCATTGCAGATTGTTGGCGAGGATGAATTCGTGATTTTCGGCGGTTACTGGTTCGGTCCGGAACCGATGCTGTTGCCCGTTTCCGGCGGGGTCACGGGATCCATCGCGACGGCGGGCTTTGCGCAATGGCATGAGATCATGCCTGCCAACCCCGTCACGCCGGTTGGCGGCATATCCAATGTGTTTTACGAGATCACGCTGTCAGGTGCCCCCGACAATTTCATCCTGACGCTGTATGGGGCTGACCGCGTGGTGCCCCGAGCGTCCCGGCGCGGCAACGGAGTGCTGGAGGTCGCTTCGGACGGAAGCCCGAACTATCTGGTGATCCAGCCCGCCGCGCAAGGCGTGCAGACCGGTGGTTACTCGCTGGCCTTCTCGGTGCCGCTACGCATCCGCGCCATCTCGGCGGCGGCTGGCACCTTGCGGCTGACCTGGCAGGCAGCGCCCGGTATCCCCTGTGTCATCGAGACCGCCACGGGCCTCGGGGCAACCAACACCTTCAGCCCCCTGTCGAACGATATCCCCGCAGGCGGTGTCCTAAAGCAGCAGGTCCTTACGCCCGACGGTGCCCCGAGCCGTTTCTACCGCATCCGGCAATAACTCTGCCATCGCTTGGGGTTCGGCATTTTACGCTTGTCATGAGTCATTTGTGACCGATAGAGTGAAGCCATGAAAAAAATAAAGTTACTGTTGTTGCTGGGGTTCTTTGTCTCGGTTGTCATACTGGTTGGAGTCTCCTGCGGTCGCAAGGATGACACCTACCGTATTGAATTGGTCACCTACATTCAGAATTCCTATACGCAGAGTTTTGAGGAAAGTCTGCGTGAGGGGCTCGGGGCGGCAGGCCTGGTGGATGGCCGCGATTACAAGCTGCGCATCCGTTCCGCGCAGGGAGACATGATAACGCTGACGTCCTTGGTGGATGCAGCGGAAAACAATCGTGCCAATCTGCTGATCCTGTTCCAGGCGCAGACCCTGTATGCCGCGATTGACCGTGCTCCTTCTGTAAATAAAATGTTCACCCTGCTGCAGGATCCCTTTGTGCTCGGAGCCGGTCAAACGGATGCCGAGCATCTGCCGCGTCTAACGGGTATGTATCTGGTGCCGCCGTTTGAGGAATTGATCGGCATGATCGCGGAATGCCGCCCTTCGATTTACACCCTCGGCACCATCTATGATCCCGGCAATCCCGACTCGGTCAGCAAGAAGGATGAGCTGATCCGGATCGCGGCAACGCATCAGATGCAGGTCAAGACGGTTCCGTACACTTCGGCGAATGAAATCACGACCGCCACGGATGCCTTGATGGCGGAGCGCCCCCAAGGCGTTATCCATTTGCAGGATCCTGCCCAGGATATGACGTTCCCGGTGCTATACCAAAATGCATCCCGTGCCAAGATCCCGCTTTTCTCGGTCGTCTACAATATGGAGAAGATCGGGGCGACGATCGCGTGCTCCACGGACCGTCGCGAGATCGGGCTCAAGTTCGCCGACATGGTTGTCAGGGTCATTCGTGGGGAAGATCCCTCCATGATCCCGTTCGAGAATGACCGCGATCTGAAAAAGCGGATCGGCTACAACCGTACCGTCGCCACCGACATCAAGCTGACGCTGCCAGTATCGGTGGTCAAGCCGTAGGCGCAAGGCGTCCGGCGTGCCAGGTTGCAGCCAATCCGGAGCAGGATGCCCAGGGTACGTTCGGGTCGTGGCCGAAGCTTCCGGCTTCGGGTCAGGGATGTGGGCGGTGTCGGAGCCTGATTTTTCAGTGGGATGGAGCTTTCTCCAGAGTTTCCAACAGGGTTGCTGGAGGGCAGAGGCAGCCGGCTTTCTCCAGTTGCTTGCAGACGGTCTTGATGTCCTGGTGCCGGACGGCGATGCGATAGCCTTCCACCTTGAGGCAGTGCTTGCGCAGTACCGGATCGGTGCTGAACAGCCGGCGCGTCTCCTCATCCGTGTCCAGCTTGAAGACGAGGAGCTCGCCGTCCCTTTGCAAGGGGGCGATCCGGTTCAGGGTCTGCGTGAAGAACTGCTCCCAGATGGGTGGGGGTTCCGCCGCGATGACCCGCCGGAATAGCGCGATCCGTTCCTCCAGCGCCTCGCGCGAGGAACAGCCCCCCAGCAGCGATGTGTGCGTCATGCGGAAGCGGCTCTGCGTGATCCGTTCCAGGAACTGCTTGAGTGCGAGCTCTGTCATCGCATCCAGGTTCCTGCAGGAGGCCATCAGCCGATTGCTGTCGAGCAGCACTTCGCTCCGCAGGACGGAGGCCACCTCGATGTCGAGGGTCTTGCGTTTGCCGACCACGAATTCACCCAGTGGCGTCAGCCGAACCGCCGCCAGGCCGATGAATGGCGTTACCTGGCCTTCCTCGGGGGGCGTATAGGCGATTTCGGCCATTCCCAGCGTAGCCAGCAGGAAGGCATAGCCTTTGATGAGGGGTTCGCCGAGCTGTGAGAACAGGCGCATATAATACGCATAGGGGGTCTGGTATCCATAGCCTTGGAATGATGACTCCATCCATGCATTGGCGGTGCTTGCAAAAACCGATGGGATTTCGTCGCGGTACTTGAAATAATTCAGCATGTTCTGGGCCGACACCCATTTTCCTGTCGGTATTTCTGCCGCGAATCTCGTCAACCGGGCCACCACATGCCGGTTATACATGCCCGCATCACGGCTATGGTTAATATGCCAGAGCAGTTCCTCCTCAAGAAACGCAGGGGATAGCTTGGGGAGCAACTCTTTCAGCGGATCGGCCGAGGTTGCATTGCACAGGCTTTGCCTCAATGCGTTCCCGGCAAACGAGACGATGCCGAGCAGCATCTGCGTGCGGACAAGATCCTGGTCACTGCCCCCGCTGTGCTTCGACCCGAAGAATTCCTCTCCACGGATCACCTCGCGGAATTTCCGGACACTGACCTTTGATATCTTCTCGCTCTTGGTGTATTTCGCATGACCCTGCTCGATGAACTCGGCCGCCGCTTTCAAATCACGCAGGGCATCCACCGCCAGATAGCGACGGGTGGCGGGCGGTGGCTCGTCCATCGGTCGCAGTTCGTAGTCGGGCGGGGGAGGGATGATGCCCTTGAACACCTTGCGCATGGCCAACGGAAGGTAGGCATGAATATTATCTTTTGAATCCTTGCGTACGTCATAGTAATAGTAGTGATTATCGTTTTTCCGGAGCAGGCAGATGAATTCATAGGGTTGCCGCACGATGAACGGCTCAAAAGAACGTCTGGGTTCAATCGGGTGGGGGTCGGCGAGGGTGACTCCCGCCAGTGTCTCAAGGGCGGCCAGAGAACGGGGCTCATGCCAGGTGAGCGCGGTGAGCGCGACCCGCAGCGGCTCGGGCAGCAGGGCAAAGAACGCACGCTTCAAGGTGTCGTCCTGCAGCACGGCCTTGATGATTTCGATCTTGTCATCCTTCCGTAGCGCCTTCTTTGATCCCGCTGGCGGGATCGTGACCCCCGGGACCTGCGGCATCGGATGGGTCTGGAAAAGCGGCTCGATAATCTCCTGATACAGCCAGCTCAGGAAACCGTTGGTGTAAAGCTTCCTGAGGATAGTGTCCAACGGCTGTGTCAGCAGGTTCCTGATATCTATTTCATTCGGCATGACAACCCTTCCTAGCCCAGGATCTCGTCCACATCCTGCTCGGTCAGTGATTTGATGGCGGCACCATCGCTGGATATGACCTTGTCGAACAGTGCCTTTTTACGTTCCTGCAGCATCACGATCTTCTCCTCGATCGAGTCCCGTGCAATCAGTTTGTAGGTGAATACGGTCTTGTCCTGCCCGATGCGGTGTGTGCGGTCCACCGCCTGGGTTTCGGCCGCCACGTTCCACCAGGGGTCGAAGATGAACACCCGGTCGGCGGCGGTCAGGTTCAGGCCGACCCCGCCGGTCTTGAGCGTCATCAGGAAGACCATCGTCTCGTCATGGGTCTGGAACTGCCGGACGAGGGCTTCGCGATTGGCGGTGGCACCGGTCATGGTGACATGCCCGATCCCCCGTTCCTTCAAGTCTGCCGAGACCATCTCGATGGTGGCCAGGAAGTTGGTGAAAACGAGCGACTTATGGCCGTTGACCGCAGCCTCCTGCAATTGTTCGATCAGCATCTCGCGCTTGGGCGAGGTGATGGTATCCTCGCTCTTGACCTCCGGGATCGAGGCGACCTGGCGCAGTTCCATCAGGGCTTCGAGGATGAAGAAGTGGCTTTTCTCGATGCCATCCGTGGCAATCCGATGCTTGAGCGTCTGGTGGTAGAAGGCCCGCCGGGTCTCGTAGAGCTTGCGCTGCGCGTCGCTCATGTCGACATAGAGCAACTGCTCGACCTTATCCGGCAGGTCGCGCAGGACGTCGCGTTTCAGGCGCCGCAGGATGAAGGGATACACCTTGCGGCGCAGTTCGCGCGCGGCATCCTGGTCGTCGTGCTGGTGGATGGGGGAGGCGTAAAGCCGGTCGAATTCCCCGCTGGAGCCGAACATGGCCGGATTAAGGAACCGGAACAGGGAATAGAGCTCGCCGAGGTTGTTCTCGATGGGTGTACCGCTGATGGCCAGCCGGTGCGTTGACTTGAGCGTCAGGACCGCCTTGGTCGTCTGCGTCTCGACATTCTTGATTGCCTGCGATTCATCCAGGATGACATACAGGAAGGCGGGTTCGGTGAAGTCCTTGATGTTGCTGCGCAGCATGTTATAGGTGGTCAGGATCAGATGGCTGCCGAGCGCGGCGTCCAGATCACGTTCCGATCCATGGTAGATCTGGTACCGCATGGCGGGGCAGAAGCGGTCCAGTTCACGCTTCCAGTTGAACAGCAGGCTGCGCGGCATGATCAGCAGCGAAGGGGGCAGATCGCCGCCGGAGGCTGCCTTGCCCAGATAGATCCGTGCCAGCAGGGCGATGGTCTGGATGGTTTTGCCGAGGCCCATATCGTCGGAGTCAAGCCATTTGAGCCCGTCCTGCTGGTAGGGGCGCAGGGTGCCCTTGATCGGGGCCTTCAGCACCGGTTGGGTGGCGAGCGCGTTGAATCCGGAGAATACATCGCGGGCCCGCGCAAAGGGTGTCCGGTCGGCGTTGGCACTGATCAGATCCTCCAGCATGGGCAGGTCGAAGAAGGAGACCTTTACCCCCTTTTCATGCTTCTTGAACAGGCGGCCCAACTGGGCGACATAACGGGCGTCGAGAACCGCGCGCGAACCGTCGCTGAGGGCGACATAGCGGTTTTTCTTGTGCTGCGCGAGGACGTCGAACAGCGAGAAGGATTCCCCGTCGATATCGAGCTGGGCTTCGCCCTCGAGAGCGACAGTTTCAGTTTGGGCGTGGCGGCCTTGACCTTGTAGGCGTTGAGCTTCTCGGCCCCGAACAAGGTATAGCGCTGTGTCAATGCTCCTAGTTCCTGGCTCAGGAACCGTGCGGCCAGCTCTCGTCCGATGACAAACCCGTTCTCGTCCAGGAACAGGAGCGCATCGTCGTTGGCCTCCAGGCCCTTGCGGTGGCGGTTGATCGCGCTGTTCAGCCATTTGCGCTCCTGCCATTTGCGCTCCTCGGCGGCCGAGCCGTAAAGCACCTGGCGAACGACGATGGTTTGTTCCGCCTCGTTGATCGTGGCCAGGCGGGTGATGTCGTAATCGCGGACAAAATCCAGAGGCAGGCGGGGCAGCGAGAAGGCCACATCCAGATGCAGTGCGCCGGTCTCGTCGACCTGTTCGAAGATCAGCGAGGTCTCGGCCTGAACATCTTCCGAAAACACAGTGCGCAGCCCGCCGTAGCGAACCGTCACGCCGGTAAAGTGCGAGAAGAGCAGCGACAGTGATCGCTCCAGCAACGCCTCCGGAAGGGCACCGTTGAAAAGCGACAGCATCCGTGCGTGATCCCCCAGGGGTTTGGTCTCGTGGATGGTGTTGCCATAGAGCACATGGGTTTCGTTGAGAATCCGCAGTGCGGTGGCATTCGCGAGCGTCTCGTCCTCGTGGATCAGTTGCAGCGTGCCGACCAGCCAGTCGTCCGGGCGGGCGGCATCGCGCGTATAGTCAAGGCGGATCTCGGCGATGCCATCGGCAAAGCCCAGGGGTTGCATCCCCGCATCGCGCAGCATGCCGCTGGCGCGTACCAGCCAGAGCAGATGCCCATGATCGTGGAGGTAGATGTGATCGCTGTTGGTGTCCCAGTCGATCACCGCCTCCTGCTGTTCCTTGATGGCGTCCATCGCCTTGAGCAGGTCGCGCAGCGCCCCATGGCTGCTGCGGTAGTCAAACGCGACGGGGCGCCCCTTGGCATCGACCCCTTCGAGATAGGCTCCTTCCTCGTCAAACAGCAACTGGATGAGGAGCTCGCCCGCCGGCACATACCCCGTCGTCAAGGGCTTGTCGACGCGTTTGAAAACGTCAAAGAGGTTCTTTTCACCAGCCATTCGTTATACTCCCGGTAGATCCATGAGTGTCCATGCCGCCTAGTCAACCTCCAGGATCAGACCTTTGAGATAGCTGGCCTCCGGAAAGGCCAGTGGCACGGGATGATCGGCTGGCTGCCCCAGGGTTTCGAGAATGCGCACGGTCCGTCCGGCATCGGAGGCGGCGAAGGCCACGGTACGCAGGAAATCGGCGCTGCTGACCAGCCCCGAGCAGGAGAAAGTCGCCAGCACGCCGCCGGGGCGGAGCAGTTTGATCCCGAGCAGGTTGATGTCCTTGTAGGCACGCAGGCCTTTTTCGCGCTGCGCCTCGCTGCCGACCAGGCGCGGTGGATCCAGGATGATCAGATCAAACGACCGGGAACGGTCGCGCAGCCCGCGCAGTGTGGTCGGGGCATCGGCGCATTCGTAGGTGACCGGGACAGCCAGCGCGTTGAGCGCATGGTGTTCCCTGGCCCGTTCAAGGGCGGGGGCGGATCGATCAATCGCCAGCATGGACCGGGCACCAGCGGCGGCGGCGGCGACATCGAAGGCTCCGGTATAGCAGTAGACGCTGAGCACATCGGCTCCCCGTGCATAGGTTGCCGTGCGGGCACGATTGTGGCGCTGATCAACGAAAAAACCGGTTTTCTGCCCGGTTCCGCAGTCGACGATGAAATCCAGCCCGTTCTCGCGGATTTGCACGCGGGCGGCAGACGCCGTGCCGAGGACGGAGATCGCGGCGGCATCCAGCGGCTCGCGGCCGTGGGTGTCGCTGTCGGCGGTCACGACGACCTCCCGCGCCCCGCTCAGGGTGCGCAAGGTTTCGATGATGGTGGGCAACCACGGCTGGATAGGCGTGCAACCGACGCGCAGGGAGAGGACATCGTTGAACAGGTCGGCGACGAGGCCGGGCAGGCCATCGGCCTCGGCATGCACCAGACGCCAGGCGTTGGTGTGTTCGCGGAGGGCGGGTTCGCGCTGCCAGATCCGCTCGCGCCGTTGCCAGGCACGGCGCACGCGGTCCGCAAACAGGGCACTGTCAATCGGCTCATCGGCACGGCGCGTGAGCAGCCGCACCGCCAAGGCTCCGGACGCTGCCAGCAATCCGCGTCCCAGCCAATTTCCGCCCGCATCGTAGATTTCGGCCACATCCCCTTCCACACGGCAGGCCGGACGGTTGCGCAGGGCCCCTTCAAAAATCCAGGGGTGTCCGTGCAGGATGGGCTTCTCTCGCCCCGGTTTGAGCGTGATTCGTAAGGATGATTCAGTCATTGTCGTTCTCTCAGGCGTAGCGGCCATAGCGCTGGATTGCGGCCATCAGCAGTCGCATCCCGCTGAGGCGACTACCGTTGTTGATGGATCCGGCCGTGGAAAAATTAAGGCCGCGCGTTTCCCTGGCTTGGTCGACATCGCGCAGGAATTCGGCGACCATGTTGGCCTCCTCGTTACGGCTGAAGGTGAAGGGGGCGAGCTGGCCGTCGATGACGGCATGGGGACAGTGCTGCCGGATCTCTGCCACGGTGAGCGTCGGCCCGAAGTTGGTGCCGGTAAAGTCCAGTTCGGCCATCAGCGGCAGCAGATGCGCCATGTTCGAATCGCTGTGCTGGTAACGCCGGTTCTGGGGATGGGGGGCATAGGTACCGAACACTGCCCGGTGGATCGGCATGGCAAAGGTCTCGTACATAGCCGGCGTGAACATGCAGCAATTGTCATCAAACCAGCTCCAGTTACTCGGCAATGCGTCCGGTGTCAATCCCGCCTCCTCGTCGAGCACCCGTGCCCGTCCCAGGATTGCCCGGCCCAGCACATCACGGAACCGCGCGAACAGGTCAGGATCATCGTACGCCAACAACAACAGGTTTTCCACCCCGAAGATCGAACAGGCGAAGGTGCAGGGGCCGCGCTGCCCCCGGTACAGGGGGACTTTCCGTCCGAGTGCCGTCAACCGCGCCTTTTCAGACGCCCAGTTTTCCGGCAACATGAAATCGCGCAGGTTTTCCAGCCGTGCCTCGACGCGGTCCAGCAGGGCGGCAAGTTCCTCTTGTGTGTGGGCTGACTGCTTGAGCCACCAACTCCCGTTATGGTCGCCTTCCCAGACGTTCTCGGCCTCGAAGATCTCGTGCAGGGCCTTGATCGTGGGCCAGGCCAGCTCTGCAGGCTGAGGAGGAGCCTCCGAAAGCAGGCGTTTCCCCACGATCTTCTCGGCGATGTCGTTGTACTGGCGGCTGATGTCCAGTGCCCATTCCTTGTCATGGTCGTACCGCCACCAGTTCTGCTCGATGCCGAGCTCGTCAAAGATGCATTCCCAGTTGCAGATCGCGCCCAGCGGCACCTGCGGGATATCGGCACCGAACGGATTGGCCCGCGCCAGTTCCTGATCGCGCCAGAAAGCCGCGATATCCAGCGGGGCAAGTCCCCCGTTGGATCGGGTATCCGCCAGTAGGTCATCCACCTTCCTGCGATTCTCCGCCGTCAACTCATCGTATGCGCCAGCCATATGAAAACCCTCCGTTAGTGCTTTCCTGAAGATATGCCAAAGACGGTCCTAAAATCAAGAACGTAAGACGGTAGAATCGGCATTCGTGCCTGTTCCTGTGTCGGAAGCCGAACCCCATTCCCGATTCGTTGAACTTTTTGCTTGTATATCGGCGGTACTTTTATGTATTGTCATCTTCTTTTGGAGGAAAATAAAATGGCTAGAGTATGTGAAGTATGTGGCAAGGGACCTGTGACGGGGAATCGGATTGTCCGGCACGGGTTGAAGAAATGCAAGGGCGGAATTGGTTTGCACACGACGGGGATCACCCGGCGTCGTTTCCTGCCGAATCTCCAGCGGGTGCGGGTAGCGGTCGAGGGCGGCGGCGTGGTGCGCTGCAATGTCTGCGCAGCCTGCATCAAGGGTGATCGGATCGTCAAGGCTTGATATGAACGATATCAAGGAGACTGATATCGTCTTTGATTGTCCGGTTTGTGGAAAAAGTCTGGCGATTGACTATCGCGGCGCTGGACTGACCATCAAGTGCTCGGATTGTCAGAACGATGTTCAGGTTCCGATTCCCGAGGGTATGGAAATCGACGATCTGGATCGTCCGTCCGAGGATCAGGAAGTCAAGATCATCCAGTTGCGGCGTTCATTCCAGAATGCACAGGATCGCATCGCGATGCTGGAGGGGACCATCGAGGACCTGATGCAGCGCCGGGATGCCCTGGAACGTGACCGGACGGAGCAGCGGCTCAAGATCGGCTCCATTCTGGAGAAGGTCGGTCTGATTGAGACGTTACTGAAAGATGTTTCAGGCGCGGTCAACGCGGTGTCCGACATTTGTCGTGCGGAATCGTAAGGTCCCGCTGTTCCAGTGCCGCGAGGCGTGCTTCCAGCGCGGCGATCTTCTCGTTCTGCTGTTCGTGGATGCCCTCTGCTGCCGCTAGCAGCAAGCCGTTGATCTGGTTCTGCTGGGACCAGAGGCGGTAGGTATAGAAGCGCAGCAGCGACCAGAGCGTCTTTTTCAGGGCGATCAATGTCCGCCGGAAGCGAGGTCGCTTTTCGGTGATTTCAAAGTCGGCGATATCCACAAATGCATTCTCGCGCAGCGTTTCCAGGTAGAAGCGCAGGAATTCGGCATTATCCTTGAAAGCGAAGGCGGTCTGCCGCGAGGTCTCGCCCAAGCTGGCGCGGTGGTACACACCCTGTTCAGCGTTCTGTTTAACCTTGGCGTGAATGTCCCGGATGATGGCATCGGTATCGATGCCGGTCGCATGGATGGTAAGCATGGCGCAGCCTCCGTCGATTATTGCATGAACGGGTTGGTTCGCTTCTCTTGGCCGAGCGTACTTTCCAGACCGTGACCGGGATAGATACAGGTATCATCGGCGAACGTTCGCAGGTGGCGCAGAGAGGCTTGCAGGGTGGCGGTGCTGCCGCCCGGCAGGTCGGTGCGTCCGGCGGAGCCCGCAAACAGCGTGTCGCCCGTGATCATCACCTTGTCGGCAGGGAAATAGTAGCAGACGCAGCCGGGGGTGTGTCCGGGGGTAGGAATGATCGTATAGGTCAGTCCGGCATCATGGCGGGTGGATTCTCCGCTCAGGGGCAGCATTCCTGCCGCCGGTTTGGCGGGCACGCCATAATAGGGCGGGATCTGGTTCACCGGGGAAAACGCCCAGGCCGCATCCGCCGCGTGCAGCAATACCGGTGCAGGAAGCCGATCCGTCAATGCGGCCAATGCCCCAAGATGGTCGGCATGCCCGTGTGTCAGGAGATAGGCTGATACGCTAAGGGATTGATTAATAATGGCTTCAGTGATCTTGTCGGCATCCTCTCCTGGATCCACGACAAGCACGCGGTTCGCGGTGCCATGAAGGATCAGGCAGTTCACGTCAAAGGGGCCGACAACAAGAGTAGGTTTGGTTGGCGTAGTTCACCCAGCCACCTGCCAGCACCAATGCCTGTTGAAACGGGTTGAGCTCGAAAGGAAAGGTGTTGGCGATTTTCCCTGCCTTGGCTGTTAATTTTAATGTTTTCGGATCAGCTTCCAGGTGCAGCTTGCCGCCGCTGGTGGCCGCCATGGTGAAGAGGGTATCAATATCCGCTGCTGGCAGTTCAATCGCCAGCATTCCCGAATTATAGGTGTTTTGACGGAAGATTCGGGCAAAACTCCGGGCGACAATCAGATTGATCCCGTTGACCTGGAACGCCCAGGGGGCATGTTCACGGCTCGATCCGCAGCCGAAATTCGCTCGGGTGACAACCGCGCCGATCGCGCTAAACGATGCCGGCAGGGTGAAGCCGTCCATCTTAAGATCCTCAAGCAGGTGGGGCGTAAGCGCTTGCTTGGTGATCTCGGTCAGATATTTCGCCGGGATGATTTCATCGGTATTGATGTCATCCCGGTCAAGCCATAAAACGGAACCCCCGAATGTCGTCATGCTGATTACTCCTTGCCTTTAAAGCGTGTAGGATACCACGCCCCTTCTGGTAAGCAAGCTGAAATCAGTATTTGCTTTGCGTACCGATTTGTGGCAGGATGATAAAACTAGGTTGGATAAGGCATGTTCAAGAACTCTCGTCCGGGTTTTTTATAAGGATATTCGATGGCTGGAGGAATAATGACAACATCACCGTTTAACGGCTTGTTCCGCAAGGGGATGCGTCGATGGCTTGGAGGATGTATCGGGGTTGGCGTGGCACTGTTTTCCACCGGTCTCCGTGGGTTCGCCGAGGAGACCCCGGTGGGGGCTACAGGGGCGCAGGTCGAGGTGCCGCCGCAACACAACGAGGCCGCCGATGGGGTCGCAAGCGGTAGGGCGCTACGGCAAGCCGAATTTGCCGCCCTGATGAGCGAGCGCACGAACATGTTCGAAAAGGTACGGTTGCAGATGGAGACGGTCACCGCAGCCAAGGCGACGGCGGGGGCCGCAGGGGTGCAGACCGCGACCGGCCGGGCTTACCGCGACGCGGTCCTGGCCGTGGAGGCTGCCCTGGATGCCCACCCGGAGATACAGTCACTGCAGGCTCAGGTCGACACCTTGCAGAAACTGTTGGTTGAACAGTCGCGCGAGATGGCAGGGATCCTGGATGCATGGCGTGTCGCCCGTCGTACGGTGCGCAAGGATTATGACGCCGCCGTGGCCCGGCTTTCGCAGGACGCCGTGAAGGCGCAGCGTGAGCTGCTGGAAGCGGAGAACGCACGTTCTCCCGGGCGGTTGACGCCAGCGGGTCAGCAGCGTTATCAGGACGTCCAGTCAGCACTGACGAATTCGCTGGCGGAGATCACGGCGACCTTCCAGAAGGCGTCCTCCGAGGAGGGCTTTCAGGCACTTCGCGCCGCCGATGGCTCCGATAAGCGTTTTGAGGACCTCTCGGCAGCGCTGAAGCAAATGAATTCGCAGCAGGATGCCCTTAAACACGCCATGCAGGCAAGACGAGACGCATTGCGGACGACGTCGCCTGATATTGTGGCTTTACAGGAGCAGGCCCGTTCGGCAAGTCACCGGCACATGGCGGCGATTCAGGCGCGACCGGATGTGGCCCAGGCACTAGCGTGGGTGAAGGGTGCGGATGCGCGGCAGCGGGATTTCGATGAACAGGCGACTGTGTTGTACGGTAGTATTTTGAGCGAATACCCGGATCTCCGGGATGAATTGGATGCATTTGCGAGGCAAGGTGGCCTGGTATTGACCGAGGAGACGATCCGGGTTGCTGGTGAGCGGACTGAGATGACGAGGGAAAGGAATCAGTGATGAAATCTAAGCACAATAAGCGTTTCTGGGTTCATACGGGTGCCATGCTGGCCATGCTGGCCGTCTGGCCGGGGTCGGCCTCTGCACAAGAAGTGCCGGACGTGCCGGATTACCTGACCTACATTTTTCCCACCTTCTTCCCGAAAAACGGGCAGGCGGATTATTCCACTTCCGGCATGACACCCGGTGATTTGCGCAACTTGATGGCTAACTATTACGAGGGCTGGTGGCGCGAGGCCAGTTACCACCGGGCGAATCCGACCAACGGTCTTTCGGACCGGGGGTTCTACATGGATACGAAGACGGTCGGTGAAATTGCCCTGCCATGGACAATGGGTCCTGGAAACGTGGTGATGGGCGAGTCCAATGTGGTGGGTGTCGTGGTGGGGACCGCGACGGCCGATCTGGCAACCGAATATAGCGGGGTGCTGACTCCGCTACCCGTCGGTGGTCGGTCCATCGCGTTCCGCATCGGGACGCGAACGGTCAGCAGCGGCACCGGTTACGACGCGCTAGGCGGCGATGGATCGGGCTCGATCAACTTGGCTACGGGGGCTTTTGCATTCAAACTGAACCTGCCTGCCCCGGAGGGTACACCGATCGAGGTATTCTACACGGCGTATATGCAGGGCGCGGCCCCATCGCCAGCCAACTGGGCAAACTTCTCGCAGATCATGGGCGATATCACGGCTACCCATCGTATACCGGACGGGCGCGGCGAGCATTTCATGGAGTCTGCGTATCTGACTACGCCGGCCGTCCTATACCCGCGCAGAGACCCGTCCAGTGGGACCGTGGTTGATGACCCGCTGGTTGATGGGTTCTGGACGCCGGGCGAGCGCTTCACGGACCAGTCCCGTGGCAGCCAGGTACCCGATGGCTATTGGGATGACTATGGACACGCCGAGGACCGCTGGACGCCGCAGATCACCAACTGGGGGATCATCGATCAGTATCCGCCGAATGAGATCCTGCCTGTAGGGATGCGTGACTACATGGAGGATAACCCTGAGAATCGTCGCGGCGATTTCTTCCTCGATTACAATTTCTCAATCCTACAGGTGGATGAGGCCGGGCGGGTGCTGGCACCTGCCGCCGGGTTCAGCTCGCTGGCTGAACTGAATGTTGAGATCCTGGTGGCTGACCGTGATCGCGAAGTGAATATCTCGACAAACCTGAGCGAATTCAACTTGACGCCCCCGCGTTTCTTCCGCAGCCAGACGACGGTGAGTGCGACCAACATTACCGAGGATAGCTGGCTTCCGCTGTCCAAAAGCTTGCCGTCTGGCTCGGCGGCGGGGATCATATTGGAGCCCAACCTGCCTCCTTTGATTTTTGCCTCGGATGTCGGTGATATCATTGTTGATTACACGATGACTCTTGGTGTCCTGACTAACGGGCGTGTGTCGCAAGTGAATAATCTCGCCTACACCAACTCACCCCTTGCCGCGTTTTATGTGGCAGATTTTGCAGGCGGAACCAATCGGCGGGTTGCGCTCAGTTCGCTGGATCTGACACCGCCGATGTTTTACACAAACGTTGGATCCGGTGCATCCGTATACATCCCGGATGAAGACCGGTGGGAACCCGCATTGAATTTTACCAACGGAATTGCTGCCACGCTGGCGCATTTGTCTGGCATACGTACATTTTTCTCTGCGACTGACTCGAGTGGCGAACGTTATCGCGGCAGTGCCTTACTGGATTACAGCTTTGAGTATGCACCATCGTTCGATTACTGGGGGGCGGATCCGTCGCTGGTGGGGACGCGAACCAACCTTCGCATCTACGTCGCCGACACGACGGTCGGAACCAATAGGCTTGTCTCTAATCTTGCTGAGATGGATTTGACTCCTCCGTTATGGTATCAGGGAGGCACTCCATATTATGGCAGAAATCTCAGTTTAGCCGCAGTGACGAATGATGCGACGTCTACCCTGGAAGGGGATGCATCGCACCGCTACATTTCCGAGGAGGCTGTTCCGCTCTATGCCGACGTTCCCCGACTCGGGCGCTTTGAGGTCAATTTTGATGTGTTCGGAGATCCTGCGATGCAGGATAGCGGAACCAACGTGGCTGTCCGCGTATACCTGCGTAATGCGCTATACGCATACGCCACCAATTCGCTCGGTGTTGAAGTCAGTTGGCCGGATCCATCGGCTGGCAACCGGTTCCTTTATGATGGGATGCGCGTACGTATCCTTGGCGCAGGGGCCGACTTCTGGACGGAGTGCATCGAGCTGGGGCCTCTGGCCTATGCGGTGGGGCAATGGTCCGAGTTGCCGATTCCCCTGTATTATGCCGAAGCCCTCTGGGGCGAACCAAGAGTTGTTGGCGGTGCCAATGATTATCGGGCGGTTGCCCCCGGTGCCACGGTCGCAAACCCGTTCCAGGATGCAATCGGTGTCGATGATGTCTGGACGCCCGGGTACGACAGTTTCGGTGGTTTCTCGACAGTCCCCTATTACGGGACTGATGGTGCTAACCCCATTACCAACGATTCCATCCCAACACTGGAAGGTGATGCGGCTTACACGTATGATCCCGGTACTCCGACGGCACCGATTTATACGAATATTTCTGCTAACGGTCGGTTCGAGTACCAGGTGTCCAGTGCGGATGGTCGTCCGCTGGTCTACCTGGCGGACACTTATGTCGAGGTCCAGATGCTCCTGCCGGCGACCAGGGTCAACCAGCTTCGCAGCAGTCCCGGCTCAGTATTCAATGGTGCGGTCTACGATGCAGCGCTGGGGCGCATTATGGTTACGAATGCACCGGGCAGCACGCTCAATACGACGACTTTTGGCGCTTACTTCCGCGGTCTCGCATCAACAGTCACGTCTAATGCGACATCGTTGCAGTATCCCGCCCATGTGCAGTTGCCGGTTTTTTATGCGGTAGGGCTGGCAAACACTAACTTGCAGTACCGGATCTTGTGGGGGCGTCCGGAAAGCACCAACTATCTGGCCGCGCCTATCGCTCCCGGTGTGATTGACAACCGGTTCGTGGATGCGACGCCCGCTGCCTACAACGGGCCGGATAATCAGTGGACGCCGTTCTTCACGGTCACGGTGACCAATCCGCCAGTCGTTTACGTCAGTTATGACGCGGATGGGAACGTCAGGACCAATACCGCGCCGCTGAGTGGCGATGCCGAGTGGGCGTATGTGCGCGACAATACCGCGCCTCCGACTAATCAGCTGCCGACCTATGATAATATCGGCTACCTCAACCGGGTCGAGTTCAACATTGAAGCGGGGCGTCCGCATATTTACAAGAGCGATTTCTTCATCACGATCGAGACGTGGGTGGATCTGACCCAGACGCTGCTGGACACGTTGGAGGGTAATGAGGGGACGGTTGCGCAGGGCTTCACGATGAGTGCTGGCGTGCTGCATGTGCTGACGCCCCCGAGGAATTTCTTCGCGAGTGATTTTGTGGCAGGCGATACGCTGAATAGCAACCCGGAGACGGTTCGCCGTCTGGCATTGGTGCATGTGCCGCTGTATTACTCCGCCCGGATCTGGGGCAGACCGCAGGATGATGTCGAATACACGAATACCTATTCGTCCGTCATCCCTTTTATCCCTGTCGCGAATCCGTTTATTGACGCGGTCGGCAGGGATGATCAATGGACGGCCGCGACGCAAGCCGATCCGCAGTCAGATTTCATTCCCATCTGGGATCCGGACGGGGGGCCTGGCAACACGGGGTTCTGGGTGGCAGGGCTGATCGGTGCCACCAACGCGGGCGTGCTGCCGCGCGGCACAGAGCCCACGTTAGAGTATTGGAGCTGGAATCAATACACCGAATACATCGCCAACAATTATCCGGGCGATGTGGCTGGTTTGATTGCCCGGGCGGACAACAATCTCTACGACGGCCCTGAGCGCTGGGCGGACGTGGCCAACAACCAGATGATACAGAATGGGTATCTGGCAATACCAACGGTGATCAATGCGTCCTGGGATTTCTCAGTGGGGCCGACGAACATTACCTCCTATGAGGACTGGTGGCTCGACCGTTACGGGGCCTACGGCTCGACGTCGTCCGAATTTCTCGCCAGCGTACCCAATGTTTCGGAATGGAACCCCGAGTTGACCGACGTCAATCAGACGGTCCCCACGACGGTCACGACCACGACCAACGCATTGGGTTCGGTGACCAACACCACCACCTACGGATCGCTGACCCATCCGCCGATGGGCACGACCTGGACGTATGATTCACCGCGCGAGTTCGACGATCTACCGTCCTCTCTGCATGTGAATGCCGAACTGGGTGCGATAGCGGGACGGGTAACCCGCGGGGACTTTCCTAAGCGTTTCGTCCACGAAGCGAATCCGGATGCGCTCTGGGACGGTGGCGATTTACGTCTAGGTGAGGTGACCAGTCCCTGGAGCACCTCGATATGGGGGCAGGACCGCGGCAAGGATAATCCCAATATCCGTAATCTGGCCCCGGATTTCATTTTACGAATGGCCGGGCCGTATGCCTATAACGTCTATGCCAACTTTGGCTATGATGCGGCCAATCTGCTAAACCTGGAGTATTTGACCCATCGCACGGATGGCCGGAACCCGACCGGGCCGCGCAGCGGCCATGCCAAGTCACTGGGCTATTGCTACATGGCACTCGCTGCCGGATCGGTCATGACGCACTACACGGATGCCATCCTGTATGCGAGGGATCACCGTGATGTGAATCTTACCGGCATGATTGACCAAGGGGAGACCATCCCCGCCAACAGCCACAACTACATGGCCGATCCGCAAGCGGATTCACCTGATAACGGGCGCAGTTCCATGCCTATATTCGGCTGGGCGCGCCTCATCGAGCATCTGGTGGCGATCTATGACGCCGTGGAGGACTTCGATAAAGTCGGTCTCTATACGGTTCCCGGTCGCACTGGCGACTCGGATGGGGGAATCATGGCACCGACCGGTTTCCGTTGGTACGACGGCCTGCCGGCGACAGCCACGTTTTCTTCCATTTCGGGAGGGTCCCCGGTGGTTTACGCGGACACCGACGGTAGTGGTGACTATTCGCCAGGAGCGGATGCGCTCTGGATTGATGGCAACGCGAACGGGCGTTATGACGCGATCGAGGAGTTGATTTATAACCCCGCCGGGGCAGTCGGCCCGCAGGAAGAGGTTGATGGGGTCGGACCGGCTACCGCCCAGTGGGCGGAATCGGTTTTCCTCAATGGGCAGTTCGACGCGTGGGTGGACCTGGCTTGGCTGGATACCATGGCCGGTGGCACGGCGGCTGTGTTTGACAGCGAACCGGTCCTCTCCGACACGCAACGGGTTCTCCAGCCCGGCGTCGTGGCGCAGGATGAGCGAACCGTTGATCCGGAGCTCATGATCAATCGCAGTATATATGTCTATCCAGATATGACGAATTTCTCGCTGATGTGGGCGGTGACCAATACGTACAGCGATACGACGGACGTTTATAACAGCACCAACGGGCTTGACGAGATCTACCGTCAGCCCGGCGCTGTGCTACCTCCCGGGGGCACGACCGGAGTCCTTTGGACCGGGGCGGCGGTGTTGTTTGCCTCCGATAGCGCCAGCAGTGTTGCCTATATGCCGGGTGATTCCGTTTTCATCGACACGGACGGCAATGGCGAATATGACGGCGACACGGTGGTTTCCAGACTGATATTTGGACTGCAGCGCGACCATGCCGGACTTGGGGCGTTGGGGTCATTCTCGATCGGCTACACGGAAGCGTTCCCCGGTGCCGGCGTTGACCGTGCGACCAGCTCGGTCTGGCTTGAAGGCAGTGCACCGGGCAACCGCCGCAACGGAGAAACGCTGGTCAGTGGGTCCTCGTCCGTGTCGGATGGAACACCGTCCAGCGGGGATGTCACGCCCAACATTCAATGGATCGATCTGCCGATGGGCATTAGCGGGACCAATGGTACGTTTGACCCGGTTGTCCTTGCCGATGCCAGCAATCTGGCCTACGCCGTCCTGGGCGATGTCCATCTGGGGGATGCCCTGTTCTATGATAAAAACGCGAACGGTCTTTTCGACGTCGGAGCCACCGTTCGCCGAGGCGTCTACATCGCACCGTACTATAACCAGATCGGGATTGCTGATCCCGGGGCGTTCGTCGCCGGGCATATCCATGGCGTGCCGACCCGTGAGGGGATGGTGTCTGATTTCTCGCAAGTGCACCCGGTCCTCACCGCGCCGTCGCTGCTAACTCACGAACAGGCGCATGACCTCTTGGGGTATCCCGATCTGTATGACTATGATGTGAGCGATCCCGAGGTCGACAATAACCCCGTCGATGCGGCCGATCTAATGTCAGGCGGCGGGCTGGTCCACGGGTATCCCGACCTGAAATTCCGCACCAACCCGGTCGGTGGTTTCTGGCCGACCTTCAATGCGGTGGATCCGGTGGAACTGAATTTCGGGTCCAGCCCCCTGCTCAGTGCGGACGGCACCACCGTGACGTTGACGCTCTATCCGGTGGAGCGCCATCCCGATCAGTATTATGTGTTCCGCAAGGAAGGGTCCCCTCAGGAGTTCTTCACGCTGGCTTATAATGCCGGACCGGTGGCATCGCCCTACGCGAGCGCTGTCGGACGGGGGCTGATGATCACCAAATCCGATTATGCAACATCGGCGGACGGTCGACCGCAGCAGCAGCGCTCCAATAGCCGGTACACCCACCTGGTGGTGCAGGCGGATGCCACCTACAACCTGGAGGATGGTTTTGCCGGGGTCGGCCCGGAGGATGCCTTTGGCAACACATCGACAACACGCGTGTTCACGGCGTATACCCGTCCCCCGGCGATCTGGTGGGATGAGTCCGACAGCGGATTGCGGATTCTCGA
>JFJP01021654.1_pt1 | contig 24297 bp, 17 predicted proteins | sample 431651 | NCBI WGS metagenome assembly JFJP01 (sample SAMN02602958, study PRJNA72255) | Microbial mat metagenome, whole genome shotgun sequencing project. | biome: fresh water; feature: sink hole; material: water; isolation source: purple microbial (photo- and chemosynthetic) mats found in...
GGGCTCATTGTTGTTTGAATAAATTATGTCGGAATCAGCCTGTGAGGAAGAGGGTTTCAAATTTAATTCTCGGTGTTTTGGACAGGAATGATGTTATCTAGTAATATAAGTAAAAGGATCGTTATCTTTGTTAATGGAACATCTGTTCTAAGTCTCAATTCTTTGTTTATGAGTAATGAACTAAAAGAAAGACTCGCGAGCCTCGGAAAATATGAAGAGGTTGATGATACAACACTATTCTAATGCCACAATGGTTCAAATTGACAAATTGAATATAATGGAGATTTACTTTATTGCTCCTGAGAATTGAACGAAATTTTGGCGTGAGACAAGGGCGATTATTATTACTATTGCCGTGGTCTTGCGAGTTGAAAAAAATCCCACTGTTCAAACAAAAATGGCTGCCTCAAACGAGACAGCCATTTTCATACAAATCCACTGAAAATTTACTTCCCAACACCGACCGTTTTTCTCACCGACTTTTTAGATCCATCGGTGGTGATCATCTGAATCACCGCGCTGTAGGATCCGGAACCAACAGCGATTCCGGCGGAGTTCAGCAGGTTCCAGTTGGCGACCCACACGCCAGCGTTCAGGGTGAATTCAATGCGGTTGACCTGATTTCCCACGACATCAAAGAGAATCACGGAACCGGTTTTCATCGCAGGATCTGCTACCGTGAAGGCAATTCCCGCATCAATGCCAACGCGAGCTGGATTTGGCGAGATCAACAGTGGGAGAGTTCCCCCTGGTTTTTTCGACAGAATCCCTACAATATCAGCAGGAATAATCGCAAATGTCTGGAGTGCCGTATCCGCAAGCAGTTCCGCTGATCCATCGGCGATCGCTCGAATGGTGACCGTTCCGGAGTCGAGAATGGTTACGGCGGAACCGGCAAGAGTCACCGCGAAAGTTCCACTGACCAGTTCAAACCGAACGGCAGTTCCTTTTGAAGAGGTCGCATTCAATGCAATAGCTGGATCGCCCACTTTCGCATTTGGTATCGGATCGAAACTCACTTTCTGAACCATTTTCATCGCATCGGCAATCGATGTAGAATCCAGCGCACGGCTGTACACTTTCACTTCATCGAGAAGACCATTCATCGACGAACCGTTTCTTCCGAAGGTGTTCAGCGGAAGTGTATATCCTGCCGCGGCAAAGGTCGAATGATAGGTTCCGTCGACGGCGAGTTTTATCGAATCATTGGCGCACACCATGGCGATAGTGTGCCATTCGTTGATCGGCGCAGAGTACGTTGACGCGCGATCGTAATTGTTCTGATACTGAACACCGAGTTTGCGGGTTTTATTCCACGTTTCAAGTTCGACTCGACGTGATCCGCCATCGAGAATCGTTGCATTGCCAATCGAATTGTCGGCGGTTCGATTCACGCGGAACATCAGGGTAAACGGTTGAGCAAGATTTGCCAATCCGATTGTGGCAAGATCGCCAATCGAATCAAACTGAAGTGCCGATCCTCCGCGGTTGTCGGAAGTTCTGGTCAGCGTTGATCCGAGCGTCGCGTTGCGGTTGTTCCCCGAATAGTCGAACGCGGTGGTTCCGGTTTCGTCGAAGGTCCAGTAGGCGTAGAGATCCTTTTCGGAGTTGAACGTTTTGGTCGTACTGATATAGGGTTTTCCATCAACCACGGCGCGAAGGCGATACTGAACCGCACTGTACCGCGGAAGTGTTGCCAGCGCCACGGAGACTGAATCCCACTGATTTCTCACACCGGAAATCGATTTAATTTGCGTTGTTGTAGTGAATTTACCATCGGTTCCATACTCGACAAAGAGAGAATCCACCGATCCGTTTGAACCGTTTATTCTTCCGTTGCCACTCCACTGTTTGGTCGCCGGATCGTAGGTCGGAGCCGAGCTTTCCAACAGAGGAATCGTGAACGTTTTTGGCGTCACCGTGTCAACTTCGGAAAGGAAGGTTCCCGATTCATCGATTGCGTAGGAACGAACATAGTACGTTCGGTTTGCCGTGATCGAACCGATTCCTGCGGTGAACGTTTTGGTTCCGCAAGAGACGCGGCCCGCATCGGTCATTTGCGGCGTTGGTTTAAACGCGGAGTAGATAAATCCTTGATCAACCACGGTTCCGGCACCAGTAACTGTTCCGCTAACGCTGATTGAATCGGTTCCGATTACTGAAGCATTCACCGTTAAAACCGGTTTTGGCGTGGTGAAAATAATCGTATGATCTTCCGCCTGACCTTGATCAATCTGACTTGCGTAGGCTCCCGAAATTTGAGAGAGTCGGTTGGCGATCACTCGCATCCGAAGGGGAACATTTTTGATCACCGAAACGGGAGCAAGGAACTTGAACACATGTCCCTGACTTTTTCCTGCCGGAGCATACACAAGTTCCGAGGCATCGAATGATCCGTTATTGTTGAAATCCACATACACTTTCGCGTAACTGACTCCCCACGTCGCATCGTTTTGCGTTGGCGAAATTGCCACTGTAGCCGAATCGGTAGAGAGATTGGTGAACGCTGTCTGCCCCGTCAAATCTTCATAGAACAGATTCGTGTTTCCATTTGATCCGTGTTTCAGACCGTTCACGGTGACACCGCTAATCCCCAAATACCACGCGCCGCCAGTTCCAGTTGAAGGAATCGAATCGATTTTTTTGATCTTGTCAGTGATTCGGATATACCCAATCTTTGAAATACTATCCGATCCAGAAGTTCCGCTTACCTTGAGCGAAACCGTGTAGGTTCCGGGAACAGTGAACGAAAATTTAGGCATTGAATCGTTTCCGGCGGTGAGTGTCTGGCCGGCGCCGGTCACTTTCCATTCACGTGACGTGGTGGTTCCCGACGTGAGATCGTTCAGCTGAACCGTGTCTCCTACACTGCACACCGCTTTCTGAATGGAGTTCCCGTGGAACGTAAAGTCCGCGATAAGTGCCTGTTTTTTCATAGACGAGTAGAGCGGTGAAGACCACACTCCTCTTCCGTATTTAGAAATCCAGAGCCGTGAATCGCCATCGGCATAGTAGCGAATTTCCATTTCGGAGTTGTTCTGAAGTGGCAATCCTTTGTTGAATTCGATCCAGTTTGAAAGTGTTTCATCGCGATACCACACGGTCATGGAGTTCGCCGCGTATAGACCTTCGGCAGTGTTTCGATCAAAAAAGAGATTGATCACGCCGGAAGCTGGAAAGCCCGAAAGTTCTTCCCAGGAAACTCCCTTGTCCCGTGAAATCCAAACCGCTTTATCTGTTGCGATTGCGACCAGTTTTTCGTTAAATGGATGCGTAGCAATTCGATAGCGACTAACTGCCGGAGCGGAACTAACCTGTGTCCACGTCGGTTTGTCTGAAGAAAGATTTTCAGTCAAAAGGTCCAACTGTTCCACGCAGTTACGCCGGTTGAACTGAGATCGACCGGTTCGCCAAAGGCAGAACTTCGTCCCACCGGCGCTTTCCACGCATCTTCGCTCGCCTTGGTGCGGTACAGAACTCCCGCTTTGCTAAATCCATAGATCCGCAGAGGATTAAAATGATCCGGTTCCACCTGATTGTAGAGCTGAACTGACGAGTCGGCGGTGATTTTCAGTTGGTAATCACCGGTCCAGTAGAGTTCGTCATTTGTCGGGCTGATTTTTCCGCGGTACACATCGGCGAATGCGGTGTGGAACGATTTACCATCCCGCTGGAACACCTGTCCCACATCCTGCCCGCCGGTCATGAACACTTCTTTGTTGTAGGTGCTTGTGGTGAGATTGGTTCCCTCCGGTGCGGCGATATTTCCGTTTTTACTCACCACCGATTTGCCGTCGCCGTTCCACGGAAAGAGCGTTGAAAACGGAGCTGCCCACGCGCCGCCGTCATCGGAAAAGTAGAGTGAATCTTTTGTTGGATTGGGCGTGGCAAAGCGTCGATCCGCCCAGGCATGGCTCCCGTATGAAGGTCCCATGGCCCATGTTTTCCCCCCATCGGCGGAGCACCACATCTTTTCGCGCATGGTGAACAGATTGTTTTCGTTGGTGGGATCAACGCCGAATTCCCCCACCCACGACGAAGACCAGTAGGGATTGACGCCGCCATAGGATTCGTCCAGTTCAGAAAATCCGCTGGTTGCATTTCCGGAAATCTGAACCACTCCGTTCGGATAGGCGTAGTCGGGATTTTTTACCTCCGCAAAGGTGTTCCCGCGGTCGGTGGATTTCCACAATCCCGCAAAGTTGGATTTATTCGTGCTATTGTATTTGATAAAGTATGAATAGATCACCAAACTGTCAGGAACCGATTTCTCTTTCACCGCCAGATACATGCGGGTGATCGTTCCCTGCGAATTGGAAACGGTTTTTTCTGTCCACGTGGCTCCCCGATCCGTGGAGATTAAAAACGAGGGATTCTGAAGAACGCCGGAACTGGCCGGATCTTTCGTTGTCACCAGCGTGTACCAGTTCGAAGTGGTTTCGATTTCGCGGAAAATGCCGTCGAGAAGTTTCGTCCAGGTGATTCCCGCATTGGCAGTGATAAACAGCCCCTTGTCCGAAGCGGCAAGTGCGCGATTTGCATCGGCAGGATCCACATGAATCTCATCGGCCGACCCGCTAAATCCGCTGGAACGATCCTCCCAACTCATGCCACCGTCATCGCTGAACCAGATCCGCCCCGATTGAGAAAGGTACACCACCTGCGAATTGTTCGTTCCCACCGCAACGCCTTCGACCTGAGGTGAGGTAAAGTAATCGGTGAGCGGTGTATAGGTGACGCCGTAGTTGATTGATTTCCATAGTCCCCCGTTGCGTACCGCCGTGTAGACGATGGCGGGATTGTTCGGATCGATGGCGATTCCCGTCACCGCGCCGTTTCCGGTGGAACCCTGACCGGGAGCTTTGGGATTGCCGCGGTAGCCCATGGATTTCCAGTCACCGGCGCTCGATCCATTGGGAATCTGATAGAAAACTTTGGTACCTGCGGCGGCCGGAGCGGGATAGAATACCGGCTCCTCTTCGGGATTGGGAATCGCCGGCTTGTAGGCGCGGAACAGCTCCAGTTCATCGATATAGGTTTCGGGATCAAAGATGATTCCATCGGGAGTAACCGTATTGCGTACGGACTTTTTCCAGTGGCGAAACTGTTGAATCTCTTCGTTGGTGGCACTAAATTTCGATTTGAAATTCTCGAAAGTCATAAGTGCCTGCTGATAGTTTGCATCACGACCTTTGATAATTGTCTGCCACTCTTTGACCGCTTCTTTGCGATCGTGGTTGTATCGCCATTTTTCAAAGATGTTCATCTCTTTTGCCTGAACACTCAGCCCGATCGCTAGAACGGCTGTTCCGAAAATCATTTTTTGTTTCATATATCCTCCGCTGTCGCAGTACTTTCTTAACTATTGATAGAATTCCGGCAGAACGATCTTACCAGAACCGGTACACTCCCTGAACGCCACACGCCGCCGTAATCCCGTTTCCTGTTCCGCAGATCTCCCGCAGATCCAGCGAACCGTTCAGCGGCGAAAAGGTCTGGACTGTTTTGCCATCGTATTTCATTAGCGATGATTTACCCGAAATCGCCCAGATCACGCCGGAACTGTCCTGAACAATCTGGTTGATCGAATCGGGAGCGCCAGAAATCAGTTCGAAGGAGTTTCCTTTTTTCTCATACAGACCGGAACTTGTTCCAAGATAGAGTTTTCCCTTGATCAGACTCACGGCATCCACCGCCTGTGAACCGGCGAAGTAATAGCTCATATCGGTGGTTCTCATATCAAGGGCGACCACGGTTCCGGTTTTCGTTCCGATCCAGAGCGTGTCGGTTCCGCAAAAGAGCGATCGTGTTCCGGTAAATGAGATTTTCTCCCAGAGTTTCCCGAATCGATGGAACCAAACCGCCGTGTCGGTCGCGCACGCAGAAGTTCCCGAATCGCTCATGGCGGAAGCGGTGATTGCATTTCCTTTCACCACGGGATCGACGGAGTTTCGGTCAATGGCGGCACCATCTTCAAATAGAATCGGTCCGCGCGAAGTTTCCAGAAGATGAACAATTCCGAGCGCGCCGGTAACGCTATTCGGGCAGACCCGCACTTTTGAAATCGTATCCGCCCAACTGAGTGAATCGGGAAGCGGCATATATTGCCAGTTTGGAGAATCGTGATACCAAAAACCGGCAGCTCCCGCCGCGATCCACGCTCTTCCGAGAAGGTCAATCGACACAGAGAGAATTGCTTGCCCATTCAGTTTCGAATTCAGGGGAATATTCAGAATTGAGAGTTCCGGCTGAACCGATTCAATAAGAACCGTTTCTCCCGTGAGAACGTCAACACTTTCTGCTGAACCACTTGCGGTCCCACTAAGCTTGAGCTCCGGGTAAGTTCCGGCGGGGATATTGTTGAAAAGAATCGTCGAATCAACTGGATTGTACACGCCCACAAAGGGTGAACCGATCAGGCGAGCGGTGGTGTTCTGGTCGGCCTTAACTTTGAGAGACCCCATTTTTCCAAGGGTAACATTCGCCGAATCGTTGATCGAAATGCCGCTTTCGAAGACACCGACTGAATCTTTCACAATAAGAACGGAATAGTCACCTTTGGGAACCGCATCAAAACGAACATTCCCTGAAAGATCGCTGAATTGTGATCGAATCGATCCTCCGGAAAGCGGATCGTAGTTCGATGGAATCAGTTTTACTTCGGCGGAAATCGGTTTTCCTTCGTACGTCGCGGTAATTAGTACGAATCCATTTTCCACCGACGTGGATCCACCGGCAATGTTTGGCGAATCTGAACAGCTAAGAATAAAGAGTACGATTGTTATGGCTAATGCTTTCATGATTCGTTCTCACGATCCGTTTCGGTGCTTACCGGAAACAGTTGAACATTGAACTGAACTACTTTTGAACTTCCGCGGTCGCGATCCACAATCGAAGCAATCCGTTCGCGAAACGCCGAAATCTCCTGAAGAATTACTTCATAGCACGAATCAGAAATCCCCACGGTCATGCCGGACGCGTACCGTTTTTCAAGAGGAAATCGATCGAGCGATTCCGCCGCCATGGTGATCATCTGACGGTTGAATGATCGTCGCGCCAGTGAAAGAATCGAATCTGAAGATTTGCCACTGGTTATTGCTCGATCTCGTTGAACATAGCGACCATTTTCAGCAAGTTCAAGGAACCCAAGTCGGCAGAGAAGTTCGATACCTGTTTTCGCCTGTCGTTCAGTGATTTTTGGAATCACCGCGTTGGCAATGATCGAATAATCCTCGTGAAAATCGATCATCACCGCCAGTTCGCGGATCACCGGATGGAACCATCGGCTGAGGTAGCTGTACTCGTCGGTTTCAAGTTGATGATGTTCCACAAAGTCAGCCATGGAAAGCATCACCGTGTACCATCGCTGTTTTTCCGAACCTGTTTCAGCCTGATTAAATCCAACGAGCGCACGAAAATAGTCCGCTTCGGTGCCGGTAAGATTCATCCCCACGATGAACTGTTCCGTGGTCGTTTCGGTGAGATTTCGTTCACCTTTTTGCACTCGCTGGTAGAGTCCTGCGGAACTGATCCCCGCTTTATTCGCGAACCACCGGTACGAAAATGACGGATTAGTACTCTTCATGAAAGAGTAGTATTCGGCGATGAACTGCCGGAAATCGGTATATCTAAATATTTTTTCCATGAAGTTAATCTAGCTCATTATGAATAAATGAACAACTGATTTCACTCGTTCGAACAACATTTCTGTTTTCACTTTGCGTACAGGCAGATGGCTTTAATAATGGGTATATGGTGGAATTTGCCGATTGGGGAAATTGTTCTGTGCGTACAGGGAGGTCAATTCGTGGGGAGTGTTGATTGAAAGGGTTGTTAATGCTCCGGTGTAAAATTGATCTACTTCTTGGCCCCCTGTTCCTATCGAATGGAATAGGTTCGACAAGCTCACCGACTAGAACTAGCAGAGCATCAATTTCACACCACATCAATATTTCTCGAAGAGTGGAGTTGAAACTACCGATGCAGGCTTTAGGGTTGCGAGAAGCGGTGGTGCAGTTCCACCGAGACGGTAGTGCACCAAACGTCAAAGCATTGGGCATTATGTTTGAGAATTGCGCAAAATTGATTCAACCGATTCAACCACTGCAGTGGCATGGTTGAGCACAGTTTCGACCAATCTTTTCAGTGCGGAACTATTTTGTTCGTTCGCTTCGTCTTCCAATTGTGAAGCCGCAGACCGAAGAGGATGCGCTTCGATATTGGCGGCAATTCCCTTTATCAAATGAGCTGTCCGGGCAATTGTGTCAAATGCCAGAGATTCGACGGCTCTGGTAAGTATGTCGATATTTTCTCTGATCGAATCGGGGATGAGTTTCAATACTTCAGTTACCACATCCTGATCGCCGCCAAGTCGTTTCGTAAACTCCTCGAGATTGATCGGATGGTCATTCGACGAGTGCTCTTCGTTGCGGCCACCGTTGGAACTCTTGTGACGATAGAGCTCTTCGCTGAGGAAATAACGCAGTTTTTCTGCCAGCGTTGCGGGATCAATGGGCTTGGTGAGAACGTCATCCATGCCGGCGTCGAAACAGCGGTCGCGATTAGACGGTAGCGCGTGAGCGGTGAGAGCGATCACCGGAACTGCGTGGTTCAAGACGGCAGAAAGGGGATTGCGAATTTCAATGGTCGCTTCGTAGCCATCCATTTCTGGCATTTGGCAATCCATTAGAACAATATCATAGTTGATTAGTTCTAGTGCTTTTACCGCTTCGTTGCCATCGGCCACAGCATCGCAGGAGTATCCCAGTTTTTTGAGAATTCCCTGTGCCACCATCTGATTCACCATATTGTCTTCAGCCAAGAGAATTTTCGCCTGTTTGCGCGATTCCGCATCGATAATTTCCGCGGCGGAGTGTTTTGTCACAACCTGTTTATGGTCAAATGTCGCACAGGCATTATCGGACATGACCATGCGGATCACATTGAGCAGATCCCGTTTTCTCAGCGGCTTGGGAAGGTAGCCGTTGAATCCCATTTCACTGAACCGTTTCGCATCGCCTCGAACCGCCATGGAGGGCATGAGGATCATTCGCAGTGAATCAAAGTCGTTATTTTTCCGAATGACAATTCCCAACTCTTCGCCATCCATGACAGGCATTACGCGATCTACCAAAATCAGATCGAAGGGGGAATGTTCGTTTTGTGCACGTTCGAGAACCGCCATTGCTTCGTGACCATCGGTGACCAGTTCGGTGACCATATTCCAGTTGGCGAGATACTCGGCAATCATAGTTCGGCTCGTGCGATTGTCGTCCACAATAAGCACTCGTTTTCCCGCAAGTTCTTTTTGTTCTGCCGGTTCTGGAATGTCGATGTCACTGTTATCCTGCATTGTAAACTGAGCGGTAAACCAGAACGTCGATCCCACACCCTCTTCACTTTCCACGCCAATCTCCCCGTTCATCATCTGCGTGAGCTGTTTGGAAATGGCAAGACCCAAGCCGGTTCCGCCAAAATGACGCGTTGTGGATGAATCGACCTGAGAGAATTTTTGAAAGAGCATTTCCAGTTTTTCTGCCGCTATCCCGATTCCTGTGTCGTGTATCGAAAATTTAAGGAATACCTGATCATCAAAACTGCCACCCAGTGAAATATGAACGGAAACTTCACCGGCGCGAGTAAATTTCAGCGCATTTCCGGCGAGATTGGTGAGAATCTGCCGAACTCTTCCCGGATCGCCGTTGATCATCACGGGAACATCGCCATCGGCGTGGCAGATCCATTCGATTCCTTTGTCGTAGGCTGTGTCTGCCAGAGAATCGGTGAAATCATCCAGCATGGTCTGAAGATTAAAATCGATATTTTCCAGTTCAAGTTTTCCCGCTTCAATCTTGGAAAAGTCAAGAATGTCGTTGATAATCATGAGAAGCGTTTCTCCGCTTGAACGAATCGTCTCGGCATAGCGAATCTGCTCTTCGGATAACTCGGTGTCCATCAATAGGCCTGTCATGCCGATGACGCCGTTCATGGGGGTGCGAATTTCATGACTCATATTAGCGAGGAAATCTGATTTAGCCTGACTTGCGCCGAGTGCTTTCTGCTCAGCCTGAAGTAGTTGTGTTTCTACGGCTTTGCGTTCGGTGATATCGCGGAAACTCCACACGCGCCCCACAATGTCTGTTCCCACTTTTTGCGCTTGTGAGTACTGTTCAAAGATCCGTTTGTCTTTTAGTTCGATTGTGTCAAAACTTGTCTTTTCGATATTGAAATAGAGAGATTCTATCTTTTCCAAAAAGGCAAGTGGATCCAGTACTTTCTTGAGTATGTAGGGCAGAACCTGATCTTTTTCGCCGATTACCGCTAGCTCTTCGGGAATCTCCCACATCTCTAAAAATTTCTGATTGTATTGGGTGATATTGTTTTCCCGATCGACAATAACAATCCCATCGGCTGTTGATTCCAGTGCCGCTTCGAGCAGGGAAAGTGAATCTTTCACCGCCTGTTCTGCCGCTTTTCGAGCGGAAATATCGGTCATCATGTTAAGCGAAGCAATTTCGCCATTCCACTGAATGACAGCCACGGTGATATGGACCCAAAGGGGATTTTTATCCGCGCCAATGATTCTGAAATCGTAGCAATCTTCCACCGGTTCGCCCATCATTCGCTTGCGATAATTTTCGAAGACAAGCGGTCGATCATCTTCCCAAATGTAGTCAAGAAATCCCTGACCTATCAATTGTTCTACCGGTATGCCGAGCAGTTCACCCATTTTGGGATTGGCGAGAATAAATTTCCCTTTTTGGGCAACGATGATCGCTTCTCCAGCTTTTTCAACCAAGGCGCGATACTTTATTTCACTTTCATAACGTGCTTGTTCTGCAAGCTCTTGAAGGTGAACACTGGCCTGAAGGTGAGCATTTTTGCGGAGAATTACCCACACTGTTCCAATGAGTAAAAGGATGACGATCAGAATTGCTACTGCTTGTGAAGTAACGGTTATTGCGTCGTAGTACCACTTTTCAGCAGGGTAATCTACGCCAAGAACCGCTACGACTGAATCGTTGCTGTTTTTAATTGGAACAAGTACCGACCGCCAAGATCCCCATCGATCGGTTACCAGCGGAGTCACCATCGCTTCTGTAGATTGAAATGCCGTAAAATAGCTCGGGGCAGCTTCTTCATAGATAGCTCCGGGGTGTGTAGAGAGTTGACCGCTTTCATGGTCGGTGTCGACGAGTAGTATCAGTTTGTTTGCTTGTTTTCGTAGAAGATAGATGAAACGTACATCCGTTTGAAAACTGATCGATTTTTGTAGCGTTGAAGTGATCTTTTTAAAGTTGTCACTCTGAAGGTCTGCGGGAGTGCCGGTCAAGTGAGCTATAGAATCGGAATCAATGGAGAGTTGTACCGCCGTGGCTATGTCCAAGGCGGCGCGCTCTTTTTTTTCAACACCTTGAGTCCAAACATGGAATGTTGTGTAAATAAGTAAGAGTATGTAGGAGATTGAAAACAGGGCTAGGGCAATCGTAGAGGCTTTGGGATTGTTTGATTTGTGTAAAACGTCCATTGATTCTCCAAAACGAGGATTGGAAGTGAACTTAATAATTGATTGTATTCTACGGTATTGAACTAAAAATTGCCATAAGAAAAATCGTGATTCTATGAGTCGTTTTAAACCGAAAAAGGGACAAAATGGCGCATAATAATCAATTTGAAATATTCAGGAACGCAAGCAATCAATTGCAATCATGTCAATTTCATCGTATCATTTTTTGAAAGAGTGAGGGGGATTTATGATAGAAGTACGACAATCAATAAGGATACTCTCTGTTGAAGATGATCGAATCACTCAACAAATAGTTTCACATCTCCTTGTAGATCAGCATTATCATGTTTCAATTGCCGAATCGGCGGAATCGGCTCTCGAACTAGTTGCTAATGAATATTTTGATCTCATTCTCATCGATCGGATGCTTCCTGGTATGCATGGCCTTGAACTGTGTAAAAAACTACGTGCTATTGAACGTGTCGTGCCGTTTTTCCTCATTATGTGTACCGATGAACGCCGCCCTGAGGAGATTGTTCATGGATTTGAATCTGGTGCTGATGACTATGTCACAAAGCCCTTTTCACCGGAGGAGTTATTAGCATGCATTAAAGTCGGAGAAAAAATGATTGCCTTGCAGCGGCGATTAGTTGACAAGGTCGCGGAACTCGAAAGTGCACTGGCAAAAGTTAAAACATTAGAAGGCATTATTCCGATCTGCTCTTTTGGTAAAAAAATTCGCGATGACCAAAATTACTGGGATTCGGTGGAGCAGTATGTTACTGATCACTCGAATGCGCTGTTTTCTCACAGTATATGCCCCGATTGTATGAAAAAAGAGTACGCAGAGTACATGGATTGAGGTGATGATATGAGCTTAGGACAGTATACAATTCTTATCGCTGACGACGATGCAACAAGTCGTTTAATTCTCGAGTCTATTTTGGTGCAATGGGGTTACTCTGTCGCTTCATTCTCTGACGGAGCATCAGCACTGGCAGCCTTGGAATATGATCCCACCTTTTCAGTGGCGATTCTCGATTGGGTCATGCCCGGCAAAACCGGCGTCGAAATATGCCGCCATTTTAAAGAGAAAGCTTCATTCGATACTTATCTGATTTTACTGACGTCAAAATACGGATTGGATGATCTGATTGAGGGTTTTGATGCAGGGGCCCACGATTATATGCAAAAACCATGTGATCCCGAAGAGCTCATTGCTCGTGTGCGCGCAGGTATTCGACTCTTTGAAATGCAAAAGCAGTTACAAAATTATGCTGATAATATGGAGCAATTAGCTCAAGCGAGAGCTGAACAGCTGCTTCATGCAGAACGTCTGACGACTTTGGGCTTTCTAAGTGCTGGCATGGCTCATGAGATCAATAACCCCTTGAGTTTTATCATGGGGAATTGCCGATTTCTTGCCGATTGCTGGCCCGGTCTTAAATCGTTAATTGAACAAGCTCGAGAAGCGGGGATACAAAACAGCCAAGCCGATTTATTCTACCACGAATTTGAACCATCTATGGAAAGCATTTCTAATGGTTCTATTCGTATCAAAAAAATTGTCGATAGTTTAAAAATGTATGCTCGAAAAGAGTCGTCTGAACGTCACCTTTGTTCGTTGGGAATGATTATCGAACAGGCATTACAGTTGTGTAGTCACCGCGTAAAAGAAAAAACTCTCGTCGAGTTTTCTGAACCATTTGAATGCATGATTTACGGAGATATGCAACAATTAGAGCAGGTATTTGTCAATTTGATTGTCAATGCTTGTGATGCTATGGAGGATCAGGATTGTGGAACTATTACCATTGTGTATGAACTACTTGAAGACTATGTACGGGTTACTCTTACCGATTCCGGACCGGGTTTTAGCGACTTGAGTTTGAATAATATATTTGTCCCCTTTTTTACTACCAAAGAGATTGGTAAGGGAACCGGCTTGGGACTATCTATTTGCGAAGGAATTGTATCTGATCACGGCGGGGAGATTCGCGCCTATAATGGATCTGTACAAGGCGCCTGTTTTGAAATTCTTTTACCCCTTTTGAAACGAGATTCAATATGAGTGGAACATTGCTAATTGTCGATGATGAGGAAGAAATAAGAAAGTTGTTATCTCGCCATTTTAGACAAAAACAGTATGATGTTTTCACTGCAAGTTCAGTCGATGAGGCGGTTGAGTTATTGTCACATACGGCTGTACAAGTGGTGATCAGTGATATCATGATGCCGGGGAAAAAAGGAACTGAATTACTTCCGATTCTCAATGATCAATATCCTATGACTCGGGCCGTTATGATTACCGGATACGTAACCCTTGAAAATGCCTTGATGTGTATGCGGTATGGTGCGGACACCTGTGTCTTCAAGCCACTGGATGACCTTTCTGAGTTAGAAGAAGCGGTGGAACGGATTATCATGTGGCATATACGATGGAAAGAAAAATTGGCAGAGTTGCAGTCTGCCAAGGGGAGGATATAGTGGAATCTTCACAAAATTATGCGGTAAGTAACGAAATTTTTGTCGGTTTTATAGATGAAGCACTGGATGATCTAAATCTTGTCATTTCAAAATTGTTGTCGCTCAAAGATTCTGGATATAGTGAATCGACAGTGCAATCACTGTTTCGCGTATTCCATTCGATCAAAGGAAATGCCGCCTATTTTTCCTTATTTGCCATAAAAGATCTGAGTCATTCGATAGAACAAGTTTTTGATGGCCTTCGCGCTGGGAAAATGCCATTGGACAATTCTGTTGTTGATTTGTTAGTCGCTGGAACAACGGTGGTTATCGATGTATTTCAACTCTACCGGAACGAAGGGATTCAAGCATCGGTGGCTGAACTGACGGCCGGAGTGGAGGGAGACATACGGTTGTTCTTGTCGACGGGGATTTGTGGAAATCACTCAAAAGTTGCGAATTCCTATACTGATTTTGTAAACGACCTACTTTCTCTTGAGAAAACACCGGAGTTACTTGGTACCTTGATTGAAAAGTACCAGTTGCGCGCGGGGAATTTGTCTCTTGAGAAAAAGGATGCCCCAAGTATTGCTCGGGAACGTTCGGTGGTAGGTCCAGATAAATTGCCGATTAAAAAAAGTGCGGAATCGAAAAAAACAATGCGAATTAGCGAAGAGTCTGTAGATAAGTTTCTCGAGTACGTTGGTGAATTGGTTATTGTTGAGGATATGTATTCCAATCTGACCGCCCGTGCAAAAGCGGGAACAATCGAGCGGATAGCTTTAGTACAGGAGTTGAGGAAAACAACAGAAACATTTAGTGTCCTTTCGCGGGATCTTCAAAAAAGTATTATGGAAATTCGTAAAGTATCGATTGGACAGCTTTTTCAAAGAATGCCTAAAATTGTCAATGATGTTGCCGTTGCCACTGGTAAAAAAATTGTAACAGTTGTCACTGGTGAAGAGTTGCGTATTGACAAAACAATCATTGAAAAACTTGAAGCCCCATTGATTCACATGGTGCGAAATGCCGCGGATCACGGAATTGAACTTCCTGAGGTTCGGCGGGAAAAATTAAAGTCTGAAGAGGGCAGTATTTCTCTTTCGGCGAAAGAAGTGAATGGAGTCGTGCACATTGAAATTTCCGATGATGGAGCGGGGTTGAATCTTATAGCTCTCCGCAAAAAAGCGATTTCGTTGGGGATTATTCGCGAATCGGATCATTTTGATCAGCAAAAGATTATTACCACTATGTTTCAATCAGGTGTGTCCACTGCCGAATCGGTTAGTGATATTAGCGGTCGTGGCGTGGGGATGGATGTGGTTAAGCAAAATCTCGACGAAGCTGGTGGTGAAATAGAAACCGAAACGATGGCCGAACGAGGAACGACGTTTACGCTTAAAATTCCCGCAGTCGCGACAACGCAGATTATTCATGGGTTTGTCGTTCGTACAGACACTGAACGATTTATCCTGCCGCTTGATGCGGTGGAAGCCACTATTAGTGTTCGCGGCATCAATATTGAAAGTGTCAATGGGAAAGGACATATCCTGACATTTAAAGATGAAGTACTTTCAGTGGAACGGCTAAGTGATATTGTTGATCAGACCTCACGTCCCCTAGATGTCGTGTCCACAGATACGATACTTATTCTTCACCATCAAATGCAACGACGAGCTTTTGTCGTTACCGCTGTGGATGGAATTCGTCAGGTTGTGAAAAAGAAGTTGGATTTACCACCCAACTCAATGAAATCGGTCACAGGTGCGGCAATAATGGGGGATGGTATTGTCTCTCTTGTCCTGAATATGGACAATCTGTTTTTGTAACATGATGTTAATAAGTAGAGTAATGAAGTAAATTGACAAGTTACTCAGATGTTTGTTGAAAACAAGAAAACATGACCGTACAATTTTAGAGAATACATCGAAAACAATGCATCTTTATAAAACCTACAGGGGGAACCTATGAGTAACGCAAGCTGGACAATCGGCAAAAAGCTGATCACATCGTTTGTGGGAGTTTCAATTATAACGCTGCTGATCGGCGTTGTCGGCGTGTATGGAATCAGCACACTAGCAAAGGCTTTGGAATTGGTGAGTACAGAACGGATTGGAGACATTCGGGCACTCAACCGTTTAAATCAAGGGCGGTTAACGATTCGCGCTCAGGGGCTTGACGTATTTAAACAGTCGCAGGAATCTGATTTCAAACAGGCACTGGGTAAAATTCTCGAAGAACGTAAAGAGATTTGGCACGCGACGGAGAAAGATTTGCAAATCGTGAAAGATACGCCGAGAAAATCGGAAAAAGGAAAACAACTTGTGATTGATCTTGAAAGAGATTATCACGCGTGGGAGGATCAGTACACGGAAGTGATTGACCCACTTCTCGAAGAGATCTACCGCGCTTCCACCGCTGAACAGGTCGCAGCACTGATGGTAACCTATACACAAAAATTTGAAGCTATGATTCCTATCTCAAATACGTTTTCCGCCACAATCAAGGAAATGATTACCAATAATGCCGCCACCACAGAAAAAATGGTGGAAAAGAATGAACAGATGAGCAAGGTTCTTCTCACGCTCAGTGTCTTGGGGCTGATTTTCGGTGTAATTGGAGCGCTGGTACTTGGAATCACAATCAGCCGTGGGATTAACAAATCACTGCGTGGTGTGGTCGGTACGCTTTCTTCAGGATCAGATCAAGTGGCTTCTGCTTCTGAACAGTTGTCCGCTTCAAGCCAAATGCTTTCACAGGGAGTTACCGAACAGGCTGCCAGTCTCGAAGAGGTTTCTGCCAGTGTAGAAGAACTTTCCGCCATGACTCAGCAAAATGCAGAAAACTCTAAGGAAGCGAACAATCTGGGCAAAACGGCTGATCAAGCGGGCAATGAGTGTATTGCGGTAGTCAAAAATATGGCGGTCACCATGGAAGAGATCAAAAGTTCATCCGATAAGACAGCTCAGATTATCAAAACCATCGACGAGATCGCCATGCAGACAAATCTTCTCGCTCTGAACGCGGCTATCGAAGCGGCCCGTGCCGGTGAAGCAGGTCGTGGATTTGCAGTAGTGGCAGAAGAGGTGCGCAATCTTGCCCTTCGTTCGGCGGAAGCGGCAAAAAGCACGTCAGAACTTATCGATGGAATGCAGACCAGTTCGAAAAATGGCGTCAATGCCGCAGCTGATGTCGAACGGTCGATTGTTGGAATTGCTCAAACGGTGGCTCACATGTCGCAACTTCTCGGCGAGGTATCTTCCGCTAGCGTTCAGCAGGCGGACGGATTGGATCAGATCAGTTCGGCGATCAACCAACTCGAACAGGTGACGCAGAGCGCTGCTGCCAACTCTGAAGAGACAGCTTCTTCCGGTGAAGAACTCAGTTCGCAGGCTCAGGTTCTCGCGCAGATCGTAAATCAACTCAACGTGATGGTGGAAGGTGAAAACGCGGTGCAATCTTCACAGGCGACGCTCTACCGCCCAAGTAGTTCGGGATACTCTGGCGGAACCGGTTTAATCCCGATGTAAAAAGACGATTGATCATAAAACGACCGAACAGAGAAATTATTCGGTCGTCTTTCTATTTGTATCATACACGATCTCAACTATCGGACTCTGTTCAAACAACCAAGGGAATACCTATGAGCAACGCAAACTGGACAATCGAGAAAAAACTGATAACATCATTTGTCGGAGTATCAATCATCACGCTTATCATTGGAATTATCGGGATTATGGCAGTGCGGGTACTGGATCATTCGCTTACAGAAATAGCCGATGTTCGTTTACCATCGGTACAGTCGTTACTCATTATCAGTGAAGCACAAACAGCAGTTGATGCTGGTGAAAATGCCTTGCTGGCAGTAAATGCGACGCCTGATCAACGTGAGAGCCAATTTAAACGGTTTGAAAATGCGTTCAAACGCTCAGAAGAGGCATTTGCGATTTACAAACCACTTCCAATGACTGTTGAAGAGGAGCAAGTGTGGAAAGAGTTTGAACCCGCGTGGGAGAGTTGGATTGCCGATCACAAGCAGTATGCCACACTGGCAAAGGCCTATTGGAGTGCGCCTTCGCCTGAAATATATGCAAAGCTCTCTCACCAAGCCTTAGTCGTCAACGGTGCGTCATTTGCAAAAGCTGAATCATTGCTTAATAAACTTATCTCGATTAATGCTGCGGCAGCAGAACTGTCACAAAAACAGAGTAAGATCGCATCGTCGACCGCATTTTTGCTCACCTCTATATTTACACTTTTTGCCGTCATCTTGGCTCTCATATTGGGAATTACAATCAGCCGAGGTATCAATGGGTCACTGCGAAGTATTGTAAAATCGCTTTCGTCGGGGTCGGATCAAGTTGCTTCTGCGTCAGAAGAACTATCAGCATCTAGTCAAATGCTTTCGCAAGGGGTTACCGAGCAAGCGGCCAGTCTCGAAGAAATATCCTCCAGTGTTGAAGAACTGTCTGCCATGACGCAACAAAATGCGGGCAACTCGAAAGAGGCTAATAGTCTTGGCAAAACGGCAGATCAAGCGGGCAGCGAGTGCATTGCGGTGGTCAAAAATATGGCCGTCACCATGGAAGAGATCAAAAGTTCATCCGATAAGACTGCTCAAATTATCAAAACCATCGATGAGATCGCCATGCAGACAAATCTTCTCGCTCTGAACGCGGCAATCGAAGCGGCCCGCGCCGGTGAAGCGGGTCGTGGATTTGCGGTGGTGGCAGAAGAGGTGCGCAATCTTGCCCTTCGTTCGGCGGAAGCGGCAAAAAGCACATCAGAACTGATTGATGGCATGCAGGGGAGTTCGAAAAATGGCGTAACTGTGGCCATCGAAGTAGAGTCCTCGATTGCAGGAATAGCGAAAACGGTGGCACAGATGTCACAGCTTCTCAGCGAAGTTTCATCGGGAAGTATTCAGCAGGCGGATGGATTAGAACAAATTAGTAGTGCCATAAATCAACTTGAGCAGGTGACACAGAGCGCTGCTGCCAACTCTGAAGAGACTGCATCGGCAGGGGAGGAGCTGAGTGCTCAAGCCCAAGTACTTGCGCAGATTGTGAATCAACTCAATGTGATGGTGGAAGGTGAAAGCGCTTTGCAATCTTCACAAGCGATGCTCTACCGTCACCGTAATTCTGGATACGCCGGCGGATCCGGTTTGATCCCGATGTAAGAGAATGTGAAAACATTCTAAAAAAGGCTGAACGGAGTAATCTGTTCAGCCTTTTTGTTTGTTCGCGTTCGAGAACCGATAGAAAACTGTTCAGTGGATTATTTCAGAAGATCGCTAATCGAGTCAATGACAACTGTGGGAGCAACGTGGCATTCGGTGCTTGGAACCATACTCCACGACACAAATGCCGTATCGATTCCCGCGTTGAATCCCGCTTCAATATCGTACACGGAATCACCGATATAGATAGAACTCGCCTGATTTGACGAAAGGTTTTCCATCGCTTTGAGAATTGGGTCACCGGACGGTTTGTGGTTCACCGTATCTTCTGGAGTGACGATAGTTTCAAAAAAGTCGAGGATGTTAGTTTCACTGAGATATGTAAAAAGAGTATCCTTTTTCCGCGAAGTTACGATTCCTAGGCGTTTGCCTGCATTGCGAAGAGCAGTGAGAGTTTCCACAACGCCATCGAACGCGCGGAGATAACTGCTATAGTTCTCTTTTTGAAAGCGCATGTGCTCCACAAAGATTTCATCGCAGAGTGTGTCGGAAACGGGGCCGATGTAGGTTTCAAGTTGGCGGCGAAACGGCAATCCGATATAGGGCATTACCTGCTGAGGTTCCAGTGTGATCTTTTTGAAATGGAAACAGCTGTATTTAAAACATTGATAGATCAGTTCAGCAGTGTCGAGAAGAGTTCCATCCACATCAAAAAGATAGGTAGAATAGGCTTTCATGAACAACCTTTCTGGAGTTTTGCACAAACCGTTTCAAAGAGAGCTGTTTTTGCTCGTTTGTGAGCGTGAATTTTCAGGATGAAATCATTCTCTTCGATTGACCCGCGAACGGCGGCGAAATCGTGGTCGCGTACATCGCTGTCACCATTGATCCCAAAGCTGATTTTCGTCCGCTGTGAAAACTCTTTTTCCGCATCTTCGAGGAAATAGACATCCAGTTTCTGTGTGGCATCGATCCATTTCTGAAGAAATGCGACAATCTGCTGAACCGTGGCTGTTTCCATGGCGAGTCCACATCGTTTTTCGAGCTGAACGCGGCACCAGTTCCACGAAAGTTCCGCATACTGTTGAAAAGGAGCACTCAGGAACGAGTGAATCTGTTCCACTGACCGGATTTTCCCCGATTCTATTTCTGCAATAAGCGCAGTGACAGACTCTTCGGGGATTGTCATTCCCGCCAAATCAATCCAGCGCGATGTGCCTTCGTTTGACCGCACAGAAAGAGCATCTTTCAGTTCATTCAAAGATGAAAAGTTTGATTCGAGCAACTTGTTGACCAAGACATTCCCGATGTATTTGATACAACCGAGCTGGTAATACTCTTTCCCTTTTTCTGCCGCCGAGATCGGGATTATTGTTCCGTTGTAGCGAATCTGACGTTCATTGTGATGGGCACTTTCGATAATTGCGTCGAGACAGTCGTACCCTTCTATAATTTTCCCCACGGTGTACGGGGTGAGCAGATCGTAGGTGATCAGATCGGAATTAGTAACCCGCTTGTCTCGAGTGGGCCACTTGTCCGCATCGCGAATGGTTCCCACTGATTTGAAATTCACCCCCGGCACGAGAAGAGATTCGCCATTGCTTTCAATGAGATAGGAGTAGGGAAGGTCGGCGATGTCCGGGTGATTCATGTGGCGCCCCATAATCAACGTAAACGCGCCGATATGAGCCGGCCAGAGAACGTATGAATCGGAGGACGTCTTGGATCCACGTTCGATGACTCCCTGATGAAGCGGCCCTAATTTGTACATGTGATTGCTCTGGTTGGAACCGGAACCGGCGTTCAAAAACGACATGTACCCGGAAATAAGCAGGGTTGATTTGTGGTGAGTCGCTGTATGCGGTCCCGCAAAAATGCCAAACGCTTCGCCATGGTGGCCGATGAAATTCGAGAAAAAGAGCGATTTTTCTGCGGAAAAGTGTTTGGCCAATTCGCACCCTTCGCCGATAAAACAGGTGTCGACAATGGCGCCATCGACGATTCTTGAGTTCCCATTGATGATAATCGAGTCTGCAATTACTCCAACGCCCAGTTCAACCGCGCCATTATTGCAGCTGTTCACCGTGGAGTTGTTCAGGCGTTTTACCCCTTTGAGTGAAGCGTATGAACCAATCGCACTGTTGGTTATCGAATCGCAATTGATGATTTTTGTGTGTTCACCGATTGTTCCCGTGGAACTGCGCACGGAATCGACATAGGCAGAAATACTCGCTGTGAGCGACAGAATCAGTCGAGGGCGATGGCGATAAAATGCCAAGAGGTACGCAATTTGAGCTGATAGTCCTGTGAACATGGGGATTTTTCTTCCGCCCTGTTCGTTCATGATTGGAATGAGCGTGCCGTTGCCGAAGGTCGTTTCACTTTCAATGGCGATTAGGCGTACGTTTTCGACAAAAACCGAGTCGCCAATCTGGTAGTTGGCGATTCCCGAGGTGACGTTGCGAATATAACAGTGGTTGCCGATAGTGGAATTGTGAATCGTGGCGTCGATTATGGCAGATCGCTTGGTCATACCGCTGATCGAGTAGGTCTGTTCACCTAGAATGCCGATTGTGACACGCCCTGAAAATTCCACATTTTTGCAAAAGAGCGGATTGAAATCGGGGTGGACGAAAATAGTGTTCCAGTTTTCCGAAGAACATCCCCGTGATTCCAGTGTGTTGATTTCTGATGGGGTAAGATTGCGGTGCTGATTCATTTTTGATTCTCCTGAATCCAAGATGAGATTCGAGTTGAAAGTGAAAGTGCGGCTTTTTTGTACGCCTTGATTGTGGCATCGTCATAGCTGAGTGCGCCGTCTTTCACCGATGGAACCGTTTCTGTCATTAGTTCATCGCCGGCTTGATTGAATAGTGACCACGAAAGATCGACGTAGGAGAAATAGAGATTTCCCATGGAACCGCCCACTCGTGAACTGCTATTGATCACCACGCGAAAATCCGATTCATCGGGATACTTGGCGATCGTGAAACCGCTTTCTACAATTTTAGACTTGAGCGCTGTGGTGAGCTCTTCCGAAGGTACATCGGAATAGGTTGCTTCGGCTGTTTCGACAAAAATTGCTGCTTTAGTGAACCGAATCAACGCCGACGCCGAAGGCCATTTCTGTTTTGAAAGCCACTGAAGAATAATTGGATTCGCCAGATTTGCCGCGATCAACTGTTCGTAGTCCGTGGCGATAGGAATGGTAATTTCTCCTGATGCCGAAGGAGTGCTATTTTCTACATAGGATTTGCCGATCCCGACAGAACCTTCATTGCCGCTAAACCGTTTCTGTCCGCCGATCAGGAGTGGGAATGCGCCCACTGTTCCCTTGGAAGTGCGGAGGGTGATTTTCGGTTCTTTGGTGGCGAACTGCGATTTTGTTCCCGCGTAGAGCGGTTTTTTCATATCTACGGAAATAGTGTTCAGGAGCGATACCAGTTTGTCGTCCAAATGTGCGGTCGCGGGAACCGGAGCTCCTCCCACGGTGAATCGCGGATCGAGGTGGAAAACGGGAATCAGTTCTCCGTAGGCCTGAATCAACCCGCGAATTGCTGAAACGGTATTAGCTTCGTCAGCTTGGCGTTGCGCATTGTCGAGAAATGATTGTGATTTCGCGACGGCTTCGCGCAGGCGTCTCTGTTCGATCGCCTGCCACGTCGCTTTGTCCAAGGTGTAGTAGACCCAATACTCTTTTTTGTCTTCCCAGCTTTCGACAAACTGATACCCTTCGAGGTTGGCTTTGGTGAATGTTTTGATCGATTCGTTGATCTGCGACTGTACATCCGCGTTGGTGGCGGTGGTGGTGACCTTGGAATTTCCTACGATAGTAATAGAGATTGCTTCGCTGATATTGGCAAGTGCGCGCGACTCCGCCGCCTTGATCCACTCCTCTTTCGACTGATACTGAGATTTTGTTGCCACGCCAACGCCGACATATTTCGAAGATATAACCGGTTTGTTTTCTACCCAATCGGGAGATTTTGCCGCAAAAAGTGTCGTCCCCAAAAGAAGAATCATGGTGAACTGTTTCATGAATTGCATGGTAAATCCTTAGTTATATGTTGAACTCAATAAATATACATTGTTACTACACGCTGTTACTGCGTTGCTGATCAGGCAGATACTCTATCATAATTTCTCGAAAAAAACACCATTTATGCGGTGTTTATTCAAAAAAATGATGCGTTTAATGATTCGAAAGGTTTATTTGAAGATTGGGGTGCCATTTTTTATTTTAGCGTGAACGATGTCTATGAAATTTAGTAAGGAGAGATCATGGGAAGAGCTTTTGAATTCCGCAAAGGGGCTAAACTTAAACGCTGGGGAAAAATGTCGCGTGTTTTCCCTAAACTCGGAAAAGCAATTACCGTTGCAGCAAAAGAGGGCGGACCTGATCCAGATATGAACGCTCGTCTGCGCACAGCGATTCTCAATGCAAAAGCTGAAAACATGCCAAAAGAAAATATCGATCGCGCAATTCAACGCGCTGTTGGAAAAGATGCGGTGGACTATACTGAAACCGTGTTCGAAGGAAAAGGGCCGCACGGCGTATTGATCGTGTGTGAATGCGCTACCGACAACAACAACCGCACCGTGGCAAATATCAAATCGTTTTTCAATAAGTGCGGCGGTCAGCTTATGACCAACGGTGCGTTTAATTTCATGTTCGAAAAGAAATCGGTATTCATTTTTGAAAAACCCGCTTCTATGGATCTCGAAGAGCTTGAAATGGAACTGATCGATGCGGGACTCGACGAGATGGAAGAGCACGATGGCGAAGTTTCTGTTCTTGCGGAGTACAACGATTTTGGCGCTATGGCAGCAAAACTTCACGATCTTGGCATTGAACCATCCAAGTCTAAACGGGAACGTTTCGCAACCAACCCTGTGGAGTTCACCGAAGATCAGATGGTTGAAATCGAAAAACTTCTCGAAAAACTCGACGAAGACGATGACGTGGCGGAAGTGTTTACCAATATCGCGTAGTAGGCGACTTTGTAGTATGTAAAGGGCAGTTTCAATCGTGACTGCCCTTTTTTCATTTTACTATTAAGTCGCGCCCCAAATATGGCACACATTGATATATTTTAGGGCATGGAAAAACTAAATTTAAAAACAGTAGAAAAAGTCGTCCGTG
>JFJP01037958.1_pt2 | contig 24297 bp, 13 predicted proteins | sample 431651 | NCBI WGS metagenome assembly JFJP01 (sample SAMN02602958, study PRJNA72255) | Microbial mat metagenome, whole genome shotgun sequencing project. | biome: fresh water; feature: sink hole; material: water; isolation source: purple microbial (photo- and chemosynthetic) mats found in...
ATTAACCAGATCATCAACCTGGCTATAACCGGAGGCTTACTGGCAATTGCAATACTCTGGTTCTTTCTTCGGAATATACGGCTGGTCACAATCATTGCTATTTCGATCCCCGTATCAGTATTTTCAGCTTTTAACTTTTTCTATGCCTATGATATTTCAATCAACAGCCTTACCCTGGTAGGAATGGCTCTGGCTATTGGAATGCTTGTAGACAACTCAGTAGTTGTGCTGGAAAATATTTACAGGCTTGCCGGCGAGGGCAAAAACAATAAAACGGCTGTTAGCCAGGGCACTGTTGAGGTAGCAAGATCTATTTTCGCAGCAACTCTGACAACAATAATCGTGTTTACTCCCTTCATCTTCTCAGATAATTTCATGGTTAAGATGATTGGGAAACACATTGGGGTATCAATAATTTCAACACTTACAATATCATTTGCTGTGGCAATGTTGTTTATCCCCATGGCTACACATTTTCTTCTTGCAACCACAACAAAAAGCGGCTCGGAAATATTTAAGAAACTATCGGTTCACGACAGGCTGATACAGGGTTATCATCTGATTCTTAAGGCAGGTATGCGAAATCCTGCAACCACAATTATAGGCTCACTTGTTATTTTTTTCACAGCATTGCTTGTAAGCCTGACATTAAGCATCAGCTCAACCAGCGAAATTGAAACGCCTGAATTTCGGCTAAGTGTAACAATGCCAGGGGGCTCCACCCTCGAAAAAACTGACGCTGTTGTTGCAGAGATTGAAACAAGGCTGGCAGCTATCCCTGAGAAAGAAGATATTATTGCCAGGATTGAAGAAGAGCAGGCTACCGTAACAATAAACCTGTCGAAAGACTGGGATAAAACCAGTAAAAGATCCCTTCCGGAAATAAAAAATGAGATCTCTGAAAAAACAAAAGAGATATCCAGTGCAGAAATAAGTATGGATGAGCTTTCAGCATCAGGAGGATTTTCGGGTGGAGAAAGTGGTGGTGAAACATATAACCCCGGGGCCGATTTTATGAATCTTCTTGGTATTGGGTCCGCCCGTGAAAGCGTTGTAATAAAAGGCCAGGACTTTAAACAGATGAAGAATCTTGCAGACGATATAGAATCATATATCGACGATCTTTCGACAATAAACAGCTCTGGCGTAAATGTACAGGACAACAAGCCTGAGGTTCATCTTATTTTCGACATGGATTACATGGGAAGAAATAATTTTACTCTGGTAAGCCTTTCATCTGCTCTTTCAACATTCGGCAGGGAATATTCCTCGGGAGTAAATTTCAAACAGGGAACAGAGAATTACGACATAATGATCAAATACTCTTCCGCCGACAGTTCTGCAGAGGAGAACAGCGATAAGACTATTGATGATCTAAGGCACCTTGAGGTAAATGGAACTGACGGGACATCAATGGAAATGGAAGAACTGACGGACATCATCTTCTCCTCAGGAATGGGAAATATACACAGGGAGAACCAGGAAAAGAGAATAACTGTAACCTACAGTTTCACTGAAGAGATCAAAAACTCAAAAGATCTTCTTGAAGGAGCCAGAGTTGAAATAGAGTCAGTCGTTGCCGGTCTGAATATCCCAGCCGGATTAGCGGTAGAAGTTATTCACGAGGAAGATCAGCTGAAAGATTTCTACTACCTCATCGGAATTGCTTTTCTCCTTATTTATATGATCCTTGCTGCTGTATTTGAATCTTTTGCAACACCTGTAGTTCTGATGTTCAGTATTCCTCTTGCTGCGCTGGGATCTCTTATTGCATTGATAATCACTAACAATTCTCTTCTTAATGCAAACACACTCACAGGATTCCTGATCCTGCTGGGAGTCGTTGTCAATAACGGGATAATACTTATTGATTATGCAAATATCCTGCGTAAAAGAGGATACCGGGTACAGAGAGCGCTGATGACGGCCGGAGTGGCAAGGATACGCCCAATTGTGATCACAGCCTCAACAACTATAATAGCAATGGTCCCTCTTGCAATGGGGCAGGCTGAATTCGTTTCAGCCATTGGTGCAGCTTTCGCCATAACTGTTATTGGTGGATTAGCCCTGAGTACACTGCTTACCCTGGTTTTTATTCCTACATTTTACATGGGCCTTGAAAATGCCCTCCTGTGGTTTAATGGTTTAAGCTGGAAGAATAAAATTATTCAATTCCTGTTTTTCCTGACAATGATATTTCTGATATACACATACATAGACAAGTTCCTTTGGAAATTCATTACTACAATTCTGGTTCTGATTGTTGTCCCTGCCAGTGCATGGTTCATCATGAACAGCCTGAGAAAAGCTATGGAAACGGTCATCGCTCCCGGTGAAAATATAAATATCTATGTTCAGAGTCTCGTGAAGATCTATGAAAGAGAAAACCGCTGGTCGAGAGAGTGGAAGGCAGGTGCCAGGATCAGAAAGCGTCTGGGTCTTGAAAAACAATACAGATCATTGAGAGATATGAGTCAGGTAATGTGGCAGATACCTTTAACAGGATTCATAATCTATTTTACTTATTTCTACCTTAAACAGGGTTTCTGGATCTTTGTCTTTGCCATTGCAACCTGGTTCTTTCTCTCGGGAATTTGGATAACCTTCAGGGAACTCTTTACATATATGACCGCCAAAGGAGAAAAAAGAGTTCTGAAAAAGATATCAGGGATGCTCGACTTTCTATTTTTCTGGATATTACCCTTGTTAAACCTGATATGGTTCCAGATTAAGTGGGAAAATCCGGTGGTGGTCCTTATTCTTGGATTTGTATGGTTTACAGGACTGTTTATTTACAGGACAGGACAAAAACTGACAAGGGAAAACATAGATATTTACAGGCTGGAAGGCCGGTTCAGGGGAATCCGTAAAACACTTTATAAAGTTGTAGCAGCAGTGCCGCTTATCGGGAAAAAGAAGAAGCCCTTTAAAGCCCTTAGTTGTGTTTCACTAAATATCGGGAATGGGATGTTCGGATTACTCGGACCAAACGGCGCCGGGAAAACAACACTAATGAGAATAATATGTGGGATACTTGAACAGAGTTATGGCAAGGTATGGATCAATGGCCTCGATACTCAAAAGATGAGGGAAGAGCTGCAGGGACTTATCGGATACTTGCCACAGGAATTCGGGAGCTATGAAAATATGAGTGCCCATGAATATCTCCACTATCAGGCCATGCTTAAGAACATAATTGATGTAAAGACGAGAGACGAACGGGTAACTTATGTATTGAATGCCGTGCATATGGAAGAACGCCGGCATGAAAAGATAGGATCGTTTTCCGGAGGGATGAAGCAAAGGATGGGAATTGCCCAGATACTGCTGCATCTGCCAAGGATACTCGTTGTAGATGAACCAACAGCAGGCCTCGATCCAAGAGAGCGTATAAGGTTCAGGAACCTTCTTGTTGAACTGAGCAGGGAAAGGGTCGTAATATTTTCAACTCATATTATTGAAGATATCTCCAGTTCCTGCAACCAGGTTGCTGTGCTTAATAAAGGGAAACTAAGATATTTTGGTAAGCCAATAGAGATGACCAGGGAAGCTGAAGGACACGTTTGGCATTTTAATATCCCCGCGAATGATTTCAGATTATTTGTGGAAAACCATCTTGTTGTCCACCATATGTCGGATGGTGAAAATGTCAGAGTCAGAGTTATCTCAGAGCTCTCTCCCATGGAAGGTGCAATAAGCGTAAGTCCAAGCCTTGAGGATGCTTACCTGTGGCTTCTCAGAAAAAAAGATAATAAGGACACCGACATCCCGAATTGAAAGACCTATGAAAACAAAAAACCTATACAACTACCTCACACTTGTTTATAAAATGATACTGTATAACCTGCGGATCATATTTGCAAATAAGTTTATCTGGTTTCTTACAGGATCTGTGATTTTTTACCTGGGACTATCGGTTATTTATGTCTTTACCAACGATGTATCGAAGATGAACGATCTGTATGGAGTCTTCCTCTTTTCAGGAATATTGCTTGTCTTTTATCCATCAGTTTTCGGGATCCAGAATGATCAGGATGCAAGAACAATAGAGATCCTGTTTGGTATTCCAAATTACCGGTACAAAGTCTGGCTGGTAAGGATAACCCTTATCTTTATTATTACATTTCTGATAATGATTGCCTTTACCTTTCTGTCATCTGTTCTGATTGTAAAATTCAGATTTCTCAGTATGACTGCCCAGGTGATGCTGCCTGTTCTTTTCCTCGGATTAATGGCATTCATGTTATCAACGGTAATAAGAAATGGAAACGGAACTGCAGTAGTGATGATCATCATTGGTTTAATCTTTATGATACTCAGCGAACCTCTGCGTAAGAGCCAGTGGAATATTTTTCTTAATCCTTACGACCTTCCTTACGACGTTAACGAAGCATCATGGGCCATTATTACCCTAAAAAACAGGATCATCCTTTTTACGGGTTCAGTAATATTCCTTTTAACTGCGCTTTATAATCTCCAGAAACGGGAGAAGTTTATGTAAGAATCTAATCAACAGCATAGTAATGACGTTTGCTTCTCATTCAAACGGATGATCCTTTTTGAAATCAGGCCTGTAATTTAAGTTACTGTCCATATCCTGGATCCACCCGTTTCTGAAACCAAGCTCTTCCATTGTTTTAACAACAGAGTCATATTCCTCACGGTATACCGGGCGGTTCAGAAAAGGATGATTTCCGACTGCTGCGATAGGATGGTATTGCGACATAAGCGAGATATTAACGCCCGGAGACAACTCTTCGGCTATCGACCTTAAGACTTTTTTGCTCTCTTCTGCCTGGCCCGGAAGAACAAGATGCCTTATCAACATCCCGTTTTCTGCAACACCATTATCATCAAGAATAAGCCTTGACCCTTTCTGAAAATACATCTCTTTTATAGCTCTCAGGGCAACTTCAGGATAATCAGCAGCACCAGATAATACTGAGGCCAGTTCCGAAGTAACATACTTATAATCGGGCAGATAAACATCAATCAGGCCCTCGAGGCTCCTGATTGTTTCGACTTTATCATAACTATTTGTATTATAAACCATTACCGGAGTAAGTCCTCGCGAATTTAACTGCCTGATGATAGCCTTAACCTGGGGAACCATATGTGAAGGAGAGACAAAACCTACTGAACCGATCCCTCCTGCGAGTATCGCTTCAATTCTGTCAATTATAACTGCCATATCACTTTCAGAGTTGCAAAGCACAGAATCCGGTTGACTGATTTCGTGATTCTGACAATAGATACAATGCAGATTGCATCCCGAAAAAAATACATTGCATATTCCCTTAACTCCACTTATGGAAGGCTCCTCCCCATTGTGTATACATATAGATGCAACATTAAACCCTGCATCTGTTCTGCAATAGCCTGTTCCTCCCGAAAACCGGTCAGCTCTGCACTCCCGCGGGCATACAGTACAGTGCTCCAAAACCGATCTTTCTGCCCTGCTGTAAGTATCTGAGTACTTCACAATATAGCCTGATTATTATTGTGCTAATGTCGCTAATTCTAAAAACGACAGCAAATATCGGAATGTTTACCGGTTTTTAAGCTACATCTTTGAACCACAAGCCTAATAGTTCAATATTAATAATAAATTTTTTGGTGATTTAATATAAATATGTACCTTTGCAACCGAATTGAGGCGAATTGAGATCTAGGGGACCAGAGTCCCCTATTTTGTTGGGAGTAAAAGAAAATGATAGAAAAACAGGCAATACAGGGATTAGTTGAAGAGTTCACGAAGGGAACAGGGCTCTTTCTTGTTGCTGTTAAAGTGAGCAGCGCCAACAGGATAATCATTCTTGCCGATAAGAACGAGGGAATAACAATAGAAGAGTGCGGAGCAATTCACCGGCATATTGAGAACAGCCTGGACCGCGACAAAGAGGATTTCGAGCTTCAGGTATCTTCTCCGGGTCTCGATACACCGTTCATGGTTTTTGAGCAGTATCTGAAAAACGAAGGAAAAAAGGTTGAAGTTATTGATAATGAAGGCTCCAGATACACAGGCAAGCTTAAGAACGTCACAAAGGGAGGCTTTGAACTCGAGACGGAAATTAAAATAAAAGGCAAAAATAAAGAAGTGAAAGATGTCTCATTCAACTCAGAAGAGATAAAATCTACGCGAGTAATTTTGACAATTAAGTAATAATAAGAGGTTAACACCAGATGGAAAACGTTAATTTAATCGACACTTTTTCAGAATTTAAGGAGCTGAAAAACATTGACCGCCCAACAATGATGAGTGTTCTTGAAGATGTATTCAGGAGTATGCTCACAAAGAAATATGGTTCAGCTGATAATTTTGACATCATTGTCAATATCGATAAAGGTGACTTTGAAATATGGAGGAACAGGGTTGTAGTTGAAGATAATGAACTGACCGATCCTGTTATCCAGATACCACTTTCAAAGGCAAAAGAGATAGACGCTGATTATGAAGTGGGCGAAGAGGTTTCAGATGAGGTCAAATTTCTTGATTTTGGAAGAAGAGCCATCTTATCTTTAAGACAGAACCTGACAGCACGGATCCTCGACCTGGAAAAAAACAATATTTACATTAAGTACAAAGACAGAATAGGTGAAATCGTTACCGGTGAGGTTTACCAGGTATGGAAAAGAGAAATTCTTGTTCTCGACGATGATGGTAATGAACTGATTCTCCCGAAGAGCGACCAGATTCCTTCTGACCATTTCCGTAAAGGAGATTCAATAAGAGCCGTTGTTATTAAAGTTGAGATGAGAAACAACACTCCCTTTATAATTTTAAGCCGTACATCTCCTGTATTCCTGGAAAGACTGTTCGAGTTGGAGGTTCCTGAGATTTTTGATGGCCTTATTACAATTAAGAAGATTGTAAGAGTTCCCGGGGAGCGGGCAAAGGTAGCCGTTGAATCGTATGATGACAGGATCGATCCGGTTGGAGCCTGTGTGGGTATGAAAGGTTCAAGAATACATGGTATAGTAAGGGAATTAAGGAATGAAAATATCGATGTAATAAACTATACATCTAACAACCAGCTCTTTATTCAGAGAGCACTCAGTCCGGCAAAAATTACCTCTATCAAGCTTGATGAAGATACTCTCAGGGCTCAGATCTTCCTGAAACCCAATGAAGTATCGCTCGCCATAGGTAAAGGGGGTCTTAATATTAAACTGGCCAGCCAGCTTACAGGCTACGAAATTGATGTATACAGAGAGCCGGGAGGCGAAGATGAGGAAGATGTTAACCTTGAAGAATTTGGCGATGAGATAGAAGACTGGATAATAGATGAACTCAAGGCTATCGGATGTGACACAGCCAGAAGCGTTCTCAATCTTTCAATAAGCGACCTGGTAAAAAGAACTGACCTCGAAGAGGAAACAGTTAAAGAGGTTGTCAATATCCTCAGAGCTGAATTTGAACAATAATTAGATAGAAAATATTCACAAACAGATTGAGTTTGAAGTTTCAATAAAGGTAACGCATATTTATGACAGAAGATATTAAGGTTACAAGATTAAGCAAAGCAGCCCGCGAGTTCAATGTGGGGATATCCACTATTGTGGAATTTCTGCACAAGAAGGGGTTTGATCTTGATCCCAACCCAAATACTAAGCTTCCGCATGAAGCTTATATTTTGCTGGTGAAAGAATACAGTACTGATATAAGCGTTAAAAAAGAATCTGAAAAGCTCATTCTGAAAGATCTGCACAGGAAGAAAGAATCTGTATCTATCGATGATTTTTCCGAAAAAACCGAATCAGAAGAATCTGAAAAAGATGAAGAGATCCTGGTTAAAGACTCATCAGGAGCAAAGACTACAGTGGATATTAAGACTGAAATCAAAAAACCCGATATAAAACTTGTAGGTAAGATAGATCTTGAGAAGACATTAAAACCAAAGGTTGAAAAGCCCGCACCTCCGGTTGAAGAAGTTGCTAAAAAACCTTCCGATACTCCTACTGCACCTGAAACCATGGAAAGCGAAAAACCTCTTATTGAAAAAGAGGTCCCCATAGCATCAGTACCTGTTGAAGAAAAGAAACATAAGACAAATATTGACCTTCACATCGTTGGAAAGATTGATCTCGACGCTGTAAAAAAAGATACCAGACAGGTAAAGAAAGAGGAACATAAAGAAGAAAAGAAAGAAAAGCCTAAGGAAGAACCTAAAATTGAGGCTGCAGAGAAACCTGTTGAAAAAATTATCCAGAAGGAAGTTGTTGCTAAAGAAGTTGAAAAAGAAAAATCCATCGTTACAGAAGAGCCTGTTAAGGAACCTTTAGCAGATGAAATAATTATTGACAGTATCCCTGATGAGATCCTGATACCGGAACCTGAAGAAGATGTTGTTGCTCTGTATAAGACTGATTTCAAGAAACTTGCTGGTCCAAGAGTAGTAGGAAGGATTGATCTTCCGGTAGAAGAAAAAAAGAAACCTACTCCTTTTCAGCAGGTAAGAGTAAATGGGGATTCTGATTTCCGCAGAAAGAAGCGAAGAAAGAGAATTCTTAAAGAAAAAGAGGGCACTCCGGTGGTGAAACCCGTTACTACTGACAAAAAAGAAAAACCCGGTACAAAAAAGGTCATTACCAAAAGACCGATCAGGGCCGAAGTGAATGAGGAAGAGGTACAGAAACAAATAAAAGAAACTCTTGCCAGGCTCACTACAAAAGGAAAATCAAAAGGATCGAGATACAGAAGAGACAAAAGAGAAGCTTTCAGTCAAAAACATCAGGAAGTTGTTGATAAGCAGGAACTGGATAAGAATATTCTCAAAGTAACAGAATTCGTTTCTGTCAACGAACTTGCCTCTATGATGAATACCCCTGTCACAGAGATCATTTCAACATGTATGAATCTTGGGTTGTTTGTTTCTATAAATCAACGGCTCGATGCTGAAACTATGGCACTGCTTGCCGATGAGTTTGGATACAAGGTTGAATTTGTAAGTGCGGAACTGCAGGAAGCCGTCAGAGAGATCGAAGATGAAGCTGAAGATCTTAAGCCAAGGCCCCCGATAGTAACAGTAATGGGTCATGTTGACCATGGTAAAACAAAACTCCTTGACCATATCCGTAATACCAATGTCATTGCCGGTGAAGCCGGTGGAATTACACAGCATATAGGTGCCTATGGAGTTATTCTTCCAGACGGACGCCAGATTACATTTCTGGATACTCCCGGTCATGAGGCTTTTACAGCAATGCGTGCCAGAGGTGCACAGATAACAGATATTGCAATTATTGTTGTTGCAGCTGATGACGGAATAATGCCCCAGACAAAAGAGGCTATCAATCACGCTTCAGCAGCTGGTGTACCTATTATATTTGCAATTAATAAAATAGACAAACCTTCAGCAAACCCTGAAAAGATAAAAGAAACCCTGGCATCGATGAACTACCTTGTTGAAGACTGGGGAGGGAAATATCAGTCACAGGAGATATCAGCAAAGACCGGGTTAAATATTGAACTGCTTCTAGAAAAGATTCTTCTTGAAGCTGAAATGCTTGACCTTAAGGCAAATCCCGACAAGCCTGCTATTGGGACTGTGATTGAATCATCGCTCGACAAGGGAAGAGGCTTTACTGCTACTGTTCTTGTTAAAGCCGGAACCCTCAGGATTGGAGATGTGATGCTTGCAGGAAGCTGCTATGGTCATATTAAAGCAATGTACAACGAAAGAGGCAACAGGGTTGAGGAGGTAGGACCTGCTACACCAACTCTGATTTTAGGGCTGAATGGCGCTCCCCAGGCTGGAGATAAGTTCAACATAATGGAAAGCGATCGCGAAGCTAAAGATATTGCTACAAAGAGAGCCCAGCTACAGAGAGAACAGGGACTGCGTACCCAGAAACATATTACTCTCGACGAGATAGGCCGCAGAATAGCAATCGGTAATTTCCAGGAACTGAATATCATTGTTAAAGGTGATGTAGATGGTTCTGTTGAGGCTCTGAGCGACTCTCTTATCAAACTGTCAACTCCTGAGATCCAGCTCAATGTCATTCATAAGGCAGTAGGTCAGATCTCTGAATCTGATATTCTGCTTGCGGCTGCATCAAACGCAATTATAGTAGGATTCCAGGTACGACCATCACTCAGCGCCAGAAAACTCGCTGAAAAAGAAGAAATTGACGTACGCCTGTATTCCATTATCTATAATGCAATTGAGGAAATCCGATCAGCAATGGAAGGTATGTTAATGCCGGAAGTTAAAGAGGAAATAGTGGCTACACTGGAAATACGCGAAATATTCAAAGTTACCAAGGTTGGAACGGTTGCCGGATGTTACGTAAAAGAGGGTAAAATAACCAGGAACACAAGAGTCAGGATAATACGCGATGGTATTGTAATATACACCGGAGAACTTGGCTCCCTGAAACGTTTCAAGGATGATGTAAAAGAGGTTGTTGGTGGTTACGAATGCGGACTTAACATCCATAATTTCAATGATATCAAGGAAGGTGATATGATTGAGGGATATAAGGAGTTTGAAGTTAAGAAAACACTTTAAGCTCTGGTACAGCCAGAGGGAGATTAGTTAAATAAAAAACATGTAACTGACGCTACAGTAATTCTTTATATTTTTCTGCAGATAAAAGCTCATCCAACTCTGAGAGATCGCTAATAGCTATCTTTACCATCCAGCCTTTTCCATAAGGATCCTTGTTAACAACATCCGGTGAATCTTCAAGAGCAGGATTTACTTCAAGTATCTCTCCGCTTACAGGCATAAATAAATCAGAGACAGTCTTTACTGCTTCGATGGTGCCAAATACATCTTCCCTGGCAAATGTTTCGCCAACTGTTTCAATCTCAATAAACACTATATCACCAAGTTCTCCCTGTGCAAAATCAGTAACTCCTATATAGCCATACTTGCCATCAACACGCAGCCATTCATGATCTTTGGTGTATAACAAATCTACCGGAATGTTCATATCTGTAAATATTTTAGGTAAAGTTAGAATTCAGTTCGATCCTGTCTTAAACAAATCAAAAATAGAGAATATTTTGTTTATCCAACCTAATAAATATCATTTTTTGAATTGTTATAAAATAGTTCCCGTTATTGAATCAGGGTGAACTTCAGACTGAATCCGAAATTAGTATTTGATGTCGGGAAGGTATTGGCAACAAAAGGGTTGTTCATGCTATGGTCTGCAAAGACCTGAAGATTGAATCTGTCGCTCAGGACGTAATCGGCAGTTGTACCAATTGAAAACACTTTCTGCCCAACTACCGGCTGGTTAACATTCTCAACAAGTTTTCGTGCCACTGTTTTGTTATCACGAATAGACAGATCAAGCCTCAGATTCAGGTCGCTCTTAAGAGCTCTCTGTCCTCCCCCTGTGCGTAAAACGATCTGCAAATCGTCGAACCTGTACCCTGCTCCTATAATAAGCTCATTTACACGTGCATCGGCGATCTGGTTGCTGGTAAGGTTAAGAGATACGGTACGCGACTTTTTCCATTCAAACCGTGTGGTAAGACTATTCTTCCAGTTCATGTCAATGTTTATCAACGGGCTGAACTGCTCGCTGATGGTTACTACATTAATTTCATATTTCTGGATGAAATTATTCTGCAGGTCCCTTATATAATTCAAACCATTACCATCAGTTTCATAATTAAGGTTTGTTGTGTATGATCCTATCTGATATGTGCTCCTGTACTGATGCATTAAGTTCACCGACCTGAATGTTCTCTGAACAAATTCATACTTCGACAGACCATCAAAGTTTATTCTCCAGTTTGGCATCATTTTCAGGGCCGACGGGAAATTTTCAAGCCCCACTTTCCGTGGATCTGATTTTGTGTAAGCCGCAATGAAGGCCGGAATTAAAACTTCTCTCGATGTGTTTCCGTACCCGCTTTTATAAGGCCCTTCCAGATAATCTCCCGTAGCAGGATCTATATCAGGATCATAATCGGGGTCAAGCAGTTTTCTTTCCTCTGCCCTCCTTCCGGATATGATTATAATATTTTCCTTGAAAGCTTCAAAAGTCGGAGATACATAATCATTGTCCTTTGATATCTTTTCAAATGCAGTACCCCATGATATGACAGATATTGAAAAGCTCCCGTTTATCATGCGGTTTCTGGTACTGTCAGGAAAATTACCATTGTAATCAGCTATATAATAAGAACTTACAGATTCCAGAAATCTCCTGTCTCCATTGACATCAATTCTCAAACCCGGAAATGGCTCAATAAGACTACGGAATGAAATATCCATTTTATTGCTGAAGAGTGCCGGTGTATTAAGCAATGAGTCTGTTGACAGCCATCCTTTTGTTACCGCTTTATCAAAGAAGTTTTTATCACTATAACCAAGAATAAAAGGCCAGCCCGGGGCAAGCGAGGCATTTGAGTTCGACATTCCCAGTAGCTTGGTTTCAGGCATATAGCCTGGAAGATACTGCCCCTGTGAAGTAGTTAAGGTCAGACTTACTGACCTGACTCCCATCATTGCCCTGAGAAGATATTCCCCTGCTACAATAAACGGATTTCTGTTTTTCTTAACCTTGCCTTCTACTGATACTTTAGCTCCGTCTGTCTGCTCGGCTGCCGTAAAATTGACTCTGTTTTCGTTAATAATCTCCATTTTGCCTTTTACCTCTGCCCCGCCTTTATCAGTAATCTTAACTTTAACATCTTTAGTTTTAAGATTATGGTATATTGCTCTCACCGCATTTGCCCTGAAATTCACATTCTCCCTGGTATATGTCACTGTCTCCATTTCAGTCTTCACCCGCTGGCCGGCATCGGGACGGGTATTATTTTCAATCTTCTTCAGAAACTTCGATTTTCCATAGAGGGTAGACAGGTTTGCCATTCCGGTCAATGTCATCTCGTTATGATTCTTAATTGAATTCCCAAGGTTAATATTCATACTGTCGGGGAACAGAGGACCTGCAAGCCACGTGTAATCGGCCCCGTACCGGGCGTTGGCATTGACCCATGAAAGGAGAGGCAACTTATTTACCGGGATGGTGTAAGTCACATTAATAAAATGATTATAAGTAGTTGTGCGGCCAAAATTTTTCAGATTTACAATCACCGAGTCACGCCAGTTCTCATACTCACTCTGGTACCTTTTCTTATCCACACCACCGGTGGGCTCATCAATTCTTGCCAGGTTAGTTGCAGTAAAATCTACTTTAAGCTGCCGGGTTACATCGTACTTGAAATCATAAATCCTGCTCCACTCGAAATCCTTTCTGAACGACGGGGTAATAAGCAGATATGGATTATTGATGTTCCTGGTTTTTACTTCATTATACTCGCGACTCAGATCAGTCCTGAAAGCAAGACTCTTCGGGAAAGCATAGAAATTAAAATCCTTAACAATTCGCAGCAGAGGTGAGTTAAGCATTTTAATATTCTTAAAAGGCATTATGTTGGTTGGCTGAGCTTCATAATTATAGTTCAGTCCACCCCTATACGTTTTGTCAAGATCAATCTCAGTTTTAGTATTACTCGAATACGTTTCATTATATGTATAATTAACGCTCAGGTTTGCCAGGTCCCAGGGATGCGGTTTCTCGCCACGTTTTGTTATCCCGGCATTGCTTACTGTAATCGTTTTCCTTCTTGAATAGTCTTCTGAAATAGCTTTAATTGAGTCTCTTGCAGCTTTATCAACTGCGTTGTCCAATGCATCTTCCAGGAATATATCCGGATCAAGTGGATTATACTGAGGTTTGATATGTGTTTCCGAATACCCGATATAAACAGGAAGGCGAACACCCAGCTCTTCCGGGAAAAATTTCCCCAGTTCAATATTTGAGGATACATCGTACTTAAGTATCTCTTCCTTACTTCTCTCATTTACTTTCTTATCAATACTTCCCCATCCCGGGGTGCTTGCCTGCCCAACAAAATCGACAGTACCCAGGTCGGCCAGCCTTGCCTGAAGATGAGCATTTGCGGCCCATCCACCGTTTTCGACAAAATCGTTCAGGCGCAGTTCATTTATCCATACCTCACCGTATTTGGGGTTCCCATCATCAGTAAGAGGACTCCGGGTCTTTATCGGATTCCTGACTCCTACCATTATCACTTTTACATTGCTGAGGTTTGGATTTCCAGAAACAGATATCCTGGCCTCACCGTTGGAATAAACAAAAACGTCTGAAACGCTTAATGACGAACCAGGTTCAAGCATCTGAGCATTTCTGGCCTGTTTTGCCTCCTGTAAAACAGAGAGATCAATATTAAAGCTGTTTTCCGTTGGCCACACCAATTCTCTCTTATCTTCCAGGTCATTGTCATACCTACCCGGGGCCGTTAGCTTTAGAGGAATTTCATACTCGTAGAAATTCCCTTTATAGTCAGACCCTATTCTAATAAATGCCGTCAACTCATCATCCTGTAAAGGCTGGCCAATAATAGCTTCAGCATGAACCTCCATCCGGAGCCTCCTGTATTGCCTTATATCGAGACTTACATTCCGGAAAGCTGCCCGGGCATCGCCATCTTCAAGGTTCTGAACCCTTAGTACCATCGACTGCTCATTCAATTGTCTCAGCTGAGGGTTCTGAGGATCAGTTATCCTGTCAAATCCGGGTGGCAATACATAGTTAACCGGCTCTTTCCCTGAGTTCTCCTCAATGCTCACCGAGCTTATCTCAAAAGTGCCATCAGCAGCCTCGGGTACTGTAACTCTTTCTCCTCCCTCCATGAAGGAAATATTGTATTTTCTCCACTCCGCCCTTACAAGATCAAGTTTGGCGAAACGCATTATAACGGGTTCCTCAAAACCTCTAAGAAACATTCTTACAAATCGTATTGATTTAAAGTCCTGTATGGGACCAACAGTCTTCTGGTAATCAGTTATAGGTACTTTAAACTGATACCATTTTACTTTCGATTTAATACCATTTGCAAAAGTAGCTTCATATTCTATTTCATCCACAACATAATTTGACCCGACTTTCATATCTTCAGGCCGCATGCTTACTTTGTACTGATAATAGCTCTCTGTTTCACTGAGAGTATTATCCCTGTTTATATCTTCCATGTCAGGTAAAGTTGATCCTGATGTAGGATATGATTCATCAGACATCTCAGATGTTGGGGAATTGCCATCCTGCCCATTATACTTTTTATATCTTTCAAGAATAGAAAGCTGTTGAAAGTCATAATCAGATCCCCTGAAATAATGAAAATCATCACTGGAAGGGTCCTTTGAAATCTCGCTATATGTTTCTGCATTAACGATGAGTAATGATTTCTGCAGATAATCTGCGAAGAATGCCTGTTCATCCTCATTGGACAATCCGTCGAAACCCACATCCTGATATCGTCTTGACTCAGGGGCATTATCAAATGCATGAACGACAGCCTGCACAGTTGGAACCCGGCCCCAGGCAGTAGTATCTACATTTTTCTGAACAGGAGATCCGGGTAATCCGTTTTCAAAACTCTTTCTCGAATCACGCAAGATGTCCTCAGAAATATTCCCCAGGTTTATATAGAGATCGCCTCCGGCATGATCAGGATTATCGACAAATGGGTCCATCACCCAGAATTTCACATATTGAATATTTGCTGTTTCAAAATCGCTTGTAAGCACCTCTCGCATAATACCTCCCCAGCGCGATTTAGGATCATTCAATTTACCTTCATTGTTTATTCCATCTGAGTACAGGCCAGGTTCAGTATCAAAGTTATAAGGACCCTTTTCACCGGGATAGTAGGCAAGGTTTAATACAGAGATGTTAGTTGGGATCCCGCTCGGGCTCTCCCTGTAGGGGAATAACTCGTTCTCAAAGACCTCTCTGACAAAATGGCTCGATTGTTCATCTGCATCCTGCTTAATATGTCCGGGTGTTGAAGAGCCGTTACGCAGAAAAAGAGGATCGATCACATACCACGCCAGTTTGGCCCTGTTATACCCACTAACCAGGTTGCTGTTAAACCTGCTCTCAGGGAAGAGCAACTCCTGCCCCTGCGGAATGCTTGCTATTGTCCATGCATTAAACGATTTAAGGTCAAGGGGGATCTCGCTGGCTTCAAAATCGTCAATATATGAATTCCCTGCACTTGATATAGCCCGGGAATGCCCGGGGATCAGGTTAGCGAACTCACCAAAAAAGGAGATTGTTGAAGGGGTCTTGGTATCAAGAAGGGGCAGCTTATCTATTGCTTTAGTAAGAAACTGTGATTCTGATTTATACGAGGTATTCAGTCCCCATATAGTATTAGATATCGGTTCCTCTCCAAAATTCACTTTCTGTGTATAGGGTCTTTCCGTGAGGTGGAGAATGGTCCCTCCGATGTCAAAATTATCGGAAAACCTGTAATCAAGATGTGTTCCAACAAGGGTCTTAGTCTGGAAACCAAAAAACTGGTTGCTCTCAAGAGATACCTGTATAGGAGTTTGCGATTCAATAAGGGCGCTGTTTATTATTCTCACCGTACCCATATTATAGTCGACAGTATAATCGGTGTTTTCAGTCAAAGGCACCCCCCCTGCAGTTACTTTTACTGCACCCTGCGGGATGCTGGTGGCATTGAGCCTTATTTCAGAACCTGATTCTGACGAGTACTGGCCCATCATTTTAAACTTGTTCTTCTCTGCCATCTGCCGGGCTACCGTCTGCGTTGAATCATAGAGCTCCTGAAAGACATATTTGCTCACTAACTTCGGATCAACAATCAGTTTCCTGAGATGGCTTCCAAACGGCTCTATTACAGGAAAAACAATTTTACCCCTGTCAACCAGCACTGTTACATCATCAATAAAATCGAAGTATCCGTCAGACTCCCTGTCCTGCTGGGAATTAATATTATCAAGCCCCATAAGTTGCAGCAGGATCTTATTGGCCAGGCTACCCTCAGGAATATAATTTACTGAATTACCTGTCTTATCATCCTGATAAAGAACATTCAGCTCAAAATCTTTCCTTTCCAGCTTCCCTGAACCCAAAGAATACACGTTTTTCATCATCAGGTCCCAGGTAGGGAGTCTTGGACTTAATGTAGTTCCTTTTATAAGCTTAAGTATAAGGGACTGAGGGGCAGTTATTCCGTCTGTTGAAAATTCCCCGACTTTAAACAACTGACCTCCCAGAGTGTATTCATAAGCTACAGCAAGAACCTCATCGGTATTCAGTGATGAGTTAAGCGAAATGTATCCCAGCTGCCTGTTGAAATGAAACTCCCTGTCATTCAGCTTTCTGGCATTCTCTATCTTTTCAAAATCGCGTCCTATCTGGAATCCGGGATACAGAGGGTCAAACGCATTTGTCACCTGGTCAACATCACGTATAATGCCATAAGCCGTTGTAAGCTGCTCATACATTTTGTTTGCGCTATTATCGGGATATATCAGTGCGCCGGGGGTTTGCTGAAAAGCAGGAACATTATTAAAAATATGGTTAACATTTTCTGCAAGGTCCATGAATGCTACAATATTTCTGTTACTGCCTTCGGTAAAACTGCTCGATTTATTTGTCACCCACACCTCAATCTTCTCAATATTAATACCTGAGCTGACTATTGGCAGGTTTTTAAGCGACTCATCGTAGGTATCCCTGAAGTATTGTGAAAGGAAGAAGTGACGATTAGCTTCATACTCATCAGCATAGACCTCAAACTCTGATAGCTGGGCTCCTCCCTCCACGTCGATAACTGATGATTCACCTTTTTGCTGGGATAGCACAGTAGTAACAGTCATCTTCCCGAACTGCATCTCTGTTTTGAGACCAAAAAGACTATAACTCCCTGTTATAAGGGTACCGGTAAGAGGCAGTGTTACATCGCCAGCTTCGATTTTTTTAAGTATCTCATCATCTTTTCCCGCATACTGAAGCTTTGTCCTGTTCTCAAATTCAAACATTGCATCGGTGTTATAGTTGATGCCCAGCTCCATTTTATCACCGATTGTACCGGTAACATTCATCTGGATCTTCTCTTTGAAATCGAACGTAGGAATAGTTCTCAGTTTTTCCGAGAGAGTTGGATTCTCTGTTCTGGAAATATTAATACCGAATATGAGCTCTGCTGATCCCTGCGGAATGATATTGATCGTATTACTTCCAAATATCTTATCAAACGCAGCACCTCCTATCTCTATCTGTGGTATTAAATTTGACCGGAAGCCCGACTCATCGCCAGTTATGCGTGACTCCCAGTAATCGCGCATGGCCCTCGAATATTCATATTTACGAAACTCCTCAGGGCTCATATGCACAGGAGTACGATAATTGAATGTTCCTACTTTCTCATAAATAATATATTCATTCTTTTCGGGATCGTAAGTTACTGATGATTTAATATTTGCCGGATTGTCAAGAAAAAGGGGGGCTCTTTTTCTGGGTTCCCATGGAAGTCCTGAATTATCTTCAAGTTTTATGAACTCCTTTCGTGTTGTATCAGCCTCTCCGGATTGTTGCAAAGCAACTTGCCCACTTGCTTCTGCAGACTTTAATAAAAAAGATGCGAACAGTACAAGATAAAATATTACCAGTAGATTTTTATATGATATCCCTGATCCCAATCCGGCTTATATTCTGAATTACAAGTTTTTAAGCGCTCTCTTTATCATATCCTCAACTGTCAGTGTTTTATCCTGCCTGACGATTGTGTCAAGAATCTTTGCGACAGCGCTTTTGGCAAATCCAAGCATTACTAATGCTGATAACGCTTCTTCTCTGTTGGTATTGTCCGAAAAAGCAAATATTTCAGCGTTTCCTGCCTGTTTGCCAATTTTGTCTTTCAGGTCTACAATGATCCTCTGTGCTGTTTTCAGTCCAATTCCTTTCACCCCTTTAAGAATATTTACTTCCGACCCGGCAATGGCTTTTTCAATTTCAGCCGGGCTTAGCGATGAAAGCATCATTCGTGCAGTATTTGCGCCTACACCTGTAACAGAGATCAGCAGCCTGAAAATTTCCCTTTCTTCATTATCGGCAAATCCAAAAAGCAGATGAGCGTCTTCCCTGATAACTTCATGCACAAGAATTTTATATTCGCTCTTACCTTCCAGCTTCGAAAATGTCGTAACTGAGATATTAACAAAATAACCAATCCCTGAAGTTTCAATCGTTAGGAAAGTAGGTGTAATGTGGGTAATTGTCCCTTTTATGTAATCTATCATAATTACTGCTCGGTGTTTAATATCTCAGGAGGCAGTTCATCAAACCGGTCGCTGTGAAAATCAATATCCTGATGTTTCAATGGATTTTTGGAGATCTCGTGATATGTCTGCCTGTTCCTGAAGATGTCACAGGCAAGGTAAATTGCCTGGCGGAAGGAGTTTTCAGATGCCTCGCCCTTACCTGATATTGCAAATGCAGTACCATGAACAGGCGAAGTCCGGACAAAAGGCAGCCCTGCTGTAAAGTTGACACCTGAATCGAATGATAATGCTTTAAACGGAGTCAAACCCTGGTCGTGATACATTGCAAGAATGCCATCGAATTTTGAGAATGATCCTGCCCCGAAGAAACCATCAGCCGGGAAAGGTCCGAAGGCAAATATTCCCTCTTTTTGTGCCTGCTGAACAGCAGGAATTATTATTTCAGCCTCTTCGTTTCCCAGGAGAGAATTATCGCCTGCATGAGGATTTAATCCGAGTACCGCTATGCGTGGCTTGCGTATTCCGAAATCGTGAATTAAAGACTGATTCATCAACCTGATCTTGCTCATAAGCAAACCGACAGTAATCATTCCCGACACCTTACTTAAAGGAACATGATCGGTTGCTACTCCGATTCTCATACTCTCGCTAATCATAAACATCAGCACTTCATCAACACCAGCTTCAGATTTCAGATACTCGGTATGTCCTTTAAAGTGGAAGTTTTCTGATTGTATATTCTGCTTGTCGATTGGTGCGGTAATCAGAACATCAATTTTACCGCTTTTAAGATCTGCAACAGCTCTCTCAAGAGAGATCAGGGCAGCTTCCCCTCCCTGAGGAGTAGATTTTCCCAGCTCCACCCGTGTATTATCATCAAGGCAATTGATCATATTAGCCTTGTTTGCATGGGCTTCGTCGGGAGTTCTGATATTATTAAACACTAAACTACTTATATTCAGGGCTTTTCTATGATAGGCTGCTACTTTGGGGGAGCCATAGACAACCGGGGTGCATATATCATTTATCAACGGATCAGATAAAGCCTTCATTATTACCTCATATCCGATTCCATTAATATCTCCGTGAGAGATCCCGGCCAATATTGTTTTCTTTTCCATTTGCTATTATCTCTTTTCTGAATAGTTTTCTGCTAACCTTTTTAGAAACGTTGAAAGGAGTCTTAATCCCGATGCCGGGCCACTCTTAATTCTGTAAAAATCATCTTTTTTGAGCATCTCAGTCCCGGCTATATCCATATGTATCAACGGGGACTCTGCAAACCTCTCAAGGAACTTGCCGGCTGTTATTGCACCTGCTTCACGGCCACCAATATTTTTAATATCAGCTACATCCGATCGTAAGAGCTCTCCATATTCTTCCCAGAAAGGCAATTCTGCAATTCTTTCATAAACCTCATTACCACATTCTTCCAGCAGGGTTAAGTACTTGCGTTCAGCATTTGTCATCACTGCAATAGCCTGATTTCCAAAAGTCATTGCTGCTGACCCGGTTAAGGTTGCAATATCAATAATTAATTCAGGGGAATATTTTGAAGCATAACTTATTGCATCAGCAAGCAAAAGTCTTCCTTCTGCGTCGGTATTTCCCACCTCTACTGTAAGCTTATTATGCATTGTAATTATATCACCCTGAGTATAGGCATTCCCCCCTGGCCTGTTATCGGTTGAGGGAATCAGACCAATCACATGAAGAGGAATTCCGGTTTTTGCTGCCATGTGTAAAACACCCGTAACATCATATACTACTCCCTTCCCAACCAAAACAACAGGTTTCTTATTCAGGCAATTTGCAGGATGCCACTCCAGAATGCTAAAGACCGGAGGATCAACACTTCCTCTGTTTACTGCAAGAAGTCCTCCCATTTTCAGAGCTTCAATCTTGCCCTTGTTCAATATCTCAACAGAGAAGCCTGCAGAATCCCCGATTTTCCTTATCTCGTCAGCCAGGGCTGTGGCATTTAAATGGTTTACTGGTTCATTTATAAGGTCGCGTGTGAAATAAGCAGCATCAGTAAGATCAACGAGCCATTTTATATCCGGTTCGTCAATTTCTCCGAATAAAAGCAGTTTTTCAGGGTAACTGTTTTTCGTATCATCAGTGTCATTTTTCTTATATTTTGAAAAAGAATAAATCCCCAGAAGAAAACCTTCGGCAAAATCCCCGATGGCACCCTTATATACATTATCAGATGTTATAACAAGTTCAGAATGGTTATTTTCCTTGATCAGTTTTTTAAGATTACTGGCCGTCTTTCTCAGTTCCTCCTTAACCTTATACTGATTAATACCTTCCTTAATCCTTATGATGTATGTTGACTTATGATATGAATTTATAAAAACATACTCATCTTTTGCACGCAGCCGCTTTTGTGCATACTCTTTTTCTGAATCACTAAGGACCAATATTTCAGGGATATTATCATCTCCCACAATACATACAACTGATTGATCAGCTGATATTTGTGATATTTTAGCAATTTTTGATTTCATATAGGAATGCGCCATTTTTTGAAGAAGTAAAGTTAATTAAAATATTGATTGTTTCGTTTCCAAAACATTACCTTTGCTCTCAATAATTCTGATTGCAAAGATAAGACTGCAAATACAACAATGAATTGAATAAATTGTTGACAATGATTGATTTGAACCCTATATACAGAAAAGCGATCAGCCTGATCCCTCTCAATTCAGAGGAGGGTGTGGCACTTTATAATTCGGCTCCGCTTGAAGAGCTCATGTTCATTGCCAATAAACTAAGGCAGGTGCATAATCCGGGCAATATAGCCGGCTGGATGATCGACCGGAACGTAAATCTCACCAATATCTGCTTTTCACAATGTACCTTCTGTAATTTTTGCAGGAAGAAAGGCTCAGCTGATGCTTATGTTACTTCAATGGATGAGTACATAAGGAAGATTGATGAATTGTATTCACTTGGAGGCGATCAGCTTCTTTTACAGGGTGGTATGAACCCTGATCTGGATCTTGATTTTTACACTGAACTGTTCAGGAAACTCAGGAAACTATACCCTACTCTGAAGTTGCACGCCTTAGGGCCTCCCGAAATAGTGTACCTGGCAAAAAAGGGGAGGCTTAAGTATTCTGAGGTCCTTACACAACTGGTGGATGCTGGTCTGGATAGTCTGCCAGGTGCCGGTGCTGAGATTCTTTCAGACCGTGTCAGGAAAATTGTATCTCCGGCAAAAGCCAGCACTGAAGAATGGCTTTCTGTAATGAGAGAAGCCCATAAGATCAATCTTCCTACTTCTGCGACAATGATGTACGGACATGTTGAAACAACAAAAGAGAGAATTGATCATCTTATCCTTTTAAGAGATCTTCAGGCAGAAAAACAAAAAAATCATTATGGCTTTATTGCCTTTATTCCATGGCCATTTCAGGATGAAGGAACAATTCTTCGGGAAAAGCATGGAATAAAAAGCAGTTATAACGGACCCGACTACATACGAATGATTGCACTGAGTCGTATAATACTGAACAACATAAAGAACATACAGGCTTCCATACTGACTGTCGGAAAAGAGATAGGTATGTTATCGCTGCATGCCGGAGCTAATGATCTGGGGTCAATCATGATAGAGGAAAATGTAGTTAGTGCTGCAGGTTCAACAAACCGCTTTAATGCAGAAGAGATGCAGGAGGTGATAAAGGAGGCTGGTTTTATACCAGGAAGAAGGAACCAGAAGTATGAATTGCTTGCCTCCCTTCAGGGGTCCCGATTGCTATTGGGATAAGTGGCGCATGCACAGGAGGGCAAGAGGGTAAAAGGACAAAAAAAGGCCTGCATGTGGATGCAGGCCTTAACATAATATCTTAAGGTTAGAAATTATCCTTGCTTGCTACTTCTTTATTATCTTCAGTTGCAGGATCGAACTTTGATGCTTTCTTAAATTCTTTCATTCCCTGTCCTATACCTTTCATGAGTTCAGGAATTTTTCGCCCACCAAATAGAAGAACAACAACAAGTAATATCAGTATTATCTCTGTTAATCCAATCTTTCCCATCGCTTTTAGTATTAAAATTTGTACAAAGTTATAAATACTTTAATTATTTACAAGAAGGTGAAAAATAAAATCTATTTTCTTATAAGTCTCAGGATATCATTCCCGTTGGCAAAAATAAGGAGTGATAACAATAAAACCATTCCGACTATCTGGGCGTATTCGAGGAACTTATCACTGGGTTTTCTACCCGTTACAACCTCAAACAGAAGAAACATCACATGACCACCGTCAAGAGCCGGAATTGGAAGAATATTCATTATTGCCAGGATAATGGAGAGAAATGCTGTCAGGTTCCAGAATGACTGCCAGTCCCACACACCTGGGAAAATATTGCCAATTGTAATAAAGCCTCCAAGTGATTCATATGCCTTTGAATGTTTTGAAAAAAGCAGTTTAAACTGCTTAAGATAGTCAGCAACGGTTTTAAATCCTTTGGCTATGCCCGCAGGAAAAGACTCCAGAAAACCATATTTCAGCACTCTAAGGTCAAATATCTGATCAAGGGACCTTCCCGAATAACCAATACCCAGCAATCCGGCGGAGGTTGGAGTTACGTCAATATTCTCTGAACTGCCATTACGGATAATGTTCAGGGTGACAGGTTGTGATCTTTTTTCAATCAGATATTTCTGAAACTCATCTGTATAGTTGAATACTATGCTGTCTATTCCGGTTATTTCATCACCCTGAAGAACGCCGGATTTAAGTGCAGGAGATTCCTTCTCAAAGGTTTTTATAACCATCGGCTGGAAGGGAATACGGTAGCTGATCTGCCCTTTTCCCTTAAGCATCTGTGGAACATATTCTTTTGGAATATCAATATTATGAAGCTCCCCATTACGGTCGACCTGTATTGATTTCCGTCCATTTAATACAATATCAGGAGTGATATGCATAAAATTCTCTATGTACTGATTATCTACAGTAAGTATTTTATCGCCGTTCCTGAGTCCCATGGCATAGCCAACTGAGTCGGTTACAATACCATATTTAACGTTTGTCGTGGGAAGATAGGTATCACCCCAGGCAAACAGAACAAAGACATAGATGAGCATTGCCGAGATAAAGTTAAAGACCACCCCTCCTGTCATAATGAGAAGGCGTTGAAAAGATGTTTTTGATCTGAACTCATATGGCTGGGGAGGCAGTTTCATCTG
>JFJP01001852.1_pt1 | contig 24288 bp, 18 predicted proteins | sample 431651 | NCBI WGS metagenome assembly JFJP01 (sample SAMN02602958, study PRJNA72255) | Microbial mat metagenome, whole genome shotgun sequencing project. | biome: fresh water; feature: sink hole; material: water; isolation source: purple microbial (photo- and chemosynthetic) mats found in...
GAAATGGAAAGCATTCTTCGACCAATATCGAGACCGCCTCGGGCAACTGCGCATTGTCGATCCTGCTTGTGGCTCCGGTGCCTTTCTCATTCAGGCGCTCAACCGCCTCGTCGAGGAATACCGCTGGATCGTCGCTGAAGAAGAGCGCATCACCGGCGAGCGCAGGCTGTTCGATAAGGATTCCATCATCCGCTCCATCCTCTCCCACAACATCTACGGCGTGGACATCAACCAGGAGTCCGTGGAAATCACCAAACTCGCCCTCTGGCTCCACACCGCCGCTCCCGGCCAGCCGCTCTGCTCGCTCGACCACAACATCCGCTGCGGCAACAGCCTCGTCGGCCCCGACTTCGACGCTTTCTACAACCAGCGCCACAGCACCCTCTTCGCCGCCGCCGATCCCAACGAACGCGAGCGCATCAACGCCTTCGACTGGCACGCCGCCTTCCCTGAAGTCTTCTCCCACGGCGGCTTCGACTGCGTCATCGGCAACCCGCCCTACATCAAGCTCCAGCACTTCCGCCGCGCCCAGGACGACACTGCCGCCTACCTCGTCGAAGCGAAAACCCCCGATGGCATCCCGCTCTACGCCAGCACCCAGAGCGGCAACTTCGACATGTATCTGCCGTTCATTGAAAAGGGCATCCGCATCCTCAAACCTGAAGGCCGCATGGGTTACATCGCCCCCAACGTCTGGATGGTCAACGAATACGGCAAACCCCTCCGCCAGTTCATCCGCCACACCCGCACCCTCGACCGCTGGCTCGACTTCAAGAGCCACCAGATCTTCGACGAAGCCATCACCTACACCGCCCTCCAATTCTTCCGCGGCTCCGCCGTCCCCGCACTCACCTGCGCCTTCGCCCCCGACGGCAACGCCGCCGCCATCCATTGGGAAAACGCCGACCGAATCCCGTATGAGGAACTGCCGGAGGAAGACGCGTGGACCCTTGCGCCAAAGGCGGAAATGGAGTTGATCGGACGGTTGAGAGCAACGTGCAAGACACTTGAAAATTGCGCCAAAGGAATAGTCGTCGGCATCCAAACAAGCGCCGATCATATCTATCACCTCAAGCGCACTGGAACGAATCGATACGAAACAAGCGCAGGCCTTCAGGTTGCCATCGAGGATTCGTTGATGCATCCACTGGTCTCTGGACCGGAGGCTAAACGCTATCTCAGTCCACAATCCGACACCTATTTGCTCTTTCCTTATTCGCAGACGAGAGATCAGAAAGTTCGGCTGATTTCTGAAAGCGAAATGCGGTCAACTTATCCACTCGGTTGGACCTATTTGAAGTCCAACGAGCTTGAGTTGCGGAGACGAGAGAAATGCAAGATGGATGATGATGAAAATTGGTGGGCTTACAATTACCCCAAGAATCTCGACAAACAGGAAACGCCCAAGCTCATCGTCGCTCAAACAGTGCCCTCACTCAGGGTTTGCAACGATGCAAACGCCGCGTTTTATCTGAACAATGTCAGGGTCAACGGCATTCTCACGAATCACGCTGATGAAGGGTGGTTCTTGCTTGGAGTCTTGAACGCCTTGGTTTGCGACTTCGTCTTCCGCCGAACAGCTAAAGCCAAGGAAGGCGGCTACTACGAAGCCAACAAACAATTCATCGCCCCGCTCCCCATCCCGGACGCGACGCCCGAGCAGCGCGCGGAAATCGGTATTCGTGCCCGCGAGTTGCAGGAACTCCACACCCTCCGCCGCGACACCATCGCCAAGCTCGACCAGCGGCTCCACAGCGCCCAAACCACCCCGGTTTCTCCCGCGCCCAAGGAAGAATGGCTTTGGTCTTCCATCAGCACCCCCGCCACTTGGAAGCAATCGCCTGCGGCCCCCGCCGGACTCAGCGCCCGCGACCTCACCGCCTGGGCCAAGCAACAACACGCCGCCGCCCTCCAAGAGCGCCTCGACACCTTCGACGCCCTGCTCCAACCCGGCGCATCCCTCACAGTTACGTGTACCGACGACGAACTCGCCCTCCACATCGCCGGCCGAGAAGCCCTCCACCTCTACGACAAGCCCGACACCCCCTTCCTCGCCGCTCAATGGCGCCACGCCCTCCGCGGCATCAACGTCACCGAATCCTTCAACGCCACCCGCCTCCTCAAACTCCTCCTCACCCTCCGCACCACCACCGAGGACACGCTCCGCGACCGCATCGTCGCCCTCGACACTGAAATCACCACCCTCGACCAAACCCTCGCCACCAAGGAATCCGAACTCAACGCCCTGATTTACCAACTTTACGGTCTCACCGCCGAGGAAATCGCGATGGTGGAAGGTGGGTGAGCAGTGGCGGCGATCAGTGGTCGCCGTTTTTTCATTTACCTCCGAAAAAAGAACTGAAATCTGAAAATGGCCAAAAGACCCCTACAAAAACCCGCTTTCTACAAGCTGTGTAACGCGATCGAGAGTACGTATTATTACAGCATCCTGCAATTGACTCATCCATCACAAATCCAAGGACGCAATGCTCCAAGCTTCAATACACTCTCAGCTTTCATGCTCGCAATAGCCATCTGGGAGTCGTATCTGAACTTCATTTTTTTTACTCCACTGACCAAGTTTGAATTTGGCGCTGACCTACACAAAAAAATGACAATCATGTCCAAAGGCCTGGACAAAATGAGCATCGAGGACAAAACGGTCGCATTACCTATGATTGCTTTCAATAAGACCTACGATAAGGGGGCTATGCCCTTCCAGGATTTCAAGATTATGATCTCTATCAGGAACTCTGTGACGCACAACTCGTTTGATTCTGCCCCAGAAAATGCCGTAATAGCACTCAAAGACAAGGGTCTATTGCTTGAGCCAAACCCGGAATTTCCACCGCGCATGCAGTCGTGGGATGACGAAATTTCGACTCTTGAAGTTATTCGATGGTGCATCAACACGATTGCGAAAATGGAAGAAGAGCTGATGAAGTTTCCGTCTGAAATGAAGTCCGCACCATACAAGATGCTCAGGGAAATTTCCAGTGCCCAGGCGGATGAGCGCCTGCGCAACAGATTCAAATGACATGGGTCGGGTCCGCCTCATGATTCACATCTCGCTCATCGATTCAGTGCCAGCAGATCAACTCCTTCCGTGCGCTCAGAGGGATTTGGCTTGGATCACTGGGGAAATGCCGCTTAGGTTTCGTCTGGTAAAGCGATGGGAATTCATTTGGTAGAACGGACTTTTGAGATTTGCGGGCCTTCAGGGCTCGGGGCTGCTCCGCGTCCTGAATTGGTGGGGCCGGTGTTGTCGAGGCTGCATGACACGCTGGTGGATTCCGTGCGGATGGGTTTCCTGCACGCAAGCCGCACGCGCGGACGGATTCCCCGGGGTCTTGAGGCTGCAGCGGATGTCCGCTTCATCGGCATGGACGGAAGCGGAGACAATATCACCAAACTGCACTTTCAGGTCGCCCGATTCGGCGACGTTGCGGCGGAGTTGTTCGAGCAACGCCAACTCTGGGACGATGGTCCCCAGCCGGAGCAGACGGCGTTCGATTTGCTGGCCTTGTCTCTGGGTGATGTCCGGAACAAGCAGGAGGACAGCAGCCGCTTCGACCACGGACTTCTCAACCGCTTCGCAAGTTACCGGACGGCGTTGAAGCGCGGAGTGGAGTCGATCCGGATCGATGGCGGCTCCGCACAGCAGGCGCAGATCGACCTGCTTTTGATTGATGCCTCGGATCAGCTTCGGAGACAAACCCCGCCATCGCGCCGGGTGAGGCTATGCGCCAAGTTGGACATGCTGGGAGTGAGCCGCAAGGTCATGGGCTTGTATCTGGAAGACGGCACGCCCGTCACCGCCCTGTGGAATGCCGATGAATTCGCCGGTCTGGCGAGTTTCCTCGACAAGGATGTGGTGATCGAGGGATTGGCCGTGTTTCGCCCCTCGGGCAAGTTGTTGCGGATCGATGCCGATGCGATTGCTGCGGCTGGCGCAGTTGATTCCTATTTCTCAACCCTGCCGCTACCCGGTGTCGCGGATTACGCCGCCGCCGTGCGGACCCGACCTGGAACCTCTCCCTACAAAGAACTACTGGGCATGATTCCGGCCGAGGAATCAGATGAGGAATTCCTCACAGCCATGGAAGCGATGGACTGATGAGTGGCGGCTACTACCTTCTGGATACCAATGTGCTGCTTCACTGGCTGCGTGGCGGCGGCGTTTGCACAACCATCGACGGTCAGTTTGGACTGACGACATCCGTTTTTCGTCCGTTGGTGTGCGAAGTGACGCTGGGTGAGATCGAGGCCTTCGCCATGAGCAGCAAGTGGGGCGATACGCGGCGGCAGAAATTGTCCGAAGTCCGGAAGAAACTGGTCGTGATCGATCTGACGGATGAACGGATATACCGGGCGTTCGCGGAATACAGCACACTGGCCAAAAACAACGGCTTTGCCATTTTTCACGACAAAAACGATCTTTGGATTGCCGCAGCCGCCAAAGTCAGCGGAGCCACGGTGCTCACGACTGATGCAAAAGGCTTTAAACCGCTGCGCGACGGCAAGCATCTCGATGCCGTAGTGCTGGACCCAAAAACCGGCTGGCCGGTGCCATGACGCGCCTTCTCATCTTTTCTTTATTAACGCCCATCTGCGTTCATCTGCGGTTCAATTGATCTTACTTGATTCAAGAACCGGCAACGCCGGAGTCCTCTCATAGCGCGTGGGATCCGGCAGGCCCGCGAGAATAAACGCCTCGCGCCGTTCGACGCAAGTTCCGCAGGTGGCACAGTGGATTTCGCCGCCTTTGTAGCAGGACCAAGTTTCGAAAAAATCGATGCCGAGGGCCTTGGCCCGTTGGCGTGCGTTGAAGCCGGCTTGTTCGCGAATTTGGGAGATCCGGAGTTCCGGGCAGGCTTTTGCGGCGAGGACGAAATTCGTGACTGCCCCGGACAATTCGCCGCGATTGCGGGTTTATGACCCATGAGGCTGTGATTCCGTCACCTGCGGTTCCCGCTTGTAATCATTTTCCAACCCTCCATCATCCTAACGAAACCGACCCGGGAAAACCCCTAATCTCTCCTCGCCCTTCCCCATGAGTTCCGAAATCAATGACATTAACTCCGTGGCCCGGGTGTCGGGCGCGATCATGGATGAACTTTCCAAGGCCATCGTCGGCCAGCAGGAAATCGTCACGGGGCTGGTCGCCTCCCTGTATGCCAACGGCCACTGCCTGCTCATCGGCGTGCCGGGACTTGCCAAGACCCTGCTGGTGCAATCCATCGCACGCGTGCTGGGCGTGGATTTCAAACGCATCCAGTTCACCCCCGACCTGATGCCGGCCGACATCCTCGGCTCCGAGGTGATCCACGAGAACCAGGGTCGCATGGAATTCCGTTATCGGCCGGGGCCCGTGTTCACCAACCTCCTGCTCGCGGATGAAATCAACCGCACGCCGCCCAAGACCCAGTCCGCGTTGCTGGAAGCCATGCAGGAACGCCGCGTCACCATCGCCGGTGAGAACCGCGCGCTGCCGGATCCGTTTCTCGTCGTCGCCACCCAGAACCCGATCGAACACGAGGGCACCTATCCGCTGCCCGAGGCGCAACTCGACCGCTTCATGTTCTCGCTCGATCTCGACTATCCGGCGCGCGATGAGGAGATGGAAATCGTCCGTCGCACCACTATCGGGGAGTTTCCCCAGACCGCGCCCGTCGTCTCCGGCCACGACATCCTCGCCATCCAGAAGATCGTCCGCGCGATGCCGGTGGCCAATCACATCCTTGCCTACGCGATCGATCTAACCGCCTCCACCCGGCCGAAACGTGCCGGTGCAGGCAAGACCGCGGAAACCTACATCGAGTGGGGTGCCGGTCCGCGCGCGTCGCAGTATTTGATTCTCGGAGCCAAGGCCTTCGCCCTGATGGCCGGACGCGCCGCACCTGAAACCGCCGATGTCAGGCGGGTGGCGCAACAGGTGCTGTCCCACCGCATCGTGCCTAACTACCGCGCCACCGGTGAGGGGCTCAAAGCCCGCGACATCGTGGCGGAGCTGGTCAAGGAAGTGCGGGAGCCGGGTTATTAGAATCACCGTCATTTCCGCCATGGCCGCGAATCCACCCGAGCTTCCCGGTTCCGCCATGCGGCGGGCCATGGATGAAGCGCGCCGGAATGCCGTCGCCGGGGTGTCGCTGCCGCCCCCGCTGCCGCGCCACACGCTGGACGCGCGCCCGCCGGGAACGCCGCCGCCGCTGCCCACCCGGGTTTACGCCACCATCCAGGAATCCGCCGCCGAGGCCGCGGAAAAACTCCGTTCGCACCGTGCTTCGGAATTGTTGGACGAGGGCGAGATGGCTCGTTTCAAGAACCTCATCGTGTTCGCGAAAACCACGGTGGAGAGCCGCTATCAGGGACGCCACAAGTCGCCCGACCTCGGCGGCGGCGGCGAGTTTTCCGAATACATCGCCTACGATCCCAGCCAGTCGGTGCAAGCCATCGACTGGCGGGTCTATGCCCGCAGCCGCAAGCTCGTCGTCCGCCGCTATCGCCAGGAAACGGACATGGACGTGCATTTGTTAGTCGATGCCTCCGGGTCCATGGCCTACCGCGGCGGCAAACGCGAGGTGAAGGGGCTGCGCGCCGCCCGCATCGCCGCCGCACTCGCCTATCTGATGTTGCGCCAGGGTGATAAGGCGTCGATCACGCTCTTTGCCGACCGGGTGCTCGACCACATTCCCGCCGGTGGAACGCGGCGGCACCTGATGACGATGTTGCGCAGCCTGGTCCGGCCCGCGCACGAGGCCGCAGGGCTAACCGACATGCCCGCCGCCATCCGCGAGTGCGACCGCCTGCTCCGCCGCCGCGGGCGGTTGGTCGTTCTATCTGATTTCCTCGGGCACGATCCGGATGAGGTTTTCGACGCGCTCATGCCCATCGCCCACCGCGGATTCGAGATCCTGCTCATGCAGTTGACCGATCCCGACGAGATGACGCTTCCCGACGCGCCGCTCGCCCGGTTCGTGGACATGGAAACCGGCGAGTCCATCGAGGTGGAGCCTGCCGAAATCCGCGCCGACTACGAAGCCCGGATGCGCGCCAAAAGCGATGCCTATGCGTCCGGTGGAGCGCTCCACCGCATCGACTTCACCGCGCTCTGCACGTCCAGCCCCTATCGCGAGGCCATCGAGGCCTATCTCGGATTTCGCCGGGCCAAAGTCTGACATCTTCTTTCAGCCGCCATGCAATTCCTCAACATCCAATGGCTCTGGCCGCTGCTGCCGCTGGCATCGCTGCCCTTGCTGATCCATTGGCTGAGCCGGCGCTATCCGAAAAAATTCGCGTTTTCCTCCATCGATGACATCCGCCGCACGCTTGCCGGACGCTCGCGGGTGTTCCGCTGGCGGCATCTGCTGATGTTGCTGCTGCGCACGCTCGCCCTGATCGCGCTTCTGCTGGCGTTTCTCAAACCGGTCATCGCCACCCGGCGCGACGCGGGAACCGCCCAGCGCAATCTCATTCTGCTAGTCGATCACTCGCTGAGCATGAGTGCCATCGAAAACGGCACTTCCGCCCGCAGTCGGGCGCGCGCGGAAGTGAAACGCCTGCTGGACTCGCTCGGAGCCGACGACCGGTTCAATCTGATCCGCGTCGATCACGCGCCGGTGTCGGCGTTTACTTCTTTCTCCACGCATTCCGCCGCGGCGCTGGAGTTTCTCGACCAGGCAGCCGCACCGCTCACGGGTGCCGATTTCCGCTCCGCGAACCACCTAGCCGCCGAACTCGCGAAGGAGGCCAAGGGTTCGCCGGATATCTATTACTTCTCGGATTTCCAACGCCGCGATTGGGCGGACGTGGATTTCGACGGCCTGCCAACCGGATCGCGGCTGTTCTTCGTCGCAGCGACGGACGACGCTCAACGGGCTAACCGCTCTATCAACTCCCTCGATCTCGGCCAGGGTGCCGTGATCGCCGGCGGCGAGGTCGAGGTGAAAGTCCGCGTGGCCAATCACTCGAAGGAACCCTGGAGCGGCAAAGTCGAGGCGGGCTTCGGCCCGGCCCATCTGCGCGAAAACGAAGTCACGCTCGCCCCGTGGTCGGAAGGGGACGTCACGATGATCGTGCCGGTGCCAAGCGGAGGTTTGCTGAAACTCACGGCCTCGCTGCCACGCGACAATCTCCCTCAGGATGACCGGCGGCATCTGGTGGTGCAGGTCCGCGAACGCGAGGAAGTGGTGGTTCTCACCGGAAACGAGGAGGAAGGCGCCGCACCCGCGCCGTCTTTGTTCCTCAGCACTGCCGTCGATCCCTACGGCGGGGAAAAAGGCGTCTATCGGCCGAAGCATCTCGAACCGGGCACGCTGAATCCGGCCGCGCTCGCCGCCTCCACGCGGCTCATCGCATCGCGCCTGCCCCAGCTCAGCGATGAACAGGCCGGCACGCTCGTCACCTTCCTGCGCGGTGGTGGCGGCATGATCCTGTTCCTCGATGGCAAGGCGGATGCGGCGAACCTCGACAAAATAGGAACTCTGGCCGGCGAACCGATGCCGATCCGTCTCACCGAGAAACTCGATTCCCAAAACCTCCCCGGCGGTGCGATGCGGGTGGCCAGCGGCGACTTCCATTCGCGGTTCCTCCGGCTCTTCGACGGCGTGCGGCGGCAGAACCTCGCGCTGCTGGAGTTTTACGATCTCTATCATGCGGCGGCCACCGGCAGTGGAAAAGTCGTGCTCACCTATGCCGACGGCACGCCCGCGCTCAGCGAAAGCAGCATCGGCCTGGGCACTTTGTTAGTGTGCAATTTCTCCGTGGCCGAGGCATCGAGCAATCTCGCCCGCCAGCGGTTGTTCCCCGCATGGATTCACGAAATGCTGCTGCGCATGAGCTCAAGCGGCAGCGCCGCGATGGAGCCGTTCCTCGTCGGTGACTCCGCCTCCGCCGAAACGTGGTCCGCGGAGGCCGCCGGTCGCGAACTGACCGGCCCGGATGGCAAGCCGGCCCGCGCGCGCGGCGATGTGCTGGGCGAGCGCATGCGCGTGACTTTCACCGCCGAGAGCACCGGGTTTTATCAGATGCCGGGAGCCGACGGGAAGGACCTGCTAGCCTTCGCGGTCAATACGGATGCCGATCAATCCGATCTCCGGTCGATGGATCCGGAAGTCCTTCCCGACCGCGCGGGAAGTGGCCATCCGGAAGCCTCGATCGTCGGCGGCACCACCGATTACAGCCTGCTCTTGCGCGGCCGCCCGGTATTCCACTGGTTTTTGTTAGCCGCGCTGGCGTTTCTCCTGATCGAGGGAGTGTTGTTCAAATCCGCCCCTAAATCCGCCTGAGTCCTTGATCTACGAACCCGTCATTCCCGTTCCATGGATCCTCTGCATCGCGCTGGCGGTGCTGGGGACGGCGTTGTTCTATCAACTCCGCTCCGCCCGGCGACTGGGTCCGGGGAGAAGCTGCTTTCTGTTGGTCACCAGGGTGCTTGCGCTGGGCATCATCGTATTCCTGTTATTCCAACCCTCGCGCGAGGAAAAGGTGCCGGTGCCCGCCCGGGAAAAATCCATCATCTTCGCGCTCGATGACTCCGCGAGCATGGCCGAGCCACACAGCACGGGCTCCAGCCGCATCGACGCCGCCCGCGCCGACCTCGAAGCGGCGGGCGTGCTCCATGACGGCGACGGACGGCATCGGTTCCTTACATTTTCCGAATCCGCCCGCCCGGCGACCCATGAGTCGCTGAGGCTCGCGCCGGCGACCGGCAAGACCACGCGCATCGACAGCTCGGTGGCCGCCTTGCTCCGCATGACGGGCCAGCCGCAGCCAGCGGCGTTGTTCCTGCTATCAGATGGCCACGATTTCGAACTCATCCCTCCCGGCGAGACCGCTCGCCGCACGCGGGCGCGCGACCTGCCGGTGTATACGATCCCCTACGGCACGGCGGAGTCCGCCCGCGACATCTCGGTGCGGATCGCCAACTATCATCCCCACACCTTCGTGCGGCAGATCACCCGGCTCGAAGCGTTTGTGCGCAGTGTGGGATGCCCGCATGAGACTTTGAATGTCGATTTGTTATGCGATGGCAAGAAGGTCCAGGGCGCTACCGTCGAGACCGGCACCGAATCATTTCACACCGTGCGGTTCAACGTCACCCACGAGGAAGCCGGCCAGCACGAATACACATTCCGCCTCGCGCCGGTGGCCAACGAGCGCGAGCTTTCCAACAACAGTGCGACCACCTATCTCAATGTGATTTCCGAACGCATCCGCATCCTGGAAATCGAGGGCACGCCGTTCTGGGACAGCACTTTCCTGCGGCGCTCGTTTGCTCGCAATGACAAGTTCGACATCGACTCGTTAGTCGCTTTTACGGGAGACCGCGTGCGGCCGATCCGCTCGAATCCGGAGCGCTCCATCGACGAGTTGAAACCACCGGCCAGCGTGGATGACCTCAAGCCCTACAACCTCGTCATCTTCGGCCGCGACGTGGAGCGCGTGATCGGCCGGGATGGTATCAAGGTCGTGGAAACCTGGGTGAAGGATCACGGCGGCGTGTTGATTTTCTCAAGAGGCCAAGCGTGGTCGCGCAATGAAAAAGTCGCCGCGGAGTTGGAACCCATCGAATGGGACACGCACTCGGCCAAGGGCGCGCGGCTCGAAGTCACGCCGCAGGCTGGGTCGGTGCCCGCGTTCCGGCTGCTGCGAGAGGTGGCGGCGGTGGATGCGTTTCCGGAGATCATCGCCTTCCCGGCACTCAGTAAACCGAAGACCCTGGCGGCGACCTTTTCGGTATCGGCGGATCAGGCACCGGCAGTGATCTATCGGAGATATGGCAATGGCCAGACGCTGTCACTCGGTGTGGGAAATCTCTGGCGCTGGGTGTTCAATCCGAAGGCGGAATATGATAACAACGCCTACGATCGATTCTGGGACCAGCTCACCCTCTGGCTGCTGGCGAACGGCGGCGTGACCCCGCTGGAAGGCTACAGCCTGCGCGCCGACACCTCGAATCTTCCGCTCGGTGAAACCATCCGCCTGCGCTTCGGCGTGCATGGCATCGAGCCGCCGGCCACGCCGCCTTCGGTCGCCTTGTTCAAGGAGGACGCGCCGGTCACCACGCTTACTTTCTCGGCGGGTGAAAATGATTCGGTATATCTCGCAGAATTCACGCCGCGCGAAACCGGGCGATATCGCGCGCAGGTGGTCACGGCCGATGGCAAAACGATGACCACGCAGTTCATGGTTTTCCGTGAGGACATGGAGACCACCGAAACCGCCATGGACCGCGGCTACCTCGAACAACTCGCCAAAGCTTCCGGCGGCCGGATGATTGACCCTTCGGAAATCGGCAAGATCGTCGAGGACCTGCTGCGCGATTCCTCGGAACAAGCACCGCTCACCCGCCGCATCCCGCTGTGGGACCGCTGGTGGATTTACTGCCTTCTTTGTTTCCTGCTCGGCGCGGAGTGGTATGCTCGCAGGCGCTGGGGATTGACCTGACACATCCATCATGAATCCGCAAGAAACCTCCCACGCTTCCGTGCTCGACGTCCTCCGTCGCGCCGGAGCGGTGCATTCGCGCCAGCGGGCGATCCTGTTCCTGCTGCGCTCCGCGCTCTGGCTGGTCGCGGCGATCCCGTTGCTGCTAGTGGCGGATGTGTTGTTTCATTTCTCCGATCCGCTGCGCCTCGCGGGCGTGATCGGCATGCTCATCGCCGGCCTGGCGGTCGTCGCGGTGGCGGTGTTTCTCGCGTTTTTTGTCCATCCGCCGCTGTTACGGATGGCCCGGTTGTTGGAGTCGAGAAACCCGGCGCTGGGTTCCAAACTGGTGAACATCCTTCAGCTGGATGCCGACTCCCGCAGCGAATCCGCCGCGCCGCTTACCCGCGAACTCGCACAACGCGCGGTGGCGGATGCGGGGAAATCGCTCGACCTGCCCTCGCTGCCGCCATTGGCCAGGGAGGTGATGATCCCCCGCAAGGCGATGCATGCCATGGCGGCCACGGTGCTGCTAGCAACGCTCAGCATTTTCGGCGGAAACCATGTGCGCAACCAGTGGCTGCGTTTCATCGATCCCTATGGCGACCATCCGCCGTTTTCGTTGACTCACCTGGAGATTCTCAAACCCGCGCCCGGAGACAAGGTGCTCTATGGTGGTGACCGCACCATCGAAGTGCGTGCCAGCGGTCATCAGCCGCGGGAGCTGTTCCTAACCGCCGTCGCGATGGGAGGAAACGCGCCGCATGTCACCCTGCCGATGTCCGCCCGTGGCGACGGGACATTCGTCGCCCGTCTGGAAAACATCCGCAACCCGCTCGAACTCACCGCCCACACCGCGGACCATGGCAGCCGCAGCCACAAGCGCTTGCTGGAACTCATCCTCATCCCGCAGATCGGCCCGGCGGTGGTGCGCATCACACCTCCGGCCTACACGGGGCAGGTCGCGAGGGAGATTCCCTATCGGTTTACCGCGCTGCAGATTCTCGAAGGATCAGAGCTTCATTTCCAGATCAAGTCGAACCGGCCGTTAGGCATCGGCAGCGTGCAGTTTGAAAATGGAAAGGAAGCCGCCACCGCGCTGCCGCTGCAACCTGCCCCGGAAGGGCCCGGCGATGTGGCTCATGCGGAAATCAACGCGATCAACTCCGGGCGGCTGACATTCAGCCTGATCGATGTTTCCGGGAACACCGCCGCAGAGACACCAACCGCCTCCCTAACCGTCACTCGCGATCAGCCACCCGCCATCGCCATCACCGTCCCTGAGAAAGACGCCCTGGTGGTCGAAGGAATGACGATTCCCATCGTCGTGGATGCCACCGATGACTACGGCCTGCGCACGATGCGTCTGCACATCGGCATCAACGACAAGTTCCAGGAAATCGAGCCGGTCTCCTTCGACAAACCCGACGTCCGCCGCCACCGGATCGAACACGCGCTCGATCTCGCCAAGCTCGGCGCGCGTCCCGGCGACAAGATCGTCGTTTTCGCCGAAGCCATGGACACCCGGCCCGAAGCGCAACTCGCGCGCACCACCACCCGGCGCATGGAAGTCATTACCGAGGCCGACTACAACGACCGCCTCCGCGCGGAGGCCGATGTCGCGATGATCGCGGGCAAGTACGAAGACCTGCTGGATCGATTCCAGGAACAAATCAACGAGCAGAAACGCATTGAGGAGAAACTCGCCGAGCTGAGAAAAATACCGACGACCGGGCAGGATGCGGAGATGACCCTGGCTGAATTCGCCGAGGCCTACACCGATCAGACCCGCCTCAACGAACGCCTCGAAGCTATGGCGGAGGAAATGAAGGAATTCGGCCGTGAGAACCCGGTCTATGATTTCGAAAAGGGACTTCAGGAAAAACTGAAACAGCAGGCCAAGGCGATCGAGGAGTCCGTGAAGGCCAATCGCGCCGAAGGAGAAAAGGCGATCGAGCAGGGCCCGCCGCCACCCGCCGCGCCGACGCCCGGAATGATGGAGGATTTCGAAAAAGCCGCCACCGCCCAGCGCGAGCGATTGCAGGGCGGCAGCGACAAGGCGGAGGAGGAAATCCGCGAGCCGTTGGAAGACCTCGCAAAGCTCCACGAACTGATGAAGGACTTCAACCGCTTCCAGGAACTCGCCGAAGAACAGCGGGAGCTGGCGGAACAGTCGAAGGCCTATCAGGACAAGCCGCAGCTCAACGCCGAGGACCGCCTTGCCCTCCGCGACATGGGCGCCCGCCAGCGCGACTTCGCGCAGAAGCTTGAACAACTGGAGGAAAAACTCCGCCACGACGCGGAAGCCGCTCAAGAGGAATTTCCGGAAGCCGCGTCGAGCGCCAAACAACTCGCCGATCAAATGGATGGCGCGGGCATGCCCGGACTCGCGCGCAAGGCGGCGCAAAGCATGCTCGATGCAAAAGGCGGCGACGCCCACGGCCAGGCGAAAAACCTGCACGAGGAAATGGACCGTTTGTTCGAAGAAGCCGGCCAGCAAGGACAACAGGGCGTGGCCAAGGGACTTGACCGCGCGCTGCAACTGCAACGCCGCATGAAGCCCGGCGACTCGCTGCGGCAGATGTTGCTCTCGAAAAACTTCCGCCCGCTCCCGGCGGAAGGCCAGAGCGGTGAAGGCATGGGCGGCATGATGGCGTCGTCCGCCATGGATGCGAACGCCATGTTGTTAGGCGGCGAGACGCTGATGGACGGACCCATCGCCAACGCCCTCTCCGGTCGCGGCGACCAGGGCGGAACCGGCAAGCCCGGAGCACCCACCGCCCGCCTCGACAAACCGGATGAAGCCAAGGTGGATTCCCAATCGGCCCGCCGCACCAACACTCCCGGATCCAGCACCCTGCTTCTCGAATACGAAAAAATCGCGGACGCCTACTTCCGCCGACTCACCACCAAGCCATGAGAATCCTGCTAACACTCCTTTTTTCGGCGCTCGTCACCCGCGCGGCCGATCCGTCGTTTGATTGGAATTCTGAAACCATCCACTGCGGGAATCTCGTCTATGGAAACAACCAGACTTCCGTCTGTTTCGCGGACATGTTTCTCACCGACGCCGGCAAGGAGACCGGCCTGAAGATTTCGCCGCGCTTCGCCCGGATCGAGCTGGCGAAGGACGACGTCTTCAACACGCCGCTCTGCATCTTCACCGGCGAAGGAAATTTCACGCTCAAGGACTCCGAGCGCGCCAACCTCCGCCGGTACCTCGAAAACGGCGGCTTCGTGCTGGCCAGTCCGGGGTGTTCGAACTCGGACTGGAACGGCGGCTTCCGCCGCGAGATCGCGCTCGCGCTGCCGGGGTATGAGTTGAAGCAAATCCCGATGGAGCACGCGTTGTTTTCCACCGTCAAAAAGATCAAGAGCCTGAGCGTGAAGGGGCGGACCACTTATCTCCAGGGCATCTTCGTCAACGGTCGCCTCGCCCTCGTTTATTCGCCGGAAGGTCTCAACAACGCGGGGAACGCCAAAGGCTGCTGCTGTTGCGGCGGCGCCGAAATCAAGGAGGCCCGCGAGGTGAACGTCAACGCCGTGGCCTACGCGCTTCTTCATTAACTAACCGTCATTTTGAAAACCGTCCTCCGCGCCATTGTCGTCCTGTTGTTGGCGGCCGCCCTGACTCTGGCCGTGATTTATTACACCGGCCCGGGTAAAACGCAGGCGGGATCCGAGCGACTAACGATCCATTTCACCTGCGACGCCTCCGGTCGGCTCGAACCCTGCGGCTGTTTCACCGGCCAGCACGGCGGACTCACGCGCCTCAAGACATGGCTGGGGGAACGCAAGGATCCCGGCCCCGTGCTCAAGCTCGATGCCGGCGGAGCCATCGCTGGTGTGGCGGACCACGACATCATCCAATACCGCTACATGACCCGCGCCTACGCCACCATGGGCTTCGCCGCGCTCAACATGGGCGGCCGCGAGGCGATGATTCCAGCCACCCATCTAACCGCCCTTGCGAAATCATCACCCGTTCCGCTGCTGAGCGCGTCGCTGGTGGACGCGGAGAGTCGCAAGGGCGTGCTGGATCCGTATCGCGTCGTGGACATCCATGGCACGCGCGTGGGAATCCTCGGTGTGGTTTCGCCGAAGAGCGTGCCGACACCCGGCGAGGGCATGGCGGTGCTCGGGCTCAACGAAGCCGTGGACCGCCATCTGCCGGAACTCGCCGCGAAGACGGACCTGGTGATTTTGTTAGCATTCGCCGATGAAAATGAAATGCGCCGCCTGGCAAAGGACTACTACGAGTTCGCCCTGATCATCGGCGGGGATGTGTCCGGACCCACTCAGGAGATTCTCCGTGAAAACGAGTCGATGATTCTCTTCACCACCAATCAGGCGAGGACGGTCGGCACCCTGGTGGCGACGCTCTCCGGCGGGAAGAAAAAGCGTCTCACCGATCCCACCTACGACATCCAGTTGTTATGGGACACGATTCCCCAGCATGAGGATCTGTTGGGAATGGCGCGCGACTACCGCGCGGAAATCCGCAAGACGCCGCTCGCCATCGATGATCCGAATGCCAAGGATCCCAACGCCATTCCCGGAGTGTCGATGGAGGCCAGCTATGTCGGTTCCGCAGCCTGCAAATCCTGCCATGCCGGTGCCCACGAAGTCTGGGAGAAATCCGGTCACGCGCATGCGTTCGAGACCTTGGTGAAAACCGGCTCGGATGCGGATCCCCATTGCATTTCCTGCCACACCGTCGGCTTCGGCAAACCCTCCGGCTATCGCAGGCCGATGGGAAGCGCGTCACTGGTCGATGTCGGTTGCGAGTCCTGCCATGGCCCCGCCAGCGAGCACATCGCGAGATATGTGGATGGCAAGCCGTCCAGTTTCAAGTTCCGCCCGTTAGGCCCGGGCGACTGCAAGTCGTGCCATTACGGCGAGTTTTCACGGCCTTTCGAGTGGGACAAGTTCTGGCCGGGCATCGAGCACGGAAAGTAGAGGTGCTGGAACGCACAGGGCTTGAGCAAATCCCACGACTCCCATTCCCGCTGGGAATCATTGAATAAACTTGTCGGAAGGGGGGCTGCCGTAGATGAATGCAGCCATGTCAATCTTGCGACTCGCCGCCGGCCTTTTTGGATTCGTCCTCACGGGGTGCACCGTCGGGAAAATCGCCACCTCCGCTCCTACCAGCCCGTTTCTTGCCGTGACCGGCGCGGACACCTCCGGGAGGATTGCGCGGCTTCCATTCGATCACTCGTGGAGATCGCCGAAGGCGGAGGCCGGTAAATATAGGAACATCGTGATCCGGCCGGTTTCTATCAACTGGCTCCGCAAGGAACAATGGGGCGAGAGCGAGAGTCCGCTGGTGCCGGACCGCAAACGCTACATGAAACAGTGCGGCGTGCTTGCCAGCTACTGGACAAAGTCGCTGAGAAAGGCGTTCTCCTCGCCGCTTTGCAGTTATTACATTACTGAAAACACCTCCCAGCCCGGCACCTTGATCCTGGAAGTCGCGCTCACCGAGGTCACCTTCGGAAGTGCTCCGTCCGGGCTCGGTAGCATGGCCTTCGAGGCCCGCGTGAAAGACGCGGCCACCGGCAAGTATGCAGCGACGACGGCGGACCGGCGCGCGACGGTTTCAAAAATCGCCAATTTCAACGAGAAGACCCTCATCCGGGCCAACCAGGAAATCCTCGATGAGTGGTCACAGCAACTGATGGAAGTCTCGAACAAAGAGCTGTTCCCCACGGTGAGGAGTTCCATTTTCACTCCGTTCTGATTCGAGGGCCGAAGGGGCCCGCCGGATGGTCGCCAGCGCGGGGAATGCGCAGGATTTGCGAAGAATCCGCAAGCAATTGAAGTTTTCGATCCGGTGGATCGGCCGTAGGGTTTTCCCTGTCCGGGTGGGAAAATCTTCTCGTTTCGCGGATGATTTATCATCAGCCAATTTTCCAACATGAATGCCATTTCAGTCACCGTCGAAGATCTGAATATCTGCAATCTCGGGCCACGTGAAATTTCCTCACCCGGGTGGAAGCGCGACTTCGCGGCGGAAGGCACCGGATGGCATTCGGACGGTGACCGCATCCTGCTCAACGACCACATCAAATCCGTCTCCGTCGCGATGCGGGATGGGGGTGAGCCGCCCACGCTTGAACTCGCCGGCCCGCGGCACGAGATTTTCTTCAATCCGGCGGATACCTGCTGCGCCATCGTCACTTGCGGCGGACTTTGCCCGGGCATCAACGATGTCATCCGCGCCATCGTCATGCAGGCCTACTATGTCTATGGCGTGCGGCGGATTATTGGGATTCAGTATGGATACGAGGGGCTGGATCCGGCCCATGGGCACAAACCCATCGAGCTGACTCCCGACGACGTGAGGAACATCCCCTACTTCGGGGGCTCGTTCCTCGGCTCGTCCCGCGGGCGGAAGGATACCAAAGTGATGGTGAACCGGCTTGAAGCGTTAGGGGTGAACATGCTGTTTGTCATCGGTGGTGACGGCTCGCAGCGCGGGGCGCACGATATTTACGAGGAAGTCCAGCGCCGTGGCGGCCGGATCGCGATCGTCGGCGTGCCCAAGACTATCGACAACGACCTGATGTTCATGGACCGCAGCTTTGGCTATCAGACTGCTTTCGCCGCGGCATTTCACGCGGTCACCGCCGCGCACACCGAATCCCGGGGCGCCCGCAACGGCATGGGTCTGGTGAAACTGATGGGGCGGGATTCCGGCTTCATCGCCTGTTCCGCCGCGCTCGCCACCGGCGAGGCGAACGTCGTGCTCATTCCCGAGGTGCCTTTCGCCCTCGAGGGTCCTAACGGGCTGTTGGAAATCCTCGATCAGCGTCTGGTAACCCGCGGGCACGCGGTGGTGATCGTGGCGGAAGGAGCCGGGCAGGACCTCATTCCCGCGACCGAGTCCGCGACGGACGCGTCCGGCAACAAGCTCCACGCGGACATCGGGGTTTTCCTCAAGGAGCGGATCTGCCGACATTTCCGCGAGAAAGAGATCGAGCTGAACCTCAAATACATCGACCCGAGTTATTTGATCCGCAGTGTCCCGGCCGCACCGGAAGACCGGATTTTCTGTTTGAATCTCGGCCGCCACGCCGTTCACGCCGGAATGGCGGGGAAGACCGGCATGGTTGTCGCCCGGTGGCATCAGCGCTTCGTCCATCTGCCGATGAACCTCGTCACCCGCGGTCGCCGCAAGGTGGATCCGAACGGCGACTTGTGGCGTTCCGTGGTCGAGGCCACCGGCCAGCCGGCAAGGATGGGCCGGTGAATCCGCTTGATGGCTAACGGGTGAATCGGGCGCATGCCATCATGTTCATTTCGGTCGTCGATTGAATGTCTAAAGTCGCGACAAACCCGCGGATTGAAAATACACTGCTGCGAGTCCGGCGCGGGTGCGTTTGCCCGGATATCTGAAGACATTGATCCATCACGCGGACTCACCGGAGCCGCCGAAAACCAATACCATGACCCAGGATCCCATTTGTGGAATGACGGTGGACGAGACCACCGCGATCAGCGCGTCCCGGGATGGCCGGACCGCTTATTTTTGCTGCGAACACTGCCGGGAGAAATTCCTTTCCCAAGCCGCGCCATCGCCAGCGGGGGGGAGCTGTTGCGGCGGCAAGCCAAAGGCACCGGCGCCACCGGCCTGTTGTGGCGGGAAATCCCACGCCCACGCCGCGGTGACCCCCGCTGCGACGGCCAAATACTTCTGCCCGATGTGTGCGGGCGTGGAGTCGGAGAAACCCGGCGACTGTCCGAAGTGCGGCATGGCGCTTGAGAGGAACCCCGCTTGGAAATCCACCGCCAAGACGATTTACACCTGCCCCATGCATCCCGAGGTGCGGCAGGATCATCCCGGCGACTGCCCGAAGTGCGGCATGGCGCTGGAACCGGAAGCCATCGCTGATGATGAAAACGGCGAACTGGTGGATATGACGCGGCGCTTGTGGTTCGCCGCCGCGCTCAGCCTGCCGGTGTTTCTGCTAGCGATGGCGCATTTCATCCCGGGGCTTGGCTCGCAGTCCTGGGCGGCGGGGGATGCCTCGCGCTGGATCCAGTTTCTTCTAACCACACCGGTGGTGCTCTGGGCCGGCTGGCCGTTTTTCCGCCGGGGCTGGCGCTCGCTGGTGAGCGGCCACTTGAATATGTTCACCTTGATTTCCATCGGCGTCGGTGCGGCCTATCTGTTCAGCGTCGTGGCCATGCTCGCGCCCGGGCTGTTTCCCCACACCATGCGGCACGGGGGTCATGTCGCCATCTATTTCGAGGCCGCCGCCGTGATCATCGTGCTGGTGATCCTCGGCCAGGTGCTGGAACTCCGCGCCCACAGCCGCACTGGCAGCGCCATCAAGGCACTGCTCAATCTCGCTCCGCCCACCGCCCGGCAGGTCGTGCCAGGTGGTGACAACATCGTCCAGCTCGGCCAGGTGAAAGTAGGCGACTGGTTGCGCGTGGTTCCCGGCGACAAGATTCCGGTCGATGGCGTGTTAGTGGAAGGTCACTCCAGCGTCGGGGAATCCATGATCACCGGCGAGCCGGTGCCGGTAGAGAAATCCACGGGCGATCCCGTCACCGCCGGCACCGTCAATGGCACCGGCAGCTTCGTGATGCGCGCCGAGCGGGTGGGAGATGATACGCTGCTAGGCCAGATCGTCAAAATGGTCGCGGAGGCCCAGCGCAGCCGCGCGCCCATCCAGGGGCTGGCCGACCGCGTCGCCGGCATCTTCGTGCCGACGGTGTTAGTCGTTTCCGTGCTCACTTTCATCCTCTGGATGTGGCTCGGGCCAGAGCCGAAACTCGCCTATGCCATCGTCAACGCGGTGGCCGTGTTGATCATCGCCTGCCCGTGCGCCCTCGGCCTCGCGACACCCATGTCCATCATGGTCGGCATCGGCCGCGGCGCGTTGGAAGGCGTGTTGGTGAAAAACGCGGAAGCGCTCGAACGCCTCGAAAAAATCACCACCCTCGTCGTCGATAAAACCGGCACCCTCACCGAGGGGCGGCCCAAGCTCAGCGATGTCCTGCCAGCCGATGGTTTTGCTCCTAACGATTTCCTTCGCCTCGCCGCTTCGCTGGAGCAAAACAGCGAGCACCCGCTCGCCGCCGCCATCGTGCAGGGCGCGAAGGAGCGGGAAATCCCGCTCGAAACCGTCACTGGATTCCGCTCGGTCACCGGCGGCGGGGTGGTTGGCACCGTCGCCGGGCGCGCGGTGATGATCGGCAAGCCGGACTTTCTCAGAAACGAATCCATCACCGGCATGGAGTCGCTGGAAGCCGCCGCCGTGAAGCTCCAGGAGGAGGGAAAAACCGCCATGTTTGTCGCCATCGACGGGAAGCCCGCAGGCATTCTCGCGGTCGCGGACCCGATCAAAGCCACCACCGCCCGGGCGATCGAGGAACTCCAGGAGCTTGGCATCAAGCTCGTCATGCTCACCGGCGACAACTCCCGCACTGCCGCTGCCGTCGCGAAACAACTCGGCATCGACGATGTGCAGGCGGAAATCGAACCGGCCGGAAAAGTCGCCCACATCAAGAAACTCCGCGCGGAAGGAAACCAAGTGGCCATGGCCGGCGACGGCATCAACGACGCCCCGGCCCTCAGTGAGGCGGAAGTCGGCATCGCCATGGGCACCGGCACGGACGTGGCCATGGAGAGCGCGGGCATCACCCTGGTGAGAGGCGACCTCCGCGGCATCGCGCAGGCCATCCGCCTCAGCCGCGCGACGATGCGGAACATCCGGCAGAACCTGTTTTTCGCCTTCCTTTACAACGCGCTCGGCATCCCGGTGGCGGCGGGTTTGCTCTATCCGTTTTTCGGGCTGCTGCTCAGCCCCATCCTCGCCGGTGCCGCCATGAGCCTCAGCTCCGTGTCCGTCATCAGCAACGCCCTGCGCCTGCGGAGTGCAAAACTGTGAGGTGCCCGAAAATCCGGTTGAAGCCACGCGTTCCCTGAGGCATTGAAGGGGATGGAAGCGAACGACCGCGGCGGCGAACTCTCTCAGCCCACTCAAAACCCGCTGCTGCGGGCGGTTGAGAATCTCGCCTTGAACATCCCCGGTTCCACCGAGCCCCTGAGCGCGAATCCCCGGAAACGCGCCGCCGAAATCGTGCGGGTCGCGGGGATCAAGGCCGGTGCCCTGTCCGCCACCTTCGCGCTGCCACCCGGCCCGGCCGGGATGCTCACGGTCATTCCGGATCTGATCAAAGTCTGGCAAATCCAGCAGCAGATGGTGGCCGACGTCGCGGCGTGTTTCGGGAAATCCTCCCAACTGAACCGGCAGATGATGGTTTACTGTCTCTTCCGCCATGGCGCGGCGATGCTTCTGCGCGATGTGGCCGCCCGCGTCGGCGAGCGCGTCATTGTCAAACAAGCCAGCCTGCGCGTCATCCAACAGACCTTGCGGAAAATCGGCATCCACGTCACCCAGCAGGCCGTGGGCAAGACGCTTTCCCGCTGGCTGCCGGTCGTCGGCCCCCTCCTCATCGGCGGTTATTCGCTGATGGACACGCGCAAGGTGGGGAAAACCGCCATCGACGCTTTCAGCCGTGATATTGAGATCGAGCCGGGGGATGACGTCATCGACGTGGTGGCGACAGTCACCACGTGACGTTCCGTCCGGCGATTCCCGTTAGGTCACACTTTCATCAAATCCGCCTCCTTGGCGACGGCGGACTCGTCGATTTTTTTGGTGTATTTGTTCGTGAGATCCTGGACTTCTTTTTCGAAGACCTTCTGGCCATCTTCGGTGATGACGTTGTCGGCCTTCATTTTTTTGGCGGCGTCCATGCCGTCCTTGCGGGCGGCGCGGAGGCGGACTTTCGCTTCTTCGGCGAGTTGTTTGATCATCTTCACCATGTCGCGCCGGCGCTCCTCGGAGAGTTCGGGGATGGGCACGCGGATGGAGCGGTCGGCGGCGGCGGGGTTGAGGCCGAGCTTGCACTCGCGGATGGCGCGCTCGATGTCGCGGGTGGTGGCGGGGTCGAATGGCTGGACCACGAGCATGCGTGGTTCGGGCGAGTTGATGATGGCGAGGCTCTTGAGCTTGGAAACGGCGCCGTAGGCGTGCACGAGCACGTCGAGGTTTTCGATCAAGGCCGGGCTGGCCTTGCCGGTGCGCACGCCGGCGAACTCGTGGATGAGATAGTCGACGCATTTGTTCATCGCGTCTTCGACTTCGAAAATGGCTTCTTCTGGGTCCATGGGGGAATCTAGGATTGGAGATTTGAAATTTGAAATTTACTCGCCGTGCACGAGCGTGCCGATGGGCCGTCCGCGGAGGGCGTGGGAGAGGTTTCCGTGCGGGGCGAGGTCGAAGACGATGATCGGCACGTGGTTGTCCATGCACAGGCTGAAGGCGGTGGCGTCCATCACGCTGAGGCGCTTGGAGAGGCACTCCTGGAAGGTGACGGTCTCGTAGCGGACGGCATCCGGATTGGAGCGGGGGTCGCTGTTATAAACGCCGTCCACCTGGGTGGCCTTGAGGATCACGTCGGCCCCCATTTCACTGGCGCGGAGGGCGGCGGTGGTGTCGGTGGAGAAGAACGGGTTGCCGGTGCCGGCGGCAAAAATGACGACGCGGCCTTCGTCGAGCTGGCGCTCGGCTTTGCGGCGGATGAAGGTTTCCGCGACGTTTTTCATCTCGATGGCGGACTGGACGACGCAGGAGACACCGTGGTGTTCGAGCGCGCCTTCCAGCGCAAGCGCGTTCATGACGGTGGCGAGCATGCCGACGTAATCGGCGGTGGCGCGGTCCATCCCACGGGCGGAGGCACTCGCTCCGCGCCAGAAATTTCCGCCGCCGACGACGATGCCGAGCTGGAGTCCCTCGTGCACGGCCTCGCGGATTTCGAGGGCGATGCGATCAACGATTTCCGGCGAAATATTGTCACGCGATCCGGGTCCACGGAGGGCTTCGCCACTGAGTTTGAGAATAGCGCGCTTGAACGGACGGGGATCTTTGGGTGGGTTGGGCATACGTGATTGGGGCTGACGGATCAAAGCGGAATCCTGCCCCTGTTGAAAAGGGAAAACACCGGATCAATTTGCCGCCGGCTCCTCGGGGATGGTGAACTTCGTTCCGAGGTCGCGAAGGCTGGCTTTTGCGTCGTCGGTCCCTTCGATCAAGATGGAGACGGACAATGGCTGGGTCTGGGGACGCTGATAGTCCTCAAGCGTTTTTTTCACGGCGATGATGGCGAGTTTCAGGATCTGGCGGGTGGTCAGATCGACGTCGGCGGGGATCGCAAGCTGGGCGACGTCGAGTTTCACGGTGAGCACGTTGTTGATGATTTCCGCGGTGATCCCGATATTGCAGAGCACGAGCAGGTTGGTTTCCTGCACCTTGTAGTTCGGGTTGTTGGTCGGGATCAAATGCGGGCTGCGGATGGCGTCCACCAGCACTTCAGGGAAGGCACCGGTCAGCGCCATCGGGCGAGGCATCACCGATGCCTGGAGCGCCTCGCCGATGTCGGAGGCCGCGCCGTCGCCGTCGGTTCCGTGCAGGCTGAGGGGCTCGAAAACCGGGACGATGGTGATGGTGGAGGCCGAGGCGATGACGCCCGCGAAGCCGGCGAGAATCAGGGAAAGCAGCAGGGTTCTCATGGGAGAATCCTGGAGGCCTCGGGGGCGGATGGCGAGGGGAAAGGATGGTGCGAGGAATTGCCGCGACGCTTGCCAATCACCGGCTCCCGGGGTTGTGATGGGCCATGAACTACTTGGCGCGAGCCCGCTACGTGATCGAAACCGAAATCGAGGGGCTTCAACGGATGTCGGCGCGGCTGGACCAGAGCTTGGGCGATGCGGTGGTGATCCTCCAGGAGACCCTGCGGAACAAGGGCAAGATCGTGGTCGTCGGAGTGGGGAAATCCGGT